>Ga0247727_10005585_pt1 | contig 25376 bp, 34 predicted proteins | sample WisWelCaveWW1625_FD_202498 | JGI IMG/M metagenome (GOLD analysis project Ga0247727, IMG submission 202498) | Biofilm microbial communities from Wishing Well Cave, Virginia, United States - WW16-25 | ecosystem: Environmental > Aquatic > Deep subsurface > Groundwater > Cave microbial mat | place...
CCAGCGCCTGGGCCGGGTGCGCTATGACGAGCTGGTGCTGCTGAACGTGCAGCTCTCGAAGATGGTCCGCGTGGGCATCCCCCTGGTCAGCGCCTTGGAGACCTTGGCCACCCAGACGCCCAGCCCCCGCCTGCGGGCGGTCATGGGGGATGTGGCCCGCAGCGTGGAGTCCGGCGCGTCGTTCTCGGAGGCGCTGGAGCGCCACCCGGCGGTCTTCTCCACGCTCTTCATCAACATGGTGCGCGCCGGCGAGGTCTCCGGCAAGCTCGATGAGATCCTCCGGCGGCTGGCGAGCTTCGCCAAGCACCAGGCCGCATTGCGCCAGCAGCTCGCCACCGCCATGACCTATCCGATCGTCCTGTTGGTGGTCGGCGTCTCGGTGATGGCCTTTCTCGTCCTGGGCATCATCCCCAAGTTCATGAAGATCTTCCTCGAGGCCAACGTGGCCCTGCCGCTGCCCACCCTCTACCTCTATATGATCAGCCAGTTCCTGCGGCGGTTTTGGCCGGTCCTCCTCGCCATCGCCGTCCTGGCGGCAATCGGCCTGCGGTACCACGTCAGGACGCCGTCAGGACGCCGCCGCGTCGACGCCGTCCTGCTCAAGATCCCCGTCATCGGCGAGCTGGTGCGCCAGGCCGGGCTCTCGCGCCTCTCCAGAACGCTGGAGACGCTCTTTTCAAGCGGCGTGCCGGTCCTGGAGTCGCTCGCCATCGCGGAAGCCACCTGCGGCAACACGCAGCTGGCGGATGCCTGCCGCTCGGCGCAGGCGAGCGTCAAGCGGGGCGGGACGATCTCGGATCCGTTCCAGGCCAGCCGGCAGGTGCCGCCCATGGTCGTGCAGATGATCCGGGTCGGCGAATCGTCCGGCACGCTCGATTCGATGCTCGGAGAAATTGCCGAGCACCATGACGAGCTGGTGACTCATGGCATCAAGCGGGTCACCACCCTGATCGAGCCGGTGTTCCTGGTGGTCATGGGCGGCATGGTGGCTTTCATCATGGCCAGCATCCTGCTGCCGCTCTTCCGCATGGTCAACGTGGTGAAATAATATGCCGCGACGTAACTTCATAAGGGGGATGCGAATGAGGGGACGGGCTCGAGGGTTCACCCTGATCGAGATGATGATCGTGATCGTGGTGATCGCGATCCTGCTCGGGGTGCTGCTGCCCAACTTCCGCGGCACCCAGGATGAGGCGTCGGAGCAGCGGGCCCGCTCGGAGCTGCGCACCATCGCCACGGCCATCGAATCGTATTACATCCACAACAGCAACACGCTGCCGACCACGCTGACCACGCTGATCACCGCGAGCCCGCGCATCATCAGCGTGGTGCCGGACGATCCGTTTCGCTCAGGAGCGACCGATTACACCTACGCCTCGGATACCAACGGCGTCTATTACGTCGTCTACTCGTATGGGCGGGACCGGGCGATCGACATCAGCGGGATCAACACGAGCGGCCAGCTGACGGAGTCCGGCGACTGCACCGAGGATGTCTTCGTGACGAACGGGACGCGCACGGATGCCTCGAGCAACAACTGCGGCTCGTGACCTTCGTCCCAACACCGCTGTCGGCTCAGGGCTCAGGGTTTTTGCCCCGAGCCCCCAGCCCAGAGCGGGGTTTACGTTGCTGGAGGTCATGCTGGCCATTGTGGTCTTCGCGACGGGGACTGTCGCGATCATGGAACTGCTGCACCGAGCGCAGGCCGGAGCGACCGATGGAGAGAACGTGCTGATTGCCACGGCCTTGGCGCAGCGCTGCCTTGAAGGCTACCAGCGCGTGCCGTATGGGCAGCTGAGCACCGTCTCAGCGGTGACGGTGTGCAACGTCCCCGCGTCGCCGTCGGTCTTTACCAAATTTTCTCCCACGGTGACCATCGCATCGCAATCAGCCGTCTCCCCCTATAATACGGCCAACCTGACCCGATTGGACGCCCAGATCTCTTGGACCGCCCCCGGAGCGAGCACCACCGCCAATGTCAGCCTCTCCACGTTGCGCTCGGCCAACTAACTCGGGATTTTCCCTCATTGAGCTGTTCCTCGCGATGAGCCTGATCGGGTTGTTTCTCGGAGCCATGCAGGAATCGCTCATCACGGGTTTGCGCGCGGTCAGCGCAGCGGATCAACGTGAGGCCATCCGCCAGCAACTCACCAGCGCCCTGGAGCGCTTTGCGCGGGACGCCGGCGCGGCCTCGAATGTCGACCGCGCTGAAACGGACGAGTTGCAGTTCGATGTGCCCAGCGTCAATAACGTCGAGTATATCTACGACAGCGGGACCGACACCCTCACGCGGGATGATGCCAGCTCCTCCGTGATGACTATGCTGCGTAACCTCACGGCCTTCGACTTCGATTACGTCGATTGCCAAGGGACCCGCTACACCGGCACCGTCTCGGGCGGCTCGACGGAAGACAGCCTGCGCATGGTCGAGGTGATCGCGACCGTGACGCAGAGCCAAGAGACGATCACGGTGGCTCAAACGGTCTTCCTGCGCAACATGCTGGGGCAGACCGCCTCAACGTGCGGGACCCTATGATCCCACCACCTGCCGGAGGCGGTGTTCCAACGGGTTCTGTCATGGGTGGCTGGCCGTCCGCCTCCGGCGGACACCGGCAGGTGGTGGGATGATGGCCGGCCGGCGGGGTGCGGTGCTCTTGCTCACCTTTTTCCTGTTGCTCGTCCTGGCGGGCATCGCTCTGGCGGTGGGGACCTTTGCGCAGAACAGCTTGGTGACCGGGAAAAGCCAGCTCCTGGATCACCAGGCTTTCGAGGTCGCCATGACCGGGGCCCAACGCGCCCGCCAAGCGTTCGCCGCCGGCACGTGGGCCGCGGGGAGCACGAACACGGAATCCTTTGGCCCGGGCCAGTGCACCGTGACGATCAGCGCCAGCAGCCCCTACACCATCACCTCCGATGGCTATGTCCCCACCGTGGCGACGTGGGTGACGAGACGGCGCGTGACCGTCAGCAGCGTGACCTCCTCAACGAATCTCGCCCTGAACCCCAATGTCATCGCAACAGCGTCCTCCTCGAACGGCAGCCGCACCCCGGAGCGCGCCAGGGATGGCTCGACGAGCACGGATTGGCGGGCCAACACGACGGGCAGCGGGCAGTGGCTGAAGTTCGACTTCCAGGCCGCCACGACCGTGTCTCAGATTGTCATCGATGAAAATCAGAATATCACCGGGGTGACGGTGGACTGGTCGGACGATGACTCGAGTTGGACGGCCGGACCCGCCGCCACGGTCTCCGGCTCCGGCAACAACCAGACCTACACGGTAACGTTTACGCCGGATGTGTTGCATCGGTATTTCCGGGCCACCTTCACGGCGTCAGGCGGCAGTAGCCGGGTTGGGGTGGATGAGATGACCGGCTCGAATAGCGCCGGGACCCTCGCTCTTAGCCAAGGGACGTTCGCGACGCAATGGTAAGCCGCGCGAAGGCGCCCAAACGGTGGGTGGGGCTGGACGTGGGCAGCCGCTCGATGAAGGTCGTGGAGCTTGAGCCGTCCGCGGCGGGCGTGCGGTTGGTGAAATGCCTGATTCAGGAGCTGCCCATTGCGCGCGACGGGCACGCGCCCGACCGGGCGGGCTGGCTGCAGAGCGCCTTGAAGGAGTTTGACGCGGCCGACGTGCACGTGTCGTTGAGCGACCCGACGGTGACGATTCGCCGGATGCCGCTGCCGCTCATGCCGCAGCGGGAGCTGGCCGGGGCGGTCCAATGGGAGGTGAAAGACCACCTGCCGTTTCCGGTCCAGGAGGCGGTGCTGGATTTCTGCGTCATCGGCGAGGTATGGGACAAGGACATCAAGAAGCACGATGTGCTGGTGGCGGCCGCTCCCCGCGCCCTGGTGCAGGAGCTCGTTCAGACCGTCGAGCGCTCCGGCGGGCGCGTGGCGAGCGTCATGCCGACGGAGTGCGCCACCTGGCGCTGCGTCTCAACGCTCCTGCCTGATGCAAGCACCCAGGCGGTGGCCGTCGTCGAGATCGGCGCGTCGCACACCGAGGTCACCATCGCCAAGGATGGCGCCATCCGGCTGGTCCGCAAGCTGCCCGTCGGCAGTGCCACGCTCACTGAAGCGCTGGTGGGGGCTGTCGCCTCGGAGCGCGGCGAGGTGGCCATTGATGTCCCGAAGGCCGAGGCGCTCAAGCGGCGCTACGGCGTGGTGGGCGAGGCGGCCGAGGGGATGACGGACGAGGGCGTGCCGCTCTTCCATCTGGCGTCGCTGATGCGCCCGGTGCTGGAGCGCCTACTCACGGAGCTGAGCCGGGTCGTGGAGTTCTACAAGACGCAGCTCGATGAGGGCGGGGTCTCGCGGATTTTGCTGTGCGGAGCCGGTGCGAACGTGAAGCATCTCCACGAGTTTCTCGCCGATGGGCTGGGGATGACCGTGCAGGTCTTTAACCCGCTCATCCGCATGCCCGGGCGCCTGCAGCCGCTCGACCCTGAACAGATCACCGAAGACGGCCCGCGGCTTGCCGCCGCCATCGGGTTAGCGATGGAGCACGGCGAGGGGCTCAATCTGCTGCCGGAGGACGTGCGCCGGCGCCGGCGCTCGGCAGCCTCGCAGCATCTCTGGCGAGGCCTTGCGAGGGGTGCTGCCATCTGCGCCGCGGCCGTCTATCTGGGCTTGGCGGCATGGGGGGGTGCGCTCTCCTGGCAGATCCACCGGCAGCGCGAGGTCTGGAAGGAGTTGGAGCCGGCCTATCAGCAGGCCATGGGCCTGGCCTCGAGCCGCCGGGTCTTTGAAGGCGCCGCCGTCACGTTCGAGCGGTTCGTGGATCGGCAGCCCATCTGGGATGGGCTCCTGAAAGAGCTAGCACAGCTGCTGCCGGCCACGGTCGTGCTGGACGAGTTGACGTTGACGGCCGACGCAGAAGGGCAGGCCGCTCCCATGCGCTTCCACGCCAACGGCAAGGTGATGACGGGAGCGGGATCAGGAGAGGGCAGCCTGGCCCAGCTGGTCGAGGCGATGGAGCGCTCGATCTTTTTCAAGGATGTCGAACTCGTCAGCTCCGAACTGCACGCTGGAGAGACCGGGACCAGCCATTTCGAACTGGAGGCAGCGCTCGAATGACACCGCGCATCCCCACCCTGGACCCCCGCGCCTGGCTTGCATTGGGAATTGTCGGGGCGGCTCTGGCGGTGCGGTGTCTCTTCGTGCCGGCTGCGGGTCGCGTGGTCACCGGGCAGCGGACTCTGAAGGAGCTGACCGCCAATATCAGTAACGCCCGTGAGATGGCCGCGAGGGTTGCGCAGGAAGAAGCGGTGCTACAGCAGAGTCAGGAGCGCTACCGCCTGCTCGAGCGCCGCGTCGGGACCGAGCAGTCCGTGGCTCGCATCCTGGAGGCGCTTGGAGCTCAGGCCAGGGAACATCGCCTGGAGCTGGTCGCCCTGCAGCCGCGCGCGGACGATGAGGAGCAAGACACGCTCAGCTTCGGCCCCGACCTCACGCTGCGGGAGATCCCCCTGACGCTGCAGCTGACCGGCCGCTACCGGCACGTCGGAGCATTCCTGGGCCGACTGGCCGACCAGCCGTTCGTGGCCTCCGTGAAAAGCCTGACGATGGCGAAGCCTGAGACGAACAGCGTGCAGTTGTCGGCCAACCTGGTGCTGGCCGTGTATCTGGCCCGCCCCGGCGCTCACGACGGTCGGGCCGGGGCCGACCGAAGCCGATCGCCTGGAGCGCCCTGATGCCCTCGCTGAGCCGGACCCCACAGCTCGCCGTGCTCGGCGGGCTGGCCTGCGTCATGATCGCCGTCTACGCCCGGGCGCTATGGCCGCGGCCATCAACGAGTGGTGATGCGGTGATCCAGGAGGCCGAGCGTCCCGCTGAAATCCCGACGAGCCCCGCGGCCTCCGTGTTTGACCCGGCACAAACTCAGCAGCGCCAGGCCCAGCGTCTTGAGGCCCAGGGATCGCGCTGGGGCCGCGACCCCTTCCTGCGCGGGGCCACCACCGGCGAACTCAGCGGCCTGAGCCTCTCCGGCATTCTCTGGAGCGAGCGCTCCCCCATCGCCATCATCAATGGGCAGATGGTGCGCGTGGGCGAGGAGATCGAAGGCTATCGCATCCTTGAAATCAGCCAGAACCACGTGGCCGTCTCGGACGGCGTGGACACGATCCGCCTCAGCCTTGCGCCATGACCCACTCCGCAGCCCCGTGAACGACACCTGGATCACGGTGACAGTGCATCCGAACGCCCGCAAGGAGCTCTTGCTGGGCCTTGGGCCGGACCGGTTTGAGGCGTGGGTCAGGGCCAAACCGGTGCAGGGCAATGCGAACGAGGCGGTGGCGCGCCTGCTGGCGCAGACGCTGGCGATCCGCCTGGCGCAGCTTCGGCTCGTGCGCGGCGCCACCGGCCGCCACAAGGTCTTCCGCATCCTGGCCTAGATGGAATTCTTCTCGCAGCTCTACCAGTTCGATGAGCTGATCCGGTGGGGCGGCTATACCGTCCTGGTGGCCATCGTCTTTGCCGAAACCGGATTGCTCGCCGGCTTTTTCCTGCCGGGCGATTCGCTCCTGGTGACGGCGGGGCTGCTGGCGGCCGGCGAGCAGCAGCTGTTGAACATCGGGTGGCTGATCCTGCTCTTAAGCGCGGCCGCCATCGCGGGGGATAGCACCGGCTACGCGATTGGCTATCACCTGGGCCCGCGGATCTTCCGCCGGGAGGACTCCCGCCTCTTCCACAAGGATCACCTGGCGCGGACCCAGCACTTCTACGACAGGTATGGCGCGAAGACGATCGTCCTCGCGCGGTTTGTCCCGATCGTGCGGACCTTCGCGCCGACGGTGGCCGGGGTCGGCCGGATGCGCTACCGGACATTCCTCGCCTTCAATGTCCTCGGCGGCATCGGCTGGGTCATGAGCATGACGCTGACCGGCTACTTCCTGGGGCGCGCCATTCCCGACATCGAGCGGCATCTCCACTGGATCATCGGGATTGTCATTCTCGCCTCACTGATGCCGATCCTCCGCGAGTGGCACCTGAGCCGCCGCTCCCGTGCTCGCTGAGGTGGTGGGCGCGTGTGGCGGGTGACGCGGAGCGGGGCCCCCACGCCCGCCCGGAGCCGACGACGCCGATAGTGCGGCGCGGCGAGGACGGCCGTGGGGTGGCGCAGCGGCAGGACCCGCCACACGCGCCCATAACGCTCGCTGATCCGCAAGAGCACGGCCCCTCTGTGCTATAATCATCGGCAACCATGAGCCAAGATGGAAGCCCGGCGGCGGGGCCCGCCCCGGCATTCGACTCGCTGCATTTGCATCCGGATCTCCTCAAAGGGATCCATGACCTGGGGTTTCTCCGCCCCACGCCGGTCCAAGCCCAGGCGATCCCGCCGATTCTGGCGGGCCGCGACGTCATCGGCTGCGCCCAGACCGGCACCGGCAAGACCGCCGCGTTCGTCCTGCCCATCCTCCATCGGCTGCTGAGCAGCCGCTCGCGGGGCCACGTGCGCGCGCTCGTCATCGCGCCGACCCGCGAGCTCGCCCTCCAGTCGATGGACCAGCTCAAGGCGCTCTCGCGCTACGTGCCGCTGAAGGGGGCGGCCATCTTCGGTGGCGTGCCCATGGAGCCGCAAATTAAGGCGCTCAGAGACGGCGTGGATATCATCTCCGCGACGCCGGGCCGCCTGCTGGACCACATCTATTCCGGCCGCATCGACTTCGTGGACCTGGAGGTGCTGGTCCTGGATGAGGCCGACCGAATGCTCGACATGGGCTTTTTGCCCGACATCCAGACGATCCTCAAGATGCTGCCGCCCAAGCGCCAGAACCTCGTCTTCTCGGCGACGATGCCCGAAGAGATCCTCAAGCTGGTCCGCCAGATCCTGCATGAGCCGGTGATGATCCAGATCGGCCAGCGCTCCAGCCCCGCCGTCGGCATCCGCCACGCCGTCTACCCGGTGCCGCGGCATCTGAAGACCGAGCTGCTCATGGAGCTGCTGCGCGGGCAGGGCATGACGTCGGTCCTGATCTTCACCCGCACGAAGCACTACGCCGACCGGTTGAGCCAAACCCTCCAGCACAACGGCTTCAAGGTCTCGTGCCTGCACGGGGACCGCAGCCAGAGCCAGCGGCTGCGCGCCCTGGAGCAGTTCCGCCGCGGCCGCAACCAGGTGATGGTGGCGACCGACATCGCGGCGCGCGGCATCGACATCGAGGACATCACGCACGTCATCAACTTCGACATCCCCAACAGCCCCGATGACTACGTGCACCGCATCGGCCGGACCGCCCGCGCCGAGGCGACGGGCGACGCCTTCACGCTCGCCGATCACGACGACGAGCCGCTGATCCGCGACATCGAGAAAGCGCTCAACCGCGAGCTGCCGCGCGTGACCCTGCCGCACTTCAACTACACGCGGCCTGGCCATAGCCACGGTCCCCCGCGGCCCGACCGGCACCCCCACCCGTCGCGCTCCCCCCACCACCGTGGCGCCGGCGGTTCCCACCGGCGCCATCGCTACCGCTGACGGCCATGCACATCGGGCTGATCGGGTTTCCGCAGGCGGGCAAGCGGACCCTGTTGCGGTTGTTGACGGGCATCGAGGCGCAGGTGGCACCGTCCAACGGGGCGGCCATTCCCGCCGTGTGCCAGGTCCGCGACCCCCGGGTGGACCGGTTGGCGGCGATGTACCGTCCCCAGAAGCTGACCCGTGCCACCATCCACTACCTGCTCATGCCGGATATGACCAAGGACTCCGCAAAGAACCAGGAGCTGCTCACGGCGCTCGAACGCGTCGACCTGCTGGGGCTGGTCGTTCGCGCCTTCGGCGATGACACGGTGTTCCATCTCGAAGGCTCGGTGGATCCGCTGCGCGACCTCGACATGATCCTGGGGGAGCTCATCCTCAACGACCTCTTGTTTGTCGAGAAGCGGCTGGAACGCCTCGCCAAGGACCAGACGCGCCGGGGCGGGGTCGACCGTGCAAAGGAGCAGGCACTCCTCGCCAGGCTCCAGGCCCATCTCAACGACGGCCAGCCGCTGCGGACGATGGCGTTGGGCGCGGAGGAGGTCCCGCTGCTCGCCAGCGCGCCGCTGTTGACCCGCAAGCCGCTGCTCGTCATCCTCAACGTCGGCGAGGACGACGTCCGGAGCTCCCACCTGCTCGATGAGGTGGTCCGGCGCGATGTCAGGCGGGGGCTCACGGTCGTCCAGGTCTCGGCCAAGATCGAACAGGAGCTCTCGCAGCTGGACGATCCCGCCGAGCGCGCGGCCTTTCTGAAGGAGCTCGGCATCGCGGAGTCGGCGATCGACCGGCTGACGCGCGTCAGCTACGACGCGCTCGGCCTGATCTCCTACTTTACGGTCGGGGCGGATGAGGTGCGGGCCTGGACCGTGCGCCGGGGCGCTTCGGCAGCCGAAGCGGGCGGCGTGATCCATTCGGACATCGAGCGCGGCTTCATCCGGGCCGAGCACATCAGCTACGACGATCTGACGGCGCTGGGCAGCGAGCAGGCGGTGGCCGCCGCCGGCAAGCTCCAGCTCAAAAGCAAGGAATACGTGGTCTGCGACGGCGACATCCTCAATTTCCGGTTCAATGTGTAAGCGCAGGAGGCAGACATGAGACGCAGAAAAAGTACCAGGTACTTTTCCCGCTTTGAGAAGTACCTGGTACTTTCGGTGGTGTGGCTGTGGATGGTTCCTCGGGCGGCGGCCGAGACGATCGCCGCCGACTCCACGGTGAGCGCGGTCACGGTGTTTCCGGACCGGGCCGCCGTGACCCGGACGGCCGTCGTGAAACTGCCAGCCGGCTCCCATGCGGTGGCCTTCGGCCCCCTGCCGGCGCAGGTGGAGCCGGAGTCGGTGACGGCGAAGGGCGCCGGCGAGGCCGCCGTCATGCTCTACGGCGTGCGGCTGGTGACCGAACAGCTTGAGACCGCCCAGGATCCACGGGCTAAGGAGCTGGAGGAGGACATCCGGAAACTCCAGCGGCGCCAACAGCAGGCGCAGAACACCCGGCAGGTGCTGGAGCAGGAACGCACGTACCTTAGCTCGATCCAGGCGGCCTCGAGCGAGCAGATCGGGAAGGATCTCATCACCACGTCGCCCAGCGCCGCCGACACCGCAGCGCTGCTGGCGTTTCTCGACGGGGCGTTCCTGAAGAACTTCGAGCGCGATCAGGACGCCGCCGTGGAGCTGGAGGAGTTCGCTCGGCTCCTCGGCAAGCTGCAGCGGGAGTTGGCGGAGCTCACACAGGGCCGCTACACCCACCAGACGAAGATCCTCGTCGATCTGGAGGCGCAGGACGGCGGGACGTTACGGCTTGAGGTCTCCTACCGGTTGCCCGGGGCCACCTGGCAGCCCAGCTACGAGGCGCGCGCGACGACGGCCAGCAACGAGGTGATCCTTGCGCTCTCGGGCCTGGTGCGCCAGCAGACCGGTGAAGACTGGGACGATGTGCGCGTGACCCTCTCGACCGCGAAGCCCTCGATTGCCGGCTCAATGCCGGAATTGCAGCCCTGGTTCCTGAGGCCGTGGGAACCGGTCAATGCACTGCGCGCGCACCGCGGCCTCATGATGGAGCAGCCGGCCTCCGTGCCAGAGTCATCGGTGGTAGATCGGATCGACGAGTCCCGCGTCGGACGGGGCGGTGGCGCGGATCTCGAAGCGCAACTCGCCCAGGCCACGGTGGCCTCCCAGGGACCCGCGGTGACGTTCACCCTGCCACGACCTGAGTCGATCCCGGCGGATTGGCAGCCGCACAAGGTGCCGATTGGCTCCACCTCGTTTGCCGCGCAGCTCGCGTACGAAACGACCCCGCGGCTGCTGCCGCACGCGTTTCTCCGGGCGAAGATCGTCAACGCAACCAGCACGCTCTACCTGCCAGGCCCCGTCTCCGTGTTTCTGGACGGTGCCTTCGTCTCGACCGCGTCGATGAAGCAGGTCGCCCCCAACGAAGAGTTCGACCTCTACCTCGGCGTGGATGAGCGCGTCAAGATCGAGCGACGGCCGCTCAAGGAGCGCGTGGAGGTCAGCCTGCTGCCGGGCCTGCGCGGGAAGACCAAGTCCACGGAGTATGAGTTCCTGACGACGGTGGAGAACTTCACCGGCCGGCGCATCGGCATCACGGCCTTCGACCAGGTGCCGGTCTCCGAGCGCGAGGAGATCGTCGTCGAGTCGGTGAAGACCGCCCCGGGCGGCGTGGAGAAGGACCCCGAGAAGCCGGGCGTCTTCCGCTGGGTCTTCGAGCTCGCCCCGGACCAGAAGCAGGAGCTGCGGCTCTCGTACCGCGTCCGCCATCCGGTGGAGATGCAAATTCAATAAATGAGCGCAGCGGAGTTGACCAAACCACTGATCGCGTCATTGAGAACCGGGCTCTCCATGCTGGTCAGGGCGGCGCCGGACTCCGGTGAGGCGCTGGACGCGGTCTTCTCGCGGCAGGATCTGGACCGCTGCGCTGCGCTGCTCGGCGAGTCCTTCGGAGCCCCGGCCAAAGCGTTCGGCCAACCGGTCAAGTTGGACCGCGAGCGGCAGCGGGTGGTGGACCTGCTCGGCGGCATCCGGGTCGAGCAGTGCCTGTTCCTGAAGATGGGCGACGGGCAGGAGGTCGCCTACGCTACCCTCTGGCCGTGGGCGTCAGATCCCACGCGGGTGACGTTGAAGGTCGGGATCCTTCGCGCATGATTGGCGTAACCGCAACCTGAAGGAGGGCAGATGCCGGGGAATTGGCAGGCGGTGGGGCTGGTCTGGCTGCGGTTTCTCGTTGGATGCGGGATCGCCAGCCACGGGCTTGAAAAGATCTTCGGTGGTAAAATAGAAGGGTTCAGCCAGGCCGTGGCCCACTTGGGGTTTCCGCTGCCTTCGCTCTTCGCCTGGGCGGCGGCGCTCTCGGAGGGGCTCGGCGGCCTGTGCCTGGCGGTGGGCCTGGGGACCCGGGTGGCGGCGTTCTTCATCTTCTGCACCATGTCCGTGGCCCTGTTCCTGCAGCATCGCGCCGATCCCTTTCAGACGAAGGAGCTGGCGTACCTCTATTGGTCGGTGTCCGGCGCGCTGATGATGCTGGGCGGCGGCTCGTACGCGCTCGAGCAGAGGATCAGAACGCGGCGCTGAGGCGGATGGCGCAGGAGCACAGCTTTGACATCGTCTCCAAGGTCAACCTGCAGGAGGTGCGCAACGCCATCCAGCAGGCGCAGAAGGAGGTGATGACACGTTTCGACTTCCGGGGCAGCAGTGCCAGCATCGCGTTTGAGGAGTCGCCGCCGCTGCTCAAGGTGACCGGCGACCACCAGGCGCAGCTGCGCAGCGTCATCGACGTCGTCGAGACGAAGCTGGCCAAACGGGGGGTTCCCGTGCGGGCGTTCGCCTGGAGGGCCCCGGAGCAGCTGCCCAGCGGCGGGATGAAGCAGCAGGCCGCCCTGCAGCAGGGGCTCTCGCAGGAGCAAGCCAGGGACGTCCTGCGGACGATCAAAGACCTGGGCTTGAAGGTCCAGCCGCGGGTCGACGGGGATGCCGTGCGCGTCTGCGGCCGGCAACTCGATGATCTCCAGTCCGTGATCCAGACGGTCAGAGGCAAGGACTTCGGCGTTCCAATTCAGGTGGAGAACTACCGGTGAGGTCTCTCCAACAGGGAGGTATGGCATGGGGGGTGGAGGATCGTGCGGGATCTGCAAGATTGTCTGCGCGCTCGTGACCATCGGCGCCCTGAACTGGGGGCTGGTGGGGATCTTTCAGTTCGACCTCGTGGCACAGCTGCTGGGGCCGATGTCCGCCGCCTCGCGGACGGTGTATAGCCTCGTGGGCATCGCCGGCGTGTTGGCCGTGCTGTCCTATTTCAAGGTGTGTCCCTGCCAGAAGGGACGCTGCGAGACGAAGAAATAGACGCGGACACCGTTCGGTACATCCTCGCCTTGGGCGAGGGTGAGCGCTTGAAGCTCAAACCCTCGTCGCTGGGTGAGGTCATCATCAAAGCGGATCCCCGGCGCGCCGGCGCGGGACTGGTCATGGGAATCATGGCCATCCCGCCCCGGGGGGCGATTCCGCTGCACCGCCTCCTGTCCCAGGATGAGGTGGTCTTCGTGTATAAGGGGCAGGGGCGGGCGACCATCGATGGCCGTTCGCAGACGGTGGTGCCCGGCACGGTGCTGTCCATCCCTCGGCAGCTCTGGTATGGGCTGCAGAACACCGGCACCGGGCTGCTCCAGATCGCCTGGATGGTCGCCCCGCCCGGCATCGAGGAGTTCTTCCGCGAGCTCAGCCGCCTCGGTGAAGGCGCCGGCGCGCAGGCGCTGGCGGAGGTGGCCCGCCGGCACCAGATCGAGCTCGCACCGGAAGGCGCACCGGCGGTTGCTGCACCGCCGGAAGGCCAGGGACGCCATCGCAGGCGGCGCGGGGGACGGGGCCGCCATAGCCCTCGCGCCGCGCAGACAACACCCGCCGCTCAGGCTGCATCGCCATCGCCGGCGGTCCGGCCGTCCGCGCCTGCGCGGGCGGTGCCGGCATCCAAGACGCCGGATTCGGGCGCGGGCCCTCGACGGCGCCGCAGGCGCCATCGAGGAGGCCGCGGCCGCGGTGCCGCATCGTTGCAGCCCTTGGCATCGCCTCCCACAGCCGCTGCGAGCTCAGGGCGGCGCCAAGCGCAAGGGCGCCATCGCCGCGGCCGCGTCAAAGAGGTCTATATGGGCGGCCGCTGGGTCCAGGTCAGCGGCGAGGGCCCGGTCATCCATCCCGGCGCTGAGCGCCCATGGAAAAAACGACCCGGCGAGACCGACTCGGACACGCCCCGGGGTCCGCTGAGCGTTCCGCTGTAGCCTCCCGGCGCATGGGGCGGTTCGGGTGGGGGGGTCGCATCGTCAGCGTCGCGCTGTCGACGCTGATCGGGTTCGTCGCCGTCGAATTCGGCTGGCGCGGGCTCAAGCTCAAGCGCTTCACCATCGAAGCCGGGATCGAGGATTCGCATTTCCACCATCGCCTGAAGCCCAACCAGACGTACCACTTCGAGACCTCCGAATTCAACGTCGACATCCGCACCAATAGCTACGGGCTTCGCGGGCCGGAGCCCGCGATCCCCAAGCCCGCCGGCGTCTTGCGCATCCTCATGCTCGGCGACTCCTTCACCTTTGGGTTTCCCGTGCGGGATGAGGAGACCTTCTGCCGCGTGATCGAGCAAGGGCTCAACGCCCAAGGCTACCCGGTCGAAGTCATCAACGGCGGCGTTTCGGGCTATTCCCCGACCCTCGAGTACATCTCATTGCGCGATCAGTTCTTCCGTTTCGATCCAGACCTGGTCATCCTCTGGTACGATCGCGGCGACTTGCAGGAGGACTACTGGTTCCAGAAGAACCTCGTCTATGGTGACATAGGCCAGATTCTGCGCGCCGATCCGGCCTACACCAACGGGCGGTTCGACCGGTGGGAGTGGGCCAGGCACCACAGCGTGATCGCCGACTACGTGGATCGCAAGCTCTTCAGGACGCTGAAGAAGATCCAGGTGCTCGGCGTGGGCGAGTACGTGCGGGCGAAGCTACGGGGCGAGCGGGCCAAGGTCGCGATGGCCCGCGTCAAGCGCGCGAAGGAAGCGGACGACCTGCCAATGTACGACCGGTTCCTGTTGGTGCGCACGCCGGACGAAGCGACGATCGAACGGTACTGGCCGGTCAGCGCGAGGTATATCCGGATGATCCATGATCTGCTCGCGCAGCGGGGGATTCCGTTCATCCTGGGGAGCTACCCCTACGGGATGACGGTGGGGCCGGATCAATGGGCCAAGGGGCGGGTCTTCTGGGGATTTGAAGAAGGGAAGGTCTACGACTCCAGCCCGGCCCGGAACGTGATCCGCCGCTTCTGCGAAGAAGAGGCCATCCCGTTCATCACGGCGTTTCCAAGCTTTCAAGCTGCCGCCGCAACGGAGAAGCTCTACTATGACTGGGACGGCCACCTGACGCCGGCGGGACATCGAGTCCTGGCCGAGCACGTCCTGCGCGATCCGCAATTCCTGGCCGTGCTGCAGCAGGGGATGCGCCGGCGCGCAAGGAGGCCGAAGCCGTCCTGAGACGGGAGAAGGACGAGCTTCAAAAAATGAACCAGATCGGGATGAGCTCTAAGCGCCGACGGGACGGGCGTTACTCTGTCTACATCGTTGAGTGCGCCGATGGGACGTACTACACAGGGTCGACGAACAACGTCGAGAGCCGCCTGAGGCTGCATAACTCAGGGAAGGGGGCGAAGTGCCTGCGCGGGAAGCGTCCCGTGAAGTTGGTGTACGCGAAGGCGTATGGCTCCTCTCGCAGCGCCTTGAGGGCCGAGGCGCATCTCAAGAAGCAGACGCGGACGTATAAGGAAGCGCTCATTGGGTGAGGTAAGTCATGTGTCCCCGGAATTCCCCGGAATTCGCGCATGCGATTGCTAAGAGGAATGGGAGCCGTCATCCTGTGTGGCGGCGGGATGGTGGCGGGTCTTGTGGCTCACGCCACCAGCGCCGTCCAGCTGGAAGCGCCGCGCCAGCGCGAGGTGCTCCTGACGTATCAGGCCCGCCTCGCTCAGCTGCCGCAACACGCTGGCCGGATCGACGTCTGGATTCCGCTGGCCAAGACGACCAGCGAACAGCACATCGTCCACCGCCAGGTTCACGCCTCGGTGCCGTATGCCGTCACGCAAGAGGCGGAGTACGGCAATGAGATCCTGCACCTGAGCGTTCAGCCGCCTCTGCCAGAGGTCGTCGAGGTGTCGATCGACTACCAGGCCCGTCTCGGGTCCAGCGAAGAGGTTTCGGCTGGTCTGCCGGCGGCGGCGAGCGAGCTCGCGCGTTCTCTTGAGCCTCACGGACTGGTCATCGTGGATGACGAGGTCCGCTCACGAGCCAGCCGGGCCACCGCCGGGCGCACGACGCCGACGGACAGGGCGCGAGGGATTTACGAGGCGGTGATCCGGCAGGTGAAGTACGATAAGAGCGTGCCCGGTTGGGGCCGGGGCGATACGCGCCGGGTCTGCCTCCTCGGGGTGGGCAACTGCACCGACTTCCATTCGCTGTTTATCTCCATGGCGCGGGCCAGCCATGTCCCGGCGCGGTTCAAGATCGGCGTGCTGATCCCGCAGGCCGCTTCCGGCACCGTCGGCGGCTACCACTGCTGGGCCGAGTTCTATGAGGAGGGCCGAGGGTGGGTGCCGGTGGATGCCTCGGAAGCCTGGAAGCACCCGGAGCTGGTCGACTACTACTTCGGGGCGCGTGATCCCAACCGGCTGCTCCTCAGCCTGGGCCGGGACATTCAACTCGTCCCGAGCCAACAGGGCGGGCCGATCAACATCTTCTTCTATCCCTATGTCGAGGTAGACGGGCAGGTGTTTGACAGCGTGGAGACGCAGCTGAGGTTTCAGGAGCTGAACCAGGGAGGAGTGGGATGAGACAGCGGAGCGTGTCAGTAGTGGCGTTGGTATTTGGTGTGAGCGGGCTGCTCATGTGGCCTCTCGCAGTCTTCGCCGCCGAGCACGGGGGCAAAGAGCACGGAGGAACCGCGACGCAGGAACACGGGGGGGCGGCGTCCAAGGAGCACGGCGACGCGACGCACGAGCACGGTGGTCAGGCTGTCAACGTGGAGCCGTCGGCTGAGCAGATCCGCCAGGCCATCCAGGACCACCTTACGTCCATCGAAAAGAAGGATGGAGCCTTCACGATCACAGATGATGTGACCGGGACGACGCGGACGCTCCAACTGGTGCGCGTCCATGAGCGCGTGGGCAAGACCGGCGAGCTGTACTACTCCTGTACGGACATGCGCGATGCCACGACCGGGGAAGTGCTTGATCTGGACTTCGACGTCGAAGCGGATGCCGGAGGGCTTCACGTGGAGGACGTGCGCATCCACAAGCTTGAGGGCCAGGCCCGCTACACCTACGACGAGCACGACAACCGGATCCCGCTAGCTCCGACAGCGCAGAAGCAGTTGTAATAGCCAGGATAAGGAAGGGGGACGGGCCTGATCCGGCTCCTGATTGGCGCGCCGCAGCTCCTGCTCCTGCTGGTGGTGCCGCTGCTCTACTCGGTGATCGCCCATGAAGTGGCGCACGGCCTCTGCGCGCGGGCCTTTGGCGACACCACGGCCCAGCGCGCCGGGCGGCTGACCCTCAACCCGCTGCCGCACCTGGACCCGGTGGGCCTGCTCATGCTGTTCGTCGCGGGGTTCGGCTGGGCCAGGCCGGTGCCGGTCAACTATGGCCAGCTGCGGCCGCTGCGCCCGGGTATTTTCTGCGTGGCGCTGGCCGGCTGCGCGACGAACATCCTCATCGCCACGCTGGCGCTCCTGGCGCTGCAAGCCGGGCTCGTCAGCAACGAATCGGTGGTCGCCATGGTGCTGCTGATCGTAGCACGGATCAACATCATCCTCGGGGCGTTCAACCTGATCCCGATCCCACCGCTGGACGGCTCGCGCATCCTCCTGAGCCTGCTGCCGCCGGGCGGCCAGCGTGCGCTGCTCGGGCTTGAGCGCTACGGGTTCATTCTCCTGATTCTGCTGTTGGTCAGCGGCCTGCTGGACCCGGTGATCCGGGCGGTGGAGCACGGCATCATCGCGCTCCTGCGCTCGCTGTTGGCCCTCGCCAGGTGACCGACCAATGCGGACAATGGTCAGAGTGAAGCGGGTGTATGAGCCGGCGAAGGGCACCGACGGGTTCAGAGTGCTCGTGGATCGGCTCTGGCCACGGGGACTCTCGAAGGCACAGGCCAACGTGGACCTGTGGCTGCGGGATGCGGCACCCAGTGATGCGCTGCGGAAGTGGTTTGCTCATGACCCTGACAAATGGCCGGAGTTCCGGCGGCGTTACCACGCTGAACTCAAGGACAAGACGGATGCGCTCCGAAGGCTGCGCCAGCTTGAACAGGAGCACCGCGTGATCACGCTGGTCTACGCGGCCTCCGACACGCTTCGGAACAATGCCGTGGCCCTGGCCGGACGGCTCAACCGTCGCAGGCGAGGAGTGACACGCTGAGCGTCATCCTACCGCTTCTTTTCGTTGGGATTGCCTTCGCCGTGGCGGCACGCTTCGCACGGAGGGTTCCGACACGGCTGAGCGTCTACCGGTTTCATGCGATTGCGTACCCTGTGCTGACCATCTTGGGGTTGGCCGTCGTTACGTTCATGGGCCTGTCACCAGGCTTTGACTGGTGGGTAGATGATGCGACTGTGTATCTCGAACTGCTGTTTGGCATTTCAGGGGTGGTGCTGTGTGTCGTGCTTGCGCCTGCGGTATGGTGGTTGGAGCGTCGAGCTGACCTGACAAGAGCGCGGCGGATTGGGCGTATGACAGTCAGCACCCTGACACTGGTGCCCTATGTCCTCATCGTTGGCCTGTTGCTCTTTTATCGCGAATAATGAGCCGGCTTGCCGCGGGCACCGCATGGAGACCTTTCATGAATAAGAGCGAGAGTAGTTGAGAAATAAGCCGGAATTCCGTGCTCACCGAGTAAAATGACGGCTGCGGTATTACCGGCTGATAGTACGGCTCCTGGCGGAATACGGGGTTGATTAAATGTACAATAAAGTGTATACTTCAATTATGGAGGTGAGAGCGACATGATTACCACAGTGAGTCTCAAGGAGCTTCGGCCGGAGCTTCCCAGGGTGATCGCCAGGATCGATGGAAAGCTGGATCGGTATATCGTGACCAAGCGCGGGAAGCCCGTCATCGTGATGCTGAGTATTGAAGATTACGAGTCCCTTATGGAAACCCTGGATATCCTCGCTGACCCAAAGGCGATGGCGGACCTGCGCAAGGGCGAGGACGATATCCGCAAGGGCCGGACACGTTCCTGGGCAACGATTAAAGCCTCCCTTGGCCGCCTATAACGTCGAGCTCTCCAACCAAGCCGAACGCGTCATCCGCCGCATGGCCGAGCGGGAGCCCGCGCTCTATCAGCGTGTCGCTAACGCCGTGGATGATCTTCAGCACGATCCGCATCAAGGCAAACCGCTCAAAGGCGAATTGAAAGGCCGATATTCCTATCGGGTGGGAATCTACCGCATCGTCTATCTCATTCGCCGGCAGGAGCTGCTCGTGCTGATCATCGACATCGGCCACCGCCGCGATATTTATCGATGAGCGGAATTCCGGGGACAGGATACAGAATTGAGATGGCGGGTGGCGGACGTGGGAGGTGCCCGCGGCAAGGCCGGGCGAGCGAATCGCGGGCTCAGCCGGCGGCCGGCGGGCTGCTGTCAGACCACGGCCACCTTGTTCGACGAGGCCGACAGCCGAGGAGTTGGGTGGCCGGCCCGACGCCGCCGGCGTCTCGGAGCCCGCGCTTGAGCGAGCCGGCTTGCCGCGGGCACCGCATGGATACCCTTTATGAATAAGAGCGTTTATCTCCAGACGTATGGGTGACCATAGTGGTGGAATACCCGGACTTTTTGAGTCGAGCGACGAAATGATGTCGGCGGATACCCGACTGGTCTTCCAGGCGCTGGCTGAGGGGTTGCAGGTGGCGCTGACAGATACAAGGGCAGCATGACTGAGAGTGAAGCACAACCAAAGAGTCATCGCGACAAGGAACTGAGCAAGACGAAGCAGTTTCTGATCCTTGCCGTGGTGATCGTCTTCCTGCCCCTGATTCTGCTGATTGCCGTGATCATCGGGGTAGCCTGGTTGCTGTGGGGTGCCTGGCTTGGGTTGCGGGTGCGCTGGCAGTGGTATCCGAAGGGGAAACACCTACTATTCGTCTATTCCGACAGTCCCAATTGGAAAGACTACATTAAGGCCAACATCTTGCCGAGAATCCAGGAAAGAGCCGTGGTCATCAACTGGTCGGAACGCAGCCGATGGGATTGGAAACAGAAGCCGCTGGAAGTTCAGGTATTCCGACATTGGGCAGGAGTGAGTAGGTACTCCTTCAAAGGCAGGGTCAAATGGGACGGGGATGAATTTAATCCCATTGCCATCACGTTCATTCCCTGGTGGAAGCGAAAGGTGTTCAAATTTTGGCAGCCTTTCAAAGACTTCAAGCATGGCAAGGAAAGGCCGTTGAAGCAGCTTGAGGCACAGCTTTTTGAATTGCTGAAAGCAACGTGAGATGCGAAAGTCTATATACCTACGGACGTTTGGGTGACCATAGTATCCGAAGACCTGGACTTTCCGAACCACCCCGACAGATGCCAGGGGAGGACGCCAACCAGGCGCTGGAAGCCCTGGCGGAGGGGTTCCGGCTGGTGCTCGCTGAGACGTAACCGGTCGTACCAGGACACGGGATAACCGATGAGCGAGAACAAAAAGACAGTTGAACGATACATGGATGGCTTCAGGAAATCCGACCACGCCCAGATTCTTTCGTGTCTCACCGAGGATGTGGAGTGGGAGATGCTGGGGATGTTTCATCTGGTGGGACGGGATGCGTTTGACAAAGAAATTGAGAATCCCGCATTTGTCGGCCGCCCGACCATTACCGTGACCCGGATGATCGAGGAGCACGATATCGTTGTCGCAGAGGGCGCGGTTCAGGCACAGAGGAAGGACGGTGGTGTTCTCAACGTCGTCTTCTGCGACGTGTTTGCGATGGAACGGGGAAAGATCAAGCGGCTGACGACGTACCTGGTCGAAGTGAAACAGCGGGATTCTTGAGTTGAAAAGGAGATAATCGCATGTCAACCAACACCATCCGACTGCACCGCGTGCTTCGCGCGGCGCCGGAGAGCATCTATCGGGCGTTTCTGGACGCCGACGCCATGGTCAAATGGCTTCCACCAAACGGATTCACCGGCAAGGTTCACCAGTTGGAGGCGAAAATCGGCGGCACGTACAAGATGTCGTTCACGAACTTCACCACCGGCAAGAGCCATTCGTTCGGCGGGAGGTATCTGGAGCTGGCGCCGAACGAACGCATTCGCCACACGGACATCTTCGATGACCCGAACCTGCCGGGCGAAATGCAAACAACCATTACGTTGAAGAGGGTGTCGGTCGGCACTGAGGTCAGCATCGTACAGGAGGGGGTGCCAGCGGTCATTCCTGCCGAAGCGTGTTATGTCGGCTGGCAAGAATCACTCACCCTGCTCGCGCAACTTGTCGAAGCTGAGATTCCAGATCACTGAGATGAACATGGAGCGGGCGAAACACATCGCGGTCTTCTTGCTGCGGGTCGTCGCGGGGCTGCTGTTCCTTCAGGCGGGAGGAATGAAAATGTTCGATTGGTTCGGCGGGGTGCCGTCTCAGTTCGGTGGCCATCCCGCGTTCATGTCGCAAACCTGGATTGGCGGGGTGCTGGAATTTTACGGCGGGGCGGCAATCCTGCTGGGGCTGTTCACGCGGCCCGTCGCCTTCGTGCTGTCCGGCGAGATGGCGGTCGCCTACTTCCAGTTCCACCAGCCGAGCGGCTTCTGGCCCATCCAGAACCACGGCGAACCCGCCGTGCTGCTCTGCTTCATCTTCCTGTTCTTCGCGGCGCACGGTGCAGGAGAGTGGAGCATTGACGCGATCCTTCGGCGACGGAAGTGGTGAACGAGACTGATTGGGACAGCCGTTGAGCGTGAGTGATTCTTCGATTGGTATAACCCTTCTATAGAACACGAGTTATGCTAAAGTCCGTGTTTGTGCAGACCTATGGGTGACCATAGGAGTAGAATACCTGGACTTTCTGAAGCACCCGAAACGACCACTGTCCACGACACCAGCCAGGTGTTTCAGGCGTTGGCCGAGGGCTTTCGGCTGGTGCTGGCCGAGGCGTAAATGGCTGAAAACGGACGGCAGATGAGCGTGTCAGCGCCTGACACCGTGTCAGCAAAATCGCAATATCTGCCGGTTTCTGAGCACGACTTCGTGTCAGTGACACTCCTGGAACAGATGCCACCGGTGATCCGGCAGAGTCCGCATCTGCTGCGGTATCTGGACGCCGTGCGGGCGGGGTACAGCACCCGGCAGCTTGAGCGGATGGCCGAGCGGTCGTTCGGGGAGAAGATCAGCCGCGAGCGATTCCGCGAGTTGCAGCAGGTCATCCCGATGGCCGACCGGCTGCCGCAGAGCTACCGACAGACCGTCCTGCGGGATATTGACGCCGACCTGGACGTGCTCCAAGACCTTCAGAACCTGATCGCGGTGCAGCAGGTGCGGGTGACAGAAGCGATGCGGTTCGAGACGGGGTTGCGGAGGGCCGACGGCGGCGGCGGGACGATTCCGCTGAAGACGACCTCCGAGGAGATTCGACTGCTCCACCAGATGCTGAAGGATTACGCGAACCTGGGCATCACGCTGGGGCTACTGAATAGGGGGTTGGCGTTCCCAACCGCTGGGGGGAACGGAGCGGTGCTCGATGTGGAGCCGATGGAAGCGAAGGTGATCGAGCTTCGGGAGAAGCTGACCGATGAGGAGTACGACCGGCTGTTGATGGTGTGCGATGAAATCGAGGCGTCGCTGTCGGGGTGGACGGTGCAGTTAGATGAGAGCATCACCTTGAGCGAGGCGGTGGCCGTGTCGGTATGTTAGAGCGAGGCGGCGGCCCGCTGCGAATTGATCTCCCCTCCGGCTCAGGAAGTCTCCTGATAGCGCGTCCAGCAGCCCTGGTAGACCATTTCGGGGCATTTCCCACCCCTTCATCCCCTCCCCGTGTTTGACCCGCCCCGACGCTGATAGCCGCGTTTTACCCGCCGCGTTTCCCATCCTGCCTGTCTACCCAGGCCATCAACGCTTCGAGATCGTTGGTCGCCCGCTCAACCAGTCGGTGGCTGACGGTTCGGCTGTCCCGCAGTTCGCGGAGCACGATTAAAGCGGCGGTGAGCTTGTTGGCGGCGATGTGGCGGAGTCGCTGTTCGTTGTGAATCTGCTGTACAATAGACTGGCGTTTTCCCATGCTATTGGTGTGAAGCTGCCATATTGTACGCCTGGATTGAGTCAGAAGAAAGTTCGCAAAACGGTGGGCGGTGACGGAAAATGGCGCTGCCAGCGCCTTCAAGACGAACCTACTTGGTCGATTTGAAGCAGCGGGATCAGTCTTGCGCTGATCCCTTCAATAGGTCGGACACGCTGATTCCAAATGCCCTGGCGATCTTCTCCAACGTGTCGATGTTGGGATGGAAACGCGGGGTTTTCCCTTCCAAACGCTGGATGGTTTTGTAATCCAGGTTAGCCGCTTCCGCCAGTTCTTGCTGAGTGAGGTGGCGTTTGGCGCGAAGGTCTCGGATTCGGTTCTTGATGTGCTTGCGGATGTCCCGTGCCATACATCGCAGTATGGAGTCGGAACCGCACGATTGACACCGCACAAATGTCTCATCTGTGGTATCCTATAAATCAACACCCAAAGGAGCGCGGGGGTTAGAAAACATCGTGGCCTCGCCGCCCTTCTGGTAAAATACGTTTGATGCCTGATCCACGCCATGAACTCCATGCTGGTGCGCGAATGAGCGGAACCCAGTCACAGACGCAGAAAGCGACCCCCGACCGCGACAGTCTGTTCCAGACCATCATCGAGCAGACAGCCGATGCTATCTTCGTCAAAGACTTGCGGGGCCGATACGTGTTCGTCAATCCCGCCATTACGGTCATGTTTGAGCAGCCCGCCGAGGCGATGGTGGGGAAGGATGACGCGGCGCTGTTTCCACCCGACGTGGCGCAGCGGCTGATGCAGGATGACCGGAAGGTGCTTGAAGGTGGAGAAACCCAGGAGTTCGAGGAGACCGTCGTCGTTGAAGGTGTCCGCAGGACGTTCCTGAACACCAAGACACCCTGGCGGGACGCCCAGGGCACCATCCTGGGCGTCATTGGGATCGCGCATGAAATCACGGAGCGCAAGAAAGCAGCAGACGCTCAGACAGCGAAGATGCGAGACTTGGAACGCATGAACCAGATCATGATGGATCGGGAGCAGCGTATCCTGGAATTGAAGGAGCAGGTGAAGGCGCTGGAAGCACGACTCGCGGCGAAGACAGCAGAGAAACCGTGATCGCATCGTCCGAGATCACAGTGCGATGAGTAAAATTGAGGGCAGACGTTTTAACACTGCAACGGCACAGTTGCTGGCGTCCTCCAAGAAATCAGAAGCCAGGAAATCTCATTGGTACATGCAGCTTTATCGAACGAAGGACGGCGAGTGTTTTCTGCGCCACAGTAATCCGAGCGGGACACGACGCTTCACCGAGCCGATCAACCACGCAGAGGCGATGGAACTGTACACCACGCTGTCTGTGAAATACGCGAGGTTTGGAGTTGGTCGCTCAAGATCATCGACGGCGAAGGAAGGTGTTACCAGCAGCACAGCGAAGTGAAAGTAATGACCACGGTTGCCGAAAGATGACTAAAGTTGAGCAACGATGCCGAACAGTGTCAATTACTGTCGCTTGAGCGGCGGGAACAGTTCGACGATCTGTCCAACCAAGCCCCGCACCATGCGGAGTTCTTCGGGGCGTCGGCTTCTGAGCAGTCGGTGTATCTGCTGAAGTAGTCCCTTCGCTTCCTGCGCTTCGCCCTTCCGAAACTGAAATAGCTCCCCGATCTGCGCCCCAAGCGCCTCAGCAACCCGCTCCAAACTGTCCAACGTCGGGGCTGCGCTGCCTGTTTCGATACGGCTCAGATAATGGACGCTCAAGTTCGCCTTCTGGGCCAACTGGTCTTGGGTCAGACGCGCCAGCTTCCGATGCGCCTTCACCCGTTCCCCGACCTGCCGATACAAGTTTTGGCTCATAGTCCACCTCCGCAACAGGGTAGCTTTCTTCGGAAGCGGGTGTAATTCCATTGTAGAGCAAGTTTTATGGTATAATCACTCTATAGAAACAAGTTTTGTCATAAACTCCCACGAACGGGCAAACCTGCGGTAACGCAGGGACGCAACGCCACAAGTCCTCACGCAGAGGATGGTTGGGCTGCCGAAGGGGAAGATGCCCGTTCCCTAACCGAGGGGGCGGGCGTTCTTGTTTGTGGAGGCGCGATGAAGAATCGAATCGGGGTCGTGACTGCGATGGTTGGGCTGACGCTCGCCGTTTCACCGTCCGTCCTGGCGCATCCTGGCGGGCTGGACGCCAACGGCGGGCACACCGACCGCAAGACGGGCGAGTACCACTGCCACCGCGCCCCCTGCTCGTCCGAGCCGCAGGCGCAGTCATCCCCTGTAAAGACGATGGCTGCTGTTCCCGCATCCACCCCTGCCGCTGAAGCGTCTCTGTTGGTGATGAAGGTGGTGGACGGCGACACGCTGAAACTCTCGGACGGCCAAACCGTGCGGCTGATCGGGGTAGACACGCCGGAGACCGTGCATCCGACCAAACCGGTGCAGTATTTCGGCAAGGAGGCGAGCGCCTTCACGAAGCGGTTGACCGAGGGCAAGACCGTCACGCTTGAGTTCGACCAGCAGCGGGTAGACAAGTACGGACGGACGCTGGCGTATGTCTATTTGGCGGACGGCCGGATGCTCAACGCCGAGATCATCAAGCAGGGCTATGGGTTCGCGTACACGCGGTTCCCCTTCAAA
>Ga0247727_10005586_pt1 | contig 25373 bp, 22 predicted proteins | sample WisWelCaveWW1625_FD_202498 | JGI IMG/M metagenome (GOLD analysis project Ga0247727, IMG submission 202498) | Biofilm microbial communities from Wishing Well Cave, Virginia, United States - WW16-25 | ecosystem: Environmental > Aquatic > Deep subsurface > Groundwater > Cave microbial mat | place...
TGTTGACTGCCCGCGCTGTTTTTGCCATTCTTCACAACATTTGTGCTATTACATTTAGGACAGTGAAAGACAACCGTTTTGCTTATCATGTTCCTCTTATATCATCATTTAGCAAGCACCACTACCCTCTCATTAAGTCCGAGATTGCTTCGTCGGGCAGGTCTCGATACGTCCCGCGAACTGCACACGGGACTACTCGACCACCAGCCCTCCTCGCAATGACGTATGTTTACGGTACTTCGTAAATTGCCACATTCCCCTGTTGAAAAACAAGTTTCAAGAACTGATTGAACTTTTCTTCATTCACAGGATAGGTTGTGCGTTCGAGATTCCCAATGTACACATAACGGATGTCGTAGCGGTTGATGATCTCCTGCGCGATGGACCAATCGAGAGTGGTGTAGAGTATTTCAATATCCTGCTGGCGCGTTCCTTGCAGGGCATTGTCGCGCCATTGACCTTCGTGGTTTCCCCAGCCCAACACGGTGGGCAGGCCTGTATAAATCGAAATGCGCGCATAGGAGGAATACGCGCCTCCCACCGCCTCGGCAACGATTCCATCCGGCGCGGATTGTAACCAGAGAATCGCTGCGGCTTCATCTGGATTCTCGCGTCGGACGCGGTCAAAGTCATCGAGCGTGTACTCGAACGGTTTGAAGTTGTTCGTCTTGGTAAAGACCCCCAGCACGGGATACGTCAAACCAACGATCAATACGATTGCGAAGATAACGCTGAAAATGCCATTCGCGCGACGCGGCAAATGACGAAGCAGAACAGCCGTCCCGTAGGCGGAGGCGAGACTCAAAAGAATCCACGCCTGATAATAAAACTTGAAGACGGTGTTGATACGATAGTTGAAGTTGTCACGCAGATATAAAAAGTCTGGACCGAGGATGAGGAGTGTGCCGAGGAGGATGAGCAGGAAAACAAAGGATGAAGGCTTGTCCTGAGCCGTGTCGAAGGGATGAAGGATGAAGGATGAAGATTCACGATCTGCTGTAGTTTGTTTGCGGGTTGAAAATAGAAATGATAATGTTGGAATCAACAAAGCCAGCAATGTGATCAAACTGCCGATATACTTTAACCGGCGCACGAAACTCTCTGCGATGAACCCGCCAGCATCGAGTCCTTGTGATTCCAAAATGGGATTGATCAGATCAGGATTGAACCGCAACGCGATCAAACCGATGGCGAACATCGCCGCGAGAAGCGCGAGCAGAAAAACCAGCGTCGTCCACATTCCCGCGCGCCAATCGGCAGGCGTTTTGGTTCGCATTAAATAAATCAAATAAAAAAAGACAGGCGCAAACAGCGTACCCCACATCACCCAAAGATGCGCGCCCCGCGTGGGGAACATAAAATTCGGCACGATGCCGCCCGCCTGCGAATCGAAGCCTATGAAAAACGGAAGATACAGCACATACCCAATGACGATTGCCGGGATTCCCAACAACAGAACATCCCCGAGTCTTTCCCAGCCCCAGCCTGATTCGCGGACCCGAGCCAGCGCGTAGCTGAAAACGATCAGCGCCGCGGCGACGAGGATGTCCCACGTGTTGAGGAACGCCAGCCCGCCTAACAACAGCGCGATGATGAAGAATCCTGTTTTGCTGATGTGCAATTGACTGAAATACAAATTAATATTTCCGCGCCAGCCGCCGAGGAAAAGATTCAATGCAACGGCAATTGCCAGCAGAACGAACGGCATTGATAATACATGCGGATGCAAGTCGCCGAGGATATACGAGAAAGCAGGAAACTCATCAATCACTTCGCGGAAAGCCCCGTTCAGTTCATAATCCTGCACCACGCGCGAGGCGCGCCACCACCACCAGAATCGTTCGGGAACCCATGATGTTGTTTGCGCGGGCGCGTCTCTTAGTTCCGGGAGGTCAAGCCACGTCCAGAAGTTGGAGCCTTCCTTCCAGAAGAGTCCGCGTGTGTGAAGGACATCGAGGAAGCCTTCGACGTTACTTACGAGCAACAAAAAAAGTGGTGCAAGCAAAGAATTTATGACACCTGCGCTTGCGCCAGGTGCAAGTGTTGGCGATTTACGATTTTCGATTTCTGATTGACCTTCGACGTTCGACGTTAGACGCGTTGCCAGCAGGTTATACAGAATCCCATACGCGCCGACCGCGCTTAAGCCGAAGATCAAGGCGATCATCAGGTTGAATGCCGCGGTAGCGGGCGTGCCGGTGAACATGGCAAGCATCGAAGTCATCACATAGCCGAAGTAATAATACGAGATGGAATATCCCGAAAGCCACAAATCGCGTGGAGGAAAGGTTGGCGAGTTCATAATGCCATTGATGAACATCAACTCCATCGGCTTTTCAGTGCCGAGAATCTCCGGGTTGCCCGCGCGGACGATTGCCATGAAGCCAAAAGCAACGAGGAAGAGGAGTTCGGTGGTGAGGATGAGGCGAAGATTCGATTTGAGAAATGAGAGAATTGGAGAATTGGCGGTGGTCGAGTAGCGAGCGGTGGTTGCGAGCGTATCGAGACCAGAGATTGGAGACTGGAGATTGAAGAATGCCCACGCGCTCAAGCCTCCCAGCACGACTAGACCTAGCAATAACCCACCGATGTCATTCTGTGCGATGCCCAGCGACGCGGACAGCCAGAAGACGTATCCCCAGATCAACAAGCCGAAGGCGCGTGAGAGGGTATAGCCGCGGTCTGCGAGCGCGGGGAAGAGGCGATAGGCTAATGGAAAAGTCAACCAGCCGAGGAGGGTGACGAGGATGTACCAGGAGATAAAGAAGGTCATTGGTAATTGTTGATGGTCGAGTAGCCCGAATGGTTTTTGAGGGCGTATCGAGACCAGATTGGAGAATTGGATGGTGGTCGAGTAGCGAGCGTTCGTTGCGAGCGTATCGAGACCAGAGGTTAGAGATTATCCGGCACAACGAAAACGTCGTCGGCGTCTCGTTCCATATCCAACGTTTTTGTCACGGCTTCAAAATTAATGGGACCGTAAATGTGCGGGAATTTTTCACCAGCCGCGACGCCCGGTGGACTCCCATCGGCTGGTTTCTCCCATTTCAAAGGCGAGGTCAGAAGCGTTTCATCCACAACGAGGATGGTCAACTTGCGGCGGCCCGGGAAAAATTCCATTGCCACCGGCGCCAATTGCGAAGCGGTCGAACAATGGATAAAGCCTTCCTTCGCAAGGCTGTCCGCAATATACGGACCGGTTGCCAGCGCGCGCTTCCAAAATTTTCGAAACGTAAGATGATAGATCATGGTTGCTCCTTATTACTTTGCTTGAGGCGGCGTCTCCGCCGCCGAGGACGGCGGCTGGAGCATAGATTTTACGGCATCACTTCGTAAATAACCGTCGCGCCATCGCGATAGACTTCGCGCCAGTATTGTCCTTCGAATATGTCGAACTTGGCAATGCCTTCAGGCGTGTACGCGGCGCGCTCGAGTTGACCGACGATAATATACTTCACATCGTGGGTTTTGAGGAATGTACGCGTGAAGTCAACATCAATGCTGTTATAAAAATTGCCGACCGCTGAGACGCGTTCCTCCACCCAGGGGGAGGTGTACACGCGTTGCTGTCTTTGATGGAAGTTCCAGCCGACGACGCCCGGCAAACCGGTGTAAATGGTGAAGCGCGTACACCAGCGATATTCGGGGCAATTCGCTTCGACGATCACCGGCGAGCCTTGCACGTTATCCTGCATCCAGCGGATGGCGCGATAGTCCTCGCTTAATTCGAGGCGCTGACCGAAGTCGTCAAAATTGGCATATTCCATGAAAGCCATCGAGTCGAGGGATCGCGGGGCTTCGACGATCCAGCGGTCGCGGATTTTCCCGGATGTTCCAGTGACGGTAAACAACGCCGCGCCGGAGATCAACAGGATCATCGCAGTCTGCCAGAAGAGTCTCCAGCCAGGAAGCCACTTGAAGAACGCGGGGAGAGTCCATGCGAATGCCGCGCCCGCGCAAGCCGCGAGCATCAGCCATGCTTGCAAATAGAACTTGAAAATCGTGTTGGCGCGTCCGATGTCGCCGCGCACGACGAAGAGTTCAACAACAATCGTAATCAACAAGGAAGTGCCGATGAGGAACAACACAAACCGTTTTGTGTCCGGTAAATTCGGGCGCAATAATAAAATGCCAGCCCATGCTGCGAGGGGCAGTGCGATCCACCCGACAGGAGTTCCAATATATTGAAGCACAAGCAATGCAAGCACAAACAAAACCAGCGCGCCTTCGATCAACAATTGATACGGTTTGAGTTTTCGCAATGCCGAAGCCGGCGTCGTAGACATCCACTCATGCGTTTCCCATACCATCCACGAGGCAACGATAAAGAGCAACACGCCCCAATGCGTGAAGTAGGATGCAATCGGCGTGAACGGTCCCTTCCACGGGTCGAGCGCGCTGTATGCCTGTGAATACCAGGCGCGGTATGGGAAATATAAATACGTGGACAGCGCGTACAAAGCGATCACCGCGCCGAGGATGAGCGCGATCCGCTTCGCGATGGCTTCCACATCAGCGTATCTCCAGATCGAGTATGCCAATGCAACCATGCCGATCAGTAAATAGGTATATGAGTCGGATAGATTGGTGGGATACGCCGCGCCGATGATGAGACCGCCAACCACGATTCCCAACCCAGCCGATACCCTTCGATTAAACTCAGGGTGAGCCTGATCCTGTTTCCAGGCGCGTCCAGCCACCACTGACAACGCCCAACTGATGGCAAGCAAAGCCACCGGCATAACGATCATGTGTGCGTGCAAGTCGCTGTAGAGGAAGGTGAATAACGGAAACTCGGTGATCTCGTTGCCTCCGCCTGGGGGGATGACGCGGCTTGGGTCCCAGTACCAGTCTCCAGGTCCGACAGGAAGCGAGCCGCCCTGGAAGACCATGGTTAAGCCCTGTATTGCCCAGTTCAATCTTTGTGTGAAGGTCGAATCCCAACTAAACGTGCCGAGCGCGCCAAGTTGTTGCAGTCTGTTGTAGATCATCTGAATCGTGCCGAGGTTGCCGAGCAGGATGGCGAGAAAGGAGGCGGAGAGTCCGGCGATCAAAGATGAAGGATTAATTGTGAAGGCTTGCCCTGAGCTTTGTCGAAGGGATGAAGACTCTCCCTCTCCCTCACCCTCCGCCCTCTCCCGCTGGGAGAGGGGACTCAACAGATTCCATCCGAGTGAGAAGGCGCACGATGCAACGATGGCGAATAGAGTCGGCAGAATGAAGTTGTATGCAATTGTCGGGACGATGCCAAGCAGTTTGACCGGCGTGGCGACAAGCACAAAGCCGTAATAGTAGTAGTTGATGTGACCGCCCGCGAACCACGGATCGTACGGTGGGAAGGATGTGCTTTTGAGTACTGCGTTGAAATAGGAAAAGTCCATCGGGCGTTCGCCGCCCTTGGCTGGATGCCAGAGGTCGGGGTTGCCGAGGCGGATGATGAGGTCAATGATAAAGAAGGAGAGGAAGATGCCCTCGACGAGCAGGAAATATTTTCGTTTGGTTGTCCATTCTTCGCGTAGTTCCCCGCGCTGATAATAAGCAAGTATTGCGCCGACAAGAAGAATCAAACCAAAGACGATTGCTATTGTTGTGCGCGTATATGGGATGCCAACCGAGCCAGCCAGCCACGCGAGGTAGCCGAAGAGGACCAGTCCCAGCGCGCGGCCGAGAGGATAGCCTTTATCTGCCAGCCCGGGCATTGCCAATCGAATGAGCGGATAGATTGCCAGACCGAGGATGAAGATGAAGAGATACCAAATTAATAAGCCAACAACAGGATATTTATTCTGCACCCAATCGTAATCAAACAACTCAGACCACGTTCCTCCGGCGCGTTGACTGGCGAGTCTGTCAGCGGGTAATAGCAAGTTGGAGTAATCGTCGAATTGACGCGGGGTGAGTCGGACGACCTTCGTCAAATCCACGCTGCCTAAAATGGATTGCACCTGCGCGGAATTGTACGTGTCGTTTTTCTTGAAGATCATCACTTTCGGATGGTCGTAGAAAGTAAACGCCTCTTCCGCGTATTGATCGTTGATCTCGAAGTTCCCTAATTTCGGGAAAGTCTCAAACACGGCAACGAGATCGAACCCAAGCCGGCCCTCGTAATCTCCGGGCTTTGCCTCGTGATAACAATTGATGATGTTCTCGCCTGCAGGGCAACCGATGAGTTCGCGGTAATACAACGTGGTCAGCGGATAGCGTTCGGGCAGGCGCGTGATCTGCGCGTATTGATGGTTGGTGGGGATGAAGATGTAATCTGCCTGGTCGAGGGTTGTGATGAAGTGCGTGAGTTTATCGGGGTTGTCGTCCCAATAGACTTGCAGGTTCAGATCGCCGTGATAGATTCCGCCGAACGGGTCGTAGCCGTCCACGCGGAAGGGAAGCCCGTAGTCGTAGTCCGTTTCGTTGGCGACGGACACGCTGGTGAGGGTGAGTGCGCCGGAATCCGTTTCGAGGCGGAGATAGTATTGTGATTCGCTTTCGATCTCAATCGGTTGATCCAGTGTGAAGGTGTATGAATCGCCGCGCGGGTCGTTGATGGATGCAAATGTCCCTGTGACGGACATGCGGGCAAGCGATTGGTCAGGTGTAAATTCCGGATTTTTGGAAATGGACAGGTTTAGTGTATGGCTTTCAGAGGGTGAGCCAGGAACTATATTCACGACATTTGCGAGATTGATCTCAATCAAGTTCCCGTCAACTTGTGGAATGAACGCGACAGTAAATGGATTCTCAGTAGTTACCGTGCATGGGGCGGATACGTCAACGACTTGTTCGGATGTTTGATCCCCGTTCTGAATGACGATGCGCACGGAACCGCAAAGATTCGCTCGCCCTTCAAGGAGGGGATTTTCAAACTTTATGTAATATGTTTGATTCGCCGTTACGAAGGCTGGGATGTCGAAATTAACGGCTTGCGATGTATCCTGTGACGCAGGAACTGAAACGGCTGAGGCAAGCGGCTGTGGATCATCCAGGTTTTGCCAAACGGTCAAATACAGTTGTGACGATGTCTGGTTCGGCGTAGCCGCAACATGTGCAAGCAGAATTTCTTTCAGTAGACCGTCGTTCTGTGCGATGAAAGAAGTCTGATACGGCACTCCCGGCTCGATGAAAATTCCAGTTGGAAATGGCAGTGGCTGGTTATAGGTCTCGTCATCTGACATTTGAATCTGCACGTTGATCGGACCCGGAACGTTTTGGAAAATCCAGCGAGAAGCCGCAATACGCGGTTCTTCGCGTGTGTAGATGCTTTGGAAGGCAAAAGCCCAGACGGCAGTTAATGCAAGAACTGTTATTCCAAGAAGACTTGCAAGGATCTTTGAAAGATTGAAACGTTTAAACCCTTCGACTTTTAAACCCGCTAACTCGAATACAAACCACGCCGCCATCATTGCAAGCAGTGGATAGATCGGCAATTGATAGCGCATCGTAGGGTTGAATTGAAGCGATTGCCAGAGGAAATATATCGCTGTCCAACCCCAGAGAAGCGCGTGACGCCATTCGCCTTTACAGATGCGCCAGCCCATATAGAGAAAGCCGGCCCACGCGATAATACCGAGCGGCAGACCAAGCCCCCAGAGCGTTAAGTTCGTAAATGAGTAGAGATGAGTGCGTCGCGCCCATTGAAGTTCCCATGGGAGGTCGCCGCCGCCAGAAGCCTGAATGCGTTGCTCTCGGATATTGGCGATCCATTGCGGGTTGAGCCCAAACCCATCGAAGGCGTAGGGCTGAAAGACACGGAAGGAGATGAGCGCCGCAAATCCTCCTGCTATTAAGCAGGCAGTGATCAGTAACCGGTAATTAATGATTGCTGATCTCTGATTGTTGATTGCTGTTTCTTCTGTAGTCTGCGGTCGTTCCATTTCTATACGGTCCACAAACAGATAACGTAACGCAAACGCACCCGGCAACAGGATTGCCAATGGATAAATATTCAACTTCGATGCCAAAGCCATGCCGTAAGCGACTCCAAAGCCGATGCTGAGGAGAAAGGAATAATTGGATGTTAATGATTGGAGGCTTGGGAGTTGTTTTTTGAGAGCTGTGAGTTGCGAGCTATTTTCCGATGTGTCTGGTTCATTAATCTCTAATCTCTTCTCACTAATCTCTTTCCTGTTCACTACGATCACCACTGCAAAATAGATCGCAAGAAACCCGAACGTATTGACGAATAAATCTGTTGTGAAGAAATGCGATTGCTGGATCTGCATCACGGTCAATGCAGAAAAGAGGGAAGCAAGCAAAGCTACGCCGCGGTGATACAGACGTGCAACGATGAAATAAAGGATCAAGATCGTGAACAGATCAGCGAGTGCGGAAAACTGCCGACCAAATATCTTCACATCGAGCTGATTGGTCGCTTCTGCCGCGACGCGCACGATGGTCATTGGCAGGTTGCCATATACAAAGAAGGAGTACCCGCGATTGTATGGGTTTAAAGTGGATGTCTTGCTATTGAAATAATCCCCGATGCCCATCCATTGTTTTTGTTCTTCAGGACAGGCTTCGATGAGGGTGGTTTCATCCGCGCATTTATGCGCCTGTAAGCTTCCCAGCACGCCTGTCAAAAAATTTTCATCTGGATGCTGGTGCTCACCTTCTCCCCAATTCACACCTGTCAAGCGTAAATAGCCTGCCAGTATCAGCACTAGCAGGAAAAGAACATCATAAAGCCAAAGGTATTGGCGAGTCCTGGTTACATTCGACATACAAAATCACATGATTCGCTGTTCACCGCGCGGGAACGAAGAATAGCATGAAATTCTTGTTTTCATACTTCGACTCATATTCCATCAGCCAGCCATTGGGGTACAGAGACTTCAGGGCCTCTGCAGAGGCAAGATCATTTATATTAACAAGAAACAGCTTGGGGCGCGGATCGTCAAGGGTATCCTGGAAATTTTCAGGCTGGATCGCGTTATCTTGCGACGGGAAGCCTGCATTGATCATGACGAGACGGCTGTCGACCCAATGAGGGTAACCAACCAGCCAGGTGGTACCTCCACTGCCGGTGAGTTTGGTAAAGTCTCGTACCAGCGCCCCTATTTCGGTTGTATTCCAAGAGGATGCATCGTACAGCTTCTTGTATTGATTGAATACCAAATCGTAATTTTGCAAAGAAGCCCATGCCAGCAGAAAAATCCCCACTGCCCAGGCAAATCGTTTATTCCAGATGGAGGCTGAAACAGACTCCAACGCGGTTAAAAAACTGTCCAATGCCAAACCGACCACAAGGAAGACTGGAATAATGGCCGCTGCCGAACGATTCAAAGACGGATTCTCGCCTGGGAAAGCCAGCGACAGGATGGATGGCATCATCAAAACTGGAATTGAAATCAGGGTAAAAATATCCAGCCAATGCCGCTCCCGGATATATCGGATGATCAGAAGTACCACACCCAGATGAAATAACATAGCGGTAACCACATCCAACACGGGACGGTGTGGGATTGAAATCGGCCAGACCTCGCCGTCATCCCAGGCGAACATTGTTAATGAATTCCAGAGATTATGCAGGAAAATCTGCCATGCTGGTCCCGGAAGAGGCTGTTCCAGATCCCCTACACGTGTCATGGCACGATATAGCACCATCTCGGGATGCTCGATCATATACATTAAAAGGGGCAAAAAAACAATAAGGGATATAAATATAATTGCGAACAATCCCCAAATGGCCTGTCGGCGAAACCCCTTGGATTGTTTATGCAAAAGATATAAACCCACCCCCAGCAGGATTACAAATGGGACTACTCGGAACGGGCTATACCCATGCAACCCTAACCCCAGAAACAATCCACTCAGAATGAAACTATTTCGATTACGTGTCTGCAATCCCCGTATAAGGTAATAAAGCGCTGGTGCATAGAATAAGGGATAGAGTGGGAATCGTAAACCAAACCGCGAGATCACATTGGGCCAATAGGCAACGCCAGCAAAAGCCAATGCCAACAACCCTACCCGTGCGCCACCAATTTCCCTGCCGATCAAGTAGATATAAAAAAGTGAGACCAAACCTGCCAAAACCGTTCCGATCTTCAAGCTCAGAAAAGTCAAGCCCGTCTTAAATAACAGGATAATTACCGCGGTCAGATAAAACTGGAAGAATTCCCGGCCCGTGTTGCGCTCAAAGAAAATCGCTGTCTTCCCATTCAAGACATCACCCACATCCCACAACTTTTCAGCTTGATCACTAACCATTTGGGAGGGGACCTCTGATAAATGATAAATGCGAAAAAAGAGGACCAAAACCACAACTGCCAAAATCAGCAGGAACGAGCGATTGAATGAAATACTCCATTGAGAACAAGCCATAAAGTCCCGCGCCTTGCGGATCCAATTTAAGTTACGAGTATCAGGATGCCAGAAGGCAAAGATCATTGTCAGTATCGCCATGAACCATACCGTGAGATTGAATGTAGTAAATCGATTTCCAGCAAAAGCCACAAAAGCAATTAAAGCAAGCACAAGGGAGACGATGAAGGCAATAGATGACCGCAAGAATCTTGTATCCTGTGAGTTCTCGTCGACGTTTCCGACCCATGCCTGCAATTGCAATTCCTTTCGCCGGTTAGCCAAAATCAGAACCAGACATGCCAGTACATAGAGAACGACTCCAACCTGCCAAGTGCGCTCTGACCCCTGACGGGGTTCAAGGGAGAGTTGACCCAACAAACCCAAAACCAAGGCAAGTAATACCCGCCATGGAAGACGAAAATGGAGTATTTTATGCCGCCAATAATGTATGCGAGTCTTAACAAAATCTAAAACACTGGGCTCCTGATCCTGATTCATTGATCGCCTTTCTTATTTTTTTCGCAGAGCGCGCAAATACCCGAGATGAGCATGGACTGGGTTTGGAAAGATTTCCACTTGAAAACCCCGCTCATTAAGGAAACGAGTCAGGTCACTATGGTTATACTGGATTGTATTGTCATGATATTCCATGACAATACGCTCAATGTGCTCCAAGACTGGCTGTGGGGCACCAAAGAGAATTGTGTATTCGGCGCCTTCGCAATCCAGCTTCAGCAAGTCACACGATTCCAGCCCCAATCCTGCCAGGGCATCGGCAAGAGAGAGGGAACTAACTGACAGGCTCTTTTTGACATGTACTGCATTCATAAGATGACTTTGAAATTGTAAGGGTTCGCCACTGATCATGTCAAGAATAAGTTCACCGGATGCAGCGCCAATCGCCTTATCGAAAACTTGAACATTCGTAATCGCATTTAGGCGCAAGTTTTCCTGCATGAGAACAAACGATTCGGGATATGGCTCAAATGAGAAAACCTTGCTGTTCGGTTGTGTCATGGCAGCATACAAGGTGTAATCCCCTATCCCAGCGCCGATATCAATTATCTTCCAGTCAGGTTGTATTGTAAAACCATATTTTTCGTAAAAACGGTCTAGAAACGTTTCTTTAATGCTCCACACGTCCATCGCTCCACGAACCCTGAATTGCAGACCGCGACTACGGAGGCGTACAGTTTTGACGCCAGGGCGAGTTAGATTCAAATAGATTTTTGCTAGCAGTATCGGGTTGTCAAAACCAAAGAGCAGTTCAAAAATCGATAATAGATAATATGAGTACTTTCGCAGTGAGCGTAACACAACCATCTTGCTCATCCAGTTCGTCGAGCGATATAGAAGGTACACACACCATCGTCACAGGCGAAAGCATTCGCATAAGGCCGCAATAAGCGATAGGTCAGTATCAGATTCCAGTATGTAGGAACCAGAATCCATCGCCCTGTAAGCTTACGCATGATAAGCGATGGCAATCCAAAGTAATGTCCCCATTCGATTACAGCCAAGGCGTTCGGTGGAAAATAATGCCACCATTGCTCAACCACAAATCCGGCCAGTTCTAGGCGACTCTTCCAAATTTCAGGACTATCCAGATGACGATGACGGGCAATATAGCTAAAAAAGTCGCGGTACAGTTTTGCCAATGAATGCAACCGAAGTTCATCCAGGAAAACAGCTATCGATAGGCGTTCATTGAAACGGTGATTGGGCACGCAGAATACAAACAATGCTCCAGGTTTCAATACGCGAGCGGTTTCACCCAATACCTGTTCCATATGCGGAATGTGCTCAAGCACGGAATTACTGAAAGCGCTTGCAAAGTGTTCGTCAGGATAGGGCATCCTGCCACCGTCAGCCTCGGTCAGCAGCTGATAGGCCTGGCGTGCGCCCGCTTCATGGATGGTTTTGTGCGAAGGATCAAGGCCCACGTCAATTTTTCGGTTGAAGACTAGGTCAGCGAAGTGTCCTTCTCCGCATCCAATATCTAGTGTAGGAGCTGGCAGATTGATTTCCTGATAAAACTGTGCTTCCACTGCTCGAAGTAGAGAACGAAAGTATGGTAAATCGCGAATGTTCAGCCATAAAAAATCTTTGGAATGAACACTTTCAATGTTGGGGCGTCGGTTTTGTAATTTGGAGTACAATAATTTCATCTTTATGTGATTATCTTCTCTCGCATAAGGCTGGTAATTAGTGGGATAGCAATAATACAGGTGGCGGCAATTGTACCATCGGGCTAATTTCTGGTGCAAAACGTTATAGAAACGGGTAGGGCAAGCATGACCCAGCCAAGAACGAAGAAGGTGAGAGTCGTTCGTTGATCAGCGCCAATTACAAATCCACGTTTGAGGTGTTTGAGGAAGTCAAAGCTGGCGAAGAATTCCGCGCTTCCGAACACCGCGGGGATCACGGTCGTGAAGCTCAACGTTGTCCAAAAGAAATATTGGAATGGCGAGAATATCTCAGCGCCGATGTACGTCCAGTTTTGGGTGCGGAGGTTGAGCAGTTCAAAGATCCACCACACTGGCGCAGAGACGAGAAACAAGCCGATATATCTTTGCCAACTGCGCGTGAGCAGGGATGTGCCTGTGCGCCAGAAGACCAGCCCATCCATGCAGAGACAGTAACCCAGCCACAATGGGAAGAAATCCCAATGTGTGCGCGGACCTGTCAACGTCCAATTGAGAAACCAAAATAGGATGACCAGGCTTAGCCCAAGCCAGCCATACAAAGGGAATTTGGATTTTACGTTTTCTCTATTTTGAGTTTTGATATTGGTAGTCATGTCCCAAGTTTACACTGAACAGTCATGGATCGTGTGCGAAAACGGATCACTGTTCAGATAAACGTTTATATACTTGTAACCCTGCACGCAAACCACCGGCAACGCTCACCAAAACGACAAGGACGAATATGAAATTGAAGATTTTGAAATAACAATCCTCTGAGCAATGCGCTATGAAAAATTGAGACAGTACCTGAGTTATGCCGTAATCCAGTACAGTTCCGATCAGTAGGTAGAGCACCGCGACCTCAGTGCCTGAGAGAATACTACGGAGTATATTTTGTCCTTTACGTTGCGTATCCATCTTTATTTCTCCTTTATGAATTTTCTGAGAAACGTCAATGAGCGCAGGAAAGTTCCCCGCCGAGAGCACTCTTTTTGACTCGTGGTTCCGGGCTTGTACTTTTGGCAGCGTTTCGTGATTTTACCCTTCCCGCCATTCCTGCCCCGGATACAACAAACAAAATCGGAGTCTTTCGACTCCGATTAAAGTTCATTCTTTATTTGTAATCCTGTAAAAATCGAATCGTATTCTTCAATTCATCCGCGGTAATCTTCTTCAAAAGGTTTGTTACGCGCCTCTGCAATTCACCTTGAGAAATTTGGTCAGAAACTACAACACCGTAATGTTCTTTGCCGTCATCAAAATATTGTACAGCAAGTGGAATGAAATCTTTTATGTTAAACGTAACAACGGCTCGATGCTTTTCAGAAGCAACTCGAAGTATTTCATCATCAGGTTTTCCTTCAAGTCCGTCTTCACTAACATGAATTACATCGAATCCCTGCCCTCGCAAAAGAGTTGCCAGGTAAACCCAAATATGCTCGTCAAGAAGTAATTTGGGCGAGTTGGTTTTACTAGTGCTCATGCCCCAGTGATTGAATTGTATTTATCGTCGCCCAGAGTCTCTCGCAAGAATTTGCGTCCTGTTTCTTCTGTGTCATCTCGACGTTCTTTATCAATCTGAGAACGATGAGTAGCGTAATACAGAACAGAATCACGTATTTGGGATAAAGTAATTTGCGGTAGTATTTTTTCGATCAGCGTTTGTGGAGTTTCGCCTGCTAAAAGATAACCGATTACCAGGCTTACGGGGATACGAGTGCCTCGAATAACGGCACGGGGCCCTCCAGTAAATTCTGTTATTGCGATATATGGAAATTGAGTCCGGGTAAAACTCATTTCCGAAGACGAATCTGCTATCATCGGTATATCAATTTCGGCTGAGACTTCCTGAGAAGGGTAACCAGAAAAATATCTGGAGATTCTTTCTTGTTCTAACATTATGTCTCCTTTATCTATCCGCTAGAAATTACATCAATTCGGTGGTTGACGATCAGAAATGGATCACCTTCCACCGTTCGAGCGGGGTTACCTTTATCATCTAAAACCTGCAATATCTTTAATACTGTAGTCTTCACTTTTACTACAGTACCATCCTGTAATCTATATAGATTCCAATTCTCAACGTCGGGTTGGAAATCAACTTCTTGGGCCTTCGCCTGGCTACCATCAGGCATAGTGATAGTTTTGATTGTGCTCATCTATATCTCCTGTCGACATGAACGAGAAAAATTATACCCGTAAATCATCGAAGTCACTAACTTGATATGAACCTAAAACCCCTCCGCCACATACTCACCCCACACGCCGCGGAGCGTGTTGCAAATCTCTCCGAGCGTGATGTCGTTTTCGACGCATTCGATGAATAGCGGCATCAAATTCTCTATGCCTTTTGCCGCATCTGTCAATTCCCCAAGCAACCCATTTACCGATTCCCGATTTCTCGATTCCCGCAATTCCTTCAATCTCGCCCGTTGATTCGCTTCGATGGCAGGGTCAACGCTCAGGCGTTCGAGCGTCAGTTCTTCCTCCACTTGAAATTGATTGACGCCCACCACGATCTGCTCTTTGCGCTCGATCTCCTGTTGCGCGGTGTAGGCGGCGTTTTGAATTTCATTTTGCATGTAACCGCGTTCAATAGCGGTCAACGCGCCACTCATCTCGTCAATTTTGGCGATGTAGTCGAGGGCGCCTTTTTCGATCTCGTCGGTCAGATATTCGATCAAATATGAACCCGCCAGCGGATCAATCGAATCCGCGACGCCCGACTCGTAGGCGATGATCTGTTGCGTGCGAAGCGCGACGCGCACAGCCTTCTCGGTGGGAAGCCACAGGGCTTCGTCCATGCTGTTGGTGTGCAGGGATTGTGTGCCGCCGAGCACAGCGGACAGAGCTTGCAGAGTCACACGCACGACGTTGTTCTCTGGCTGCTGGGCAGTGAGCGTGGAGCCAGCGGTCTGCGTGTGGAAACGCAATTGCCATGATGCTGGCTTTTGTGCTTTGAAACGATCGCGCATGATTCTTGCCCACAGCCGTCTCGCCGCGCGGAACTTCGCCACTTCTTCCAAAAAGTTATTATGTGCGTTGAAGAAGAACGAGAGTTGCGGCGCGAAGTCATCCACTTGCAAGCCTGCCTTCAACGCCGCTTCCACATACGCGATTCCGTTTGACAATGTAAAAGCAACTTCCTGCACAGCCGTTGAACCTGCTTCACGAATGTGATAACCAGAAACTGAGATCGTGTTCCAACACGGAACTTCCTTCGCGCAAAATGAAAATATATCCGTGATGAGTCGCATCGAAGGCGCGGGCGGAAAGATATATGTGCCGCGCGCAATGTATTCCTTCAAGATGTCATTTTGGATCGTGCCGCGCAGTTTGCGCACGTCCGCGCCCTGCTTCTTCGCTACCGCAATATACATCGCAAGCAAAATCCCTGCGGGCGCGTTCATCGTCATCGAAGTCGAAACAGTTTCCAAAGGAATATCTTTGAACAAAATTTCCATGTCATGCACCGACGAGATCGAAACGCCGACTTTCCCCACTTCGCCATGCGCGATGGGATCGTCCGCATCGTAACCAATTTGAGTCGGTAAGTCGAACGCGACACTTAATCCCGTTTGACCTTGCTGCAACAAATAGCGATATCTCTTATTGGAGTCTTCCGCTGTGGAGAACCCAGCATACTGACGCATCGTCCAGAACCGCGAACGATACATCGTCGGCTGAACTCCGCGCGTGTATGGATACTCTCCGGGGAAACCTAACTTTTCAAGATATTCTTGGTGGTCGAGTAGGCGGTGCTCGTCCGCCGTATCGAGACCACGGGGCGTATCGAGACCACCCGTAGGAAGGGCGAGGCGGGGCACTTCAATCCCCGAAGAAGTCTCGAATCGTTCCTTCCGCTCTTTGGATTTTTCCAAAGACTTCTTGAGCGTAGATTCTTTCCATTTGTTATATTGCTCGTAGAGGTTGATAGTCATAGTTTTCACCACAAAGTGTCACAAAGGGTCACGAAGGTAAAGATTCAAAAACCTTTGTATACCTTCATCTCCTTTGTGGTTAATAGACTTTCTCCAAGTATAAAGCCAACCGAAAATTAGATGTAGTACACTTAAGAAATGGAAATCTGTTACTTACTCGCCTTTCCCGATAGTGACGATGGAAAATCACCGCCGCATGAAGAATTCAAGGGATTAATTAAAGACGCGCCCTACTTCCAACCTGTGGATATCGACCTTGTCACCCTAGGCGATGAAACCATCCTCATCGAAGCCTACGCCGTTGCCGTGATGCGCCATCGCTACGACGACCGCGTCCAAATGGTCGAATGTCGCTTCGACCTGTCTGATCCGTTCGCGGCTTCTGTGTTACCCGTGAGAACGAAAATACAGAGCGCGTTGCAAAGCCGCTACATCCCTGAATCTTATCGCAAGAGTGGCTTGTTCGAGGAATATTCCATCCTGCTTGTAATAGAGGCAAAACCCACACCCGATAAATGGATTGATAAAAACGACCTCAAACTTGCCAACTTCATCCGCTCACAGCGTGATGTGTTTGACAACGAGGAGATGAACGAGATACTCGGTTCGCGCACGCGCTACTCTGCCGAAGAGCTCACCCTCATTGACTGGGAAGGCGCGGTCATCATCGCCCCCAAAGCGGATTTTCGTTCCGATATTGCGCTTCTAAAAATCGGCAACTATCAACTGCTCCGATATCGAATGCTCGATCAGACCATCGAAGAAATGCTCGATAAAATCAACGAAGCTTTTTTTCAGAACAAGCGGCGTCCGCGCGCCACACGAGGCATGGTGCGTCAGATCGCGGAACACAGGCTCGAGGTCATGCTTGGATTCGAACGCGCCGAGCAGAACATGCTCCTCATCGGCGATTGGTATACGGCAAAATTATATGAAGCCATCCAAAATGAATTTTATTTAAAGGATTGGAAGGAAAGCGTAAAAAGCAAACTCGATAATCTCGAGAACATCGTCCAAACCATCAAAGATAACTTTTTGCTCTCGTATGAAAACCTCATGGATCGCCTGCAATTACTTGGCTGGGTCATTTTGCTCGTCGGTTATATTTACCTTTATATACTGGATGCTGGTTGGATTCAATTCCCCTGACATGACCGTTACCCGCAATCAAAGAATCATCCTCTCGATCACAGCGCTTCTTTTCTCGACTTTAGCCTGCCGCGCCGCCACGAGGCTGATCATCCCCGATACGCCCACGCCTCCACCTACCCCTACTGCGACATTCACTCCCACCCTCACACCCTCCCCCTCTCCCACACCGACAGTCTTCGTCTTTGAGGCAAGTTGCCCGCTCGTAGTGGACGAGATCATCGAAGACGCCATTTACAGCACGGGATCTTCAAGTAATGAACAGGCAAATTCCGATGAGGAGATTACGCACCTCGTCTATTATTCCGTCGTGGAGAATGAACTAAAAACGCCGCTGTTTGATTCAGTGAAAGACGACCTCGAAGATGAACAGGAGGATCGCGCCGCTCACGAAGCGATATGGAATTTATTTACAAGCCTCATCCCCGCCGATCAACGTGATTTCATCACCGGCTTCTCCATCTTCACCGATGGTTACGAAAATTATCTCGCGGCAGTCAATCAATCAGACAGGGACCCTTTCAAATGGGAACTGAATGTAGATATTGCCGATTCACTCGAAAAGACCAACCTCACATATACCCTGCTCCACGAACATGGTCACCTGCTCACGCTCAACTCCGTTCAAGTGGAAGTCAGCCTGGCGGTACACAAAAACCCCTACGATGAAGAGATATATCAAAGCGAAGTATCGGTCTGTCCGCAATACTTCACCGGTGAGGGATGCAGTAACTCCAATTCATACATCAATCAATTCTTCAACCGCTTCTGGCTCAACCTGTATGCCGAGTGGCAGGTGATTGATGATGAAGAAGATGAAGATACCCGCTCCAATCTGCTCGATGATTTCTACGACACCTACGAAGACCAGTTCCTCACCAATTACGCCCCCACCAGCCCCGCCGAGGATATTGCTGAATCATGGGCATTCTTTGTCCTTTCACCGAAACCCGAACTCAACTCCATCACCAATGAAAAGATTCTCTTTTTTTACGAATATCCCGAACTTGTGCAACTGCGCGCGGAAATTTTGAACAGTGTCTGCCTGGAGTTCCAGCAATGAGCGTTAACCAAACCGCATCCAACCAGTCCGAGTCATTCTGGCGCAAAACCATTTTGCTTTCAGGCGGAGTGACCCTGCTTTGTTGTTTTGGCGCATTGTGCTACTTCGGGTTGCTGTTCTATGTGATAGACCAGGATATCGCGCTGATTCCCACTCCCACCCTCGACCCAAATTGCGGCGAAACTGCCTGTCTAAACGCATGCATTCGCCGTTTGCCCGATTTTGAGGTCCCGCCGCTTAATGAAAATTGGTTTGAACATTCAGAAAAGATTACCGGCGTCGAAATCGCCCGCTATAAATGGGATAAAAAGGCCGATCAACTCATCCTGCTGGCAACGCCGACAGTGGAGGAATATCTGTTGCCGTATCAGACGGAGTCAATCCACCGACAGATATGGGAATATTATGCAAACATCTTTCCGGATGGTTCTGAAGTCCGCGTTTCGTATATTGTGTTTTCCGTGAACAACTTTCATGATCGTTTCGCCGCTGCCGTCCGTGACCTGGGCAGTGAGTGGTACCTGTTAATCAACCTGCACGACTTCCATTCGTCGTTCGCAATAACAAATACGCTCACCCATGAATATGGTCATCTGCTGACCTTGAACAAGACACAAACGATCCTCCTGCCCGATGAATACGGAAGCAAAGCGGACCGGGAGGAATTTGACAACATGCGCTTCCGATGTAACGGGCGCTTTTTCTCCGCCAACCGATGCGCCATCGAACGTTCATATCTCCACGATTTCGGCAACCGTTTTTGGACCGGGCAGTTATACGACGACTGGGTGACGGCTTTCCTGCAATTCGATGAGGAGGAGATCGTGTATCACGCGGCGATTGATGAATTTTATGGCAAATACCCCGATCAATTCGTTTCTTTGTACGCCGCCACCAACCCGCATGAAGATATCGCCGAATCATGGACGGAGTTCATCCTGCGCCAAAAACCTGAGGGAAATTCCATAGCAGAGCAAAAAGTACTCTTCTTTTACGATTACCCGGAACTTGTACAAATGCGGAGCGATATTCTGCAGGGCATATGCCGGTTTGCAATGGAGCAAAATAGCGCGTTGGAAAACAAAGCGCTCCAGGCGCAACAACATACAACAAAGTTAACCCCACCTTAAGGGGAAACAACCGGCAATCAAAAAGCAGTATAATCTTTTCTGGAGACATCATCTTTTGGAATCAACCCAGCCTGAAATTCAAAATCCACCCTTAACCAACCCAGAGCCGGAAACCAACTGGAAGCGGATTGTGCTGGACATAATCGAAACGCTCGTCCTCGCCGTTGTTTTATATTTTGGCATCAACGCCGTATCTGCCCGCGTCCGCGTGGATGGCTTCAGCATGAATCCATCCCTGGAAAATGGCGAGTACATCCTCGTCAACAAACTTGCATACAAAACCGGCGAACCCGCCCGCGGCGACATCGTTGTATTCAGTTTCCCCCTCGACCCCAACCAGGACCTGATCAAACGCGTCATCGGCCTGCCGGGCGAATCAGTTTCAATCCAGGATGGCAAGGTATCCATCAACGGCATCCTCCTGGAAGAGTCCTACATCGCCGCCCCTCCCATTTACAATGGCACCTGGGTCGTTGCCGAAGGTGAATTATTCGTGCTAGGCGATAATCGCAACGAATCAAAAGACTCACATGAATGGGGCTTGTTGCCAATGGAAAACATCATCGGTAAAGCCGTGGTCATCTACTGGCCCCCTCCAAAATGGGAAGTGATCAATCACGTCGAGCCGGTATCCGCCGCGCAATAACCGGGAAACCCAACATGAATGAAACTTCCGTCAATCGTTTACCCAATCCCGATCAAGCCCCCTGCCATGAATGTTCCGCCGGGGTCATGCACATGCGGCACATCACCTACTTCACGTGGCTTGGCGAGGAACTCATCACTGTTCCCAATTTTCCCGCCTGGATTTGCGACATGTGCGGCAAACGCGAATATGATGACCGCGCCATCTCATGGCTGACAATGCTCCTCAGCCCGGACGCGGGAAAACCGACCCGCCGCGTCAAACGGACCCCGCGGCTTGGTCCCGTCAAAAGGAATCATCACCGCCCTCCGCTCGATTAACCGCCACCGACAATAGGTATCGCCATGGAAACTTCACCACGCACATATCGTTTTCTCCCCGCAGATCTGTACACAGCCGGTTACCGGATCGTGGGAAAGGTAATGACCGGATCCAACGGCTTGATGGGAATACTCAACGACACTACAAAATCACATTTGGAAGTTCACGACGCGCGTCTCGCGCGGATCCACATGCCGACCAAACTGGTGGATCATTTTGAAGTGGTTCGCCTCGTAAAGTCGCACATCTTTGCACTGTGCGCCGCGCGGCGCGAAGACCTGGGTCCAACCGGCGTTGTGCGCGGCGGATATTCCAATGTTGCAGGGGTTCCCGTCCGCTTAACGACCAACGTTTATGAAGTTGAAGGGAAGCTGGAAGTCGCTGGTCGTTTTGACTTTGTTACCTTGATCTCGGACAAAACTCGAAGCTTTATCCCGGTCTTTGAAGTCGTCCTCACCGCGATCCTGATCCCCAACCTGAAAGCCGAAAGCGCGGGGGTTCTCCTCAACCGCGATAAAATTGACATGCTCTCCCTCCTCAACCAGCGCGCAAAAGAGGAAAAATAGAAAAAACGCTTGACCATTGCAGGGTGGAATGATAAAATCCGCCCGCCTCAAGTAAAGCCCCCATCGTCTAGTGGACTAGGACGCAGCCCTTTCAAGGCTACGACCGGGGTTCGAATCCCCGTGGGGGCACTTAAGAAGACATGCTTCCAAGCATGTTTTTTTGTTTAACAAAAACGACCGTCATTGCGAGGAGCCGCACTGCGGCGACGTGGCAATCTCCATCACTGTCTTGGGGATTGCTTTGGGCCACTTCGTGAGAACGCCGCCCTCGCAATGACAGGTTTTTCACGCGTTCAAATGATATGTGTGATACGAATTCTGGCAGGGGTTACCCCAGGCAATGTGCATCTCACGCGCGGTCAAGTCAATGACAAAAGCAGTGATCGTACTTTCGCGGTCCATCGGGTCAATGCCTTCGATATTATGGTTACAAATCGAGTTCGGTAAATTTATGTGATCCTTCTGAATCGCTTGCAACGTTTTGATCGTATGCGTGGAATTCTCGCGCAATAACCGGTTGGCGCGGAAATAACGCACACGCGAAGAGATCAATTCTTCGGGGTCCTTCTCGATCTCTTTCATGGTCTGCGAGAGATAATGATTGGTGTGAGCCATATATCCATCCGTCCCGTGCAAAATATCGAACCTGCGCGCAGAGACCTCCACCGAATACATCTCCCCGCTTTCATGGATGAGCAAATGGTTATAGCCTGCCGCGCGGCGAGAGACAAGTGTCCGCCCGATTGCGCCTGAGATGCGGCGCGATGCCAGCACTGCACGCGCAACCACCAACCGCGGGATCCCGATGCGGGAGTCGTTTGGGTACACGGTGTCAATTAATTGGGCGATGCCATAGGCGTTGAATCCCACATTGGGCAGGAGCCCGCCATACGTCATGGCAAGAAACGGCGGTTCATCATCCGGCTTGGCAGAGATGACATACACATCATTCTCATCTTCCGGTACCCAATCCTCATTATGCGCGGCGAGTATGTGACCATCCGCGGTGCGTTGTTCATTCACGGCGAAACTCGTGCAACGCGTCAGGTGAAGCGCATCCATCGTCACCGCCTCCATCGCGTTCAACACAACAACATCATCGAACGCGATGTTCGCGCCCTCGGCAACACCGCGCATTTCATCCACATACTGCTGGTAACGTTCCTCGGCAAAAGGCAAATATTTGTGAGCCTGTATCTTTGCGCCCTCCCAGGTGAGCTCAAGTGTGTCATACGACTGGTCAATCAGCACGCGCGCATTTTCAATACTATGCTGCACCTGTTCGCGCCGAGCCTCACCGATCTGACGTCCAATTTCGCGATGGGTGCCCGAGACTTCGACGAGCGGCGGCGGCGTATTGTGAATTATCGTATTGGGAATGGGGATTTCTTTTAAAGCCATACATCCTCCAAAAAATCAATCCGCCCCGATGCAAGAACGGGGCGGATAAATTATACCCTTCACGGGCATATATATCATGCAGGATTTTATGACTAGGACGACGCGGGCGGAGCCTGTCCCGAATCGGTCGGCTTGACATCCACGCTCATCGCCGCACCTTGAATTGGTCGCGCTCCGAATCGCGTGATCACCACTGCGCCAATTGCCAGCAAGCCGATCATCGCGGGGAGTATCCATGTTACGCAAACCACGAACGGTACAAGATTATTCAGCGAGTCGACAGACGCTAGAAGGAATACCAGAATGAACGTTCCAAGACCCGCACTCACAACCGGCTTCCAATCCTTTTGTAGAGCCTTGGCAAACCGGTCACCAATCTCCTGACCAATCGCAACCACACCAAACAGCCACGCCAACCCAAGCGGAATCAATCCGAGAAGGGCAAATGGAAGCAGGATGATCGTGACAGCAATCAAGATCAATGCCACAAGGGTCAACAACCCGATACTGCTTGTCATCAACGGCTGGCTAACGACTGCCTGCGAGACACGACCAAGCCGATCCTGAAAAAACAAGGTGCCAAGCATTCCCAGGAATGCCATCAGGAGGGAAACTCCCAATACTCTGCCGAATTCCCAGAAAGGATTGAACCTCACGCTAAAATCGGGAGGAATAACATCCGATACGTTTGGAACGTCGGGCACACGCGGGACATCTGGAATAGGAGGAATATTCGGCACAGTGGGAGCAGGGAAATCATCCACAATATCTCCGCGCACTTCAGCGCCTGCGGCTTTATCTAATTGACCTCCAACGGTCACAACGTCGCCATCTACAATGGCATTTTCGTTTAATTCGATCTGCCCGCCAAAAATGACGAGATCGCCATTGATCGTTCCATCGCTTAAGACAGTTCCGCCAAAGACAACCAGGCTTCCATTCAAGTCGGCATCTTTCTCGATGGTCACATTGCCGCCAAAGACCACCAAATCTCCATTGAGTTCCTGGCCGCTTTCAAGGGTAAAGTTATCTCCGAAGACGAGCTTGCCGCCCTCCGGGCTGGGACCCTGTGCGAACACCACACTTGTTGGGGCAAGCACAAATGCCAATACTGCAATCAGTGTAATAAATCGAATTGTTTTTTTCATAGTCTAAACTCCTTGCGGAACACGAACGAACCGCCAAATTGATACCGACCACAAGAGACTGACTCCGGCAATCATGGAAAGCAATACCATCCATGCGAAGGGCGGCAGGAGTCTTTCAAGCACATCCAGAATCACCACGCCAGCCTGAGCCGTTGCTTGCAATGTGGTCAAAAGAAAGACTCCCCACTCTACAAACACGGCGATCCAGGTTGCCGGTGAAGAAAGGAATGTGACTAGGTACGGTGAAGTGATCCATGCCAGCAAAGCCGACCCTCCCAGGGTGAACAAAATGGAACCCGCGATTCTACGCCTGCGATCAACCGCTTTTTGAGCGGCTAGGCGAATCTCGAAACGAGTCACAAATCCGCTTGCGGGCGAAGCCATCTTCACCGTGCGTAAAACCTTGTCGGTTTTAACGAGCGCGGCGCAATATGCGCAGGTTCGCACATGCAAATCAAGATCACGCTTCTGTTCATGCGTGATAGGTATATTGTTCAACAACCAATCTTCAAAAGGCTGGTGATTCATGGGGTCTCCTTTCAGTGTGCTTCACTGGCACATCTTCCTGCCACTTGCCTGCCAACGCCCGGCGTGAGCGGTGCAGGCGGCTTTTAACGGCGCTTACCGTGAGCCGCAGGGATTCTGCGATTTCGATCTCGGAATAGTCATACCAATAACGCATGATGACTGCGGCGCGGTCGGTCTCGTCCAGGTCGCGCAGGAGAAGGTGAAGGCGGTCGCGATCCTCTCGTTTAACAGATTCAACTTCCGGGTCGGGAGAAGCGATGTCTGCAATCTCAAAGGAGGAACCGTCATCGTTTTCTTCATCCATAGAAAAAACCGAGAGCTTCCGTCTGCGGAGCCGGTCAATGCAATAATGCGCGCCAATCGAGAGCAGCCACGTGGCAAAGGACCGGTTCTGATCGTAGCGATGAAGGTTTTGGTAGGCGCGCAAGAAAGTTTCCTGTGCGGCATCCTCCGCAGATTCCGGCTCACCCAACATCCGATAACACAAGTTATACACATGTGTCTGGTGTTCCTCGACAAGTTTTGTAAACGCTTCGTCACTGCCTTGCTGAGCCTGGAGTACCCAGGCAAGTTCGTCGCTCACTCACGCTCCTTGTACATTTCTATACGCCAGACAAGGCGAAAAGTTGCGCCATTTAATGAATGTGACAATGACTTTCCTCTTTTCCAGTTGGATTCTTCGACTCGCTCAGAACGCTGCCGAAAACCTGCCCGCATTTCTCGAGCGAAGCAGTCCTGAAAGCATACCAGATAGCAATCACGGTTGTAGGAGGCACAGCCATGCTCGAAGGCTGTCGTTTTCAAGCGTGAGAGCAATGAATTGTGCAAGTTATTCTTTAAGCTGATTACTTCCTCAAGTTATTCAATTTTCAGGACTTTCGCTTGGAGTGACGAGATGATATCATGAGGTCATGATAACCAAGCAGCAATACGTCGAATATCTGATTTGCACAATCGGCAACTACACGAGTTCAAACCTAGCCGAGCATTTGGAT
>Ga0247727_10005587_pt1 | contig 25370 bp, 24 predicted proteins | sample WisWelCaveWW1625_FD_202498 | JGI IMG/M metagenome (GOLD analysis project Ga0247727, IMG submission 202498) | Biofilm microbial communities from Wishing Well Cave, Virginia, United States - WW16-25 | ecosystem: Environmental > Aquatic > Deep subsurface > Groundwater > Cave microbial mat | place...
ACGACACCGGGTTCTTTCCTCTTTACCCGGCGCTCATCCGGGCATTGTCGGCCACCGGGCTGCCGGGGCTCGCGGCCGGCGTGGTGGTGTCCAACCTGGCGCTTCTCGTCGCCCTGTGGCTGCTCCGCGATCTGGCGCGCCGCGACTACGGCGATGACGTGGCCGACAGGGCCGTCTGGTTCCTGCTCGCCTTCCCGACATCGTTCTTTCTCTCGGCCGTGTATGCCGAGTCGGTCATGCTGGCGGCCCTCCTCGGAGCCGTCTGGATGGCCCGCGCCGGCCGGCCCCTCGCCGCCGGAGGTCTCGGGGCGCTCTGTGCGCTGTCGCGTCCAACCGGCATCCTGGTGGTCCTGCCGCTGGTGATCGAGATGGCGCGCGGCCGCCAGGGAGGCTCGTTCTCGGGTTCCCCCGGCCGCCGCCTGGCGCGCATCGCGGCCGTGGTCCTGCCTCCCTGTGCCGCGCTTCTCGGCTATATGCTTTACTGCCGCGCGCTCTTCGGAAGCCTGGTCCCATTCCTCGCCCGGCAGGAGCGCTGGCGCGGCGGCCTCTCCGGCCCCTGGCGGGCCTTCACGCGCTACTTCGAAGCCCCGCAGATCCACGGGGCCCACCACTCCACCATCGATTTCGCCTGCGCGCTCGTCCTGGTGCTGTCGATCCCGTGGCTGTTCCGGAGGCTCCGGACGTCCGATGCGGTCTACGCGACCGCAGCGATCCTGCTTCCCCTCGGCTCGACGCTCTGGTCGTTCTCGCGCTTCGCCGCGGCCATCTACCCCGTTCCCTTGCTCCTCGCCGTCTGGAGCGGCGGATCGGACCGCCGGTTCGTCGCGTCGCTCGCGACGATGCTCCCTCTGGCGGGGCTGTTCATGGCGCTCTATGCGGCCTGGTGGTGGGTGGGCTAGCACTCGGATCAGTCGAGCTCGTAGCGCACCTCCATCGAGGTGCGCGTGCCGATCGCCTTGCGGAGCAGGACGATCAAATCGGCCTCGGCCCCGTTGAGCTCGAGGCTGCCGATCGAAGCCGGCGACAGGTCGAAGGTGTAGGCGTCGATCACATCCTCGACCAACTGCTCCTGCAGGAAGTCGAGCTGCGCTTCGCTGATTTGCCCGATCTCGGAATCATTGTCGTTGTCATAGAGCCGGATCACGACGTTCCCTCCTCACGGGCGCCGGGATCGCCCGGGGCCGCCCAGTCTCCAAAGATAGGCCCCGAGGCCAGCGGCGACCAGCAGCGAGACCCCGCCCTGCGCCATCCGTTGCCGTCCCCCACCCGACAGCCGGCCCGACAGAACCAGGCCAGCGTACAGGGCGAACAGGAGAATCGCGGCGCCGATCAGGATCCGGTGCGCGTGCAGGAGCGTCATGGCCTCAAATCCCGTGGAGCAGGCGGTCGCCGAGGGCGGCCGGCAGACCGGCCTCGAGAATCTTGCGACGCGCCGAGGCAACGTCGTAGGGAACACGGTGAATCGTGACCTGGCGGGCGTGGTCGTCGTAGATCGCGAAGCTGGCCCGCGGATCACCGTCGCGCGGCTGTCCCACCGACCCCGGGTTGATCAGATGGCGATCCGTCTCGCCGAGGGGGAAGGCCGCGCCGTCCCCGGCGATGTCCAACCATGCGACGGCCTCCCTCCGGCTGACGAACGATCCCGGAAGGTGCGTGTGACCGAAGAAGCCGACATGAAAATCGAGCGCCTGGAAGGCCCGCGCCCCTTCGTCCTCGTCGAGAAGGTAATCGTCCTCGTCCACCGGCGAGCCGTGCACCAGGATGCCCCCCGGGGTGAACACCAGGGGACCCGGCGGAAGACACGCGAGGAACTCACGGCTTTCGGACGAGAGGTGTCGTCGCGTCCAGACGGCGGCACGCAGCGCCGAAGGGCCGAGGTCCGGGGAAGGCCGCTCGCCGGAGGCGACCCGATCGTGGTTGCCGCGCACGATGATGAGGCCCGGAAGGCGTCTCGTCGCCTCCACCACGACGTCCGGATCCGCCCCGTAGCCGACCAGATCGCCGAGGGCCAGCGTGCGATCCCAGCCGAGCTCCCGCGCGCGCTCGAGCACGGCGGTCAGGGCCTCGAGGTTGGCGTGCAGATCCGACAGCACCAGGAATCTCATTCGAGACGCGCCGCGATCCGCTCGGCTGCCTCCTCCGGAGTCAGCCCCTCGACGGGGACGTGCACCGGCGCCGCGCTGTACGACGGGAGGCGCCTGCGATAGAGGGCCTCGGCTTGCTCCGCTCCGGAGAGGAGCGGGCGCACGGGCCCCGCCTCGCACCGGGCGAGCGCCAGGTGGAGAGGGATCTGCAGCCAGATCGCCGCTCCCATGGCATCGATCAGGGCGCGGGAGGGCGGGTGGGCGTAAGTGCCGCCCCCGCAGGCGACGACGATCCGCGCGCGCCCGGCGAGCGACGCGAGCAGGCGCCCCTCAAGGTCCCGGAAGAACGGCTCGCCCGCGTCGCGGAGGATCGCGGCGATGCCGCGGCCCTCCGTCTCCACGATCCGCTCGTCCAGGTCAACGAAGTCCCAGCCCAGAAGCCGCGCCAATGCCCGCCCGATCGTGGTCTTCCCGGATCCCATGAAGCCGACGAGGAACACGGCACGGTGCCTGGGGCTCATCGCCGGGCTCACGAGGCCGCGACGGCGTCTTCCTTCTGCTCGAGAAGGCGATCCAGGAAGCCCGTGTCGAGGTTGCCGCGCACAAAATCGGGGTCGTTCAGGATCCGGCGGTGGAGCGGGATGTTGGTCCTGATTCCCTCGACGACCATGACCTCGAGCGACCGGCGCATCCGGGAAATCGCCTCCATGCGATTGTTGCCGCGGGTGATCAGCTTGGCGATCATCGAGTCGTAGAAGGGCGGGATCCGGCACTCCGGATGCGCCGCGGTGTCGATGCGCACCCCGGGCCCCCCGGGCAGATGGAAGGTGGTGATCGTTCCCGGGGACGGAAGCAGGGTGACGGGGTCCTCGGCGTTGACACGGCATTCGATGGCGTGCCCGGTGTGCACGATGTCCTCCTGCCGGAACCCGAGAGATTCGCCCGCGGCGATCTTGATCTGCTCCTTGATCAGATCGATCCCGGTGACCATCTCGGTGACCGGGTGCTCCACCTGGATGCGGGTGTTCATCTCCATGAAGTAGAACCTCCCGTCCTCGTCCAGGAGGAACTCCAGCGTGCCAGCGTTCTGGTACCCGGCCGACCGCGCCAGCTTCAGCGCCGCCTCGGACATGCGCCGCCGGAGCTTCGGGCTCAGGGCGGTCGAGGGGGACTCCTCGAGAATCTTCTGGTGCCGTCGCTGGATCGAGCACTCGCGCTCGCCCAGGTGGACCACGTTGCCGAACGAGTCTCCCAGGACCTGGAACTCGATGTGCCGGGGATTGCGCAGGTACTTCTCCAGGTAGACATCCGGCACACCGAAGGCCGCCTGCGCCTCGGTGCGGGCCGCGCTCAGGGCGGGAACGAGCTGCTCGGCCGAGAGCACGATCCGCATGCCCCGCCCGCCTCCCCCGGCGCTGGCCTTGACGATGATCGGGTACCCGATGCGCGACGCGAGGCGGATCGCCTCCTGGTCGGTCATGACGGCGCCTTTGCTTCCGGGCAGCACCGGGATGCCGGCGGCGGCCGCCGCCTCCCGGGCCCTGGCCTTGTCGCCCATGAGCCGAATCACGTTGGGGCTCGGACCGATGAACCGGATGTGGCAGGCCTCGCACACCTCGGCGAAGTGCGCGGACTCGGCGAGGAAGCCGTATCCGGGATGAATGGCGTCGGCGTCGGTGATCTCCGCCGCCGCGATCACGGCGCCAATCTTGAGATACGAGTCGACGTTGCGCGGCGGGCCGATACACACATCCTCGTCCGCGAATCGGACGTGGAGGGAGTCCCGATCGGCCGTGGAGTAGATGGCGACGGTCTTGATCCCCAGCTCGCGGCAGGCCCAGATGATCCGCAGGGCGATTTCGCCTCGGTTGGCGATCAGGATTTTGCGGAACATGACAGGGCGGGGACCTAGACCGCTCGGGCGCCGGAGGTACGCAGCTTGAAGAGCGGCTCGCCGTATTCCACCGGCTGACCGTTGGCCACGAGGACCTCGAGGACCTCGCCGTCGCAGTCCGATTCAATCTCGTTCATCAGCTTCATCGCCTCGACGATGCACAGGACCTGGCCCTTGCTGACCCGGTCCCCCGTGTTGACGAACGGCTTCGCGTCGGGAGCGGTCGACCGGTAGAACGTGCCGACGATCGGCGACATGACCTGGTGGATGTCGGCCGGCTCCGCCTCGGCGACCCGAGCGGCCGTCATCGCGGCGGCCGGCGCCTGGGCGGGCGGACCCACGGCGTCAGCCGCCACAGGCGCCGCCGCAGCCTGTCCGTTGCTCTCGTGCGGCAGCCGGCGGACCAGCTTCAGCTTGAACCCCTCGCGCTCGATCTCGAACTCGGTGAAGCTGCTGCTCTCGATGTACCGCATCAACTCCTTGATCTCGTCGTCCAGGATCATCTTTGTCCCACCTGCCCGGCTCAGCCGAGCACCTCGCGCAACCTGAGCCCGGTCCGCCAAGCCTCATAGCGCGCCTTGCCGGGGATAATCCCGGGCCCCGTGACCAGGCACAGGAAGTACCCCGAGCCCAGAGCGCGCAGTATCGTGAGTCGCGACGGGCCGGTGATCGCGATTTCCTCCGGCGACGCCGTGTTGTCCCCCGTGGGCGTCCATCCGGACTGACGCGCCACCCCGATTCCCTCCGCCGCGACGAGCTCCATGTTGACGTCCGGTCCCGCGGTCGCAATCTCCACCGGGATGCCGTCCAGACCCACGACGGCAGCGCCGAGGGCGCCCGGCAGGCGCATGAGCATGTCGTCGAGGACCGGCTTCATCGCGGCGCCTCCGCCCTTCCGGCAGCATCCGATCCGGACCGAATCGCGTCGAGCCAGCGCCCGAGCCGTGCGATGGCGTCCCGCGCCGGCATCGGCTCGCCACCCGAGGGGCGTTCCGAAGCGCCGACGGCTCTCGTCCCCTGCGGCACGGGCGCGGGCGCGACGGCGGAACCCTGCGGCAACGCGGCAGCCGCCCCCCGACTCTCCAGATCCTGGATCCGGCGCCGCAAGGGCTCGTGACCGGGTTCGAGACGCAACATGCCCCGATACACCTCGAGGGCGCGATTGACAAGCCCCTGTTTCAAGTAGAGATCCGCCAGGGTGTTCGTCTGCAGTGCGTCACCGGTTGGCCGCGCTTCGGGGACGGGATCCCGCGGCGGCCGGTTCGATACCGGGCCCGCGGACGCCACGTCCTCCGGAAGGTAGTCAGGGGAAGGATCGGAGTTTCCTTCCTGAGCGCCGGGCTGTCGGGACGAGGGCGGCGCGGGCACCGCCGCACCCGCCGGTCGTGGCTCGACGGACGCCAAAAGCGCTTCCACCTCGCGGTCCCGCGGGTAGTGGCGGAGAATCTCCCGGCAGGTGGCTGCCGCACCATCGAGGTCGCCGAGCCGCTTCCGGGCCTCGGCGAGGAGCTTGCCCGCGAGGTGGTGATCCGGAAGGCGTGAAAAGACCTCCTGGAGCGTGTCTCGGGCTTCCATCGATTGGCCTGATTCGAGGTAGGCGCGCCCGAGGGTGACCCGCACGGCGTCCAGGTTCGGATTCCGCGAAAGGCCTTCCAGGCAGACGGAGATGGCTTCCTTGAGGCGACCGCTCCTCCGGCGCTCCTCGGCCCGCTGCAGGAGACTTCGGGGGTCCTGGAGCATTCTCTCCTTCACGCTGCGCTTGTACCGCCGCTCCTGGACATCATCCTCCCCAGCGCCTAACTGATTGAGAAGTCTGGAGAAAGCGTCTGGAGCCCCCTTGGCAGCCGCAATTATAGAGGATGCGTGAAACGCTTGTCAAAATGCAACGCCCCCGGGGAGGCCCCGGGGGCGTGACATGGCTCCACACTCGCCTGCGCTACGGCGTGAAGGTAATCGGTACGGTCGCCTCAAAGTTCACCGGGTTTTCATTGACATCCCGCCCCTCGACCTCGACGCGGGCGATGACGGTCGTACCGGCCCCCGGCTTGCTGCCGTCGGGAACCAGCACCAGGGTGACACTGCAGCTCGAGCCGGCGATGCAGTATCCGGTGGAGATCGCCCCGGTCCCTCCTGCGATCACGGCGGGCTCGAATGCCACCGAGTAGCTGGTCAGCGTGATGTCGTGGAAGAACGACGTGGCCGGGTCCGTGGGGCTGCCGCCGCGCGGGTTGAGGCTGTACTCGATCGTGGCGGTGGTGTCGGAGCCCGGAGCCACGCTCGTGCCGGCGGTCGTGATCCCGGTGACCAGGATGACGTTTTCCGCCTGGCCCGGGTCGTCGACCTCGTTGCACCCTGTGGCCGCTGCCAGCACGAGGGCGACGGCCGCCAGCGCGGCGAGTCGGTTGTTCATGAAGTCTCTCCTCATGCCTTGTCCTCCTGCGCCTCCGCCTTCTTGGTGATGCGCGGCGTGATGAAGATCAGCAACTCCGTGTTCTTGCGGTTGATCGACTTGCTGCGGAACAGCCAGCCGAGACCCGGGATCTTGGACAGGCCCGGGACGCCGGCCTGGGTCACGGATTCGTTCAGCTTGAAGATTCCGCCGATGACGGCGGTGCCGCCGTCGGCCACCAGAACCTGGGTGGCGGCGCGCTCCGTCAGGATCGGCGGGACGTCGCCCACGCGGTTGATGAAGTCAGGCGACGAGTTGTCCACCTTGAGGTCCATGATGACGGTCCCCTCGCGGGTGATCTGCGGAGTGACCTCGAGCTTGAGCGACGCGGAGATGAACTCGACGTTGATCTGGGTCGCGGTGGTGCTGACGACCGGGATCTGGGTGCCCTGCTCGATGACGGCCTTCTGGTTGTTCTGGGTCGCGATGCGCGGGGATGACAGCACCTTGACGTCACCGTTCAGCTCGAAGGCGTCGAGTTGCGCGTCGAGCGTGATCGAGTCAAGGACGTTGCCGAAGGAGATCCCCAGGGTCCCGGCCGAGGCGGCGGACGGTGCGTTGACGTCCCAATCGACGGTCCCGGTGTGCGGGAACGACAGGCCCGTCTGCGTGCCCTTGCTGTTGCTGGCTTCGCCGTGGACGCCCCAGATGATCCCCAGGTCGCGCTCGAATTCCCGGTCCGTCTCGACGATGCGGGCCTCGATGACGACCTGGGGCGTCTGTTCATCGAGGTTGTCGATGAGCCGGTTGATCGGCTCCTGGTAGTTCGCCAGGTCGGTGATGATCAAGGTGTTCGTCCGGTCATCCATGATGACGTCGCCGCGCTTGGACATGATCTTCTTGACGATCGGCACGACGTCCTTGGCCTTCGCATAGGAGAGCTTGCGGGTGAAAGTGACTCGCTCCTGCTCGAGCTCCTGCGCCTCGATGAGCGACTTTCGGGCCGCCGCCTCCGAGGCCAGCTTCTGGGTGCTGGCGATGCGGATCACGTTGTTCTCGAAGACCTTGTCCAGGCCGTTGTTCTTCAGGATGATGTCGAGCGCCTGGTCCTCGGGGACGTTCTCAAGGACGATGGTCAGGCTCCCCGACACCCCCGGGTCGAGAACGATGTTGTAGCCGGTGATTTCGTGGAACAGCCGGAAGACGTCCTTGAGATCGGCGTCCTTGAAGTTCAGGGAGATCCGCTTGCCGGTGTACTTCGGCCCGGTGTCCGTCACGACCCTGGTTTCGGGGCGCGGCGACATGGCCAGGGTGATCTCGTCGCCCGAACGTCTCGATGCGGGCTTGAACGGGACCTCTTTCGGCCGCTTCTCGACCTTGACGTCGCCCTGGGCCAGGAGCGGGTTGGCCGGGCTCGGATCGGCCGGCGCCTGAGCGGCGACCTCATCGGGCATCTCGCCGGCCTGCGCGTCGGGGGCGGATGCCGTCTCCGGCGCGCCGGCTCCGCCCGGCGCCGCGGAGGAATCGTCCGTCGGCGGGACCGGTGCCTCGGCACCGGGTGACGTCATCTCGGGGGCCGGCGTCTCCGCCGTCAGCGGCTCAGCGGTCTGCTCCCCGCCGGCCGGACGGGTCTCCGCCGCGCGGCGCACGGCCTCCTCGGAGAAGTCCACGACGAGGCCCTTCTCGGTCGCCTCGATGGCGTAGCTCTTGATCGTCTTCAGATCGAGGACGACGCGCGCAACCGGCTGGGGCCTGCTGGCGAACTGGGCCACACGCACGCGGGAGATGACATCCGAGGTCATGGTGAGCGACTTCTGTGACGTCTTGTCCACCACGCCGATCAGGTCGATCACGAGGCGATTAGGGTTGGCGAGCTCGAAATGCTCCTGCTGGAGGGCCCCGTCGGCCTTCAGCACGACCTGCGGCTCCGAGGGGTCACCGCCCGACTCCACGGACGTCAGCATGCGGGCCATGGGCCCCGCGGGGGGGGCGCCACGGACCACCCTGGGCGTGTCCGCCTGCGCGGCCGGCGGTTTCTCGGCCGCCAGAGGCTGCGCCAGCGGCTGCAGGTCCTGCGCCACGGCGCCAGACGCCGGCATCACGGTCGCGTTCCCCGCCGGGCCGCTGGTTTCGATCGCTTCGTTGATGGCCGCTTCCTTCAAGAGCTCCGCGTCGGCGGTCTCCGTCACCAGAGGCGGCTCCGGAAGGTTCTCGCCATCGCTCAATGTCGGGAAGTCGATGACGAGGTCGTTCCCCTCGAGCCGCACGGCATGTCTCGCCGTCAGGACGTTCTTGAACTCGAACTTGGCGATCGTCCCCCCATCGACCCCCTGGACGTTGGAGATGGCAACCCCCTCGACCTGGGGCGTGTCGAGTCGAATCTCATCGGCCACGCCCTGCGCGCGCACCTCGAGCGCCTCGACGACCAGCGTGTGAGGGTCCGGCTGGTAGGTGGTGAAGCTGAACGGGTAATTCCCGTGCAGGACCACCTGCGTCCCGGACGGCGTAGCCGTGTGGTCGATGGCGTGGACCACCACCGACGACGGCACGTTGAGCGCCGCCTGGCCCGGCTCGCTCACGGGCGGGTTGCCCGAGCAGTGCAGGGCGGCCGCGGCGATCGTGAACAGAATCGCGAGCTTGCCGAGCCTCATAGACTCTCCTCCTCCGCTGACGCCAGCCGCTTTGTGACATCCCGGTAGGGCTTGATGCTCCTGGGATCATTGACATCCTGCCGAAACATGACCATGCCCGTGCTGCGATCGATTCTGATGATCTTGCCGTCGAACAGGCTGTCCCCCACCCGGAGGAAGTAGCCCTTGTTGTCGCTGCCATTGAAGAAAGCGAAGTGCTCTCTCCCCTTCTGCACGATGCCCACCAGGTCCACCTCGGAGATCAGCATGCCGGCGATGCCGCGGGGGCGGGGCCCCTTCTGCGCCGTATTGAGAGGGTCGACGAGGGAACGGAACGGGTCGCGGCGGCCGGCCGGGTCGTAGGCGAATCCCCGCCCGGTCAGCATCGCCTCGTTGTCCTCCATGATCCGGTTGATCGTCTCGCCCGCCTGCTTGTCGATGTCCTGCCCCCCCACGGGACCCGCGGCGGCGCCCGCGGGCTGCTCCGCTGCGGGCGCCGGATCCTCGGCGCGCGCGCGGTCGGCGCCGCAGACCCACGCGGCGGTGGCGGCGGCCAGGGCCAGGGCCAGGCCGGATCGGTTCTTCATGGCTGCTGCCCTCCCTCTTCCTGCTGCTGGTGGGCCGCCTTGTCGTCGTACACGAACGTCGTGGCGGTGAAGTTCGAGGAGATGGACCCGCGACCCTGCGTCCTTGCCGCGATCACGACGTTGCTCACGTTGATGATCCGCGAGTACTTGCTGATGCGGTCGAAGAAGACCCCCAGGTCATGGTAGTCACCCTCGATTTCCATCTGGATCGGGAATTCTTTGTAGAATTCCACGGGGCGGAGCGGCTGCGGATTGAACCGCTTCAGCTCCAGGTTCGACTGGTCGGTGAGGTTCTTGACCCACTTGAGGAGCTCGCCGGTCTCGGGCGTCGTGGGGAGAATGGCGAGGAGGTCGTTCAGCTTGACCTGGAGATTCTCGATCTCGCGCTCGAACTCCGGCAGCTTGGCCTCGATCGCCTGCCCCTTGCGGATGTCCGCCTGCAGGCCTTCGAGCTTGGAGCGCTCGCCCGCGTTGCGCTTCGCCATGGCGTTGAAGTTCGGATAGGTCGTGAAGGCGACGGCGACGAGGATTCCGGCCATGATCCCGACGATCGCGAACTGTCCCCAGAACGGCAGCTTCTTGAAGTCCATTTCTCCACCCTCCCTCTAGGTTCCCGGCGCCGCGTCCGGCGCCGGCGCCGGCGTCCCTTCCGCCGGGGGTTCGGTGCTGGAGGTTGCCGGCTGCGGGAGGAACTGGCAGTTCAGGGAGAACGTCACCCCCGCGGGGATCGCCGAGATCGGACCCATCACCACGTTCTGGAAGTATCGGGAACCGGTGAGGTTGTTGTAGAAATTCGAAACCGCGTTGTAGGTTGTCGCCTTGCCCTGAATCTGCACGGTCCAGCCGGCCTCCGTCATGTTGTCAAGCCAGAGAAAGTCAGGAAGCTGCTTGCTGACCTCGTCGAGCAGGTGAACGGGACCGCTCTGGTTGTGCTTGAGCTGAGAGACGAGTTCGATCTTGCGCTGCAGCAGGTCCTTCTTGGCCTTGTACTCGTCACCCTTCTTGATGATCGCCTGCAGTCGCTCCTTCTCCGCCTCGGCCCGGGCGATCTCGCTCACCAGCACGCGATGCTCTCCGGCCAGGGTGTACCAGCGCCAGCCCACGACGAGCGTTGCGAGGATCGCCACGCCGAGCATGAGGACACTCTGACCCAGGGCTCCCGTCCCTTCAGTTCGAGGGGCTGACTTCTCGCGCGCCTTGCCCTTGGGCGCCTCAGCGATCAGGTTGATTTTGATCATCGGTTGTCCCCGAGCCGACGGGAGGCCAGCCCGACGGCAATCGAAACGCTCGGACCCAGGTCATCCAGGGTCTCGGGCGCGATTCCCTTGGCCACGCCGACCCGGTTGAAGGGGTTCAGCGGCTCGACCGGCACTCCGAACCGCGTGGCGAGCGATTCTTTGAGGTTCGCCACCCGCGAGGACCCGCCCGCCAGAACCATCTTGGAGATGCCCTCACCCGGAGTCGTGTTCTTGAAGAAGTCGATGGTCTTCTGGATTTCACCGCCGATGAAATCGTTCACCGAGGCGAGGATCGGCGCCACCTTGTCCGTATCGACGCCTTCGACGGTCTGACCGCATTTGAGGCCTTCCGCCTGCTCGAAGCTCACGTTGAGCTCCTTTCGCATGGCGTCGTTGAAGTGGTTGCCGCCCACCGAGATATCGCGCCAGAAGATGGAAGTGAGGCCCTTGAGGATGGCGACATTGGTCGTCGACGCGCCCACGTTCACGAGGGCCACGCTTTCGTGGGGGTCGCAGTCGTAATTGATCTCGAAGCAGTTCTGCAGGGCGAAGACGTCGACGTCGACGAGCACCGGGTTGCGGCCCGCCTGGGTCACGACCGACGTGTAGTCGTTGATCTTGTCCTTCTTGGCGGCCACCAGCAGGACATCCATGTTGCCGTCCGTCCCGCCCCCCTTCAGGACCTGGTAGGCCAGGTTGACGTCCTCGACGTCGAACGGGATGTACTGCTCGGCCTCCCAGGGAATGACCTCGGCCAGCTCCTCCTCGGATGTGGTCGGGATGGAGATCTTCTTGATGATCACGCTGTGACCCGAGAGAGCGATGGCGACGTCGCTCCCCTTCACCTTGCGGGAGCCGAAGGCCTTCTGAATCGTCTCGATCACCAGGCCGGCGTCCATGATGGCGCCGTCCACGATGGCCTCCGGGGACAGCGGCTCGATGGCGACGTTCTGGACCTGAAACCCCTTGCCCTTCCCCAGTTCCTTGAGCTCGACCACCTTGACGGCGCTGGATCCGATGTCGAGCCCTACCAGCGATTTCGCTCTCGAGAAGAACACGGTCTGCCTCCCCTTTTTCCTGACCTGGCCGAATCCGGGCGCCTCCAGCAGGAGGGGCCCTGTTTGGCACGGATCTCCAATATATTCCGCGACTCCAATCCTGCAAGTCTTCATGACGGAAATGACAACTAAGATCGAACATATTGCATATTCACATGGACAGATGGCATTCCAAGCCATTGCTGTTAAATGAGTTGTCCATAAACCTTGCTGGTGCTGGGGATACTCTGACCGATCGGCGCACGGCGGGCGATGGTTGATCGACGGAGTTCGCCTGTGCTAGGCTCCGGACTCCATCGACAGTCCAGGGGGCGCCCGGCGCGCCCGGTATGGGAGGTTCAGGTGGCTCGATCGTGTGACGTCTGCGGCAAGCGGCCGATCTTCGGCAATCAGATCAGCCACGCGCACAACGTCTCGTCTCGCGTGTGGTACCCCAACGTCCAGAAAGTGAGAGTGGTCGTCAACCGGACGCGACGGCGGCTGCGGGTCTGCACGCGCTGCCTGCGCTCCGGCGCCGTGGTCAAGGCAGCCTCCTGAGGGAACGCCTGCCCGACCGGTTCGCTTCCGATCCGCCTCCTCCTCAAACGGCCAGCGCGATCGCCTCAATTTCCACGCGCGCCCCGCGCGGGAGTGCGGACACCTGCACGGTGGAACGCGCCGGCTTCGCCATCCCGAAATATCGGGCGTAGACGGCGTTCATCGCCTCGAAATCCTTGAGGTCGGTCAGGAAGACCGTCGTCTTGACGACCGCATCCAGGCCACTGCCCCCGGCCCGAAGGAGAGCGCCCAGATTATCGAGGACGCGCGCCACCTCTTCCTCCACCGTTCCACGCCACAACTCTCCGGTGGCGGGATCGAGGGCCACCTGTCCCGAGGTGAACAGGAATCCGCCGCAGCGGATCGCCTGACTGTAGGGCCCAATCGCCTTCGGGGCCCGGTCGGTCGTGATGGAAACGCGATCGCCCATGCCGTCCTCCTCGGCGCTCAGGCCACCTGGCGCTCGACGTGATAGACGCCTTCGATGCCCTTCAGCTTCTCGACAATCCGGTGCAGATGATCGACGTCCTTGATGTTGAGCACGAGCAGGATCTCCCCTCTGCGATCCTCGAAGGTGCGGGCCTCGACGTTGGTGATATTCGATTTCGCGTCGGCGATCGCCTGGGTGATCTTCGCGAGGATGCCGGGGCGGTCCTCGGAGAAGACGGTCAGGCGCACCTCGAATTGCGACTCGTCGGCACCCTCCCAGTCGACCTCGATCCTGCGCTCCGGGTCGTACAGCAGCTTTTCGAGGTTCGGGCAGCGCTCGGAATGCACCGTCACGCCTCGTCCGCGGGTGATGTAACCGATGATCGGCTCGCCGCGGATCGGATGGCAGCAGCGGGCCAGGGTGATGAGAACGTCGTCCAGCCCGCGCACCGTGACCTTCTTCCCCGACAGTCCGAGCGCTCTGCGGACCGCGTGGGCGATTCCCCCCTCCGGGACTTCGCGCGGCCGGGCCTGGGGGTCGAGCTTCTCGATGAGAGCCCGCGGGGCCGTCTTCCCGTAGCCGACCGCCGCATAGAAATCGTCCAGGCTCTGGTAGCCCATACCGGAGAGGACATCCTTGACTCGATCGCCTCCCTGCCCGTGCGCCTTGAGGCTGAAGCGGAATCGCTTGAACTCCCGGTCGCTGACGGTCTTGCCGAGGTCGATGCTGCGACTGCGGCGGTCGACGTTGAGCCACTGCCGGATCTTGGTGCGCGCGCGGGGGGTGCGCACGTACGTCAGCCAATCGGGGCTCGGAACGTGATTGGGCGCCGTGAGGATCTCCACGATGTCACCGTTCCTCAGCTCGGTTCGCAGCGGCTGCAGCTTGCCGTTGATGCGCGCCCCGGCGCAGTGATGACCGACCTGCGTATGGACCGAATACGCGAAGTCGACCGGCGTCGCGCCGCGCGGAAACGACATGACGCGACCCTGCGGCGTGAAGCAGTAGACCTCGTCCGGATAGAGGTCCACCTTGACCATTCGCAGGAATTCGGCCGGATCCTTGAGCTCCTGCTGCCACTCCAGGATCTGGCGCAGCCACTCGATATTGCTGTCCTGGTCTCCCGCCCCTTTCCCTTCCTTGTACTTCCAGTGAGCGGCGATCCCCTCCTCCGCGATCCGGTGCATCTCGTGGGTGCGGAGCTGGACCTCGAACGGCTGCCCCTTGTCGCTCACGACGGACGTGTGCAGTGACTGGTACATATTGGGCTTGGGCATGGCGATGAAGTCCTTGATGCGGCCAGGCACGGGACGCCACAGGCTGTGGATGATGCCGAGCGCTCCGTAGCAGTCCTTGATGCTGTTGGTGATGACGCGGAACGCGACGTAGTCGTAGACCTCGCTCACGTCGATGCGCTGCCGCTTGATCTTCTTGTGGATGCTGTACAGGTGCTTCCGCCGGCCGCTGAGGGTGCAGGCGATCCCGGCCTTCGCGAGCTCGGTCTTCAGCGTGGTCTCGATCTCCCGGATGAGGTCGTCGGTGACCCGCCGCTTCTCATCCAGGGCGCGCACCAGCTGTTGATGGCCCGCGGGGTCGACATACTGCAGCGACAGGTCCTCGAGCTCGTTCTTGATGCGCCCCATACCCAGCCGGTGCGCCAGGGGAGCGTAGATCTCGATGGTCTCGCGGGCGATCCTCTCCTGTTGGCGCGGTGACAGGTGCTCCAGCGTCCGCATGTTGTGCAGCCGGTCGGCCAGCTTCACCAGGACGACGCGGATGTCGTCCACCATCGCGAGCATCATCTTGCGGAAGCTCTCGGCCTGCTGCTGCTCCTTCGAATTGAAGCTGATGCGCGCGATCTTGGTCAGCCCTTCGACGACGTGCGCGATGTCCTTGCCGAATTGCTGCTCCAGGACTTCGCGCGTCGTCAGGGTGTCCTCCAGCACATCGTGGAGCAGACCCGCCACGATGCACGTCATGTCGAGCTTCAAATCCGCGAGGATGTAGGCAACCGACAGCGGGTGGACGAGGTACGGCTCGCCCGAGGAGCGCGTCTGCCCCTTGTGTTCCTTGGCCGAGAAGACGTACGCGTTCCGGAGGAGATCGAGGTCGGCGTCCTTGAGATAGGACTCGACTTTCGACTGGATATCCTCGAAGCGGATCATGTTGGCCCCGCCCGCGGGACCTGCGGCCATGCGGCAAGTATCCGGGCCACGGGGCGGTCCGCGCTCGCGGGAACCGCGTCGCCCGGGCGTGGAACGGCGGTCAGTATAGCAGCCGACCCCCGGGCGGAGCAACCGCCCTCGGCCCTAGGCCTTGGCGTACCTGGGACCCAGGACCTGGTGCGTTACGACGAGCAGAGCGGCGGCGATGTAGATCGTGGAGTAGGTTCCGGACACGAGCCCGACCAGAAGGCAGAACGACATCGGATTCAGCTTGTCGCCGCCGTAGAGGAACAACGCGAACACGGCGACGAAGACGGTGAAGGACGTCAGGATGGTGCGGCTCAGGGTCTGGTTGACCGAGGCGTTGACGACTTTTTCGAAGTCGACGTCGCGGTAGAGACGGAGGTTTTCCCGGATCCGATCGAACAGGACAATCGTGTCATTGATCGAGTAGCCGAGAATCGTCAGGAGCGCGGCGACGATGGGGAGCGAAAACTCCTTGCCGGTCAGGGCCATCGCTCCGGCGGCGATGGTCACGTCGTGCACCAGGGCGATGATCGACGCCAGCCCCCAGGCGATCCGGTGGAACCGGAACCAGACGTAGACCAGGATGCCGAGGACCGACCCCAGGATGGCCCAGCCGGTGTTCCGCATCAGTTCCTTCCCGGCCGTCGGACCGACGAAGTCGATTCCGCGCAGCGAGAAGCCGCCGAGGGTCGCCCTTTCCCTCAGGATGGCGGCGACCGGCCCGGTGACGCCCGGGATGCCCGCGACCTGCCCGATGTCCGTGAAGAGGCCGTTGCGGTCGTTCCGGGCTCGAATGATGGACTCGGCGGCGAGACCGGGGTCGGCAGTCCCCGCGTCGGGGGGAGCGAGGTCCGGCGACGCCGGCAGGTGGCCAGCCAGGAACTCCCTCAGGGCCGGCTCGGAGACGGTGTTCAGATCGAGGCGGTCCCGCACGCCGGCCTCCCCGTCCTGCATGCCCCGGAGCGCTCCGAGGACCTTCTGGCTGACGTCCCCGCCCTCGCCGCCCGCTCCCTCGGACATTCCCGTGCGCTCGACCCGGATCAGGACTTCGTTGTCGGCCGCTTCTCCGATGCTCTGGAGGGTGACATCACCCAGCCCGGCGCCCTCCAGGACGACGCGCAGCGCGTCCAGGCGCGGCGGTTGACTGAACCGCACCTGCACCGCCGTGCCTCCTGCAAAGTCGATCCCGTAGTTGAAGCCCTTGATGATGATGATCCCGAAGGCGGCCAGGAGCGCGACGCCGGAGAGCGCCAGGAAGTACCACTTGCTGGCCCACATGAATTTGAAGTTCGCGTTGTGGAAGACTTGCAGCATGCCCGATCTCAGATGCTCAGTTTCTCGAGCCTCGGCCTCAGGTTCAGCAGGACGTCAAACAGGGTGCGCGACATGAAGACGGCCGTGAACAGGTTCGCAACGATGCCGATGCTCAGCGTCACGGCGAACCCCTTGACCGGCCCGGTTCCAAAGCCCAGGAGCGCCAGGGCCGCGATCAGCGTCGTCAGGTTCGAATCGATGATGGTCGTGAGCGCCTTCTCGAAACCCGAGCTGATCGCCGCCTTGACCGTGCGGCCGTGGCGCAGCTCCTCGCGGATGCGCTCGAAGACCAGCACGTTGGCGTCGACCGCCATTCCCACGGTCAAGGCGATGCCGGCGATGCCGGGCAGCGTCAGCGTGGAGTGCAGCGACGCCATCGCGCCGAGCAGGATCAGGATGTTGATCGCCAGGACGACCGTCGTGTTGATGCCCGCCCCGCGGTAGTAAATCAACATGAACAGGACGACGACGACGGACCCGATGATCGACGCCGTGATCCCGTGGCGGATCGAATCGGCTCCCAGCGAGGCGCCGACAGTCCGCTCCTCCAGGATGTCGAGGCCGGCGGGCAGGGCGCCGGAACGCAGCTTGAGGGCCAGATCCTCGGCGCTCTCGACAGTGAAGTTCCCGCCCTCGATGATGCCGCGCTCGGCGATCACCGCGTTGATGCGGGGGGCGGAGATGATCTTGCGATCCAGCACGATCGCCAGGAGCTGCCCCTGGTTGAGGCGCGTCAGCTCCTGGAAGCGCTGCCCCGCGTCGGCGGTGAGCAGGAAGTTGACCGCCGCTCCTCCGAAGCGATCCTGGTCACGGCGCGCGTTCTTGAGGTCGTTCCCGGTGATCGGCGACGAGCGCGTGACCGGCCAATAGAGCGTGAAACGCCGGCCGTCGTCGCCCTGGACCTCCTGAGGCAGGGCCTCCGCGTCGGCCGGCAGTGCTCCGCCGAAAGCGGCATCCAGTGCTTGCGGATTGTCGGGCGGACGGAACTGCTCCGTGGTCACCCCCGGGGGGATCTTGACGAGCTTCCACTCCAGGAAGGCCGGGGATCCGATGAGATCCTTGACCCGCTCGGGGTCTTCGACACCCGGGAGCTGTACGACGATCTGGTCGGCGTCCGGTCCCACGCCCTTTCTCTGAATCGTCGGCTCGGCGACGCCGAATTTGTCGATGCGGGTCCTGATGGTCTCCAGCGCCTGCCGCACGGCGGCGTCTCGAATGCCCGACTCATCGGGGGGCCGCAGTGTGAGCCGCAGGGCGCCCGTCCCCGACGACTCGACTGCAAACTGCGGGAACTGATCGCGCAGGAGCGTGTGCGCATCATCCGTCTTCGCCTCGTCGAGACCCGCGAACACCAGGGCGCGGCCATCCAGGTCGATCCGTGACGGCGCCAGCCCCTTCTCACCCAGCGCGGCCCGGATCCGCTCGGCCGACAGGTCGAGCTCCGCCTTGACGGCGTCGTTCGTCTTGACCCGCATCAGCATGTGAATGCCGCCTTTGAGGTCGAGGCCGAGGTTGATCGTCTCCCGCAAGGGGTAGAGAAGGTAGAAGCAGAGCGCCATCACCCCGGCGATGATCGCCAGGCGGACGCGCACATCGGCGAAGCTCATGGCGCCTCAGGCCTCCTGTCCGGAGGAAGGCTGGTCCTGCAAGGAAGCCACCGAGCTCTTTGTGACGTCCACCTTGATCTTGTCCGCGATACGCAGCTGCACGATGTCGCGGTCGACGGCGATGATCGTCCCGATGAGTCCTCCCGACGTCACCACCCGGTCGCCCGGCTTGAGCGCTTCGAGCATCTTCTGGACCTGCTTCTGTCGCGTGCGCGCCGGACGGATGAGCAGGAAATAGATCACGACGAAGAAAAAGACCAGGGGGACGATCTGGATCCAGGGACTCGGCTGTCCCGGCCCCGATGGTGGGGACATCATGGCCAGTGGTTCCACGTCACACCTTTCTGCGGAGCGATCCGCCCGGCGGCCGGCCCAGGACCGCCGGCCTGGCAAACAAAAAGGAGGCCACGATACGCCTCCGTCGCAGCACCAGCGCGCCGAACTGCGCCGGGTCCCCGAGCGCTTGAGGGGCGATAGATTGCCGCAAGCGTCCCTGCTTGTCAAGGCGCGGGCTCATCCTTAGACTTGCCGGCATGCACCCGACGCCCGCCGATGGCCGCGAAGGCCAGTGCCATGTGGTCGGCACCGGAGCAATTCGGCGCCTCATGCTCCCTCTCTTCATGGAGATTCCCGGTCTGTCCCATGCTTTCACGGCGCGTGGTTCCGATCCCGTACGGGCGATCGCCGCGGCTGCCGGACGTTCCCTGCCGGTCTTCGCGCTGCGTCAGGTGCACGGCCGCGCCGTGCACGCCATCGAGGAGCGGGATTCGCCCCCCCCTCCCGGCCAGAGCCCGAAGGCTGATGCCCTGATCACGCGGCGCCGGGGCGTGGGACTTCAGGTGAGTGTCGCGGATTGCGTTCCAGCCCTCATCTGCGATCCGGTACGCGGTTGGCTCGGCGCCGTGCACGCTGGGTGGCGCGGCACCGTCGCGGGAGCCTTGAAGGCCACGATCCACGCGCTCATCGGGCGCGGCGCGAGGAGCGCCGACCTTCTCGTCCCCCTGGGTCCTTCGATCGGCCGCTGCTGCTTCGAGGTCGGGGAGGAGGTCGTCGCGGCCTTCCGTGATTCCGACCCGGCGGGCGGAACGTCCATCGTCGACGGCCGCCCGGCCCGCGTCGATCTGATCGCGGCCAATCACCGGCAGGCGGTGCAGGAAGGTGTTCCGGAGGATCGCATCGCGACGTCCGGCCTCTGCACCGCCTGCCGGCCGGACCTGCTGGAGTCACATCGACGCAGCAACGGGGCGCCGGGACGCACGGCCGCCTTCATTGACTGGAGCGACTGAGCCGCGGACGCGCTATTTCCTCAAGAGCACGATGCTGTCCTCGATCTCCTTGGCGTCGGGAGCCTTGGGATTGAGCCGCAGGTACTCCTGGAAGTGCTTGACGGCGCCGCTGAAGTCCTGCTGGGCCATGAGGACCTTGGCCAGCTCGCGGTGGGTCTGGGCGTAGTTCGGATCGATCTCGAGGGCCTTGCCGTAGGCCGTGATGGCCTCCTTCGGTCGGTTCTCGTTCCAGGCCCTGACGCCGACGTTGTAGAAGAGCACGGCGGCGTTGCGGGGATCGATGGCCGCCACCTTCTGGTACATTTCCTCGGCTTTCACCTTGTCGCCCCGCTGCTCGTAGACGGATGCGAGCGTCATGAACGTGTCGGGTTTGGTGGGGTCGATGGTCGCAGCCCGTTCGAGCGCCGCCGCGGCCTTGTCGAGGTCCCCCGACTTCGAGTAGGCCAGGCCGAGATTGAAGAGGACGCGCTCCGAATCCGGCGTCAGCTTCAGCTCCTGCTCGTACTCCATCGCCGCCCCGGCGGCGTCTTCCGCCCTCATCGCCAGGTTGCCCAGGTAGAAATGGGCCCCCTTCATGTCCTTCTGCAGCTCGAGTCCCTTCCGGAACGCCTGCTCGGCGACCGTATCGTCGTTCAGCGCGAACAGGCTCTTGCCGAGGTAGAAGTAGACGTTCGGATTCCCGGCAGCGTCTTTCGCGAGAAAGCCCCTGTACAGCTCGACCGCCTGCTCGTGGTTTCCGGCGTCGGCCAGCTGCTTCGCCTTGGTGAGTGACTGCGCCGCCTCCGAGGAGATCCTGGCTTCGGGGACCGGCGCCAGCGGGGCCGCCTCGGGCGTCGCTGCCGCGGCGGTCTCGGTCGCGCCCCCCTTGGCGGCATCGCGCTTCTTCTGCTCTGCGACCGTTGCCGCGACGAAATCAGCCTCCTTGGCCAGCACGAAGTCGACGACGTTGCGTCCCTCGTCGCCGACCAGGACCATCGGCAGTTCCGGAAACTCCTGCTTCGAGCCGAGAATCAACTCGCGCTTGTCCACCTGCTCGCCGCCGGAATCGACGAGCTCGTAGCTCACCTTGACCACCTTGTAGCCTTCCAGCCGGGGAATGACCTTCCATTTCTTCGCCACTGTCCGGTCGAGAGTCGCGATCAGATACTCTCCGTTCTTGTTGGTGCGCAGCGGCCCGACCGCCTTCTTGATGTCGGCGGCCTCGAAGTAGATCGGCACCTTGGGAATCGGCTTGCCCAGATGGTCCACCACCTTGCCCTTCACCTTGGTGATGCCCTCGGCCGCGTAGCCGGGCCGGGTCAGGCCAGGGAAAAGCGCCAAAGTGAAGAGCATCGCGGTCGTCCAACGGAGCTGTCGCGCTTGCATCGTCGCCTCCTCCAGCCGGGCTGCGCGATGTGCGGCGGCCCGATGGTCCCCGGACGAACCGATTCTATACCCCGGGGGAGGGCGGATCAACAGACGCGATGGACCCGCGCCGCGAAAAACTCCTCAAGGGGAAACGGGATCGTCGGCCCCGGCGCTCCTGCTCTCCCCGGACCGGCGCCGGCGCGCCGCCCTCCACAGGTGCATCCCGAACAGCAGCGCAAACGCCAGGCCGGCCGCCAGGTGCGCCAGACCGAGGAACCTCCGCCCCGGAGGGGACGTCACCACCTGCACGCCATAGCCACTCAGGATCATCGGGACGGCGAGCAGGATGGTTGTCAGTCCGCTGCGGCGTCCCCCGGCCGCCTGGCCGTTGCGAGCGCGACCGATGATGTGCTCGCGGGCGATGAGCCCCAGGGCGAAGACCACGAACGGCCCCACGAGGACATGCGCGGCAAGCACATGAGGCTGCCATGGGTGGCCCAGGACCGAAAAGGGGTCCGACCTGCGGAGGACGTCCCGCATCAAGTAATAGACGATTCCCGACCAGGCGGAGAGCGCGATCGACACGTTCAGCAGATGCCGCTCGAAGCGGCTCATGGCCTGGCCCCGGCCGTCGCGGCCGGCGGCGCCGGCTGCACGAAGAGACGGTGCAGGGCCAGGACCCTGCGGGCTGCGTCCGTGATCGCCCGCGCCGACAGCGTCGCCCCGGCCAGGGAGCGTATCGTCCCCGGCAGCCGCCGCGGGTCCTCCGGCGCCTGATCACGAAACTGATCGAGCCAGCGCGGCGAGACCTTGTAGTCCTCCGGCTCGTCGAACGACACGATGTCGATCGCCACGACCCTCCCGTCCGGCGACAGTCGGACGAGAACAGTTTCCGGCAGGGTGCGGACCAGGTGCGTGTCGAAGTACGCGTACCCCGTGACCCCGCCGGCGGAGACGCCCACATAGTATGGGATGACGCGCGCCTCGACCGCGGCCCCCGAGAGCTCCGAGGCACGGCGCGCCTGCGCGTCGTCCAGGTAGAGGGTCCGCCGCTCCACGCTCTGCGGTGGCGGAAACGCCTGGCGGATTGCCTCCTCCTGCGTGAGATAGACCTTCGCCAGCGCAGGCCGCCCGGGGCCGGCGGCGGCGAGCAGCGCCAGGGAACAGGCGAAGACCGCGCGCCTCAGAAGAGCCATCCGAGCGCCAATTGGAAGCCGTCCACGGCGGTGTCCGCGGAGTCGCCGCGGTCGAGATAGTCCGCCTTGATGGCCACGTTCGGAATCGGACGGTAGCGAACGCCCCAGGCGCGCACCAAGCGGTCGTTCCCCGGGTCGGCCGGCGTGCCGGGCGCCATCTCGGCCTGCGTGTCATAGGCTTCGTAGCGGAAAAACGGGCTGATCTCCTGTTGCGTCGCGCGAGCCGCGGCGAGGGCGTTCCACGCCACCTCCCCGTAGTACCCGTTCAACTGCGACCCGACCGCCTCGCCTGTCAGCACGCCCACCTCTGCCGCGTCCTCCAGGTGCGTCCGGACGAACAGCCCGCGCGCGTGCAGCCCCTTCCAGTTCCATTCGGCATGGGCGTCCCACTGCGTCAATCGGGCCCCGCCGACGCCCGCGGCCCCCTGCGCAGCGTCGCCGGTGAATCCGGACAATCCGAGCAGCAGCCCCGGTCTGGGAACCCAGTCAATCCGCGCCGTCAGGGCGAAATCTTCAGCGATCGACTCGGACCCTCCCTGGCGGCCGCCCCGGATCCCCGCCGCGCCCGTGAAGCCGGCGGCGTCCAGGCCTGCGACCAGGTAGGTCTTCCACGAGACCGGGCCCGCGTCTCCGTAGACACCCAGTCCGATTTCCCTCCAGGTTGCCGGGATGATGAACCGCTCGACCTCCGGCCGTTGCGCCCCGAAGAAGATGGGCGGCTCGTGCAACTCGTTGATGAACCCCATCGGAATGAGGAGGAGTCCGCCCCGCGCCCCGAGCCTCGGGCCGGCCTTGTAGTCGACGTAGGCGAACTCCACCGCCACCTCGCCGACCGCCCCCTCCCCGGCGACAGCGTGCTCGTATTCGATCTCGGAATTGAACAGGAAGCGATCGTCGAACTTGTAGCCGAAGTAGAGAACCGCCCGCAGCAGATCCGCGGAGGCCGACTCGCCGGAGAGGGAGCCGTCGTCGAGCCTGGCCGACGGGTCGACGTAAAGCGCCTCGCCGTACCCGCCGATCGACACGCCGCGTCGGGCGTGATAGACCTTCGAAGCCGCCGGGCCGAAGCCGTGAAGCGCGCCGGACGCCTCGGGCGCCGCCGCCGCCCCGACACGCAGGCGCTCGATTTCTCGCGACAGGGCCTCGATGCGCTGTTCCAGTTCGGCCGCGGAGATGACGGCCCCGCCGCCCCGCAACCGTTCCAGCTCCGCCTGAAGCGCGGTGGCCTGCGCCTCCAGGGCCGCGAGGCGGCGTTCCAGGTCGCCAGCCGCCTCCTCCTGTGGGACCGCCGCTCCCTCCGACGCGGGCGCGGCGCTGACTGACTTGCCCACGGCACCGAGGAGGGAGCGGGTGGCGGCGGGCACGACGGATGTCTGCGCCGCGTCAGGATGCAACAGGGAGCCCGTGCCGCTCCGGACCAACCGCCCCCACTCATCGCGGACGAGGAATACGGCATCCCGTTGATGGACGCTGGCCCAGCGCACTCCACGCTCGGGACCCATGACAAACAGCGCTGTGTCCAGCGCGTCTGCGGCCGTCGCGTCCGCGGCAAGGACCGATACGGTCCCCTCGAACGGCGCAGGCGCGCCGGAACGGGGATCGAGGATGTGTCCGACCCGACCGCGGGCCGTCACGCGCGCACGCTCTCCCTGACCGGATGTGGCGAGCGACGCGTCACGCAGGATGACCACCTCCACGGAGCGGTCGCGGTCGGCCGGATCGGTGAGGCCGACTCGCCAGCCGCCCTCGTCCGGCCCCGGGCCGAACGCCAGCACCTGGCCGCCGAAATTGAGCAGCGCCGATTGGACGCCGTGGGAGCGCAGCACCCGGGTCGCGGCATCGAGAGCGAACCCCTTGCCGATCCCTCCCAGGTCAATCCCGACTCCCGGCGCATCGAAGGCCACGGTGCGCGCCTCCCGGTCGAGGCGCACGTGGCGCCACCCGACCGGCGCCTGCTCAGGGAACGTGCCCGGCCCATCGTGGAGCACCTGGACGCCGCCCTCGCCGAGGATCGGTGGGTTGGCCGGCGCACCTCCGGGGAGATGTCCTTCATCCCCTCGCAATCCGAGCCGGCGGACGAAAGGCTCCACGGTGGGATCGAACGCTCCGTCCGTCGCTTTCGCCCAATGCAGGGCCGCGGTGACGGCGGCGAACAGGTCCTCGGAGCAGTCGACGGGCGACCGCGCTGCGCGATCGTTCAGGCGGACCAGCTCGCTATCGTGCCAGTTGCTCAAGACCTGGTCGAGGCGCTCCACCTCGTCGAAGGCGGCCTCTATCGCCTCCTCCACCCTCAACCCCCCGGCCTCGATGGAGAGAGGCGTCCCCATCAGGAAGCGGGCGCGCGAGACATATGGCTGAGCCTCGTCGCGCGGAGATGGGGCCTGGAGGGCTCGCGACATTTCTCCATCCTCTGCAAGTGATCCCAGAGGCGCGCCGGCGGTGCAGAATCCGGCGAGCGGCACAGTGAGCCATGCTGAAAGGACCCACACGAGTGGGACCGGACGCCCCCCACCCCCCCTCCCTCTTCGCTCACCCGGCAACATCGATGGCACCCCGGCGCAATATTGTTGAGACACAGTCTCAATACATTCCGGAATCCTACTGTGCCCCCTGGAGGCTGTCAAGAGGGCTGCGCGAGCGCGGAGACCCGGCGGACACCTGTCAGATCGCCGACGCCGGGGAGCGGCCGGTTTGCACGCACCGTGCGTCTGCACCATATTCGTCCGCTGGGGTTTTCTTCGAGGGACCGCGGTGTCACACGATCCTGCCCGATTCGACCTCCCGGCCCGCCCGGCACAGTCCGCCGGGCGGGAGGAGCGGCTCCTCGAGCTGATGGAGATTGCCCGGTCGATCAACAGCTCGTTGAATCTGGACGAGGTGGTCGAGCGAGTTCTGGATGGCGCGGTGCGGTTTTCTGGAGCGGAGCGGGGGTTCCTCTTCCTGCGGGATGGGGACCAGCTCGTCCCGTGGGTACACGGCCATCGCGGCGGTCCGAGTGTCGACGTCAGCCGCACGGTCGCCGAGGAGGTCGCCAGGAGCGGTCGTCCGATCCGCCGCGACGATCTCGCCGGGCCGTCAGCCGGATCCCTGACCGATAGCATCGTCCGCCTCCGGCTGCAGGCGATCCTGTGTCTCCCCCTCGTGGTCACGCAGGACGTGATCGGCGTGGTCTATCTCGACAGCCGTCGCCCTCTCCCCCACCAGGCTCCGGACCTCGAGATGATCGAGGCGCTGGCCGGGCTGGCCGCCGTGGCCATTCAGAACAGCCGCCTCGTCGAGGAACGGGTCAAGGCCGAGCGCACGATGGCGATCGGGCAGATGGCCCGGGCTGTCGTCCACGACCTGCGCAGCCCGCTCACTTCAATCCGCGCCCTGGCCGACCTCCTGCACGGCCGCTGCTCCGAGCCCGATCCGGCGCGGCGCCATCTCGCGACCATCATGGCCGAGGTCGATCGACTGACGGAGCTGACCGGGGACTTGCTCCGGTTTTCCCGCCAGTCACCGCCACCGACCCCTCTCCAGGCGTGCCTGGCCGATCTCCTCCGTCAGACGCTTGCGCCGCTGCGCCCGTTGTTGGAGCA
>Ga0247727_10005588_pt1 | contig 25358 bp, 23 predicted proteins | sample WisWelCaveWW1625_FD_202498 | JGI IMG/M metagenome (GOLD analysis project Ga0247727, IMG submission 202498) | Biofilm microbial communities from Wishing Well Cave, Virginia, United States - WW16-25 | ecosystem: Environmental > Aquatic > Deep subsurface > Groundwater > Cave microbial mat | place...
TCGAGTGACAGGTACTCCACCCGCACGACCGCTTCGCCGGTCCCGGGCTCCGGCACCGCCGCGGTGACGAGCTCGAAGCAGTCGTCGGTGATCATGCCGACCGGCCGCTTGCGCAACAGAATCCGTCGGTTCGTCTGCATGCGGGCACCATAACCTCCCCCGGATGTCACGCCCACCGAGCAGTTCCCCTGAGGGTGACCTCCTCCGCGACACGACGCTCGCGCCCGACGCACACCCTGGCAGGTACCGCGGCGAGATCTCCGAAGCATGGAAGGTGATGTACGCGTTCGGCGGCGTGTCGATGACCGCGAGCCTCCGCGCCATGCAACAACATCTCGGCCGTCCCGAGCTGTCGCTCGTCACCGCGAACGCGATCTTCTGCGCGCCCGTGCCCTGCGGCCCGGTGACCGCCGATGTCACCGTGCTCCGCAACGGCCGTGGCGCCGCGCAGGTCGCCTGCGACTTGCGCGTGGGCGACACGCCCGAGGTCGCGCTCCGGACCCACGGCGTGTTCGGGATCGCGCATCGGAGCGAGCGCGCGTTCGTCGACGTCGAGTTTCCACTCGACGTGAAACCGCCGGAGGAGTGTCCCCCACCGCCCGAACGTCACCCCGACGATCCGTGGCCCGACATCAATTTCCACCAGCAGACGGATTGGCGTCCGGCGATCCCGCGGTTCTGGGAACGCGGTCGCGACGCATGGGAGCCGGGACCGGCGCGCTTCGCAGCGTGGACCCGCCTGCTCGTCGAGCCGCGGCTCGCCGACGGAAGCTATGACCCGTTGTCGTTGGCGGTGCCGGCCGACTCGATCGGACCGGCGATCGGGGCGCGGCTCGGTCCGGGCGGCGGAAACTGGATGAGCCTCAGCCTCGAGATCGGACTGCGATTCCTGCAGGTGCCGCGCGCATCACCCGCATGGATCCTGCAGGAGATGACCGTGTGGCAGAGCGGCGATGGGTACGCCACCGGGCCGTCGCACCTCTGGGACACCGACGGCAACCTGCTCGCGATCGCACAGCAGACCGCCCACCTCCGCGAGTTCACCGGCGGTGAGGGAAGCGCGTCGCGGGACCTCGCGAATGATGCCTAGAGGATGATCACCGTGCCGAGGTTGTCGCCCGCTTCGGCGACGTCGCCGACGCCGGGCGTGTCCTGGTGGTACAGCTTCGACGCGCTCCCCGTGAGCCCGCCGTTGATCCCGAAGAGCACGTGCGCCGCGCCCGCCGAACCCTCGCCGCCGACGGTCTCGCCGGGCACGAAGGCGACAAGGTCGACCCGCCCGTTGTCGTTCACGTCGGCCGCGCCGAGCTCCCAGCCGAAGTACTCGTACGACTCCGGGGAGTCACCGACGCCCGCAGAGCTCTGCGACCACAGCTCGGCGCCGGTTCCGGGCGAGCCGATGAAACCGCTCCCGCCGTAGAGCACGATCACCGAGCCCGCCGACACCTCCGCATCCACGTAGTCGGTCACCATCCCTGCCGCGAGATCCATCTGACCATTGCCGTCGAAGTCGGCGCCCTGCAACGACAGGCCCATGTAGTCGATGGCGCTCGGGCTGCCCGGCACCCCGGTCGTCCCGCGGTTGATGAGCACGCTGCCGATGCTCGTCAGGCCGCTCTCCCACCCGCGCAGCACCACGATCGAACCCGCGTTGTTCATGCCGCTCGCCGACTCGCCAGGCACGCCGATCGCGAGATCGTCGCGCCCGTCGCCGTCGAGCGGCCCGGCGGCGAGCGAGTAGCCGAACATGTCGTCCAAATCAGGCATGTCGGGAATTCCGGCGGTGGACTGCGAGAACAGTTGGTCGCTGGCCGTGATACCACCGTCGGAGCCGCGCAGCATGGCGACGGCACCGCCGTTCATCGCGCCCGACGTGTCCTCGAACGGGATGCCGATCGCGAGGTCGTCGTTGCCGTCGCCGTTCCAGTCACCGCTCGCGAGCGAGAGCCCGAAGCCGTCGGACTGCTCGGCAGAGTCGGCGATACCGGGCGAGTTCTGGTGGAACTCCGAGCTTGCAAACGGCCCCGAGGGTCCCGACGTGTAGACGATGACCGAGCCTGCACCGGCGTTGCCGTCGACGCTCGTGCCCACGCCGACCGCGAGGTCGTCGTACCCGTCGCCGTTGAAGTCGCCCGTCGCGACCGAACGACCGAACGACTCGAAGCCCGTCGGAAGGCCCGGCGACATGGCGTTCGCGCGGCTGATGATCGTGTCGCCGCTCGCGGTGAGCCCATTGCTGCCGCCGTAGATGACATGAACCGCGCCGGCGCCGTCCCACCCCGAGATCATCTCGCCCTGGACACCGACGACGAGATCGTCGTAGCCGTCACCGTCGAGGTCGCCGTAGGCCCACTCGCGGCCGAAGTAGTCGCGGGGCTCGCTGCTGTCGCCAACACCGAAGGAGTCCTGGGACCAGACCTGCGAGAGCGCAGGCTGCGGACCCGTCGCCGATCCCGGGATCACATGGACGATGCCGGCAGCAGCGTTCTCCGACGGCACGGGCAGGACGATGTCGCCGTAGCCGTCGCCGTTGAAGTCGGGCCCTGCGACGGGGTCGGGCTGGATGGCGCCCGCAGGATCCGAGGAAACACCCGCCCACAGCAACACGGCGAGCGGAACGATGGCGGCGAGCAGCCGGCTTCGAGAAGGCATCTGCCTGTCGTCGGAACCGGTACGACCGTGCTTGAGGGCGCGAACCGGACAAGGTGGAACCGATGTCCCAGACCCCTGTAACCGATGTCCCAGACCCCTGTAACCGATGTCCCAGACCCCTGTAACCGATGTCCCAGACCCCTGTGACCGATGTCCCAGACCCCTGTGACCGATGTCCCTGACCGGTGTGACCGATGTCATGGTGACGCTTCGAGCCCGGCGCTCCTAGGGTTCGAGCGACATCCGCCAAGGGGGCGCTCGTGACGACGGACACCGGCTACCTGCCGCCGATGCTGAACCCCTTCGACCCCGGGTTCCACGACAACCCCTACGCCCAGTACCGGGCGGTGCGCGAGGCCGATCCGGTTCACCTCACACCGCTGGGCGCGTGGGTCCTGTTCCGGCACGCCGACATCCTCCATGTGCTCCGAGACCCGGGGTTGTCGGTCGAGGAGCGCTACAGCACGCAGATGATGCGGCCCGATCCGGAGATCGTCGCGCTGTTCGAAGCGCGCGACGCCGACGGGCAGGGGCGCCGCGGATCGATGCTCGACCTCGATCCGCCAGACCACCACCGGCTGCGGCGCCTCGTGGCGAAGGTCTTCACTCCACGCATGATCGAAGAGCTCCGGCCGCGTGTCGCCCAGCTCGTCGACGACATGCTCGATGCGGTCGCGGCGCGCGGCGAGATGGATGTGATCGCCGAGTTGGCGTTCCCCCTGCCGTTCATCGTCATCTCTGAGATGCTCGGCATCCCTGACTCCGGTCGCCGGAACGAGCTGCGAGCCTGGTCGAGCGCGCTCGTCAAGACATTCGATCCGATCATCAGCGTCGAGGAAGCCAAGACCGCGATCGAGGCGGGCGACTCGATGTACGAGTTCCTCACCGATGTCATCGGCTGGAAGCGGAGTCATCCCGGCGACGACCTGCTCTCCGCCATGATCGCCGCGGAGGAAGACGGTGATCGGCTGAGCGAAGAGGAGCTCATCGACACGACCGCACTCCTGTTCATCGCCGGGCACGAGACGACCGTCAACCTCATCGGCAACGGCACGCTCGCGCTGCTACGAAACCGCGGACAGCTCGAGCTGCTGCGCGAACGGCCCGCGATCATCGAGAACGCGGTCGATGAGCTCCTGCGCTACGACGGACCCGTGCAGTTCAGCCGTCGCATCACGATCGGCGACTATGAGCTCGGCGGGAAGACCATCCCCGCGGGCACCTTCGTGATGGTGTGTCTCGGGTCGGGCAACCACGACGCCGAGGTCTTCGGCGAGACGTCGGAACAGCTCGACCTGACCCGGGAGAATGCGCGCGAGCTGCTGACGTTCGGCGGCGGTTTCCACCACTGTCTCGGCAACGCGCTCGCGCGCTTGGAAGGCCAGGAGGCGATCGGGCGCCTCGCAGCGCGCTTCCCGACGATCGCGCTCCGCGACGAAACACCGACGTGGAACGGCCGGTTCGTCCTGCGCGGCCTTTCCGAGCTCCCCGTCACCCTCTGACAGGCTTTGGTGGCCAGGCGAGCTGCGTGACGGCGCCGCGTGGCGGCCAGTACTCGTCTGCCCGATAGGCGTTGTACTCGAAAGGGTTGTCGTAATAGGCGAGGGTCTCGACACACCTGACGAGCGGGGCAGGATGTCGCACCAGCCACACCGCGGTCGCGACGACCGTGGCGACGATCATCCACGCGACGTAGAGGACGGGATAGGCCGGACCGAACAGGCGCGCCTGCCAGACATGGCGGTTCTCGTGCCGAGTCACGAGCCGGCGGCGCGACGCTGCGCGCTCGCCGAAGTCGCGTTCGAGATCGAGATCGCAGTCCTTGCCGCCGGCCGCGCCCGTCACCACGTTGCCGACCGAATACGCGAACCCGCGGCGCAGCACGTACCCGTGCGCGTACACGTGGCGGTTCGCGCGACGACTCAGACTCACCACATAGCCCGGACGACGGCCAGGCTGTCGCAGGTAGCTCAACACGTGCAGCACGAGTGCGCCCGCGGTCGTCACGGCCGCCCAGGACGAGTCGAGCACGAAGGCAATGACACCCCGCGCCCGCCGTAAGTCGTAGACACCACGCGCCCCACCGAACCATCCGTTCAACGCGCCGACACCGATCCCCAACGACGTCAGCCCCAGCACGCGACCGGTCGCGCCGCAGATCACCGCGCCGGCGGCCGCGAGCAGCACGCCCTCGGCGGCGCTCAGAAGAGAATGTCGCGATGCCACAACGACAACAGGTCCATCGTGGCGGCAACCGCGATGTGCAGTGCCGCGCCCCACCAGATCGAACGCGTCCGCAAGGCGAGGATGCCGAGAACGACTCCACCGACGATCGCCGCGAGCGCCTCGAGCGCCGGCTTCCCGTAGTGCAACATGTTGTACGGCACCACCATCACGAACACGGCAAGCACGCCGAATCGCGGTGCCAACCCGTGTACCACGAACCCACGGAAGAAGAACTCGAGGGCGCAGAACTGCAGTGCATACAACGACCACCAGACGAGTAACGGCCGCAGTGCTTCTCCAGTGCCGATGCGCAAGAAGGGGTACCGCGCCTGGAACTCGTGGGTGTTGGACACGACGACGAGCGCCGGCAACGCGAGCGCGTACAGCGCGAGATACGGCAGCGCGTAACGCGCGGTACCGCGGATGCGTACGCCGTGGTCCGAGAGTCGTTCGCGCAGCGCGAACCGGATCACCAGCGCTGCCGGCACGACATAGCTGACAATCTGCATCGTCGCCCAGAACGTGAGGTCGTTGCCCGCCGCAGACGGCGATGTCGTGACAGCAGCGTGCAGCCGCTCCGAGAGCTCGCCGAGGCCGAGCGCGCGTAGCAGCGAAACCAACCACGCCGGATCGTCCGCCGCGAAGTTGTTGATCGTGAGCGCGAGCGCTGCGGTGATCAGCACGATGACGACACGGCGATCGTCGCGGTCGTGCCGCAGACGGGTGCGCGCTGCGCCGAGGTCGAGCTGGCCGTCGATCACGCGGCGACACTAGAAGCGCGGCAACGCCCGAACGTCCGACTGGGGCAGGGCACGACGGGGAACTGGGAGTCGTGCCCTGCCCGCGTCCCGGACCCACGCCGAGGCGTGGGTCGGGAGACGGCGGGCCCCCGGGACCGACGGGCGGACCGATCCCTGGGGGCCGCGCCGATCAACCGGGCGCGCGTGGAGCGCACCCGATCGTCAAGCGTGGGCGACGGCTGGTTGCCACTCGTCTGCTCACCCGTGTTCCCCGTCCCCCACGTACTCCCCCGGAAGCCCCGCCGCCGCCGCTGGAGTTACTCGAAAACCGATTGCTCGAAAACCGATTGCTAGAAAACCGTTGCAAAACACGTTGTCTCGGAGGCATTCACGCGAACGCCTTAAGTCATCACATCATGTTGCACTGTGACTGTACGCGCCAGCCTCGTCTCCGTCATGCGTTTGCGCGATGACCTTCGGAGTTCGCGACCGGACGAGGTGTCACGCTCCGCGGTGACGACCACGGCGTGCGGTCGAAGCGCCCCGAACATCGACGCACGGTGGCCGTCGCACGGCAGGGCGTCGGATTCGTAAGCTCCGCCGATGATGGCCCCGGAGCGCCACGTGCCACCTGACGTCAACGTGCTGTTCGTCACGGTCGATCAGTGGCGCGCCGAGTGCCTGTCGTCGCTGGGACATCTCGTGCGAACGCCCCACCTCGACGGCTTGGCGTCCGCAGGTGTGCACTTCGCGAATCACTGGGCGCAGGCCGCGCCGTGCGGACCGAGTCGGGCGTCGATCTATACGGGTATGTACCTCATGAACCACCGTTCAGTGCTCAACGGAACACCGCTCGACGCCCGCCACACCAACATCGCGTTGGAAGCGCGCGCACTCGGCTACGCGCCCGCGCTCTTCGGGTACACCGACACGAGCATCGATCCCAGGACGGTCGGTCGAACCGACGCACGGTTGTCCACCTATGAGGGCATCCTCCCGGGCTTCGACGGGATCGGCCATCTGCCGGAGGGCGATCCACAGCTCTGGCTCGAATGGCTCGCGAAGGCCGGCTACGACATCGGCGACGACTGGCGGGCGTTCGTCGATCGGCCCGTGGCGGGATACCCAGGCGTCGAGCGGTGGGGTGAGCACCGCGCGCCCACGCAGTACGCGGCGGCGCACAGCCAGACAGCGTTCCTGACCGACCTGGTGATCGACTTCCTCGCGACGCGCGGCTCGGATCCGTGGTTCGCGCATGTGAGCTACCTGCGCCCGCACCCCCCGTTCTTCGCCCCGGAGCCGTACAACACGATGTACGACCCCGCCGACGTTTCGCTGCCGGTACGGGCCGCGACGCCAGAGATCGACGGTGGTCAGCACCCGCTGTTCGCCTCCATGGTCGGCCACCCTCTCCTCGCGGCGCCGAGAGACGAGCAACACCTTCGCCAGCTCCGCGCGACCTACTACGGCATGATGAGCGAGGTCGACGAGCAGCTCGGACGCCTCTTCGGCTGGCTGCGATCGGCGGGCCAGTGGGATCGCACGATCATCGTGCTCGGTTCCGATCACGGCGAGCAGCTCGGCGATCACTACGTCCTGCACAAGCTCGGCTGGTTCGACGCGAGCTATCACGTGCCGTTGATCGTGCGCGACCCGCGGCCGGAGTTCGACGCGTCGCGCGGGCGCGTGGTGCACGCGTTCACCGAGAACGTCGACATCGTTCCGACGCTGCTCACCGCGCTCGGCGCGGAGATTCCCCTGCAGTGTGACGGCCGGTCGTTGTCTCCGTGGGTGCGCGGCGAGACGCCCGAGCAGTGGCGCCGCGAGGTGTTCTTCGAGTTCGACTTCCGCGAACCCGCAAGTGATCTCATGGAACGATCGTTCGGCGTCACGATGGAGGATTGCTGCCTCGCCGTCGTTCGTGACGAGCACGGGAAGTACGTGCACTTCGGCGGACACCCGAACCTGCCGCCGATCTTCTTCGATCTCCACGACGACCCGGAGCAGCTCGTCAACCGCGCGCGGGATCCGGCCGTCGCGCCGGAGGTGCTCGACTACGCCCAGCGCATGCTCGCGTGGCGATTGCGCAACGCGGAGCGCACACTGACCGGTACGAAGCTGACAGGGCAGGGACCGATCGTGCGTCGTTCGAACCCCGCATGACCGACGCTCTCAGCTTCTTCGGGCTCGAGCGAACCGACGCCACGAGATGGCAGATGCCGGTTCTGCGCTCGCTCATCTCCGGAACAGGCGCGCTCTTCGGCGGTGCCGGCCTCGGCGCCGGCATCGAGGTCGCAGAAGAGGTGACCGGCCGGCCGGTGACGTGGGCGACCGCGCAGTACCTGAGCTACGCGCCCGAGAACTCGGTGCTCGACCTCGAGGTGCACGAGATCGTGCGCGGCAACCAGGTGAGCCAGGTGCGCGTGATCTGCACGGTCGAAGGCCGCGAGATCATCACCGTGATCGGAGCGTTCGGGCAGCGACCGCTTCCCCTTGCGGGGCAGTGGGCAGTGCGCCCGGCTCCGCCGCCACCGGGAGCGTGCCCCCCTCGCCCGATGATGGACCACCACGAGGGCACGATCTCGTCGCGCATGGAGATGCTGCTCGCCGTGGCCCGGCCGTTGCGCGATCTCCCTGGGCAGCCCGGTACCGGGAGCTCGGCGCTGTGGGTGCGGTTCCCCAACCTGAGCGAGCTGAAGGCGTCGGGGCTCGCGATCATCGGCGACTTCGTGCCGTTCGGCATCGGCCAGGCGCTCGGGCAGCGCGCCGGCGGCAACAGCCTCGACAACACGCTGCGGGTCGCGAGGCTCGTGCCGACCGAGTGGGTGCTCGCCGACGTGAGGATCCACGCTGTCCACGATGGGTTCGGCCACGGGCTCGTGCACCTGTGGGCCGACGATGGCACGCTGCTCGGCACGGCAAGCCAGTCGACGATGGTTCGGGCGTGGCGGGAACGGCCGCCCGAGGCCGAGGAGCTGAAGTGACCCAACAACGACACGGAATCACGATCCCGTTCGACGGACTCGACCTCCGTGACCATCGCGAGGTCTATCGCGAGCTCGTCGATTTGGGATACACCGATCTCTGGTCTGCCGAGTCGGGCGCGTACGACGCGTTCACCCCGCTCGTGCTTGCAGCGGCCTGGGCGCCCGAGCTTCGCGTCGGCACCGCGATCATCCCTGCCTACACGCGCGGGGCCATGACGCTCGCCAGCCAGGTGGCCTCGTTGTGTGCCGCCAACCCCGGCATGTTCGCGGTCGGCATCGGATCGAGCTCGAACATCATCGTCGAGCGGTGGAACGGGATCCCGTTCGACAAGCCGTACCAGCGCGTGCGCGACACGCTCCGATTCCTTCGTTCGGCATTGCGGGGCGAAAAGGTGACCGAGCAGTACGAGACGTTCGCCGTGAACGGCTTTCGCCTCGGCGTGAAGGTCGACCCGCAGCCACCGATCCTCGTCGCCGCGCTCCGCAGCGGCATGTTGAAGCTCGCAGGGCGCGAGGGCGACGGCGCGATCATCAACTGGCTCTCCGCCGACGACGTCGGCACGGTCGCGCCGTACGTCGTCGGCGCGGACGGTGCTGGCAAGGAGATCGTCGCCCGCCTGTTCGTGCTTCCCACCGAGGACCGCGACCTCGTTCGCTTCGTTGGTCGGCGCGCCATCGCGCAGTACCTCAACGTGCCCGTGTACGCGGCGTTCCACGAGTGGCTCGGCCGCGCGGAGATCCTGCGTGCAATGTGGGATCACTGGAAGGCCGGAGAGCGGACGGAGGCAACCGACGCGATCCCCGACGCTCTCGTCGACGATCTCATCATCTGGGGCTCACCCGACCAGATTCGTGAGCACATCGGACGCTACGTCGAGGCCGGCGTGACGACACCAGCGCCGGCGATCCTGGGGAGTCCCGAGCAGGCGATGGCGACGGCGCGCGCGATCGCCCCGCGTTGATTAAGCGGCGCGCTTGAGCTTCACGTCGTCGTGCCGCACGGTCGCGAGCCGCAACGCCGTGAGCACGCGTACGCACCACCAACCCGGGTCGAGCTCGCCGCGGTTCAACGAGAACCTCGCCGATGTCGGCGCGGCGTGGTGGTTGTTGTGGAGTCCTTCGCCGCCGCTGACCAACGCGAGCCACTGGGCGTTCGTCGCGGAGTTCTCGTACGGGCGATCGCCGAAGCGGTGACCCATGGCGTTGATCGCACCGGACAGCATGACGTAGAGGCCGGCGTGCAGTCCCGCGGCGATAAGGCCGACCCACGGTCCGAAGCCGAGCAGGGTCGTCGCCGCGACGAGGATCGCGATGCCTACCCCGAGGCCGAACAGCGCGTGATCGAAGAACAGCCGGTCGAGCCGGTCGGCCGGCAGGTCGCGCGCGTACTTCCGCGCGATCAGCTCGTTCTTGGCCGCCTTCCGGTAGAGCCCGACGTTGCCGAGCTGCACGCGCCAGAAGCCGTGCACGATCGGGCTGTGGGGATCCTCGTCGGTGTCGGTGGCGGCGTGGTGCTTGCGGTGGATGGCGGCCCACTCGCGGGGCTTCATGCCGGTCGTGATCCAGATGACGACCCGCGCGGGCAGCGCCGCGCTCGGACGCACCGCGAGCGCGCGGTGCGCTAGGCCACGATGGAGGAAGACCGTCGTGGTGATGATCGCGACCTGGGTCACGATCACCGCGAACGTCACCGCGGCAAGGAGGTCGAACACGAGGCTCATCGGCGAGGCAAGCTACTACCGACCGGTCGGTAGGCAAGGGCGCGCGCGGCGGAAGCTCCTGACCTGGACAAACGGCGACCCGTACTCGAAGCATGAGGGGGCAGTGGCCACACCTCGCCTAGCCTCGCCGCACTCATGACAATTCCATCGACCGTCCCGAGCACGAAAGAACTGATCCTGGCGGTCGCCTTGCGGCGCTTCGCCGACCATGGTTACGCCGGAACGTCGCTGACGGACATCGCTGTCGAGGTCGGGATCAAGAAGCCCAGCCTCCTGCACCACTTCCCGTCGAAGGATGCGCTCTACCGCGCGGTCGTCCTCGAGTCGTTCGCCGACTGGCTCGACCTCGTCGAGGAGGCCGTGGTGGTGCCGAAGGAGGGCTGGCCACAAGTCGAGCGGGTCCTGCGGGCTGCCTTCCGTTTCTTCGAGGAGCACCCCGAGTTCGTCCAGTTGGTCCGGCGCGAGGCGCTCGACGGCGGGCCGATCTTGCGCGATGAGCTCACAGCCTTCCTGCAACCACTTTTCGAACGCGGTGCGCAGTTCCTCGAACGCGAGATGGACGCAGGACGCCTCCGGCGTTACGACGCGCGCCAGTTGCTGCTCACAGGGTACGGCGCGGTGCTGTCGTACCTCTCGGACGCGCCGCTCATCGTCGGGTTGCTCGGCTTCGACCCCCGCAGCGACGAAGCGCTCGCGCGTCGTCGCGAGCATGTCATCGAGGTGCTGCGCGCAGCGGTGGGCGACGGGGTTCCCGCAGACTTGTAGCGACGCGGCTACGCAGACAGCATCTCGTCGGGAACGGGCTCGAGGAGCTCCGGGCCGTTGTTCGCTGGCCGGTTCACGAGACTGCGAATCGGGTAGTAGGTCAAGAGATCGTCCGGTGCCGGCACGAGCAGTCGAGTCAGCGCGTCGACGTCGTGATTCTCCGGATCGAGCCACTCCGCGAACCGGTCGGATTGCAAGATCACCGGCATGCGGTTGTGCACCGCGGCGATGCGCGCGTTCGCGTTCGTGGTGACGATCGAACAGGAACGGATCCACTCGGCATCGGGGTCGTTCTTGTCCTTCCAGTTTTCGTAGAGTCCGGCGAACACGATCGGTTCCCCGTCGACGCGATGGATATAGACCGGCTGCTTGGTCTTGCGACCCGGCACGACCTTCCACTCGTAGAAGCCGTCGACAGGGATCAGGCAGCGCCGCTTGGCGAACGCGCGGCGGTATGCCGGCTTCTCGCGGATCGTCTCCGCGCGCGCGTTGATCAACTTGTCGCCGACCGACAGATTCTTCGCCCATGACGGGACGAGCCCCCAACGAACGCGGTCGAGCACACGGCGACGATGCTCCGGCTCGCCGCCGCTGGCGACGATCACCACAGAGGACCGCGGCGTGACATTCCAGTTCGGTCGTTCGTCGTCGGTACGGACGTCGTCGACGAGCAGGCGTTCCGCCAGATCGGTCAGCGGTGTCGTCGAGACGAAGCGACCGCACATCGCTCTCGACAGTAACCGAACGGATGGTTAGCGCCCTCGCCCGTTGCGAGACGGTCGGTCGGCGACGCGGTACACGAACCGCAGGCCGGACCAGATCTCGTCGACCGCGCAGACCTTGTTGTCGACAAGGCCTGCGGCGAGGCCGATCGCGCGCACCGCATTCTCCGAGAGGTCGGTCGCGACGCCGGCCGTGCGCTTCGGCCACGCGATCCACAGGCCGCCCGCCGGATCGAGCGCACGCGCCAACGGCTCGAAGCGACGCTCGAGCTCGTTGCGGCGGGTCACGAAGAAGACGATGACGTCTTGCTCCCCGCGCGCCTGACCCCGAACGCGCACACCGTCCGGGAGGGGATCGAGCGTCGCCTGGAATCCCGTCGGCGCCTTCACCACCGCGACTCGAGAACCCTCTTTGATCCCCAACTTCTTGGGCAACGGTGTGCCCGAGTACCCCGCCACGGTCGTCGAGTCTCGCCCGGGCACCGGCCAGCGTCAATCGGCCGCGCGGCGTGGCTTGCGACGCGCGAACCTGCCGCACCAGAATCCCGACTGCGAGGGTCGCATTTCGATCCGCGAACCGATACGCTCCGCGCCGTCAACCGACGACCCGCCAGCAGACGGCATGACCGTGGGAGAGCAGCGATGGCATTGAGACTGGGCGACGAAGCCCCCGACTTCACCGCGGAGACGACCGAGGGCACGATCAACCTCTACGACTACCTCGGCGACGGTTGGGGTGTGCTGTTCAGCCATCCGAAGGACTACACGCCGGTGTGCACGACCGAGCTCGGCATGGTGAGCCGGTTGAAGCCGGAGTTCGCGAAGCGCAACGTCAAAGTCATCGGCCTGTCGGTCGACCCGATCGACGATCACCGTGGTTGGGCGAACGACATCGAGGAGACGCAGGGCGTCGCGCTGAACTTCCCGCTGATCGCCGACTCGGACCGCAAGGTCAGCGACCTGTACGACATGATCCACCCGAATGCGAGCGACACGCTGACCGTCCGCTCCGTGTTCATCATCGGTGCGGACAAGAAGGTGAAGCTGATCATCACCTATCCCGCCTCGACGGGCCGCAACTTCGACGAGATCCTGCGCGTGATCGACTCGCTCCAGCTCACGGCCAACTACAGCGTTGCGACGCCGGTGAACTGGAAGGATGGCGAGGACGTCATCATCGTGCCCGCCGTCTCCGACGAGGACGCGAAGGCGAAGTTCCCCAAGGGCTGGAAGGCGCTCAAGCCCTACCTGCGCGTCACGCCCCAGCCCAACAAGTAACGCCGGGGCGTCAATCGACCCCGATAATCGAGGTCGATTGACGCCCGGCGGGTTCGTCGAGGTAGGGGGCGGGGTTCGTCGGGATCCCGAGCTTGCGAACCTCGAAATGCAGGTGAGGGCCCGTCGACAACCCGGTGTTACCGACGTAGCCGATCACGTCCCCCGCCTCGACCCGATCGCCCGCCTGGACTGCGTACCGCGACTGGTGCGCGTAGAGCGTCGCGTGCTGGTTGCCGTGATCGATGATCGTGCAGTTGCCGTAACCACCGCGCTCCTCGGCGACGACGACAACACCTGCGGCCGCTGCGACGATCGGCCGGCCATGAGCCGCGTCCATGTCGACGCCCTGGTGGAGCCGCTTCGTGCCCAGGATCGGGTGCACCCGCATCCCGAACTCCGAGACGATCGGACCCGGAACCGGCCGCGTCACGACGAGCGCCGAGAAAGCTTGGCTCTGCTGGCGCGCAGCGAGCAGTTGCGCGATGGACCCTGATTCGGCCGCGAGCCGCGCGAGCTCGTCCTCGTAACGTCCCTTGTCGGCGCGGATGCGCTCGATGGTCTGGAGCTCGTCGGCCTCGGCGCGCGCGAGCTCGGCTTGGATCGCCGACTGGCGCTCGCGCAGGTCGACGACGTGCGCCCGCACTTCCTCGGCCGCCGCGATGGCCGCATCGGCGGCTCGTCGCTCGCGCTCGGCTTCCTTGCCGAGCTGCACCACCGCCGCGACCGCGCGCTCGGCCTCCTCGAGCGAGCGGCGTCGCGCGGCGTTGACGTGCTCGAGGTACTGCGATTGGGCAGCCGCGGTCTCGAAGTCGCCTTCGAGGAACACCATCAGCGACTCGAAGGCCGCGGACGGATCGTCGCCGTTGACATACAGGTCGACGACGCTCGAGCGGGCGCTGCCGAGCGCATCGCGGGCGTCGCGCTCTCGATCGTCGAGCTGGAATTGGAGCTCGAGATGGCGGGCGGTCGCCCGCCGCGCCTCGGCTTCGGCGTCGAGCACCGCCTGGCTCGCGGTCACGAGGTCGACATCGAGCCTCGCGAGCTCGGCCGCGGCCTCGGCGCGCCGATCGCGAATCAGCCCCAGATCGGCGAGCGCAGCCTGCTCGGCCTCGCCGGCTTCGCCGATCGCGCGCTCGAGCTCGTCCTGGCGCGATTCCTCGGAACCGGGATCGGCGGCGAGCCCGGGGACGGCCGCCACGCCGAACATCAGCGCGACCAGCGCACCGAGCGCTGCCGTTCTCCCCTTACGCCACATGTACATCAGCGGCATCGTAGGAAACAACAGACACCGCAGGCCACGGATGGTCTATCGGCAGGAAACGGCTCGAACCACAGGCGCCCCGGCACGTCGGCGTTCCGTTGTCAGACGTCGAGGAACCGGCGGAGACCAACGATCGAGCCGACCAACCCGATGAACGCGCCGAGGAGCAGGACCACGCCGCCGGCGAAGAAGGCATCGTCGGCGGTGACGAAGAACGTGTCGAAGACACCCCGGCTGAGCTTGCCCACCGACCCCGCGAGCACGCCCTTCAGGAAGTAGACGATGCCGAACGCGGCGCCTGCCCCTACCAACCCTTGGACGAGGCCCTCGGCCATGAACGGCACGCGCACGAACCAGTTCGACGCGCCCACCAACTTCATGACCTCGATCTCGCGGCGCCGCGCGTACGTCGCGAGCCGGATCGTGTTCACGATCAGGAACAGCGCCGCCGACGCGAGCACGATCACCATGATGATGAACGCGCGGCTGATCCATGTGCTGACACGGCGGATGTTCTCGGCCACCTTCTCCGGGCTCAACACGTTGTCGACCCCGGGCCGCGCCTCGAAAAGATCGGCCGCCTCTTTCGCGAACTTGGCGTCGGCAAGCTTCGCCCGGAACGACGTCGGCAGATCCTCCGGCTTGATCCCCTCCGTCACCTCAGGGCGGTCCTCGAACAGCCGTTCGAACTCGGCAAAGGTCGCTTCCTCGTCGAGGTATTCGTAGTTCGCGACGAGGCCGTCGGCGACAGCGGATTCCATCTGCGCGTCGACGGCGTCGACCTGGGACTGCGTGACGCCGACGTTCATGTAGACGTCGAACTCGACCTCCTCGCGAATCCCCGTGATGCCGTGCGCCACCAACCGGTTCAGCAGCAGTGTGCTGCCGAGCAGCGACATCGACACCGCGATCGTGAGGATGCCGGCGAGCGTCATCATGAGGTTGCGGCGGAGCGAGATCAGGGTCTCGCGCGCGAAGTACGCCAGGCGCGACATCGTGCGAAGTGCCTCCTAGTGCGGGGTCGGCCGCGCCGGCGTCACGCGCCGACGCCGTACACGCCGCGCGCCTGGTCGCGCACGAGCGTGCCGCGGTCGAGTTCGAGCACCCGGCGGCGCATCGCGTCGACGATGCGCTGGTCGTGTGTCGCCATCACGACCGTCGTGCCGGTGCGGTTGATGCGGTCGAGCAGGCGCATGATGCCCACCGTCGTCGCCGGGTCGAGGTTGCCGCTCGGCTCGTCGGCAAGCAGGATCAACGGCCGGTTCACGAACGCGCGGGCGATCGACACTCGCTGCTGTTCACCGCCCGACAGTTCGTGGGGAAAGGCATCGGTCTTGTTCGCCAACCCGACCAGGTCGAGGATCGTCGGGACCTGCGACTCGATGTGATGCCTCGGCCGGCCGAGCACCTCGAGCGCGAATGCGACGTTCTCGTACACCGTCTTGGTCGGCAGCAGCTTGTAGTCCTGGAAGACGCACCCGAGGTTGCGGCGCAATTGGGGCACCTTCCACGACGAGAGCTTGCCGATGTCGCGCCCCGCAACATGCACCTCGCCCTGGGTCGCGATCTCGTCGCGCAGCAGGAGCTTCAGGAAGGTCGACTTGCCCGATCCCGACGGGCCGATCAGGAACACGAACTCGCCCTTGGCGATCTCGAGGTTCACGTCGCGCAGCGCGACGGCATCGTTGGCGTAGACCTTGGTGACGTTCTCGAAGCGGATCATGCGGTTCGGCGAGGGTACCAGCGGGTATGCCGCGATTCCTGGCTGCGGGCGGGTTTGCCCAGGTCAGCGCCTCGCATCGCCCTCCCTGGCGCGCCGCCACTGCAGCCACGCCTCGACGAACGCGTCGAGGTCGCCGTTCAGCACCGCATCCACGTTGCCGGTCTCCTGGCGGGTCCGCTCGTCCTTCACGAGCTGGTACGGCGCGAGGGTGTAGGTGCGGATCTGGCTGCCGAACGCGACCTCGCGCTTGTCGCCAGCCAGCTTCTCGAGCTCGGCCTGCCGTTCGGCCCGCTGCCGCTCGGCGAGGCGAGCCGCGAGGATCTGCATCGCCTTGGCCCGGTTCTGGAGCTGGCTGCGCTCGTTCTGGCAGCTCACGACGATCCCCGTCGGCAGGTGCGTGATACGCACCGCGGAGTCGGTGACGTTCACGTGCTGGCCGCCGGCGCCCGACGACCGGTACGTGTCGATGCGAAGGTCTTCCTCGCGGATCTCGGGTGCCTCCGTCTCGTCGAGCATCGGCACGACATCGAGGGCCGCGAACGCGGTCTGGCGGCGCGCGTTCGCGTCGAAGGGTGAGATGCGGATCAGGCGGTGCACGCCCTTCTCGGCCTGCAACATGCCGTAGGCGTAGCGCCCCTTCACGATGAACGTCGCCGACGTGATGCCCGCCTCTTGCCCTTCGGAACGGTCGTCGAGCTCGACCTCGAAGCCGCGCCCGGCAGCCCATCGCGTGTGCATGCGCAACAGCATGTCGGCCCAGTCCTGCGCGTCGGTCCCGCCCGCGCCGGAGCTCACCGAGCAGACCGCGTCGCGCTCGTCGTACTCGCCCGTGAACAGCGCCCGCAGCTCCAGCGCGTCGAGCTCGCGCTCGAGACCCACGACACCGTCGGCGATCTCGGTCTCGACGCTGTCGTCGGCTTCTTCCCGTCCGAGCACGTACAGCGTCTCCAGGTCGCTGACGCGCGAGTCGAGATCGTCGACGAGCGTGACGTCGTCTCGCACGCGTGCCATCTCGGTGGTCACTGCCCGTGCCTTCTCGGGGTCGTCCCACAGATCGGGGCGCGCCGCCTGCTCCTCGAGCGCGGCGAGACGCGCCCTGGCGTCGTCGATGCGAAGGTATGCGTGCGCGTCGGTGACCCGCCGGCGCAGCGCGGCCAGCTCCTCGGAGAAGTCGCGCACCGAGCTATCTCCCGTGGCAGAGCTTGTACTTCTTGCCGCTGCCGCAGTAGCAGGGGTCGTTGCGGCCCGGCGTCTTCTCGACCCGGACAGGCTGCTGGGGCGCGGCCGGCGCGGAGGTCGCGACGGGCTGTGTTCGTGCTGCCGGCAGCTCCGGCGGCGGGGCAGCACCCGCCTGGGCGGCCGCCTCGGCCGCGACCGCTTGGCGGATCGAGCCCGCGCCCGCGACGGGATCCTCGGCCGATTGGTACTGCACGTTGCTCACCGCGGCGCGCGGCTGCTCCTCGCGGACGACCTGCAGGTGGAACACATAACGCACGAAGTCGTCCTCGACCATGCCCATCATCGCCTCGAACATGTCGAAGCCTTCACGCTGCCATTCCGAGAGCGGGTCCTTTTGCCCCATCGCCCGCAGGTTGATGCCCTCTTGGAGGTAGTCCATCTCGTAGAGGTGCTCGCGCCAGTGCTGGTCGATCACCGAGAGCATCACCCGGCGCTCGATGTCGCGCAGCGCGTCGCTGCCGAGCTCGTCTTCACGCGCCGCGTACTGACCCATCGCATCGTCGAGCAACAGCGCGCGCAGCTCCTGGCGGTTCCCGGCGTCCTGGATCGTGGCCTCGGTCACCTTCGTCGGGAAGACGCTCTTCGACGCGGTCAAGACCTCGTCGACGTCCCACTGCTCGACATATTCGCCGTCGCAGTGCAGCTCGATGATGCGATCGACGGCCTTCTCGATGATCTCGACCGTGAGGTCACGGAGATCCTCGCCGTCGAGCACCTGCTGGCGGCGCTTGTAGATCACCTTGCGCTGCTCGTTCATCACCTCGTCGTACTTGAGGACGTTCTTGCGGATCTCGAAGTTTCGATCCTCGACCGTGCGCTGGGCGCGCTCGATGGCCTTGCTGACCATCCTGGATTCCAGCGGTACGTCGTCGGGGAAGCTCGCCCCCATCACACGCTGTACGAGACCCGTCGCGAAGAGCCGCATGAGCTCGTCTTCGAGCGACAGGTAGAAGCGGCTCTCGCCGGGGTCGCCCTGGCGGCCGCTCCGGCCCCTGAGCTGGTTGTCGATCCGGCGGCTCTCGTGCCGTTCGGTGCCCAGCACGTACAGGCCGCCGAGCTCGCGGATCTGCGCACCCTCCGCGTCGCACTCGACCTTGAACTTGGCGACGAGCTCCTCGTAGCGATCGGGGTCGTCGTCTTGGGTCAGGTCTTCCTTCTGCAGCTCGATCCTGGCGAGGCCCTCGGGATTCCCGCCCAACAAGATGTCGACGCCGCGGCCCGCCATGTTGGTCGCGACGGTGACCGCCCCGAGCCGCCCGGCCTGGGTGATGATGTTCGCCTCTCGCTCGTGTTGCTTGGCGTTGAGCACCTCGTGCTCGATGCCGCGCTGACCGAGCATGCGGCTCAACTTCTCCGACTGCTCGACGGAGATCGTTCCGACCAGGATGGGTTGGCCCTTTGCGTTCCGTTCGGCGATGTCGTCGACGACCGCGCCGTACTTTCCGTCGACACCCTTGAAGACGAGGTCGGCCTGGTCGGCGCGAACCATGGGCCGATTCGTCGGGATGGGCACGACGCCGAGCTCGTACGTGTGCATGAACTCGCCCGCCTCGGTGAACGCGGTGCCCGTCATGCCGGCCAGCTTCTCGTACAAACGGAAGAAGTTCTGCAGGGTGACCGTCGCGAGGGTCTGGTTCTCCTCCTTGATCCGCACGTTCTCCTTGGCTTCGACCGCTTGGTGCAGTCCCTCGCTCCAGCGTCGCCCCTCGAGGATCCGGCCGGTGAACTCGTCGACGATCTTCACCTCGTTGTCCGTGACGATGTAGTCCTTGTCGCGATGGAACAGCTCCTTGGCGCGTAGCGCCTGCTGGAGCTGGTGTACGAGGTTCTGGTTGAGGTTGTCGTAGAGGTTCTCGACGCCGAGCGCCTGCTCGACCCGCTCGATGCCATCCTCGGTGACGACGACCGTTCGCTTCGCTTCGTCGACCTCGTAGTCGCGTTCGCGTTGCAGGCCGCGGACGACGCGGGCGAACTGGAAGTACAGGTCGGCGGCCTGCGTGGCCCGACCGGAGATGATGAGCGGGGTGCGCGCCTCGTCGACGAGGATCGAGTCGACCTCGTCGACGATCGCGTAGTAGTGCGCCTTCTGGCCCGGAACGCGCTCGCGACCACCCCACTGCACCTGATCGGCGAGCGATGTGCACATGTTGTCGCGCAGGTAGTCGAACCCGAACTCGTTGTTCGTGCCGTAAGTGATGTCGCAGCCGTACGCGGCGCGCTTGTCATCTGGCCGATCCTTGAAGCCGGGCACGACCACGCCGACCGACAGGCCGAGGAAACGGTGGACGCGGCCCATCCATTCGGCGTCGCGCCGCGCGAGGTAGTCGTTGACGGTGACCAGATGGACGCCACGTTGGGGAAGCGCGTTCAGGTACGTGGCGAGCGTGGAGACGAGTGTCTTGCCCTCACCGGTCTTCATCTCCGACACCCAGCCGAAGTGCAACCCGGCGCCACCCATGATCTGCACGTCGTAGTGGCGCTGTCCGAGCACGCGCTTGGCGGCTTCGCGAACGGTGGCGAAGGCCTCGGGGAGGACATCGTCGAGCGCTTCGTTGACCGCCTCGCGCTCCTTGTCGTGGTCGGTGATGCCGGATCGGACGCGGTCGAATCGTTGGCGGAACTCGACGGTGCGCGCCGCGAGCTGCTCGTCGGAGAGGCGCGCGACGTCCGGTTCGAAGGCGGCGACCTCCGGAACGAGCGATTCAAGGAGTTTGAGCTTGCGACCCTCACCGGCTCGGAGGATCTTCTGAAGGATGCTCATGCGGCGGGCGAGCCTACCGGGCGCCCTGCCGCATGCTTGGCCGCGGGGCTTGCGGCGGAGCAGCATCTGGTCGTGCCAGCAACTGCGGTCCGAGCCAGGCCGCGAGCTGATCGGCGCCAGGGTCGGTGAAGTGGAATCCGTCGTCGGCGCGCGCGTTGGTGAAGTGGGCCGGTTCGCAAAGCACCGCGGCGAGCGACACCCGATCGACGTTCGGGTCGGCGACGGCGAGCCGATCGATCACCGTGTTCAGTGCGTCGATCGTCGAGTTCGTCGTGCGCCCCTCGACGCAGGGTACGTCGAGCCACACGACGCGCGCGTCGCGCGCCGTCAGCACACCGGCCGCTGCGACGTACTCGTGGTACAGCCACTCGTCGTAGACCGGATCGCCCGCGAAGCGGTAGTCGGGCCAGGCGTCGATCCGGTGCGGCATGGCATCCCAGACCGGCGACAGCACGACCACGACATTGGGATCGAACGCATCGACCGCCGTCCCGTAGAGCAGCGGCCACGATTCGCAGTGTTGCGAAGGTCCGATCTCCGTCCCGCCGACGAGGAGCCGGCCACGACCGAGCCCGCACATGCGTCGCCCGATGTTCCAGACCGAGACGCTGTGCTGCGTGCCCCATCGTTCGATGCCGCGGCCGAGCGTCAGCGCCACCGAGTCGCCGACGACGAGGACTCGCCGAACTTCCTGCGTGACCGCAGCGTCTGCCACGCCGGCGCCAGCAGCGGTCGTCGTCGCGGTCGCAGCGGGCTCGGTCAGGGCCGGTGGTGACGGGACGTCGTCGAACGACGCGAGCCCCGCGGGACGGCGGCTCGCCACGGGTGCGGTGCCATTGTTCGTCGCGCCGACCGCGCTGAAGACGGTCGTCGCCGGCGGGAGCGTGGCGGTCGCGATCAGGATGACTGCCATGAGCGCCGTGACCGCGCCAATCGCGGGGGCAATCGCCCCCCGCGGGCGGCGGAGCCCAATATCGAGTCGGCCAGTACCAAGTCGGCCAGTACCAAGTCGGCCTGTACCAAGTCGAATCGGTTGTTCGAGCGCGAAGTACGACACCGACGCGAGCGCGAGCGTGATCGCGCAGCGGAGCGCGAACAGCTGTGGTGCCGCGAGATCGGTGCGGCGCGCATCGAGCTGCTGGAAGACGACCCAGTGGTACAGATACACGCCGTAGCTGATACGGCCGAGCCCGACGAGCGGGCGCCACGACAACGCCGAGCGGAGCGGGCCGGCGACGAGCAGCGCCGTGATCACGACCGCGGTGAGCGTCGCGTGGAGCAGTAGCCCGCCGCGGAAGAGCGCAGGATCTGCGTGGTCGATCGTGCTCCATCCCGCGACGAGCACCGCGAGCGCGAGCGGGCCTGCGAGAGCCGCGAGACGCGCGAAGGAACGCGGCACCGCGTCGTGTGCGACACGCGGGGCGAGCGCGACCGCGAGCATCGCGCCGATGAGCAGCTCGGCGGCGCGAGTGTCGGTTCCGAAGTACGCGCGGCTGTTGTCGCCACCTGTGCCGAGTACGACGCCGAGCAGAGTTGACGCCGCAATGAACACCCCGAGCACGCTCGCGATCAGGCGCCGGCGACCGCGAGCCAGCACGGCGATTGCGAGCAGGAGCGGTGGGAACAAAAGGTAGAACTGCTCTTCGATCGCCAGTGACCAGAAGTGGAGCACCGGAGACTGCGGGAGCGTCGTTCCCGTCGCGAGCGTGAACGTGTCGAGATACCCGCGGTCGGCGAACACGAACCGCCAGTTGGCCACGTCGAACAACGCTGCGAGGCCGTCGACGCGGAAGTCGGCAGCCACGTCGTGCGGCGCCGATGTCGCGACCCAGAGGGCTCCGAGCGCGATCGCGACCAGGGCGGCCGGAAGCAGCCTCCGGAACCGGCGCGCCCAGAAACGCGTCAGCGAGATCGTCCCCGTCCGGCGCCGTTCCTCGAGGAGCAGGGTCGTGATGAGAAAGCCGGACAGGGTGAAGAATGCACTGACGCCGAGGTAACCGCCCCGGGCCCACGAGAAACCGGAGTGGAACAGCAGGACCGCGACCACAGCGAGCGCGCGCAGGCCGTCGAGCGCGGGACGGTAGCCCAGCGCGCCGCTCTCGCTCTCGTCGCCCGTTCCAGCCATCGCCACCCCGCGATTGGCCCAACAGTGTGACGAGTGGAGACGTACACCGGCAAGCGCGCCGGCGTAGAACGTGACCTCTGCGACCCCAACGCTCGCCCAATCCCGCTACGGGCCTGCTACGGGCTGCCGCGCCTTCCGTCGCGCCGGCTCGCGAGCTTCGTCGTTCGCCGCTTGTGGACCCGACGCAGCTGCTCTTCGACCTTGCCGAGCGCTCGGTCGAACGCGCGCTCCGGATCTGCCGCGTCACCGTGACCCTTCACCAGACGCCGCTTGAGGTGGACGAGCAGCTCGCACGTATGCGCCTCGTCGCCGATGCGGCTGTCGGTGTGTCGCAGCTCGACGTCGATCCGGCGCACGTCGCCGGCGAATTTCTCGAGGCGAGCCAGCTTGTCGACCATGGCGTCGCGCTCGGGTTGTGAGATCTCGACGAGCTTGGCGACAAACACGACCGGCATTTCCACTGCGGGCAGTCTATGGATCACCACCGCGGCGGGGTGCGGGCGGCTGTCGCAGCGACGACGGTGGTGGCGCCGGCCTCGCGAACCGCGCGGGCGGCCGCCGAAAGGGTCGCGCCCGTCGTGGCCACATCGTCGACGAGCAGCACCCGCGCGCCTGCGCACGGGCGCGAGACCTCGAACGCAGGCCCTGATCGCCGATCGCGCGCCGGCCGACCCGTCTGCGCGACAGCGTCGACGCGGCGGAGGAGCGCCACGGCGGGCGTGCGGAGCTCGCGCGCGACGCCGCTGGCCAGCAGCGCGGCGTGGTCGAAGCCGCGCGCGCGTCGCCGTCCGGCGGTCGTCGGTGGCCAGCTGACGATGTCGGAGCGGCCGAGCGGGTGCGCGGCCTGCGCGGTCCGCCTCGCGAGCCATGCCACCGAGCCCCGTTCGTCGTGGTACTTCACCCGAGCGATCACCTCGCGCGCGACGCCCGAGTACTCGAACGCCGCGACCCACAAGCCGATACCGGGTGGCGGCGGCGATGGCGGCGGCGGCCGGAGCTCACTGCGGCAGGCGGAGCAGATCGGTTCGCCACGATCGCCGCAGCCGGGGCAACGCGCCGGGAACAACGCGGCCGCGAGATCGGCGGCAAGGGCGCGCATCCGCCGACGGTACCGACGCCCTGGGACACTCCCCCTCCCCCATCGAACTTGCGTCACTTGACCGCACCACGCACGGCTTTCTGACGCAAGTTCGGAGAATCAGCGGCGGTCGCGGCGGAAGAGGGCAGGGAGGGAGCGGCCGTAGGGCCGCCGCGCGACCCCGACCTCGGTGATGATGCCGGCCACGAGCGCGGCGGGTGTCACGTCGAACGCCGGATTGTGCGCAGGCGTCGTCTCGGGCGCGACCGTCGTGCTCCCGAGGGTCCGCACTTCCTCCGGGTCGCGTGCCTCGATCGGGATCGCCGCGCCGTTGGGTGTGCCGAGGTCGACGGTGCTGAGGGGCGCGGCGACGAGGAACGGGATGCGATGGTGATGTGCGAGCACGGCAGCAGAGAACGTGCCGATCTTGTTCGCGACATCGCCGTTCGCGGCGATGCGGTCGGCGCCGACGATGACCGCGTCGATGCGACCTTCCGCCATGAGCGACCCTGCCGCGCCGTCGACGATCAACGCATGCGGGATCCCGAGGCGACCCAACTCCCAGGCCGTCAGCCTGGCTCCCTGGAGCACGGGGCGCGTCTCATCCACCCAGACATGCTCGAGCGCGCCGAGCTCGTGTGCGGCGCGAACGACCCCGAGCGCCGTGCCGTAGCCCACCGTGGCGAGATGACCTGCGTTGCAGTGCGTGAGCACGCGGGCGCGGCGCCCTTCGACGAGGCGGTCGAGCAACGCCGCGCCGTGCTGACCCATGCTGCGATTCCTCGTGATGTCGTCGTCGGCGATGCGCTGCGCGGCGTCGAGTGCGGCGGCCCGGCCTCCCTCCTCGAAGGCACCGAGCGCCCGGTCGACACCCCACGCGAGGTTCACCGCCGTCGGACGGGTTCGCTTGAGCTTCCGTGCCGCCGCGCGCACCGACGCCGCTCGGGGCAGCGTCGCCGCCGCGAGAGCGACGCCGAACGCGCCTGCGGCACCCAACGCGGGTGCGCCCCGAACGGCCAGTGTGCTGATCGCGTCGCAGAGCTCGTCGACGGTTCGGCATTGGAGGTAACGCAGCCGCGTGGGCAGGGCACGCTGGTCGATCAGACGCACGCGCCCGGCGCGCCACTCGATCGTCCGAGGGATCGGTTCACCGGCCGTCACGGCCGCGGAACCTAGTGGGCGCGTGACACAATCGCGCGAGGGAGGGTGCGCAAGGGAGGGAGCCGTGCGCCGAGTCGCGATGACGGTGCTGCTCGCGGGCGCTGCGAGCTTCGTCGCGCTCGCGGCACCCGTCTCCGCCGACGGCGACGTGCGGGAGTTCCCGTTCGACACGATCTACGGCGGCCTCGACGCGATCACGACCGGGGCGGACGGCAACCTCTGGCTGGCCGTCAACGGTGGGGTCGGCAACCACGTCGGGCGCCTCACGACCGACGGCGAGTTCACGGAGTTCGAGATCCAGGGACCGGGAACCATCCGTATGCTCGAAGCCACGACCGACCTCACCCCAGAGCAGGAACCCTCGGGTCAGTACCGGTAGTGGTCCGGCTTGTAGGGACCCTCGACCGGAACGCCGATGTAGCTCGCCTGGTCCTCCGAGAGCACGGTCAGCTTCGCCCCGAGCTTGCCGAGATGGAGCCGCGCGACCTCCTCGTCGAGGTGCTTCGGCAGCGTGTACACCTTGCGCTCGTAGAAGTCGTGATGGGTGAACAGCTCGATCTGCGCGATCACCTGGTTCGTGAAGCTGTTGCTCATCACGAAGCTCGGGTGACCGGTCGCGCAACCGAGGTTGAGGAGGCGACCCTCGGCGAGCACGATGATCGAGTGACCGTCGGCGAACTTCCATTCGTCGACCTGCGGCTTGACCTTGATCCGTTGCACGCCCTTGAACTTCGCGAGGCCGGCCATATCGATCTCGTTGTCGAAGTGACCGATGTTGCCGACGATCGCGTTGTGCTTCATCCGGGCCATGTCCGCGGCGGTGATGATGTTGTGGTTCCCGGTCGCGGTCACGAAGATGTCGGCGGTCTCGACGACGTCTTCGAGCGTCACGACCTGGTACCCCTCCATGCAGGCCTGG
>Ga0247727_10005589_pt1 | contig 25344 bp, 19 predicted proteins | sample WisWelCaveWW1625_FD_202498 | JGI IMG/M metagenome (GOLD analysis project Ga0247727, IMG submission 202498) | Biofilm microbial communities from Wishing Well Cave, Virginia, United States - WW16-25 | ecosystem: Environmental > Aquatic > Deep subsurface > Groundwater > Cave microbial mat | place...
ATCACGCCACTCCAATCCACAGCACACGTTACTTGCGTCAATCCCAACCCGCTGAAAGTCACTCGATCATGCCCAATACATCATCACAATCAACGACCGCTGGTTGTTCATGAATAATCCGGGCTAGCGAAGTTGCTGAAAGAAGCAGCAACTTCTCACGAGCCCATCCATATTACCGGCCGAATTACCGGCCGAGCGGCCAATGGCGTACTCATTTCGGAGGACGATTGGCGTTCCATCGAGGAGACGCTTTACCAACTCTCCATCCCCGGAATGCGCGAATCAATTCTTGAGGGAATGCAGACTCCGCTTAGCAAGTGCTCCGCCAAGTTGCCCCGGTAGATGTGGGAACTGCGGTTTGGCCGCGCTAACCTATCGTCGTGACGGATGAAGGCAGGCGACTGCGAATGCCAATGAGTGCAAAAACCCGAGAACGCTTCGAAGCCGAAAAGACCGCCTACTGGGCGATGCGCGACGAGCTGGTGAAGCAGTATCGCGGCAAGTGGGTAGCCGTGGTTGGCGGTCAGGTAGTTGCGGTGGCGGATAAAGCTTCGAAGGTGCTGGAAGACGCCTATCAGAAAACTAAGAGCAGCGTAGGCTTCGCGGTGCGCGTCGGCTATGAACATGTCGTGCGGAAGATCAGGCAAATCTCGGCGCGCTATGACGACGGCTTCGAACCTTCGATGCCGCTGGTCACGATAACCGTGGCAGACATTGAGCGTGAGCGTGCAACCGACGTTGAATTCATTGTCGACACCGGTTCAGACGGCACGGTTCTCACGAATTCGGTCGCAGATGAACTGAATCTGTGGGAACAGACCTGGGGCAGCGCAATGGTCGCCGGAGTGGGCGGCGAAGCCGAGGAACGTGACCTGTATGAGGCAGTTGTCGACCTTGCTGGTCATGCGATCCGCGTACAGGCCGACTGCCGCGATGACATGGAGGAGAACTTGCTCGGTCGTGACGTGATCAACGAATTCGAGCTGACGGTGTGCGCGAAAAAAGGTTTGGTTCGATTCGATTGGGTTCCGGAAGAGTGAGGCCATGATAAATGCATCGCGACGGAAGCGCGAATAGGAACGGGTGAGGTGCCCAAGTGCGACATTCTCAGAAGCCAGCCTTGGTATGCGTCGCTGTGTGTGCTTTGGCCGTCGCGGGCTGCGGCGCCAACCGAGTTCAGAAGGCCGGAGAGCTGCTCAAGGTCGGTTCGACGAAAGAGGCGCGCGAAGTTCTTACGGAAGAGATTAAGGCCAACCCGACAAATGCAGACGCCCATTTCCTCATGGGCAGGGTTCACGAGGCAGACAAAAATGTCGATGAGGCCCTGAAGTCGTTTGACTCGGCGACGAAGGCCGACGCAAACTACAAGCCGAAGATCGGACAATACCTGTGGGAACAGGTGAAATCAGGCAAGTCTGCGGAGGGCGCGTCATACATCGCGCGGGCGTTTGCCTTGTACCCGGAGCTTGAGAAGAACGATGATGCTGCTTATGCGAAGTACGTGACCTACGGTTGGGGACTGAGTCAAATGCAGAAATACCTCGACAGTTCCCGAAGGGACAGCACGTTGCCTCGACGTTGCTCGGCATCGCGCGCAAGCGGTACAACGAGAAGGATTTTTCGGGGAGTAAATCGACGTTCGTTCGCCTCGTCAAGGATTACCCTCAGAGCTCAGAAGCGACAGAAGCAAGGTCGCAACTTGACAACTGGTGGGAAGAGAAGACTGTTTACGTGCGCGGCTACGCCAACTATCAGCGAATCATGCCAGTACATAGCGGGCAGGAGATTGAGGTCTCGCCGAAGGTATGATTTCCAGTGGTGGGTTTCAACTTCACTCGGACTGGCTGTTCGCCTACTTTGGTAACCAAGAACGAATGAGGGCTTCGCAGCCTCCAACAAATGAATACGGGAATGTAGTCAATCCAGGATGGAGTCGCATTGGACAGGTACAGATTGGCGGCGCCGACAAGGGCTCCTGGCGAGGCCGTGCGTCGAGCGATGGGTACCTATGGTTGGGAGTTTACTTCATGTACGGGACTAATCTCATGCTGGGAGACCCACGACAGCAGAACTACTCGGGCTCCATTTGCGCGAAAATCCGTACCGAGTTCCCAACCCTCTTCCGAGGAGTGGCGGAAAAGCTTGGTTGGCCCTCGTCTGCTTATTGCGAACAGAAAACCCGAGATGGCCATCCAAGTCAAGCCAAACAGCGGCAACTCCACACCGGCATCCGGCGAAGAAGTTCTTCTTCACCCCAACAGGGAAGTCATTTCACAAGACCGCTGAGTGTGCGCAATTAGCGAAAAGTAAAGAGATCAAATCGTCGAATGAGGAACAAGCCGTTGCGAGAGGTCTCACCGCATGCACGGCGTGCAACAAATGAGCGATGATCATCGGTTTGTCTGTTCGGAGGTGCGAACATGAGATGGCACGTCAGACTCTGGTGCATTTTTGCAGTGGCGATTGCCTGTGACCAAATACTTGTCCTTGCCGACGACAGCAAGAACAAACGAACACGAATACGACACGAAAGCTCGACGACATTGCTACTTCACGCGGAGCGTTCGCTGAAATCCAGGCAATCGTAGATGGCAAATCGACAAAGGCATTTTACTGCGCACAAGACGACCCCGGCGGCTTTCATGGCTTTGCGAATTGGGCGGAGTTTCCACTTCGTGGCGAGTATACCTTCTGGATTTCGAGGTCGTACTTGATGAGCGCGTTACGCCCGAAAGTGCGAGGACGGCAACTTACTCCTGCGTCGGCGATGGGAAGCTTCTCAAAATGATCGGACCGATCCGTGCAAGGGAGAAAGTGTTTCATGTGACCGTGTGCGTGAGCGGCATCAAAAACCTCGAACTCCGTAGAGTAATTTCGCATTTCGTTCCGAATATCAACTCTGGTTGAATCCAACCTTGGGAAAGGGTCCTTCGCCCAATAGCAACACAACAGACTTGGGGCTTGTGTTTCCCAACCGTTCGTCACTCGCGGAGCGACCAGCAATAGTGGATGGCAAAGAAGTCCACGCATTTTATTGCGCCGCCGACGATCCTGGTGGTGATCACGGCTTCGCCAACTGGTGCGAGTTCCGGTTTGACGGCGGCTATTCGTCGCTCGTGGCTGACCTTGCAATCGATGATAGAGCTAACCGAGTAAGTGAAAGCGAATGGTCATTCATTGGCGATGGGAAGCTGATCAAGATCGCCAAGAACGTGAAGCCGCGCAGCGGCAAGATGCATGTCTCGGTTCCTATCAAAGGTATCCGTTTCTTGGAGATTCGTCACAAGGCTTATCCCTTGTATGGCGAACAGCAGTACATGCTTGAGCCGAAACTTCTTCGATAGTTGTCACTCGCCTTGGCGCGGTCATGCCTCTCGCGAGTCAGTTTTTAGTAGTTCGGCCCAAACGATGACAACGCGGAAGTCCCTCCCCCCATTCCTCCGCTCCCGCGGCGCCCTCACCGTCACCGACCTCACCTGTCACATCGCCGGAGAACAGATTCGCGGCAGTTGGTGGGGGCATCCGAAAGCGCACGAGATCTACCGTGCTCTCGGCAAGCTGCTCGATCATCAACGACGTCTTCTGCTGTAAGCTGATCGACGGAAAGGACACACTTGTCCATCGCCGCGTCTGGCCAGCGTTGGCTGCGCGTCAGCGCGAACGAAAGCTGTGGCCGCCGATTTCAACCGAAGCGAAGCGGTTGCTTCAGCAGGTCAAACGCAAAGGCCGCATGATCGCGAGCGGCAAGGCGCGGCTCGAACTCGAACGCGCAATGCTCGTCGTCGGGGAGAACGTTCACACGGAGACCGGCGCATACAAGGTCGAGTTCGTACCGTTTGAAGCTTGGGTCTCGCCTGAAATGGCCGCTGACGCTGAGGCGATGTCGCTGGACGAGGCTTTGGAGGAATTGAGCAAGGCCGGTGTTTCTTCGGTCACAAGGGGTTTTACGATAACAAGAGAATGACCAGTTAGGGTCTCGAAGGTCAAAGCCGATAGCTCGGTCGGCGATGGTTATGGTTTCGACATGGATGCTCGAGGCTGCGATGAAGCTGCCATGAATCACCGCCAATCACCCACCAGCGTGAACGGCGCCCAGTAGAAGGGGTGCGACCACTTTGGGTTCTTGCGCACAGCGGCCATCGCGCGTTGCAGCGCAACGTCTTTGCTCGTCCCGCGCTTCAACTCGGTGTAGAACGCGGTCATCAGCGCTGCCGTCGAATCGTCGCTGACCGACCAGAGCGAGACCACGATGCTCTTCGCTCCGGCGTATTGCAACGCGCGCGTGAGTCCGACGACGCCCTCGTGCTTGGTCGTCTCGCCCAAACCGGTCTGGCAGGCGCTGAGCACGACCAGGTCGGCGTTGAGCTTGACCTTTTCGATGATCTCCCAGGCTTGGAGCAATCCATTGTTCTGATCATCAGCCGAAAGGGCGAGGCCGGAGCCGAGCGCATCATGCGGGTCGAGAACGCCGTGGCAGGCGACGTGAACGTAATTCGCCTGAACGAGTTCCCTGCGAGCATTCGACTCGCTGGCGTCTTTGCCAAGACGAACGGTGGCCGCATTACCGAAGAGCTTCGCGACGGCCTCCACTTCCGCGCGAGTGCCGGGCAGCGGCTCAAGCTTGAGTCCACGCGCGTCGGCCGGCGCATCCTTCGCCGCATAAACCGGGTCGCCAAATGCCAGCACCGTCATTTTTGATTTCTGATTCGAGACTTGAGATTTCCGCGTCTCGGCATACACCGTCATCGAGACGATGGTGTGCAGCGGCTTGCGTTCGCCGAAGTAGGTTCCCTTGGCGTCGGCTATCAGCGCGGCGAACGGTAACTGATGCAGCGGCCCGTCGGGGCAGATGAGCACGCGCTCAGCTTTGTCGACGAGCGGCTGCGCCGGGCGCACGAGCAGGTCGTACAGCTTGCGGTCACGTCCGCGCGCAACTGCGCGAGCGGCGAGCGCTTCGCGGAATGCCTTGACCTGGTCCCGCAGTTCAGCCCCTTTCACCTCGAGAGCGAAGTGGTGCAATTCACGGCGCGTGACGGCGAAGAGATGCGTTTCGTCGTCATCCACCATGTACGTTAGCAGCAGCGTACCGGCGTCGAGCGCGGCCTGGACTCCTCGCAAATCGAGCGGCTGCGGGTATTGCAACGTGGCGAATCTGGGCGAGCCCTTGCGGATCTCCGTGTCGAGCTGGCGCTGGCGGACGCCGCACAACTCGATGGTCTGGCGCAGCGCCCCCCGCTGGTCTTCGTCTTTATTGGGGTCGAGGCGCGCGAGCGTGGCATAGCCGATTGCGCGGTCTCGATCAAGCTCCTGTTGCTGCGCCAGCAACTCGGCCGGCGCGTCAACGCGCAGGTCGAGCGCGCGCTCACGGATCAGCTCGGTGAGACTGCGCGCGCGGCTACGCTCCAGGGTGGCGAGCGCTGCCGGCAGGTCTTTCAGCGCAATCTGCGCGCGGAGCAATCTCGAGTATTTTCCGCCGTGCTGCGCGATGAGCAGGGACCGGGCTTCGGTGGACTGGACGGCACGGCGCTGGCTCTCAAGGATGGCGATGGCGCGGGTGAACGACTCCAGCGCGGCGGGGAAGCGGCTCTCCATGAGGGCAAGGTTACCCAGGTTGTCGAGGCTGATGGCGACGTTGAGCGAGTCGGGCGCCAGCCGCTCGCGAATCGTCAGTGCGCGGGTGTAGTAGTTGTGCGCCGCGCTCAGGTCGCTGCGATCTTTGGCGACAGTCCCCAAGTTGCTCAGGCTCGTGGCGACGTTGAGCGAGTCGGGCGCCAGCCGCTCGCGAATCGTCAGTGCGCGGGAGTGATAGTCGTACGCCGCGCTCAGGTCGCCGCGGACGTAGGCAACGGCGCCCAAGTTGGTGAGGTTGGCAGCGACGGTCAGCGAGTTGGGCGCCAGTCGCTCGCTGATAGCCAGCGCGCGGGAGTGGTAGTCGTGCGCCGCGCTCAGGTCGCCGCGGCCGTGGGCGACGTAACCCAGGTTGCCGAGGCTGGCGGCGACGATCAGCGAGGCGGGCGCCAGCCGCTCACGAATCGTTAGGGCGCGGGTTTGATAGTCGTGCGCCGTGTTCAGATCGCCGCGGTTGCGGGCAACGACACCGAGGTTGTTGAGGAGGTTGGCGACGGTCAGTGAGTTGGGCGCCAGCCGGTCGTGAATCGTCAGGGCGCGCGCGTAGTAGTCGAGTGCCGCGCTCAAGTCGCCGCGGTCATTGGCGATGACGCCCAGATTGCCGAGGGTGGTGGCGAGGTCCAGCGAGTTGGGCGCCAGCCGCTCCTTGATCATCAGCGCGCGGGTTTGATAGTCGTGCGCCGTGTTCAGATCGCCGCGGTTGCGGGCAACGTCACCGAGGTTGTTGAGGGTGGTGGCGACGGTCAGCGAGTTGGGCGCCAGCCGCTCCTTGATCATCAGCGCGCGGGTTTGATAGTCGAGTGCCGCGATCAAGTCGCCGCGGTCATTGGCGATGACGCCCAGGTTTGACAGGTTGCCGGCGACGGTCAGTGAATTAGGCACCAGTCGATCAAGAATTGTTAGGGCGCGCGAGAAGTGTTCGTGCGCCGCGCTCAGGTCGCCGCGGTTCCCGGCGACGATGCCCAGATTGTTGAGGTCGAATGCAGCCGATATCTCGAAATCGGCTGCGCCATTCACCTGCCTTGCCTGCTCATACCATTGGAGCGCGGCCGAGAAGTCGTTGAGGTTTCGGCTGCACCGCCCCAGCGCAGCAAGTGTCTGCGATTGCGTGGCGGCGTCCACCTCACTCCCGGCTCCCTGCCCCTGAAGAGAGGGGAGAGAACTCTTCATGAGCTCCCAGGCTTGTGCGTGTGCGGCGAGCGCTTCTTTCCATTTGCGTTGCAATTCGTTAATACTTCCGACCCGCCCGTGGAGCCACGCAGCGGCGAGCTTGTCCCCGGCTTCCTGTGCGGCTTGGGCGGCGGCGGTGAGCAACGTCACCGCCGCAAGGTCGCGGCCAAAATTCGCTTGCGAGTAGAGTTTCAGCGCGGCGGGCGGGAGGTCCGGGCGCACGGTGATTGCCAGCGCACCCACCGGGACCATCAACTCGACCACCTCGTTCCCGCGTCGTAGTTTCAGTCCAACTTCCGTCTTGCCGATGGTGTTCTGTTGCAAGGCCTGCAACATCGCCGGCGAAGTCAGCGATTTGCCGTCGTACGAGATCAACCAGTCGCCGACTTTGATACCAGCCTTCGCAGCGACGGAATCGGCGGCGATGGATTCGACGATGAGACCCTTGACTTCAGAGTGAGCAAGCGGACCAAGGGCCAAAGTGACGAGGACAATTTTGAAAATGCGCACGGACGACCTCCAAACCCGCACTTAGTGTAGCGAGAACGCTACCCTACTTCAACTTTGGCGATCCGGTTGGGAGCGGCACGGCGACGACTTTCATCCGCAACTCGAAGAGCACAACCGCATGCTCCGCGAGCAGCTCGTCGCCTGGCGCGGTTATGAAGTGAAGACCGAGGACGATGAACGCGAATGCGCCAGGTTGACAAACTGGTACTGTCGGGCAAGATGCCCGACCTACAACGGTGAAACCACCATGCCAACGCAATTCGAAACGGCCGGTCGACTTTTCGACCGCTTGTGGATTGATTATCGCGAGCGCGTTTCGTACGCGCGTGACTACGAACGCATCGTGGCGGAGCTCGGCGGCCGGTTCGTCAACGACCATGTTGCGTTTCGCACCCTGCGCGTGGCGGACGCGCCGCTGGGCATTGAATCGATCGCGCGCATTTTCACCACGCTGGATTATCGTCCGCAGGCGGCGATTAACTTCCCCACGACCAGGCTCCACGCGATTCCGTACGAACCTCCCTCCGACGAGTTGCCCCGCGTCTTCATCAGCGAACTGCTGGTGGACGAACTGGCCGAGCCGGCGCGTGGGATACTGAACCAGTTCGCAGCCGGGACTGCGGAGCCCCTCGACGACGACACACTCCATGCGTTGAAAGCGGGCGACCAGGCGGCGCTGAACCGAACCGTAGCCGCCCTCACCGAACTTCCGTGGCCCACCCTGCCCACCGTCGCCGACGTGCGCACCGTCAACGCCCAGTCGCAATACGGCGCGTGGGTGATGCTCTTCGGCAACAACGTCAACCACTTCACCGCATTCGTCAACGCGCACGGGGTGCCGGAACTCGATGACCTCGAGAAGGTGGTGGCGACGATGCAGGCGCACGGCGTTCCGATGAAGTCCGACATCGAGGGAGCGCTCGGCAGCAAGCTGCGTCAAACCGCAACGCAAGCGGCAAGCCTGCGCGTTCCGCTGGCCGACGGTGAATTGGAGTGGCCGTACGCGTACTTTGAGATGGCCGAACGAGGGGCCGATCCCGAACGGCCCCACCAACTCTTCCAGGGATTTCTCGGTCCGCAAGCGGCGCAATTGTTCGAAATGACCAAGCGGTCGTAGCGGCGCGTTTCCGCTCGATGAGGCGGTCGTCATACTATCGGCTGCGCGCAGTCAGTGGAAGGGTTGCGCCTCCCCAACCCCCCGCTGACTCGCGCATTTTTTTCAAGCCGCCGGACCGAAATGTTCCTGCCACTCCTTCGCCAACAGGCGACCGCGGCGGTCGAGCGCGGCGAGTTCGTCGGGGGCCAGCGGTTGGTAGTTCTTGACGACAGCGAGGTTCTGCAGCAACTCTTCGCGTGTGGCCATGCCGACGACGGCGACGGAAAGATTGGGCAGGCCGAGGGCATAGCGTAGCGCCAATTCCACCTCGACTTCGGGCATCATGCGATGGCTCACGCCGCTGGCTTTAACGTTCGCGCCGCCGAGCGTCTTCATGGCAACCAGGCCGATCTTTTTCTTCGCCGCGACCGGCCACACCACCTGCTCAAAGTTGTACGTGTAACGATCCGCGAAGTTGACCGCGGTCATCATTACATCGATCTCGAAGCGGCTGATGATCTCCAGAAACCGCCACGGTCGGCAGTGTCCGCTCAGGCCGATGAAACGCGCCAGCCCCTCTTCCTTCGCCTTCAGCAGAAACTCCATCACGCCGCCCTTGCCCATCACCACGGCGGGGTCCATCTTGTCGTCGCCGACCGAGTGCGCGTAAACCAGGTCGGCGTGATCGATTTGCAACTCAGTCAGGTTCTTCTCCAACAGGCGCCGCGCCTCGTCGCCCTTCGGTTCCCAGGTTTTGGTAACAACGAAGGCCTCCTTGCGCCGTTGCTTCAACACGTGCCCCACCTGCACTTGCGCCATGCCGTAACCGGCAAATTCCGGCGCAGTGTCGAGGTAGGTCACGCCGAAGTCGAGCGCTTCGTTGAGCAACGCAACGCCTTGGTCGAGCGTGCGCCGGGTGCCGGTGGGCGCGGTCCCGTAGCCGAGCAGTGGCACGCGCACGCCGGTCTGGCCGAGCACTCGCATCGGCAATTGGTTGGTGGCTGTGTCGGACGAGACGGCGGCGCTCACCGTGGCGGCGGCGGTGGTGGCAGCGACGAAATCACGACGGCTGAGTGTGTCGTACATGGGAACCTCCAGGCGATTCTGACCTTCGACCATTATGTTTCTTGCGTACCGTTCGCAAACGACGTTACCGCTGCCGAGCGCCAAGTTGAGTCGCCGCGGCTTGGCGAAGCGCCGTCATCGCAGCCTCGACCTCGGAGTCCGTCAGCGTGCGCTCCTCCGCACGGAAGGTCAGCGCAAAGGCCAGGCTTTTGGTACCGGACGGCAGCGTGTCGCCGGTGAAAACATCGAACAACTCCACACTCCGCAAGCTTGCGCCACCCGCCGCGCGCAGGACTGCTTCCGCGGCGGCGGCGCTCACCGTGTCGTCCACGACCAGTGCCAAATCGCGCAACAGCGCGGGAAAGCGCGGTAGCGGCACATGGCCCGGCGGTGACGAGGGGATGGCAGCCATCAGGACCTCGAAGTCGATTTCCGCGAGATAGGACGGGTCGAGGTCGAACCGCTCGGCGACCTCCCGGCGCACTTCGCCGATGAATCCCGCCGCGCGGCCGGCCACCATGAGACGAGCGCAACGTCCCGCATGCAACGTCGGATGCTCGGCCGCCTCCCACTGCGCCGGGTCCACGCGCAGCGCGGCGAGCAACTCTTCGACGATGCCTTTCAGCACGAAGAAATCGGCGCGCGCTGCTTCGGACGGGAGGTTCCAGCGACCATTGCTGTTGCCGCCCGTGAGCGCCAGCGACAGAGTACGGCGTTCGTCGGCGAGATCGTCGTTCTCCCGTGGCCGATACACCCGCGCCAACTCGAACAGCCATGCCTCACGAACACCCACGCGCGCGTTGTTGCCCAGCACCTCCAGCATGCCGGGCAATAGCGAGGTGCGCAGTTGCGTTGCATCAGTGCTGAGCGGGTTGCGGGCGACGAATGCTGCGACGTCGAGCAATGCGGCTCGACCCACCGCGGCCGCATTGGTCAGGCTAAAGGTGCAGACCTCGTTGAGCCCGGCGCCCTGCAGCGCGTTGCGCGCGCGCCGTTCGAGCCGCATGGCGCGGTTCTCACCAGCGTGCGCGGCCACGCCGGTCAACAGCACGGAAGGTATACGGTCGAAGCCATGGAGGCGGGCGACTTCCTCGACCAAGTCGATCTCGCGCGTCAAGTCCGGCCTCCGGGTGGGAATGCGGAAGTCGGAAGGCAATGTGTGCAAGGCTTCAAGACCAATGCTGGCCAGCAAGCGCTCAATCTCGGCTGCGCTCAAGCTGGTGCCCAACAATTCGTTGCAGCGGTCGGTGCGCAACGCGATCACCCGCGGTTCGAGCGGCTGCGGGTATTCGTCCACCACTCCGCGCGCAACGCGACCGCCGGCCAGTTCGGCCATGAGCTGGGCGGCGCGATCAGCGGCCCGCCCGACGCCGGTTGGATCGACGAAACGCTGAAAGCGGCGCGTGGCCTCGCTCGGCAACGCAAGCGCCTTGGCCGTGCGGCGGTTGTTGGCTGGTTCGAAGTGCGCTGCCTCGAGCAGAATGTCGCGCGTGGCGTCGGTGACTTCGGTCGCCAGACCGCCCATCACTCCGGCCAGCGCAATCGGCCCGCTCGGGTCGGCGATCAGCAGCATATCGGGCGTAAGTGCGCGCTCTTGGCCGTCGAGGGTGGTCAAGCGCTCGCCCGCGCGCGCGCGGCGAACGATGATGTGCGCCGGGGTCCCGGCGCCGGTCGCCACCCGCGCCAGGTCGAATGCGTGCAACGGCTGGCCAAGCTCGAGCATCACGTAGTTGGTGATGTCGACGATGTTATTGATCGGCCGCATGCCGGCGGCATTGAGTCGGCGTTGCATCCAGTCTGGCGACTGGCCCAGGCGCACGCCACGAATGATGCGGGCGGCGTAGCGCGGGCACAGGTCGAGGTCGGCAATGTCCACGACGACGGCGGTGGAGGCCGCCTCGTCTGATTCGGTCACCGCAACGGTTGGCGCGCGCAGCGCCGCGCCCGTGAAGGCCGCCACTTCGCGGGCCACGCCAACCAGCGACAGGCAATCGCCGCGGTTGCTGGTGACTTCAAGCTGGATGACGGTGTCGTCACCAACGGTTTCCACCGACTCCGGCGACAGACCGAGCATGTTCAGCCGCTCGGCCAGTTCGTTCGCCGGCAGCGTCACCTCCACATAATCGCGAAGCCAGTCGAGGGGAATGCGCATGGTGAGCGGTTAGCCCGGATTATTCACGAAGGAGATGGTAGCGAGTGAAATGCAGGAGGGAAATCCCTTTCCCCGACGAATCCAATGGCGGGTTCGGCCCCGGAGTCATCCAGACTTTCTTGGTCACCGTGCCCGATGGGTTCTTGTGAATCTCGCCGATCACGGTCTGTCCGTCGTAGAGGTAGTCGAACTTCGAGGTGCCCACGACTTCCTTGCTGGCCCGCAAGCCGTCGGTGCGGTAGGTGAAGTTCACGACGGTGTTGCCCTTGGTCACGGAAGTCATGCGGTTTTGCACGTCCCACTGATAGCTTCTCAGCGGGTCGGTGAGCTCAATTAGAACTGCCTCAGGAACCGCAAGTCGTTTTCGAAAAACAAGCGGATGTCATCAATGCCGTACTTCAGCATGGCCAGGCGGTCGATCCCCATGCCGAAGGCGAAGCCGCTCACGGCTTCGGGGTCGTAGCCGACGTTTTCGAGCACCTGCGGGTGCACCAGGCCGCAGCCGAGCACCTCGATCCAGCCGCTGCCCTTGCACAGGCTACAGCCGGATTGGCCGCATTTGAAACAAGTGATGTCGAGCTCGGCGCTGGGCTCGGTGAACGGGAAATAGTGCGGGCGCAATCGCATCTGGACCTTGTCTCCGAAGAGCCGGCGAACGAAGTGCTCCAGCGTTCCCTTCAGGTGGGCGAAGGTGACCCCGCGATCGACCACCAGGCCTTCCAATTGGTGAAAGGTGTGCGAGTGCGTGCGGTCCATGGCGTCGCGACGATACACCCGGCCTGGCGCGATAATGCGCACCGGCGGCTGGCGGGCTTCCATCGTCCGGATTTGCACGGCCGAAGTTTCCGTGCGGAGAACGACACCGTCAGTGATATAGAACGAGTCATGGTCGTCGCGCGCGGGATGATCCGGACCGAGATTCAACGCCTCGAAGTTGTAATACTCGCGCTCGACCTCCGGGCCCTCGACGATTTCATAGCCCAGCTCGGTGAAGAGCTCGCATAGTTCGTCGCGGACCAGGCCCAGGGGATGCCGACGGCCGAGCCGGTGACTGCGCCCGGGCAGGGTGACATCGAGTCGTTCGCGTTCGATCGCGGTCGTCCGTTCCAGTTCCTCCACCGCGGATCGACGCTCCTCCAGCGCCTGCTCAATGGCGACGCGCGCTTCATTGGCCAACTGCCCGGCGGCGGGTCGCTCCTCCTTCGGCAGCTTCCCGAGCCGGCGTAGCGCGAGCGTCACCGCGCCGCTGCGACCGACGAACTCGACACGCACGGTTTCCAATTCGGACCTCGTCGTCGCGGCCGCAATCCGTTCGTGGGCAGCGGCTTGCAACTGCTGCAGTTCCTCGCGCATGAGCGACAGTCTGCCGCAGGCGATTTCCGTCGGCCCACCTTGCCAAAGCGACGGGAATCCGTTAGAATGTTTGCCACTTGTCACGGGCGGGAACAAATCGGGCCGGTTCCGGGTTCATTGTCATGCGTCGAATCGTCACAACAATCTGTTTGACGGGGTGGGTGGTATGCTGGTGTGGGCTGGCCGCCGCCGAATCGGCGCGCGCCACGGAGCGCGAGCACGACCGGTATCGTCAACTGCGCAAGACTGGTTTGGCGGAATTGGCGTTGGATGCCTCCGCCACCCGCTACGAATTGGCCGTGGCAGTGGGAACCGCGATTGAACGCCTGAAAGCGCGCGCCTGGAGCGAGACCGCGTCGGATGCGCAGAAGTACGAAGCGCTGCAAGCCATGCAGTGGCTGGTGACCGAATGCCGCGCAGATTTGCAACGCCTGAATATCTCCCTCAAGGCCACGCTGACGCTCATTTCCACCGCCATGCAAGGACTCGGAATGGAAGTGTCGGCGACGCCCAGGGCCGTCAAGATAAGCGGTGAATCGCCGCGCGCCAAGCCGATAACAACCAAATCCGAGTTGACCCCGCGCCCGAGGGGCTTGGAACTGTCGAACGCCGTGATGGTCAACGCATTGATTGGCGCGCCTTCCAGCGCTAGCTTCAGACCGCTGGCAGTGGACTTTACCGCGAATGATCGGAGCGAGGCGTCTTTGCTACGCGCTCGCGCATTGCTGTCACCGGCATTGGATCTTTCAAGCTCGTACAGTCACTTGCGAACGACGGGTGATCGTGCCAGCCGAACCGATCTGAGCTACAGTCCGGGCCCGCTGACTTTGACCGGATCGTTTGGAACGGCCGGGCGCAACCTGTTGACCAATGCCATGACGGGCAACGGGCCGCAGGTTTTGCCGTTTGGCTATTCGTCGTTCGGCGGGGAAGCGGTGGTGAGAGGACCGTACGGTCTGCGGTTCGGCGGCGGACTCGAAGGCATTCAAGGCACGGACACCGATTTGTTCGGGCGCTACTCGACCATGGTCGGCTTTCAGGCCGGGCAACGCTTGCAGTTGTCGCTCGACCTCAAGCGCTCGGCGTACATGTTTGATCGCAACGCCTCCGGACTTTACTCCGCGCAGTTCGGCGTGGGGTTCAGCCCGTCGCATTCGCTGGCGTTTCAGTTGCGTTACCAGATGTCCGAGTACGATTGGCGCGCCTTTGGCCAACGCGACAACGGTTTGCAAGGGTTCGTCGCGGGCCAGGTATCGATCCGCTGGTAGCCGCCGTCTTTCTCCGCGCCCGCCTCGGCGCGGTTGCGCTGCTCACCGGACTGTGTGCGATGGTCGCTGCGCAGGCGCCGGGCACGGTGCCGTTGAAGGTTAAGGCCGACCGGACCGTCCTGAACCGGAACCGGCTCGAAGCCTCCGGCAATGTGCGCTTCGAATTCCGGGATATCGAACTCACCTGTGATGAGTTCGAGGCTGAACTCGACGGCCAAACCTTCGAGGCCCGCGGCCATGTGCGACTGACCCAGGGCGCGCGCAAATTCAGCGGCGATCGCCTGCGCTACAACCTGCAAACACAGCAAGGCTCCATTGACCAGGCCCATGTCGAGTTGGAAGGCTTCGACTTCACCGGCGACGAGATCATCGTGAGCGGCCCGCGCATTGTCATCAAGGGGGCCACAGCGACCGCCTGTCTATCGCCGAGACGCCATTTCGAATTGCACAGCCGCGAGATCGAGATTGTCCAGGGCCAGAACGCAACTCTGCGCGGCTCTTATCTCGTTATCGGTGGTCGACGATTGGTGCGGGTGCCGAAATACACCGTCAACTTGAAGCGGTCGGAGAGCCTGTACCAGAACCAGGGCTTGAAACCCGAACTGTTCGTTAATGGTCGCGACGGCGTGTTCTTGGGCGGACGGTATGAATACCAATTCGATCCCGGGCGCGACCATTTTTTCGGCGCGGCGACCTTCGGCCAGTCGTTGGTACGTGGATTTCGCGGTGGGCCCGAACTCGGTTATGAGGGGCACGATTTCAACCTGCTGGTCCGCGCCAAGTATCACGACACCGCCGACTACCACTTCAATCCCGATCTGTTGGTGGACATTCGCCCCGAGTTATTGGCGCGAAGCCGCCCACTCGTTCTCATTCCCAAGCGGCTGGGAACCTACCTGGTGCTGGGCTACGGTTCGTACCTTGAACTGCCGACCAAAGTGAGCGGCACGCGAACCACGTTCGAGTATCATCTCGACACGCGGGCGGCGCAGACCCGCTACCGCCTGTTCGCGCACGGGTCTTTCCGACGCTCCGAATACAGCGGCAACACGGCACTCAGCGTGTACGGTTTCGAGGTGGGCACGCACGGCAAACTCACCCGCGCATTGGAAGGCGACTTCGTCCTGGCGCTGCAGGAAGTGAACGGCCGCAGCAAGTTCCAGTTCGACGAAGTGCTGATCGCGAAAGAGTTGCAAGCGAAGTTCGATTACCGCGTTAGTCGCGGCTGGATCGTGCCGTTTCTCGTCCGCTACGACATCGAGCGCAGCGCCGTGCGCGACTCCCGCTTCGGCCTGATGCGCGCTTACGACTGCATTGCCTACGGCATGAGTTTCGACACCGCGCGCCGCGAGTTCCGTTTCGAGGGCCGCGTCCTGCTCGGCAAGAAGCGCTGACCATGTCGAACCGCGCGCGCTACGACCAGCTGGTGGCCGAAATCAATCGGCACAACCACCTTTACTATGTGCTCGACGCCTCCGAGCTGCCCGACGCCGCCTGGGATGCGCTCTTCCGTGAACTGCTGCAACTCGAAGCCGCTCACCCGGACTGGGTGACGGCGGACTCGCCGAGCCAGCGGGTGGGCGCTCCGCCGTTGGCCTCGCTGCGCGCCCATGAGCATCGCGCGCCGATGCTCAGCCTGGGCAACGCCTTCGACGACCACGAACTGCGCGAGTGGGAGCAACGCTGCCGCCGCGTGCTCGCGCTTCCGCCCGAGGCGCCGATCGCCTTCGTGACCGAGCCGAAGATCGACGGCTTCGCGGTGAACCTCGTCTACGAACAGGGCGTGCTGACGGTGGGCGCCACGCGCGGCGACGGTGCGACCGGCGAAGACATCACCCACAACCTGAAGACCGTCAACGCCATTCCGCTGCGCCTGCGAGTCGATCCGACGCCCGCGTTCATTGAAGTGCGTGGCGAGGTCTACCTGCCGAAGGCCGAGTTCGCACGCATCAACGCCGAGCGCGAGGCGCAGGGTCAGCCGCTGTTCGCCAACCCGCGCAACATGGCGGCGGGCAGCATGCGGCAGCTCGATTCCCGCGCCGTGGCCGAGCGCGGTTTCAGCAACTTCGCGTACGGGGTCGGCCACGCCGAGGGCGTTGCTTTCGCTTCGCAAACGGAGCTGCTTGGGTGGCTGGGGCAGGCGGGCTTTCGGGTGAATCCGCTGGCCCGCGCCGGCGCCGACCTTGACGCCGTGATCGCCGCCTGCGCCGACTTCGAGCGCGTGCGGCACCTCCAGGAGTTCGAGGCCGACGGCGTCGTGGTCAAGGTCGACTCGTTCGCGGTGCAGGCCGAACTCGGCTTCGTCAGTCGCAGCCCGCGCTGGGCGATTGCGCGCAAGTTCCCGCCCGAGGAGCAAATCACGCAGGTGCTCGACATCATCGTCAATGTCGGTCGGACCGGTGTGCTGACCCCGGCCGCCAAGCTAACGCCGGTGCGCATCTCCGGAACAACCGTCAGCAACGTGACGCTGCACAACGAGGACGAGTTGCGCCGCAAGGACCTCCGCCTCGGTGATTGGGTGGTCGTGCGCAAGGCCGGCGAGATCATCCCCGAAGTCGTGCGGGTCTTGACCGACCGGCGCGACGGCAGCGAGCGCGAGTTTACGATGCCGGCGACCTGTCCCGTGTGCGGCGCTCCGGCCGTGCGACCGGCGGGCGAGGTGGCCTGGCGCTGCACCGGCGACAGGTGCGTCGCCAAGCTGCGCGAGCGCCTCTTGCACTTCACGCGGCGCGGCGCGATGAATCTCGACCACCTCGGCGAGCAACTGATCGAGCAACTGGTCGAGCGCGGCCTCGCCCTTGACGTGGCCGACCTCTACTGGCTGACGAAGGAACAGCTCGTCGCGCTCGACCGCCTGGGCGAGAAGAGCGCGCAGAATATCCTCGCCGCCCTCGACGCCAGCAAGCAACCTCCGCTCGCGCGTTTGCTGGTCGGCCTGGGCATTCCCAACGTTGGCGAGCACACCGCCGAAGTCCTAACCGACGCCTTTGGTTCGCTCGACGCGCTCAGCCACGCCAGCGTCGCACAGTTGACCACTGTCCACGAGATCGGACCCATCGTCGCGCAAAGCATCTTCGGCTGGTTTCAAGACCAGGCCAATCAGCGGCTGCTCGGGAAACTCGCCGAAGCAGGTGTGCAGCCCCGGGAAGTCGAACGCCTCGACACCAGCGGTTCCCCGCTCCACGGCAAGACCGTCGTGGTCACCGGGACTTTGACCAAGCTGTCGCGCGCCGAGGCCGAGGCGGCCGTCAAGCGCGCCGGCGGACGGGTCAGCGGGAGCGTGAGCAAGCAGACCGACTTCGTGGTGGTGGGCGAGAACGCCGGCGGCAAAGCCGACAAGGCCGCGCAACTCGGCGTGCCGATCCTCACCGAAGCCGAGTTCATTGCGCTGCTGCCCTCCGGCCCCTGATCGCCCGCTCACTGTCATTCGCGCGCAGCGTTCGGCATAATGAATCCATCTTCATCCATCGTTCATCGCCAGGAATCATTCATGCTTAACCGCACGACGCAAGCCGAAGTCGGCTTCTTGCTCAGGGAAAAAGACGCCATTGTCGACCGCTGGATTGAGCGGGTCAAGCAGCAAGTCAACTCCCGCTTCTTCGCCGGCGCCGGGATGGACCGGGCTTTTATCTCCCAATTCTTCGCCGAGTTGGTCGACGCGGTCGACAAGAATCTCTACCGCAACCTCAACAAGACGTTCGACGCCCTGGTCCAGCACGAACGCCGCAACGGCTACACAGTCAAGGACGCCAAGGCCTTCCTCTTCTCGGTCATCCCCGCGGCCGTGGAGGTATTGGAAGAGAAACACCGCGCGGCCAGCACCTTCGAACTCGTGCTGCAACGGCTCCGCGCGGTCGAGGGCTCGCTACGCGGGGTTTACTCCGAGCGCGCAGCCCGTGGGCTGCTGGAAGCGGTGAAGCGCAACCGCGCCGAGATCGCCGCCCGCTGGGTCGACGAGCTGCCGACTCCGATCATCAGCACTCACTTCGCCGTCATTGCCACCGACGATCGCTCCCGCTTCGTCGCCGGCCTGCTCGAGATCTACGAGGCCCTGTTACGCGGCGAAGAGCAAGAAACTGTGACCGCGGAGGATGGCGTCAAGCGCACTCGACTCGACCAGTTCCTCGCCACCACCATCGACTTCTACGAGCCGAAGGGCTTCCTGATTTCCGACCTGCTGCGCGCGGTCACTCACCTCAGCCGTCTGCTCGAACCGCACCTGGCCCGCGAGTACGCCGCGCAGTTCATTGAGTATCGCATCGCGTGGCTGTCGCTCCAGGACGCCCTCGACACGCTGGCGCTCCGCTTCGCGGCCGAGTACAACGAGCGCGGGATGAAGAACTACTACAACGAAGTCAGCATCATGCTGCACCGCATCAAGAACAAGCTCACCGCTTGCCCCACCACACTGCAAACCCTGTTGATGATTCCCTTCGAGGGCCCCGGCGCGGAAGACATGCCCGCCGGCGATCCGCTCATCGTCACCGTTGAAGAAGGCAAGCTGCTCACCGAGGCCGTGGCGCTGCGGCAGCCCGTGCTCGACGCGGTGAACGAACTGCTCGCCTCGACCGCGGCCACTCCCGACCTCACGGCGCTCCGCGCTGCGGCCGAACCGTATGCGGCGTGGCTGGCAGTGCATGGCGCCGCGCTCGCCAACGGTGAGTTCAAGCTCGACCCCTCCAGCCAGGAGATGGTGCACGAGTTGCTGCTGATGGCCTACGACGGCGGCAACATGACCACCGAACTCACGCGCGAACTGCAACTGCGCCAGAACGAACTCTACCAGCGCGAACCTCCCAAGCACAAGGAAATTGATCTTTACTCGCTGGTCAAACACGCTTACGATGAATGCGTCGTGGAGGCCACCAGCCGCAACCAGTCCTTCGAGTTCGAGGGGCAGGATGAAGGCGTCTACGTCGTTGGCGTCGAAAACGAACTCAAGCGCCCCTTCGTCCAGATTATCGAGAACGGCCTCAAATACACCCCCGACGGTGGCGTCATCCTGGTCAAGGTCTGGAGCGACAACGGCCACGCCCGCTTTTTTGTCAAGGACAGCGGCATCGGCATTCCCCCCGGTGAAGAGAATCTGGTCTTCGGCCTCTGCGAACGCTGCAGCAATGCCAAGGACTTCAACAAAAACGGCACCGGCACCGGGCTGTACAACGATCGCAAAGTCATCCTGCACCACAACGGCGATGTCTGGGTCGTCTCCGACGGCGTCGGTAAAGGTAGCACCTTCCACATCAAACTCCCCATCTTCCGCCGCACCACCACCCCCGTTGAACTTGTGGCCGATTAATCGCCGGCCAACGCGTCGTCGCGCCTCTACCGACTATGCTGGTGCGGGATTTGAAATCCCGTACCCGACAATGTCCGTGATAGATCACGGACAACATGCGACCACGAAGCGTCAGCGAGTGATGAGAGCCGATTAGGTGAGACGGAAAAAAAGTTGAGGCAACCTCTACACAACCTCGCCGACGCATGATAGCTTGCTGCACAGAGCTTGACCATGACCCGCACACCCGCACACCCGCACACCCGCACACCTTTGACCTGTCCCGCGCGGGAGCCTGAAGCATGAAGACCGCGCGCGCAGTTGCACAACCAAGCGGCATCCTGCGTTTTGGCCCGTGGATTCTTCTTGCGCTGTTCGTGGCAACAGTGCGGCTTGCCGCGAATGACCCGCTTGTCTGGGGGCATTTGCATCGTCATGACGCGACAAAAGAAGAGGCACTTCGTCGTGAGGTTATCCGCAAGTTGGATCCTCAGGTGAATGCGAACGCGCCGCTCATTATTCCGTCCGAACGCAGATCGTTGGTTCCAGAACTGTGGCATGGTCGTCCGACGCGGTTGGTCTTCCTTAAGGGCGGTTGTCGTGCAGCGTGCAGTGACTTTGAACCAGCCCGCTACGAGCGGCGAAGCAAGAGTGAGAAAGCCGACTTTGTTATCATCTCGTCAGACTGCGCACTCAAGGACGACTTACCTCGTAAAACGGTTCTCCGCTTTGTGTGCGATACGAACGGCGAAATTGCTGCTGCGTACAACGTTCAGTGGCAGCCGCGCGAGTTCGCCATTGACGACAAGGGGTATCTTCGGGATATCCGAGGATGATGAGTCCATGAATGCGACCAGACTCAAAACCACGGCCTTCACCATCATTGAAATGCTCATTGTGATTGGCATTCTATTCTTGTTGGGAGCCATTGCGTACTTTGTTGCAGCACCAGTTCGTGAGTCAAGCCGCGCAGCGATTTGTTTGTCCAATCTGAATCAAATCTCCCTGGCATTTCGCCAATACAGGCTTAATCACAAGGGAAAGACAGCAATTCCCGGCGTGGAGTCAACGGCTAAAGAACTAGGGCTCCCCGTGTCTTCTTATGAACTTGAACTGCGAGACCAGTTACCCAAAACGGTATGGCATTGCCCAAGCGATCCAAATCCAGAATGGACGGCGCCAGGCATGCCCCGCCCAAGTTACTCATGGAACGCAATGCCAGATAATCGCAAGATTGGGCCTTATCCCTCTTTCACGAAAATGGTTGCCGAGAGAGGCGAGGAGTATCCGTTGATGGTTTGCTGGCATCACGATAACACTTCACCGCTAAGAAAGGGGGCAGCCGTATTTCATATTGTTCGCTTGAATGGCAAGGTCGAAAAAGTTCGAGCACTCCCTGAGAAGCAATACTGGGAGTGGTGAAATGGAGGAAACTCAAATGTCGCATCTTCGGAGTCAGAGGATCGAATCCACAGCGTTTCTAATCTGTGCCATAGCAACCACGTTGTGGTGTCGTGCAGTGTTTGCCAATTGCCATAGCACATCATGCGTCGTATGGCAATCGCCATGTGCGAATGGAGCGTCGCCTCCGTCTCCCAATGGCCCCTGTCCAGGAAAACCTGCGGACTCGAAGTGGGTACAAATCCACTGCAATGCTACCGGTGCCTTTAAGGGAGCTCCCTTCTCTTGCTGCTGCACAATCCCGAGTGCCCTTTATGACCCGGTCTCTGGCGTCATCTACGATGGCTGTTGTCAGCTAACTTGTCAGGCTTCCGACTGCCTCCTCGTGTGTCAAAACCTTAACGTTGTGACGGGTCAGAGTGGTTCAACTGAAGTGCAAACTTCCACCTGTGGTGGCGGACAGGGCGGCATATCTCGATCTGGTGGTATTAATCCTCTTGACTATTGGCCCAATCTTCCACCACCCAAAGGTGCGGGAACCTCCGCAATGGGTTCGCAATGCCTTGGTGGAATCTGCCGATTTCCTACAGCAGCAGATGTCGACACTCCTGAGTAGCTTACGTACCAACAAGGTTAGGATTGTCTGCATCCTTGCCGCGTGTTGTCTCGCCAATGTCGCGCGCAACAGGTTGCGGCAAAAGGCGCGCTACGAGCTACACCAGCGTACAGCGATTGCCATGACAAAGGGCACGCTGGAAGATCTTGCCGATGTGTGTGACCCCCAGGAAGCAAGACACTTGGGGGTCACACGGCAATCATTGCACGAATTGTCAACTCGAATTCGTCTTCGATTAGGCACGCCGCGTCTAATTGGCGTAGGGCAACAAGAGGGAATTATGGAGGGGACATACTCAGCCGTGGCCTTCTGGCACGGCGACAAAGCCAAGCTTACTGAGTTTCCTCGGGCCAGCACGTTTCAGTCGGTTATTCTGATTCGCAAAACAAACGCGGGGATTCGAGTGGGTGTGACGAGCAGCTTATTTGCTCTGATATATGGCATGTGCCAGGACCAGACCAAGGCCCGTGAACTCTACCTTGACTGTATCAAGACAACTGGCGTCACCGGCTCGCTGTTGCCAGACGGAAGAGTCGCAACTACACAGCAAATCGAAAAGTCGATTCAAAAGGCAAAGAGGCTGTTTGGATGAAAGAAGGCCGTGTCCCTAATCCCGTTGAAACTCTCAGCGGCGGCTTGATAGGTTACGCCGCTTTGGCGGCGGATTCCTCCTGCGAGTCGGCGAGTACGGCTTCGAGCATCCAGAGATCTTTGTAATCCCTGAGTCTGCGGAGCTTGCGCTCGGTAGCGAGCAGGGCGGCAGCGACCCAACGGCGGGCCATGTCCGCGCTGCGGTAGCGAGCTGCCCGCGGTAACTTGCCTCGCCCGCCGCCGCGCCCACGCTGCTGGTGCATGGCACGAAGGACACCTACGTCGAGTATGCGCAGGCCACCTGGATTCACGAGCGCCTCAGGGCCGCGCAGGCGGACGTGGAGTTGCTGACGCTCGAGGGCGCCGGCCACGGCTTCAAAGGCGACGAGGCCACCAAAGCCGAAACCGCGCTGTTTGCATGGTTCGACAAGTATTTGAAGCCGGGAAAGTAGCTGACAGGGCGACGGGCAATCCGAACACGAAGCGTTAGCGAGTGTACGGCGTGACCAATCATCGCTCGCTCACGCTTCGCGCTCGGATTTACGGGCGACGATTGACCTTGTTGGAGCGGTCTCTTCACAACCTCGTAGGCCAGAGATAGCTTGCTGCACAGAGCTTGACCATGACCCGCACACCCGCACACCCGCACACCCGCACACCCGCCTGACACGTTGCTTTCGGCATCGGCGGTGATGTCATGACGACTGCCGCCAAGCGAGTCGCCACGATCGCATTGTGTCGGATGCGCGGCTGCGGCTCTTTCCAGCCAGACATTCAGGCCATGAATGCCAACTGGATTCCTCTCTCAAACACCAAGGAGATTGCTCATGCTACGAAGACTGTTCGTCCCGTGTGTCGCCCTATCTCTCGTCGTTGCGTTCTTCTTTTCGACCACACCCGTACAATCCGTAACGACTGTTCAAACGGTGGTGATCGACGGGATCGAAGTCGAGGTTCCCCCTGATGATCCGAACGACCCGAACCTGGTGCCTCTCGATGATTCTGAAACGGAAGCGTACGCCGCTGCGCCAACTGATTATCGAAACCAGGCGCGAGCCGTTGCCGTCTCATGGGATGAACTTACAGGTCGCTACTCACTGCCTCGATTTGTGTTAGTGGCTTCCGCAGCGAATTCGCGTGACAAAGGCGGGACGTTGCCTAACCTGATCGGCGTCATTCCTCGACACGAGCGCTACTTCGATCAAAACGGGAGGAAATATGTAGCCGATCAAGTTCTGGTGAAGTTTCGACCTTCACTGACTGTTCGAACAATCAATCAAGTATTCGGCTCAGTCGCCGCTTCACCGGTCGCCTTCTTTCCGCCAACAGGGTGGTTCGTTGTTCAGAGCGGCAATCCTGTCGTCACGTTGCGCTCGCTTCGCCGAAATTCGAATGTAGTCTCAGCCGAATTAAATGGCATATTTGGTCCAGAGCCTCCAGCTACGCCAACAGACCCGAGATTCATCAACGGCGGTGTTCAGATAAACCAATGGCCACTCTTCCCTAATAAGCTTGCGTTAGAGGCCACCTGGGACCTCACGCAGGGAAACAGTTCTACCGTCATAGCGCTTTGCGATACAGGTGTGACTTTGAGTCATCCTGACCTCTCACCAAAGATTCTTCGTGACGCAAGTGGCCAGATGGTGTGGTTCAATGAGGTTTCGCCCGGCAGCCCGCCAACCGATGATTGGGTCAATCAGAGTGGAGTCTTGGGTCACGGAACACAAACTGCCGGCATAGCAGGAGCAGAAACGCACTTTCCACCGGATTCCCTTGGTGTAGGAATCGCGGGCGTTGCTCCGAACTGCCGAATACTTCCAGTTAAGGTAGGACCGTTTCCATCTTTCACGCAGTTGAAGCAGGGCATTCTCGACGCGAGCGGCACGGCAGGCGTTCGAATTGTCAACTTGAGCATTCACAATGCAGGCCCGAGCGATGCAGTTCTGGATGCAATCAGAGTTGCAAACGACGACCGTAACGTGCTTGTTGTTGGAGCAATGGGTAACCAGGGGGATGCGAACGAACCATTGACGAACCTTCGATGGCCGCAGGCAGCGTGGCGTTCGTTCAACGTAAGTGCGACCAACTTCTATGACGAAAGGTCCAATTATAGCCTCATCGGCCCCCACAACGGCGTAGCGGCACCGAGTTCTGGAAGCGATTTCAATCAGGTTGCTCCATGGAGCGACGGTACGTGGAATTATTTTGGAGGCACATCGGGCGCTGCACCGGAGATATCCGGCATTAGTGCGCTGTTGTTCAGCAGGTTCCCGACTATGCGCTGGAACGACGTCCGAAACAGAATTGAAGACACAGCCGTGGACGTCAACGGAGGATCGAAGCCGGGACGGGACGACGATGTTGGATGGGGCCGAGCAAATGCAGAGATATCCACACGTTCTCAAGTTGCGGGAACCGCAGACTTTGGCCAAGCACCGACCACGTATCCATTCAGGTTGATTTCCTTGCCGGTTTGGCCAAACGACGTTAGCTTTGCGGACCGAGCGTCCGATCCGTCGGCTCTCTTTCCCGGAGGAGGGGTTACTACGAGTGATATCTACTGGTGGGATCCTGTTCGACTTGGCTATTGTCGATACAGCGATGCCAAAGTCCCTCGTCTTGGCACTTCGCGCGGTTATTGGGTTCGTTTCCCACTTGACCCACCCGCCAGGACATACACAGGTGCAGTCCCGTATCAGAACGCAAGCCATCCCTTGCGAGTGATGGCCCGAACAGGATGGAACCTGCTTGGAAATCCTCGTCCGACGACAATGACTTGGAATCATGATAACATTAGAATCCGATACTACGATACAAATACAGCTTCACCCACGTATCTCATGTCAGTCGAGAAGATGCTTAGAGAAACTCATGGTGAATGGGCAATGACCGCCATCTGGACTCACGTACCTGGAACTCGCAACTACGTCGCGATTGGAGATCGTCGATGGTTTCCCAGCCTGTCGGACCAAATCCCTCCATTTGCCGGCTTCTGGTTCCGCGCGTTCGTCGATTGCGAAGTTTTGTTCCCTTGAAACAAGAGTGCGCGATATGCGATTGTTGATTGCATTTCTAGTACTGCCATTGGCGGGTTGTTCGGGGTCCACTCCCGCGAGCAATGCGGCCGAGGCCCCCAGCGGCCTGCGCTTCGCGTTGTCAGTGGACAAGTCGGTCTATGCCGTAGGCGAACGTGTAACACTCACATTCACAGTTGAT
>Ga0247727_10005590_pt1 | contig 25344 bp, 21 predicted proteins | sample WisWelCaveWW1625_FD_202498 | JGI IMG/M metagenome (GOLD analysis project Ga0247727, IMG submission 202498) | Biofilm microbial communities from Wishing Well Cave, Virginia, United States - WW16-25 | ecosystem: Environmental > Aquatic > Deep subsurface > Groundwater > Cave microbial mat | place...
AAACTCCCCGGTGCGGGTCGTAGGCCCGTGCGGATGCGCGCTTCCGCGCGCACCATTCCACGGGCGCCGGAGCCCACCGCGCGGACGACCTCCAGGCGGGCTCACGACGACGAACGTAGCAGACGCGAGAGGGCGCGCTACCGCACTGCGAGCGCGACCCCCGCGAGGATGCACGCGCCTCCCGCTACGAGCCTCGGTCCCGGCTCCTCGCCGAGCAGGAGGACGCCTCCGGCGGCCGCCATCGCGGGCGCCAGGAGCTGCACGGTGGCGGCCCTGGTCCGGGAGAGGCCGGGGAGGGCCGCGTACCAGAAGGCGTAACCGACGCCGGACGCGAGCGCCCCGGACGACGCCGCGAGGAGGATTCCCCGTGGCTCGACACGAAGGTTCCCGATGGAGACGACCGACAGGACGACGGCAAAGGGGACCGTCCGCAGGAAGTTGTCGGCCGTCGCCGCCAGCGGCCTCGTCACGGCGCGCCCGCGAAGCGAGTACACGCCCCATGCGACCCCCGCAACGACCATGAGCACGGTCCCCATCGGATCGGGTGCACCGCGTCCCGTCCTGACGATCACCGCGAGCCCGGCGAGAGCGATCGCGAGCCCGAGCCACTGCGAAGGGCGCGGGCGCTCGCCGCCGCGGAGCCCCCACCCGATCATCGTGGACTGGACCGTGCCGAAGAGGATGAGCGCGCCGATCCCTGCGCCGAGTCGGAGGTAGGAGAAAGAGAACCCGGCCGCGTAGGCGAAGAGCGCCGCAGCGGAGATCCAGCTGCCGCCGCGCGTCTCGCCCGCAGGCGTTCCGAGCCGCGCCAGCGCGCCGAGGACCAGCGCGCCCGCGAGGAGTCGCACGCTCGTGAACGAGGCAGCATCGATCGTCCCTGTTTCCAGGGCCGCACGGCACAGCAACGAGTTCGCAGCGAAGCCGACGAGTGCGGCCGCCGTCAGACCAGCGGTCCGGGCGGGCTTCATCGCGCGTTCATACCAGGGTTCCGTGCTATCCCTGCGCGATGGGGGTCGATTCGACATCGCCCCCGCCCCGCGAACGCCTCGTCCTGCTCGTCGTGGCGGCCGTCCAGTTCGTCAACATCCTCGATTTCATGATCGTGATGCCGCTGGGTCCCGACTTCGCGGGGGCGCTGCGCATCCCGGAGTCGAATCTCGGATTCGTGGCGGGCAGCTACACGGCGGCGGCGGCGGTCGCGGGCCTGCTGTCGTCGCTGTTCCTGGATCGGTTCGATCGGCGCCCGGCGATTGCCCTCGCGATGTGCGGCCTCGCGGTCGGCACCTTCGGCGGGGCCTTCGCGACGGACTTGCCCTCCCTCGTCGCCGCGCGGGTCGTCGCGGGCGCCTTCGGCGGTCCGGCTTCCGCCCTTTCGCTCTCGATCGTCTCGGACGTGGTCCCCCCCGAGCGGCGAGGAAAGGCGATGGGGTTCGTCATGGGGGCGTTCTCGCTGGCGTCCGTCGTCGGCGTCCCGGCCGCGCTCGAGCTCGCGCGGCGCGCCGACTGGCGGATGCCGTTCTTCGCCGTCGCCGCGCTCGGCGCAGTGGTGACGGTCGCCGCCCAGGCGCTGTTGCCGCCCCTGCGAGGCCACCTGACCACGGGAGCCGCGCGAACGCCGGTTTCCACGCTCTTCACGCGGCCGGCGCTCCTGTACTCCTACGCGATGGCGATCACGGCGATGATGTCCACGTTCGTCGTGGTCCCGAACATCTCGGCGTACGTGCAGGGCAACCTCGACTTCCCTCGCGGGCACCTCGGCCTGCTCTACCTCGCCGGCGGCGTCGCGAGCCTCGCATCGAACGGATTGGCGGGCCGCCTCGTCGATCGCTTCGGGTCCTTCCGGATCGGGACCTTCGGCTCGCTGGGCTTCGCGCTCGTCATCTGGGTCGGCTTCGGGGCGGAGCGCGCCTGGATTCCCGTGATCGCCGTCTTCGCCACGATGATGATCGCGGCATCGTTTCGCGGAGTGTCCTTCAACGCGCTGACCTCGAAGGTCCCGCTCCCCTCCGAGCGCGCGCGGTTCCTCTCCGTGCTGTCGTCGATGCAGCACACCGGAGCGGCCATCGGCGCGTTCGTCTCGGCGAGGCTGCTCACCACGCGCGCGGGCGGCGGGCTCGATGGAATGGAAACGGTCGCGGGCGTCTCGATCGTCGTCGCGATGGCGCTGCCCCTGCTGCTCCGGGCCGTCGAGACACGCGTCCACGCCGTCGGCGCGTCGTGAGTACGAACAGGGTCGGGTCGTCGACGACGGCGCGGCAGACCGACGGGTCCTGGGCTCTCGTCCGGCGCGCGATCGGGGACGCGCGCGCGATCCGTGGGAAGCTCGAGCGGCTCGCGCGAACGTCGCGGCTGTGGGTCACGCCCGCCGAGCTCCGTCGCCGGCTCGACCGTCTAGAGGGCCTGGGCCACGTCGATCGGCGTCCGTCGCGCCTGCAGCTCCTCGTCGGGGGGCTCGACATGCTCCGTTTCGTGATCGAGCCCGCCGCCCGCGACTACTACCGGCAACGGGGCATCTCGTTCGGCTTCCACCAGCTCCTGCGGGTCCTCGACGACCCCGTCTCCATGATCGACCCGACGGGCCTCTTCTCGGATCGCGACACGATCATCGGCCACGTGATGCAGGTCGTGCACCTCAATCCCGTCTTCGACCTGCAGCTGCTCGAGATGTTCGACGACGGCGTCGCCGAGCTCGAGCGCCAGGCCGAGCAGATGGTCGATGGGACGCACCCGCGCGCCGGCACGATCGGCGCGATCGTGGAGGACGCCGGCTACCACGCCCGCCTGCTCGGCTACGTGCGCCGATGGCGGCGCGACCCCCGGACCGCCCCGCTCATCCGGCAGGAGCAGACGATCCGCGACGAGCCGCACTTCGCCGCAGCGGAGAAGCAGTTCGCCCAGCTGCCGGGGTTCATCTCCTACGCCGGCGAGCTCCCGCAGGACGCGCCGTCCCTGCTGCGCCACCTGCGTGACGTGAAGAGGTTTCCGATCTGATCTACAGACCGAACCGCATGCCTTCCGTCGCAACCTCCAGGCCCGCGGCGCGCACCGATCGAGCCTCGGCGCTCTCGGGGTCGCAGATCGGGTTCGAGTGGTTCATGTGGATCAGGATCACGCGGCGGGACCGGGCGAGGCCCTTCAGTCGCAGGGCGGTCTCCGTGACCATCGGATGCGGGATCTCCTCGAGGGATCGTCCCGGGAGCTCGGCGGGCGAATGGAACGTCGCGTCGAGCAGGGCGATGTCGACGGCCTCGACCTCGGCTTCGATCGACCGCTCCCAGCGCTCCCAGCGATCGATGTCCGGAATGAAGAGCAGCTTCTTGCGGGGGCCTTCGAACCGGAAGCCGACCGTGTCCGAGAACTCGTCGCGGTGCGGCACGACGATCGGGATCACGCGCAGGCGGTCAGTGAGCGTCGTCGGCCGATCCGGCGTGAGCGGGTGGGGCGCGACCTGCGAGAGCTCGAAGAGCAGGCTCCACGGGCCGGCGCTCTTCAGGAATTCGAACATCCGGTCGGTGGCGTGCAAGGGCAGGGCCTTGGTCGAAGAGACCTCGCGGCCGAAGTGGATGAGGCCCGTGTAGTGGCCGATGTGCGCGTGGGTGAGCAGGACGGCGTCGACCGGGTTCGTCCCGCGCGGCCGCGGGTCTCCCGCGACCGAGTCGAGCAGGTCGATCTGCTCCGGCACGTCCGGCGTCGCCTCGACGAGAAAGCGACGGTCGGCGACGCGGTCGACGATGCCGAGCGACACGACGCGCCGGCGAAAGCTCGGGTCCGTCCTCGCGCGCTCGCACGGAGGCGCGTGGCAGCCGACGTGGGGCAGCCCGCCGTCCTGCGCGGTGCCGAGGACGACGACCTCGAGGTCAGGCGCCGACGCCGAACGCGGTCGCGCCGGTGAGGCGCTTGGCGGAGCGGGCGAGGGGCGAGACGGCGAGCAAGACACGACCAGCGGGAGTAGCATCGCCGCGTGTCGCAGGCGGATCGCGAGAAGTGGGACGCGCGGTGGCGCGCGCGGGACTACGAGTCGGTCGAGCCGTCCGCGTGGCTGACCTCGCTCGGGGACCTCCTGCCGACGCGGGGCCCTGCGCTCGACGTCGCGGGCGGCGCGGGGCGCAACTCGATCTGGCTCGCGCGGCGAGGCCTCGACGTCGTCTGCGTCGACGTGTCCGAGGTGGGGCTGTCTCTGGCGCAGGCTGCTGCCGAGGCGGCGGGCGTCCGGATCGAGACCGTGCGCGCCGATCTCGACGGCGATCCGCTCCCGGCCGGCCCGTTCGACGTCGTCCTGTCGTTCCACTTCCTGCGGCGCGAACTGTTTGCTGCCTTTCCGGGCGTCCTCGCCTCGGGCGGCCTGCTCGTTTACGCGCAACCGACGAAGCGGAACCTCGAGCGTCACGCGCGTCCGCCGGCGGGGTTCCTGATCGAGGAGGGCGAGCTGCCGTCGCTCGTCGTCGGAATCGGGGGGCTCGGGGGGCTCGAGATCGTCCGGTACGAGGAAGGATGGCTGGACGAAGGCCGTCACGAGGCGCGCATGGTCGCACGGAAGCCGTCCGGCTGAATCGAACGCGATCGGGTGTATGCTGCGCGCCACGCACCAGGGGGCAGTACGAAGGAGGGCACCCATGGAGCGCGCGATGTTCGCCGCCGTGTTGCTCGTGGCCGCTTGTGACGCCCAGTACGGCGTCGAGATGGGAGACGCGGGGGACGCCGACGCGGACGCGGACGGCGATGCCGACGTCAGCGGGGACTCCGACGCGGATGCCGACACGGACGGCGACGCCGACACGGACGTCGATGCCGACACCGACGTCGACGCCGATGCCGACGCGGACGCGGACGCCGATACCGACACCGACACGGCCACGGGGACGGGCACGGGCACGGGCACGGGATCCGACACGGGCACTGGCAGCGACCCGGGCGACGGGTGCATCGGTTCGGACCTCGAGTGCGAGCTCTTCAGTCTCCTCAACGACGAGCGCGACACGCACGGCCTCGTGGATGGAGAGTGCGAGGACGCGCTCGCGTGGGACGAGGAGTGGGCGGAGCACGGCCGCGATCACGACGCGAACATGCGCGACGCCGGCGGCCTCTACCACGACGACTTCCCCGGAGGTCAGAACGTCGCCTGGGGGCCGTCCGTCGCGTGGGCGCACGACGCCTTCATGAACGGCGCGGGCGAGGACCATTGCCCGGCCCTGTCGCACCACTGCAACATCATGCGCTGCGGCTGGACCCACGTCGGCATCGGCATCCTCGAGGACGGCGGGTCCCTGTGGATCACGCAGAACTTCCGGTAGCGCGAATCAGGCAGGCGGCCAGTCGCAGACGAGGTACGCAGTCGAGTCGGTGGCCGGCTCGGCGTTCTCGGTGAACACCGTGCGGCCTCCCTCCGGGCAAGCGGGATCGTCCGGCTCGTAGCGCCATCCGCCACTTCCGTCGCAGTCCGTCATCGATCGGCCGAAGGTATCCTCGTCCCTCTCGCCGAGCTGGCAGATCTGGCAGGTCCGTCGTCCCGTCGCCCCGATGCTGCGGTCGACCCGGGAGGCCCCGCAGGGGCCGTCGTCGACCAGCGTCTCGAAAAGGGCGCAGCGAAGGCGAGGTCCCCCCATGCCTCGGGGCCAGGGAAGGCAGCCGGGCGTATGCGACGCCAGCCGCTCCTGGACGAATCGGACCACCTGTGTGGTCATCGGGGCCCAATCCAGGGGCACGCAGATGCTCTGGACGAGTGCGCCGCCGCCGCCGCGCACGATCTCGGAGGCGAACTCGACGATCCGGGCCGGTGGGAAGGCCAGGCCGAGTCCCGGCTGGTCGCAGGACGGCACGATCCGCTGCCCTGCGCCGATCGCGGAGTGGTCGACCCGGGGGATCATGCGAGGGTCCGCGAGGATCGCGTCGAACGCCGCGACCGAGCTCGCCGGCGCTTCGACCAGATCCGGGGGAACGCCCGCGATGACGACGATGCCGAACTGCTCGGGACGCCGTGTGACGTTCCGCAGAGTCGCCGCGAGGGTGTCCACTCCTCGCACCTTGGTCGGCGCTGTGACGCAACGCGTGTTGAGGGGGCCCAACGCCTCGTCGTCCGCCAGGATGCTGGGATCGGACACACTGCAGTCGTCTTCGTCGGTCACGAGGACCGCGACCAGGTCCGCGCCCGGGCGCAAGAAGCCTGCGTTCGGGCCGTCCGCCTGGGTCGTCGTAGCCCTCTCGGCGGCGGCGAGCGGTTGCTCCCATCCGCATCCACCCGTACCGAGCGTGACGAGGCAGAAGAAGTCCTCCATGGGAGGATCTTCGATGCCGTCATATGTCAGGAACGCCGGATACGCGTCGGCACATCCGAAGAACCCCCCCGGGGCCGGGCGGACGAGGATCCCGTCGTCGCCGGTCGGGCCGCAGGTCGCCATCGCATGTTCACCCGTCCCCAGGTCGGTCGAGATCACGCCGAGGTGGACGCTCGTGGCCGCGGTGCCGTCGGCAATCCCGTCCCCGTCCATGTCCTGCTCGGCGAGGAGATCCTGGGCCAGGACGGGGAAGCTCGAGGTGAGGTTCGCCTGCTCCTCGCGCATCGAGTTGGAGTTGTCCACGACGAAGAGCAGGTCGACCGTGCCCTGCGGCCAGCCAAGCCAGAACCACACCTCCCCTCCCCTGGACTCGATCTGCAGGCCGGCAGGCGCCGTCACGCCCTGGACGTCCCCTGCCGGCGCCGGGCCCCAGCCGTGGCGGGCAGGTCCCGGAGCGCACGCCAGCGCGAGGATCGCGGGCGGGATCATCAGCCCGAGCGGATTCTAGCGCGAATCGCCTCGAGGAAGAGCAGGCGTGCCGCGGGGTCCGACAGGGACGTCTCTTCCGCGATCGGCAGGCCTGGGAGGAGCGCACGCACGTGGGCGGCGAAATGGCCGGGTGCGAGCCCGCCGTCGTCGACCTCCACCGACAGGCCGCAGCTGGGCGAGCGGGCCTTGAAGATCCAGCCCGACAGGCCACGGGCGACGAGGTCCTGCAGGCGGCGATCGGCGAGATCGGACATTCGATCCGATCGATCGACGTCGTCCAGGACCGTCACCAGGCGGATCTTGCCGGCACGTCGGACGAGGCGGAGCGGATCGCGCGGGACGCCGAGGCCGATCTCGACCTCCGGGCAGACCGGTTCGACGACCGCGTGGAGGGGCAGCTCGGTCGCGATCCAATCGTCCTTCTTGTCGCGCCCGTCCCAGCGCACGCGCTCGCCGAGCAGGCACGCGGACACGGCGACCAGCGGTTTCACTGGCTGCTTCTACTGCGGAGGCGGGCCCTGCGGCTGCCCCTGGGGAAAGAAGGGCTGCTGCGGGTAGCCGGGTTGCGGGTAGTACATGGGCTGCTGCGGGGCGCCGTACCCCGGGTAGGCCTGCGGATAGATGTAGGCGGGCGGCGCCTGGTAGATCATCGCCTCCTGGACGCCGAGCGCCGCGACGGCGCCGCCGATCGCGAACAGGAGAATCGCGCCGACGACGCCCCAGAAGCGGGTGAACGACGAGACGGTCTCGCCGCCGCGCGTCTCCATGACGTTGAGGTCGACGATGTGGAAGATGCTGCGCCGGAACCAGCCGCGGACGCGCACCTCCTGGCCGACGAGGCGCGCCACGCGGCTCGCGCCGAAGAAGATGTTCCCGAGCAGCGGGAAAGGAGACTCGTAGTTGACCATGATGAGGCCCCCGGCGCGGTCCTCCATCTCCATGTCCTCGCCGAAGCGTCCGCCGGCGTCCGCGCGTCCGATGACGCGGCCGTGCAGGACCACGGGCCGTCCGCGCAGCGGGCTCGCGTAGGGATCGCTCATCAGGTCGAGGACGGTCGTCTCCTCTGCCGCACCGAGCCCCGGGTAGCGGTAGAGCGCGCGCATCGTCAGGCCGAGGCCGAGGCCGAGCGGGATGCCGTACAGCGCGGGCATGTAGAAGATGCCCGCGATCCCGGCCACGAGCGCCAGGAGGTGCGGCGAGAAGTACAGCACGACCTCGAAGAAGAACTTGCCGTACATGCGGCTCATGTCGAGCTCGCGCCCGTGGGCATCGATGCGCTCGAACGAGAAGAGCGGCTCCTGGCGCAGCTCCGCGCCGTATTGCTGCAGTGCGCGGATGCGCTTGCCCGTCAGGGGATGGGTCGAGTTCAGCTCGGCGACCTTCGCCCACGGGTTGAAGAGGTCGAAGAGGAAGACCTTCTCGATACGGCGGACGCCCGTGAGCGTGACGGAGGCGGTCGCGGCGGTGCGATAGCCTTCGGCGTCGGTCGCGACGGCGCCGGCCTGCCCTGATTGCCCCTGTGCGTCCACGGCCTGGTACGCGTAGCCGACCGCGCCCGCGGCCTTCGGGTCGTAGATGCCCATCGAGCGCGTGGACTGCAAGAGGCGCTTGGTCTGGACCGTGTCCGGCTGCTGCGCGATGCCGTACGCAATCTTCACGAGCGCCATCGACAGCGCGTTCGGGTCGCCGGTCTCCTCGGCGGCGAAGCGGTCCGCGAGGTACTCGCGGGTGCGCGACAGGAACAGGAGCAGGTACGTCCCGAGCCAGTAGAAGATCAGCGAGGCGATCGCGATCGGGAGCAACGGATTCCCGCGCCGCGTCCGCAGACGGATCGCGAAGTAGTAGATCTCGTAGAGGATCTGCACGCAGGTCGCCGCGATCGTCATCACGATGAAGTCGCGGTTCACGATGTGGCCCAGCTCATGCGCGTAGACGGCGCCGGTCTCCGCTTCGTCGAGGTAGTGGAAGAGGCCGCGCGAGACGACGAGGCGAGAGCGGTTCGCCGTGGACCCGTAGCAGAAGGCGGTCGGGTTCATGTCGTCGAGGATCCGCAGGGTCGGGACGCGGATGCCGTACTTCTGGCAGATCCCCTCGACGAGGGCTGCGACGCGGGGCTTGTTGGATCGGATCTCGTCGATCGAGACGATCCGGCTCTTGTAGAACCACCGCTGCATCAGGTCCATCAGCAGCGGCGAGAGGAGCCACATCAGGACGTTGATGAGGACCGTCGCGGCGAGCACCACGCCGGCGGTGATGAGCCCACCGTCCCACGCGGCCAGGAGCAGGATCGTGCAGACGAAGGAGAAGAGGATGCCGAGCGTGAAGATGGAGGACAGCCAGAGCTTTACTTTCACGGAGTCACCGGCGGCATCATAGCTGCTCGCTGCGGGCGACGCAGCGCAGGTGGGATATACTCCCTGCGTGCGGCTTGGGGTGGTCGTGCTTGCAGGTGTCTTCGCCGCGGCGCTCGTGTGCCGCGCCGCCGATGCGCACGCGCAGGACGCCGCGGGTACGCTGTCGGCGGCGAGGGCCGCGCTCGATCGCGGGCGCGCGGCGGACTCCCAGCAGTCGATCGACGCGCTCGTCCAGGCGGGGGGCCTGTCGCCCGCAGAGCTCGCACAGGCGTACGAGATCCAGGGCCTCGCTTTTTCCGCGCAGGGAGACGACGCGAGCGCGGAGGCGTCCTTCGCGAACATGCTGGCGATCGACTCTGGTCGCCGGCCGCGCGGTCGCGGCCCCCAGCGGGCATTCGCTGCCGCCGAGCGGGGACGCGCGGGGTTGGAGCCCTTGCGGATCGAGGCGGGGATGCAGGAGCGATGGCGGCCCGCCGTGGCGCCGACGGTGACCGCGGCAGTCCATGGAGACGTCGCGGGCATCGTCGCGCGGCTCGACGTCAGCTACCGGCCGGCCGGCGCGAGCGACTACGCCATGGAGACCGCGAGCGGCGCGGGACCCCATCGGATCACGCTCTCATCCCTCTCCGGGCAGTCTCCGGGGCCGATCGAGTGGTTCGCCGAAGCCTTCGACGACTTCGGCAACCGGCTCGTGACGCAGGGAACGGCCGAGGCTCCCCGGCCGATCGATCCGACGCTGCTTCCCGATTCCGACGCGACCGGGCCGGCTCCCGCGCCCGTCCTCGCGCCGGCGCCGGTCCTGCGTCCCTCGCTCGACGTCGAGCGCCCCTGGGTCCCGCCGCCGTCGGGCCGCAGCGAAAGCGAAGACGAGGACGACGATCGCCAGGAGGAAACGGGCGGGCTCACCTCTCGCTGGTGGTTCTGGGGGGGCCTGGCGGTCCTCGCGGCGGGGGGCGCGGCGGCGGCCGTCGTCCTGACGGGCGGCGGGGACGCAGCGACGACGCCGGACGGGGGACCGAGCTGCTTCGGCGGCGCCTGCGATCGGATCCTGGAGCCGCCGCGATGACCCGCGGGATCGCCGTCACCCTGGTGTTGTCGCTGGTCTCCTGCGAGGACACGACGAGCGCGCCCGAGCGGGTCCATGCGCTGGTCCTGGGCGTGAGGTCCACCGCGGACGCGAACAACCTCGAGGTCTGGTTGCACCGGACGGCCGACGATTCCTCCGGCGTCGTCCGCTTCGACGTGTTCGACGTGCCGCACCACGATTTCCTCCTGGATTCGCCGGCCCCGCGGCCGATCACGATCTGGATCACGATCCACGAGCCGGGCGCCTGGTCGGTCCGCGTCGTCGGCCGAGGAGGGGAGGAGCAGGTCACGTTCAGCGGGTGCTACGAGATCGACGGGATCGTGGAGGATCCGGACGTCGTCCTGGGATCGCTGGAAGGCAACGACGGAGACCTGGACGGGTTTGCGGACACGCTCGCCGTATTCTGCGACGGGATCGTCGACGCAGGATGGGCGGGGGGATGCGGAGACCACGCCTGCCCCGACTTCCTCGTCGAGGACTGCGACGACACGGAGGCGGCCTCCCACCCGCTCGCCGACGACGCCTGCGACGACGGCATCGATCAGGATTGCGACGGACGGGACGCTTCATGCGAGGAGATCGACTGCGACCTTCCCGAGAACGCGGAGCTCCCCGAGTGCACCTGCGCCGGCGGCCCCTGTGCGGCGGGCGAGACCTGCTGCGACGACGTCTGCGTGGACACGCGCAGCGACGTGTCGAACTGCGGCACCTGCGCCGAGGTGTGCGACGAGGCGACCGCGAACGGGTGCGAGGCAGGAGGGTGCCGGTGCGGCGTAGGCCTGGCGTGCGGGCCCGCGAGCACCTGCGTGGGGGGCGCCTGCATCTGCGACGCGGGGCTCGGCGACTGCACCGGAGGCGCGGCCGACGGGTGCGAGACCGACCTGACGTCGGACGAAGCGCACTGCGGCGCATGCGACGCGGCCTGCCCGGGCGGGATCGACTGCGAATCCGGTTCGTGCGGGTGCACCGACGACGCCGACTGCGGGGCCAACGGCGCCTGCGTCCTCGGCGCCTGTGGGTGCCAGGCGGGGTTCGCCGATTGCGCCGGCGGGATCGCGGACGGTTGCGAGGTCGACACGGAGTCGGACGAGGCGAACTGCGGCGGGTGCGGCGCGACCTGCGCCGGGGCCGAGACCTGCAGCTTCGGCGAGTGTCGCTGCGGGGCAGGGGACGCCTGCGGGGCGAATTCGAGCTGCGTCGGCATCTCGTGCGTCTGCGACGCAGGACGTGGTGACTGCGCGGGGGGACGCGCGGACGGGTGCGAGGCCGACGTGTCCGCGGACGACGCAAACTGCGGCGCGTGCGGTAACGCCTGCGTCGGCGACGAGACCTGCGTCGACTCCGTCTGCGACTGCGCGGGGGCTGGCGAGTGCCCCGCGACGTTCACCTGCGAGGTCGCGGAGTGCCACTGCGACATCGACGGCGACTGCGACGGCCCCGGGGCCGGGACGTTCGTCTGCCGCGCGAACGGCCGCTGCCGCTGCGGGGGCGTGAACTGCGGGCTGTCCGAGTGGTGCGAAGCCGGCGCCTGCCAGCCGGCGCCTTAGCGCGCTGCTTCGTAAGTACTGTTACGAATCCGAAACGCAAGGACGCCAGGACGCGAAGCCGCAAAGGGGGCCGTTCCAGGCTTGGCGCCTCTGCGCCATGGCGCCCTTGCGTTGAAGAATAGGTTGACTGAGCTCGCGGATGGGACGGTGGGGCTCGGCGCCTTGAAGCGCAGTGCTCCTCCGGACTTCCCGCGCTACTCTGCGCCGACATGGTGCGACCGGCTGTCCTCGGCTTCGTCGTCTTGCTCGCTGCCTGCGGCGGCTCGGGTCCGGGGCGCGGCTACAAGCCCGACGCTCCGCGGTCGAAGCGGCTCGCGGTCGTTCCCGAAGAGCACCGACCGGCCGACGACACTGCACCGATCTACGAGGCCGCGCGGCGTGGCGGCACGAAGGCCCGGCTGACGCTGCATCCCGATGCGGCCCTCGAGCGAGTCGCCGGGGAGCTCGTCGACACGATCGGCGAGGATGGCGAGCCCCCTCCCGTGCCCGTGGTGGACTTCGCCATCCGGTGGCACGGACTTCTCGATCCGGCGCCCATGGTCCTTCTAGCGTCCGGTCCTGACGTCGCCGGCGTGGCGGGCGCGATCGAGGGTCTCATCGCGGAGAGCGGCACCCTTCCCTACAACCGGGTGGGGCTCGCCACCTTCCCGATTCCGGGAGGTCTGCGTTGCCTTGCCCTCGTGTCGATGCGCTACGTCGATGCGGAGCCGGTGGACCTCGTGACGAAGGCCGGCGGCGTCTTCCGGCTCGCCGCGAAGATTCTCCCACCCTTCGCGCGTCCGCGCGTCGTCGTGACCTCCCCCGACGAGTCGGTCGCGGAGCTGCCGCTCGCGGATGCGCGGGAGTTCGTCGCGCAGGTGCCGCTGCCCGAGCCGGGTCGGTACGACGTCGAGGTGCTCGCGGAAGGGGAGCGCGGGATCACGGTGCTGGCGAACTTTCCGGTATGGGCCGGCGTCGAGCCGCCGGCCTCGATCGAGGTGGTCCCGCCCGCGCCGCCGGCGACGGACGCGTCGGACGTCGAGGACGAGCTCGTGACGCAGGTGAACGACGTTCGACGGCGCCTGAAGCTGCCCGCACTCGAACGCCGCACGGACCTCGACCGCGTCGCGCGCGCGCACGGTGCAGACATGGTCAAGAACCGTTTCGTCGGACACCGTTCTCCGACGACGGGCGATCCGTCCGACCGCCTCGCGAAGGCAGGGATCGTCTCGGGACTGGTCCTCGAGAACATCGGTCGCGACTACTCCGCACGCGCGCTGCACGAGGGCCTGATGCGCAGCCCCGGACACCGCGCGAACATCGTGTCGCGGGAGGCGACGCACCTGGGCGTCGGCGTCGTGGCCGAGCCGGAAGGGGACCGCACGGCATTCATCGCCACGGAGGTCTACGTGCAGTTCGCGCGCCAGATCGTGCCTGCGAACGCGGAGCGTGAGTTCCGGGAGATCCTGAACGACCGTCGGCGCCGCAGCGGCGCGGGCGCCGTCGAGGTGGACGCGGAGCTTTCGCGGATCGCGCGCAGCGGCGCAGAGCGATTCTTCCGCGACCGCCTCACGCAGCCCGACGTGACAGCGGCCGTGCAAGAGGAGCTGGAGCCGTTCGGGCTCGCCTACCGCCGCATCGGCGTGATCGTCACCGCCGTCGTCACGATCGATCAGGCTGCGACGATCGAGCGCCTCCTGGAGCGCGACATGACCGTCATCGGCGTCGGCATCGCCCAGGGCAACCATCCGCAGCACGGGAACAACGCGATCTGTGTCGTCGTGGTCCTCGCCTGGCCGAGGTGACGCGGGCTACGAGAGTCTGCCTTGGGCGAAGACATTGCCCGTTGCCCGTTGCCCGTTGCCGGTCTCCTGTGTCCTGTTGCATCTGCGAAAGGAACAGGACACAGGAAACAGGCGAAGGGCAACCGGCAATGCGCACCCTGCCCTCCACGAGGGGGGTGTTGCCCTATTGATGCCGGCGGCGGCGCTCCGCGTCGCCCTCGCCCTCGATCTTGTCGAGCGCGTCGGACGGACGCCAGCCTTCCTGATCCACGAACCGGAAGGCGTTCTTGAGGAGGAAGACCTTGCCGTCGTCGGCGACGATGCGAACGTCGACCGTCCGCGGATCGTCGTAGGTCGGCGTCGTCGCGACCAGGGTGTCGTCGCCCTCGACGATGACGGAAGAGGCCTTGCGGGGTCCGAAGTAGACGGAATAGCCGATGTCCGTCCGGAAACCCTGGCCGACGATGCGGACGTCGTCGTCGCCCTTCGTCCCGCCGAAGGCGGGATCGAGCCGGTTCACCTTCATCTCCTTGTCACCGCACGCGGTGAAAAGAAGTCCAGCGACGGCGGCGCCGACGATGATGTACCCGCGCTTCATTTCGCGGCCTCCCAACGGGCGGCGACCATACTGACACCGTCCGGGGTGGTCAAGGGCAGAGGTAACTCGGCAAGCACAAAGAGGAATCCGGTCGGATCGGCGCCTTGACTCGGGCCCCCTCGGCTCGCAGAATACCCGGCGCCATCGCCCGGGGGAGCCTTTTCGGCCCTGCGGGGGGCATCGGGCCAGGAGAGATCGCGGTTGGCCAAGCAGAACCTCCTCGTCGTCGACGCCGACGCGAAGAACCTCCGCCTGCTCGAGGTGTCTCTCAAGAAGGCGGGCTTCTCCGTCACCACGGCGGTGAACGGATCGGACGCGCTCGAGAAAGTCGAGATCAGTCCGCCGGACCTCATCATCTCCGACACGCGCATGCCGGAGATGGACGGATACATCTTCTGCCGCAAGCTCAAGGAGCGCGAGGACTGGGCCTCCATCCCGTTCGTCTTCCTCGCGAGCCAGTCGCGCATCGAGGACAAGATCAAGGGGCTCGAGCTCGGCGTCGAGGACTACCTGACCAAGCCGATCTACATCAAGGAGATCGTCACACGGATCACGCTCCTGCTGCAGCGTCGCGACCGCGAAAGGATCGAACGGCGCGGCTCACTCGCCCGGACGAAGTTCGCCGGGACCCTCTCCGACATGGGGATCGTCGACCTGCTTCAGACGATCGACATCTCGCGCAAGTCGGGCGTGATTCACCTTTCGTCGGACGAAGGACAGGGCGCGATCTTCTTCCGCGACGGCAAGGTGATCGACGCGGAGCTCGCGCAGCTTCGGGGCGAGGCGGCCGCGTACCGGTTCATGACGTGGTCGCTCGGATCGTTCGAGATCGAGTTTCGCTCGGTTCGGCGGGACGACGTGATCGATCTGTCGACGCAGGGCCTCCTGATGGAGGGGATGCGAAGGCTGGACGAGTGGGGGCGTCTGCTCGAGCAGATCCCGCCGCTGGACACCGTGTTCGACGTCGACCACCGCGAGCTCGCCGAGCGACTTTCGGAGATACCCGACGAGGTGAACGCGATCCTGCGCCTCATCGACGGCAAGAGGCCGTTGCTCGAGGTCCTCAACACGGCAGGATTCGGCGATCTCGAGGCCCTTTCCATCATCTCGAAGCTGTACTTCGAGGGGCTGGTGATCGTGACGGGGCCGGGGAGGGGCGCCGACGGCGGCGTCGCGGCCCAATACCACGCGGAGGAATCGGGGCCGAGGCCGATTCCGTCGCCGCCGCCGGCGACGTCCATGGAAGAGATCCTCGCGGACGACTGGGGGGCCCTCGCGGGGAAGGCGGACGAGGCCGCCGCCGAGACCGCCGCGGTGCAGACGGGAACGGTCGATCAGGCGTCGGCGCCGTTGCGCGAGCCTGAGCCGCCGGCGCCTCCACCGAGCACTGTAGAGCCCGTGTCTCCCTTCCCGGTCGCGCGCCTCTCGGAGCCCCCGGCGCCGGAGCCAAAGTCGGCGGAGCCGGCCGTGTCCGAGTCGACAGTCAAGGCGGTGGGCGAGGCCAGGCCCTCCGAGGAACCGCGCCGTACCCTGCCCGAGGTAACGCCGATCGGCCCATCGGAAGGGACCGGGAAGCCGGGGGGGGCGGCGGCGCCGCTGGCGGCTGATTCGAGGGTCGACGTGGTAGAAACCCCGGGGGCGACGCAGGAGGAAGACGTGGGAAAGCGATCTCGCCGCCGCAAGAAGCGCAGGGACCTGGCCGACGGCGCGGGGGGCAGCGGTGTTGCGGAGGGTGCTGCCGAATCGGACGAGAGCGGAGCGGACGAGGAGGATGACGCACAGGACATTCAGCCGGCGGCCGCTTCGGAGGCGAAGCCGGCAGAGCAAGCTGCGGTGTCCGCGCGGTCGCCCGAGCCCGATCCCCGCGAGACGTCCGCGGCGCGCAAGGATCGTGACAACGTCGTTCCGTTCCCGAGCAAGGGCTCGTCGCTCACGCCGGTCCCGGGGCGCTTGACGGGCGCGGCCCTCGCGGCTGCGCGTAGCGACGCGGTGCCCGCGGCGGAGCTGACGCCGCCTCCCATCAAGGCGATGGAGCAGCAGTTCTACGACACGGCGCCGGAGGAGGACGCGGACGAGTTCGACGCCGGCGAGCGCGAGCCGCTGCCGAAGTCGATGTGGGTCGCGATGGGCATCGTCGGTCTCGCGGTGCTCTCGGGCGTGGGCTTGCTCGTCTACCGCAGCTACTACCAGATCCAGCCGGTCCCCCTCGTGGGCGAGGAGGGGAGCGAGGACCGTGCCCCGGGCAAGGGCGCGAAGGCGGGGAAGGCGAAGGCGTCCGAGGAGCGACACGAGGGAAGGGAGAAGGTGGCGAGCGCCGCGCCGGCCACGACGGAGCCGGCGGCGACCGCCGCACCCGAACCCGCGACCGCGGAGCCTGCGTCGGCAGAGCCCGCGACGACCGAGCCCGCCGCAACGGCGGCGCCGCAGACTGCGGCTCCCGCGACCGCCGCTCCGGAGGGTGCCGGCGCCGAGCAGCTCGCGAAGCTCATCAAGCAGGGCAACGCGCTCAACCGCAACGGATCGGGCGGAGGCGCGCTCAAGAAGTTCCAGGAGGCCCTCGCGATCGACGGCGCGAACGCACCGGTCCACGCCGGGATGGCGATGGCGTACCTGAACCTGGGCCGCAACCCGGATGCGCTCGCCGCGGCCCAGCGGGCCGTCGCGATCGACGCGAACGAGGTCCAGTCGAACTTCATCATCGGGTACGTGCAGAAGCGCAGCGATCCGGCAGCTGCGCGCGCCGCCCTAGAGCGCTGTGTCGCCGCGAACGACCGCACCTGGTCCGGCGAATGCCGCGGCCTGCTCGCGGGGATCCGATAGGGACACTCCCCCCCCTCTCATCCCCGCGATATCACACGGCTTGCGGCGCATGAAATCCAGACACCTACGGCAGGACCTGTCTGGATTTCGGCCGGTAGATTCAGAATGATGACGGGTAGTTAGGGGGTAGGGGAGTGTCCCCACTCTGCCGGCCAGATGGCGCCGCCGATGCCGAAGGTGCCGGCGGTCGACCGCTCTTCGGTGAAGGTCAACAGGTCCGCGGGGCCGAGGTCGACCGGAGGGCCGAGGCCGACGATCGCTCGCGAGCGCTCGAGCACCGGGTTTCCCGCGTTTCGGGACACCTCGCGTCCGTCGAAGCTCGAGGCCGCGCCGATCCCGTAGTCCGGTTCCTCGCCCGTCGCCGCCGCTGCGACGCCGACGTAGAAGAGCTGAACCGTCCGGCGACCGGTCGGCGAGCGGTGCACCCTCGCAGCCGGATCGAAGACCGCGCGATCGTCCCACGCGCCCGCGAAGCCGGGCGCCACGACGGGGCCGGCGCCGATCCGTGTCCAGTCGAGGCCGTCGCGACTGGTCGCCACGCCGATCCCACCGCCGGCCTCGTAGTAGAGGACGAAGCCTCCGTCCTCGTCGGGGACGACCGAGGGCGCGCCCACGCGACTGCCCTCCCACTCCGCATCCGCGCGCAGCACCGGCCCCTCCGACGCGCGCGTCCACTCGATGCCGTCCACGCTCTCGGCGAGGCCGATGCCTTCCGCGCCCGCGTAGTACAGCAGCCACCTCGCACCGTCCGTCGTGACGCACGGGTCGGAGACCGCATCTCCCTCCCACGCCGCCTCGGGCACGAGCACCACGGCGGGATCGGCGAAGGTGATCCCGTCGGTCGACGTCTCCCGCACGATCGAGACAATCCCGTCCTCGATCTCGCCACGGTAAAGAGCGAAGGTCCCGTCCTCGAGCAGGGCGGCATGGCTCCCTCCCCAGGCGCCGCGCGACGCCGACACGAACGGCTCGAGATCGACCTCGTCTGCATCGAGGGCCCGGAACGGCCCGAGGCCCGCGGACGGAAGGTTCTCGTCGCCCGCACCCGGGCTCGCGAGGGTCCCGCATCCGGCCAGGAGAAAGGCGTGGACGATGCTGGCCAGCCCGGACAATTCATGAACTCGCGTAGCGAAATTCGCGAGGCGGCGAGGGGAGGCGTGAATTCGCGAAGCGGATTCACGTGCCCCGCCGGGATCCGCGCGTTCCGGAGTTTCCGCACCGCAGGCGTACTCGACGTACGTCGAGGATGCGGAAACGAGGAAACGCGCGGAGACTGCGTCGCATCGCGGATTGCAGTAGCGAGGTTCATGAATTGTCCGGGCGTCGAGCATCAGAAGTCCGCCCCCACGGTTGCGCCGAAGGAGGTCACGGTCCCGCTCGCCCGGTAGTCCCCGACGGTATCCGCGGGATCGGTCTTGTCGATCGATTGCTCCGGGATCGCGATCAGGTGTGCATGGGCGTCGATCCGCAGCGGGCCCGGCAAGACCGGCGTGATCCCCGACAGAAGGACCCCCGCCCCGGCGGTCACATGGTGCCGATCCGCGTCCACGAAGTTCGTGATCCCCGTTTGCGGCGGCGCGGGCGACGGCTCGTACGCCCACCCCAGGCGTCCCGCGATCGTGACCGTCCGGCCGAGCGGGAAGGTCCGCTCCGCACCGATTCGTGGGACGAACGTGTCGTGGAAGTTCGCCGGCACGACGAGCGACGGCGGCGGGATGGGGGGCACCTCGAAGCTCTCGAGGTGGATGTCCAGCTCGAGGTCGTAGAAGACCTTCGCGGTGGGGCTCCGGTAGGCGCTCCAGTCGACCCAGGTCAGGTCCAGCGCGATCCGCGTCCGGTCGTCGGGGCTCAGGGCCACGCCGCCCGCCACCTGCTGCGGCAGGAACGCGTTGACCGAATGAGTCTCGAGGATGAGGACGCCGTCGGCCACCGCGCAGGCCGATTCGTCGCAGCCTCTCTCCGTGGCGACGCTTCCCTCGAGGCTCGCGAGGATGTCGAGGTCGAGCTGGAACTCGCCGCGGTAGACGACGCCCAGCTCGATCCAATCGCGCGGCGCCCACCGCACGCCCGCCTGCGGATAGCGCACGGCCGTCAGGTCGGCGTCGACGCGGTGACGCAGCTCCGATTCGTCGGCGGCGGGAAAGACGACCTCGCCCGAGACGTCCAGCGTGCCCTTGGTGGAGGACATGAATGCGAGGCCCCCGCCGATCGCGAGTCCGGGCAGCGGCTCGATCGCGAGGTTCGCCGCGAGGTACAGCCGCTGGTTGCGGTTGTCGTACATCTCCCACCGGGGCTGCTGCTGCCGGATCGATCGCACCCGCGACACGCGGTCGTCGGGGAGGTGAAGACCGAGTCCGAACGCGATCGGGACGCCGAAGGCCCGTCCGGGCGCGGCGATCCCGGCGACGAGGCCGTGGACCGGATCGACGTTCGTGTCCTCGCCCGAAAGCGAGAGGTCGGAGTCCGCGTAGAACCAGCCGACGTCGATCCGCAGTTCGTCTCCACGCACGAGCCCCGCGGGGTTGTAGTAGTTCGCCGAGAAGTCGGTCGCGTCGGCCGTCTGCGCGCTCGCCATGCCCGCAGCCCGCGATCCGAATCCGAACGCGTCGAGCGGATTGGCGGCCGCGGGCGACGTGCTCAGGGGCGCCAGGGCGACGACGGCGAGAAGTGTGCGCCCGGGCCTCATCAGAAGCTCACCGCGGCCGTGACGCCCGTCGACCACAGCAGGCCCGACGTCGACTGCGCGTCGGCGTGGTCGCGCGGGAGTAGCCACTGCACCTGTTCGTGCACGTCCAGCCGGATGGGCGGGAGGTCGGCGCGGTGGATCGCGAGCCCGAGACCCGAGCCGATCTGCAGACGGTCGTTGTCGTACCAGCGCGCGATCTCGCGCCCGGGACCGAGCGGCGAGGCCTCGTAAGCCAGGCCCCCGCGAACGAAGAGCGACGCGCCGGGCGAGCGGATCTCCCATTCCGCCGCCGCGCGCGGAACGACGATGTCCGAGATGTCCGCTGCCGGCGGTTGCGCCGCGGAGGTCGTCGTCGCGACGGTCGGTCCGGGGTAGTCCGACCAGCTCTTCCAGGCGAGACCCCCCTCGACGAGAAGCGGTCCGAACCGCCGCGCACCCTCCAGGACCAGGGTCATCGGGTCGTACTGCGCGATGCCCTCGACGTTCATGGGCGGCAGGGGCAGCGGCAGGTTCTCCGTGTAGATGTCGTAGTCGAACGTCCCCTCGAGCGTCCCGCGGAAGGCCAGTCCGAGCGTCGTCCGGTCGTCGAGAAGGTACCGGGCGCCGAAGGTCGGCGCGTAGGTCGCGACGAGCTCGCTGTCGCTGCGGGAGTAGATGCGTCCCGCGGCGTCCGTCGAGACGTGGATCGCCCCCACGAGCTCCGCGAGCGCGCGGAACCCCGCCCCGACCGAGAGCCGATCGGTCACCCGGGCGCCGAGCGCGATCTGGATCGCGACGGACTGCATGCGAGATCCGAGCAGCAGCATCTGCGGCTCCTCGGGCAGCAGGATGTCGCCCCGGACGACGACGTTCGTGGGCGTGTAGAACCCCATCCCGAGGGTGACGCGGTCCTTCCACGAGGCTTCGAACGGGATTCGCAGCGTCACGCCGATGATCGCGCCGCGCGCGGGCTCGATCCTGGGATCGGTGCCGACCGGGCGCCCGAGGGTGTCGAGGCGTTCGGGACCGGAGACGTCGAAGTGCGTGGCGACGAACCCGTAGGTCATCGCGCGCGGCTCCGCGTCGACGAGGCCGGCGGGGTTCAGGTAGACGGCGTCGTACTCGGTCGCGCTCGCCGCGCCGGCGCCCGCCATCGCGGGGCTGCGGGTCCCGTAGCCGACGACGTCCTCGGCGCTCGCGTGCACGGCGGCCGGGGCCAGGGACAGCGCAGCCGTCGCGAGCCAGCGCCGATCCACCGGCGGCGAAGGTATCACGGTGGCAACCGGTCCCGACCCGCGCTAGGCTCCCGCCCCTGACGGACGCACCACGGAGGCGACAGATGAAGAGACTCACACGGATCTTTCTCGGTCTGGCCCTCGCGCTCCCCGCGGCCGCATGGGCGCAGGAGAGCGCGACTCCCGGCCAGGCGACGACGACGGACAGGGCCGCGCGCCGGCGGGCGAGGGCGGAACTCAAGGCGGGCGCGATCGACGCCCAGCAGGCGCTGCGCGAAGGCCACCAGGAAGCGCGAGAGGCGGTCAAGCAGGGCAACGCGGCCGCGACGGAAGCGCTCAAGGCGGGCGACGTGCAGGGTGCCCGCGAGGCAATCAAGAGCAGCCGGCGGGACGCGCGGGACGCTCGTCGCGAGGGGCACCAGGAGGCGCACCAGGCGCGGCAGGAAGGCCGCGAGGCGGCGCAGGAGATCCGCGCGGCCGCCGCGGTCACTCCCCTCGACGAGACGATCGAGGCGCGTCACGAGCGTCACCGCCTCGCGCGGCTCGCGCGCTGGAACGTGCTGCGCGGCCGCTGGGGCATGGGCCCTTTCACGGCGCACCTCTCGGCGGAGCTCCTCGTGCACGCGCGGCGGATTGCCTACCTGATGCGGATCCGCTCCCTCGCGGCCGCGGCGAACGACGCCGCGATCGTCGCCCGTTGCGACGAGCTCGTCCTGCGGGAGAACGCGCGACACGAGACGCGTGTCGTCTCGATCGGCCCGGGCCCCGGGGTCGTGCCGCCGGTTTCCGGCATGCCCACCATCCTGCCGCCCAATCCGGTCGGGCTCGGCGCCGCCACGAACTCGGGCGTCGTGCAGGTCGGCGGCCCCACCGCCGCACCGCTCCCGGGGACCGTCCAGTGATCCGCGCTCTCGCTCTTGCGATTCTCTGCGTGGGTCTGACGGGTTGCCCTTCGGAGCAGCCGGCCATGCCCGTCGTTCCGGGGATGACCGCGATGCCTGGCGTGATGCCGGGCATGACGGCGGCCGCTCCGGGCATGACGGCGGCGGTTCCGATGCCCGTGACGGTCGCGACCGCCGAGCCCACGTCCGCGGAGGTGCCCGTGCCCGAGGACTTCGAACAGGAGGCGGCGACCACGGTGCAGGAGGCGAACTTCCGCGCCGAGCTGGATCGCATCGCCCGGGAGATCGAAACTTCCCAGTAATTTGAAACTCTCCTTCCGGGACTGGCTCCTCGCCGTCCTTGCCGGCTCGTCCTTCGTCCTGTCCGCTCCGCCGTTCGACCTCGCCGCTCCCGCGTTCGTGACGACCGCGCTCCTGTGGTGGGCCATCACCGGGCCGCACGTGCGGCCGGTTCGAAACGCCTTCCGGATCGGCTGGCTCGCGGGGTTCGCCGCGTCGCTCGGCGGCTTCTACTGGGTCATCGGGCTGCTCGATCGGTTCGCGCACATCCCGATCCCCGTCTGCCTGCTCATCTGGATCTTGCTGTGCGCCTACGGTGCAGTCGCCTGGGGCGCGGCGTGCGCCGTCGCGCGCGCAGTCGACCCGCGGAGCCTGTGGTCCCTGATCGCCCTGCCCGCGGCGCTCGTCGCGACCGACAAGCTCGTCCCGCAGATCTTTCCGTGGCCGCTCGCGATCTCCCAGCATCGGTTCGTCCACCTGATCCAGGTCGCGGACCTCGGGGGACCGTATGCGGTCACGTTCCTCGTCGCCCTCATCGGAGTGTCCGTGACGGTTGCTGCACGCGGCGATCGCCGCGCTGCGCTGGTGGCCGGACTCGTCTTCGCCCTCGCCCTCGGGTACGGCGCCGTACGGATCGGCGAGGTGGAGTCGCGGCGTACCCAGGCGCCCTCGCGCACGGTCGCTCTCGTGCAGCCGAACGTGTCCATCGACGACAAGCACGACCCGCGCATGGCGCGCACGAACGTGGAGCAGATCCAGCGTCTCTCCGCGGACGCAGAGCGACGCGGCGCGGATCTCGTGATCTGGCCGGAGTCGTCCTGGCCCTACCGGCTCCTGCGCACGGCGACCGGACGAGACGCTGGTGTCCGCCGCATCCGGCAGGGCTTCTCCGCGGACCTCGTCTTCGGCGCGGTCTCGATGGAGCCCTCGGGCCTGCCGCACTGGAACTCCTCGTACTGGCTCACGCGGGACGGTCGGCTGGTCGGTCCCGCCGACAAGCGCGTCCTGCTCGCGTTCGGCGAGTACATCCCGCTGTATGACCAGCTGCCGTTTCTGAAGACGTGGTTTCCTCGCTCCGGCGGTTTCACGCGCGGCGACCGCCCGCAGATCCTCGACGACGGCGAGACCCGCCTCGGCGTGATGAACTGCTACGAGGACGTCCTCCCCGAGATGTCGCTCGAGCTCGCGGACGCCGAGCCGCACCTGCTCCTCAACGTGACGAACGATGCGTGGTTCGGCGACACCTCGGAGCCGCACCTGCACGCCGGCCTCGCGGTCTTTCGCGCCGTCGAGCTTCGCCGGGACCTGGCGCGCGCGGTCAACACGGGCATCTCGTCCGTGGTCGCCGCGACCGGCCACGTGGTCGCCGCGACCGGGACCTTCGAAGAGCGCGTCCTGGTCGAGAAGGTCGCGCTGCTCGAAGGCAAGACCGTCTATGCGACGGTCGGCGACGCATTCGCATGGGCATGCGTCGCGGCGATCGCGGCGCTGCTCGTGGCGCGCCTCGCCCGTCGATCCGGATCGGTTCCGGCTCCGGAGCCGCCCGCCGCCCCGGAGTAGCCCGCGCCAGCCCGGAGTGAGCGCGTTGTTCCGATCGGGTCTACTCTCCCCGCTTCCCGTGGCGCTGCGCATCGACCCGAACGTCTCGCATCTGTACCGCGCGACCTTCCTGTTCGGGATCGCCTGCGGGATCACGATCGCGCTGTCTTCGCTTCACCTCGACGCGCTCGGGTTCACGAAGCAGGAGATCGGGACGCTCGCCGCGTGGTTTGCCTCGGGCATCGTGGGAATGTCGATCCCGGCCGGCGCGCTCATCCGGCGCTTCTCGGCCCGCACCACGCTGCTCGTTTTCATGCTGGGCTATGCAATCTGTGTCGCGGTCTTCCCGTACCTGCGCGGCTACGCTCCGATCGCCATCTGCCGGATCGGCGATGGTGCCTGCGCAGCCGGCATCTGGGTCAGCTCGGAGACGATCCTCCTGAGCCGTGCGGACGCAAAGCACAAGGCGCACCTGACCAGTCTCTACGCGATCTGGCTGTCCAGCGGGTACATCGTCGGCCCGCTTCTCGCCAAGGGTGTGACGGCCGTGCTGCCGATGCACTCGGCCTTCCTGCTCGCGGGCGCCGTTGCAGTCGCTTCGACCCTCTACATCTGGCTGCGCTTCGCAGACGACGGCCTCGGGCGCGAGCAAGCAGCGCCGGCGAGGGAGGGCGCGCTTCACCCCGAGTCGAGCGCGCTCGCGGAGAAGCCGACGTCGCCCTGGCGGATCCTCTGGCGGATCAAGAACAGCTGTTTCGGCACCTTCTGCTACGGCTACTTCCAGGCCTCCGTAGTGATCTTCCTGCCCCTGTACCTGATCGAGGCGAAGGACATCCCGCTCGAGCGCACGATCATCCTGCCGGGTCTCTTCTGCCTGGGCATGCTCTTGTCGTCGAACGCGGCCGGCCGGCTCGCGGACCGGATCGGGCACCTGCTGATGATGCGGATGCTGTCCGTGGGCGGCACGATCATGATCTTCGCGTTCGTCTTCCTCGATTCGTACCTCCTGATGTGCGCGGCGGTGGTGCTCGCGGGCGCGACGCTGGCTGCGATGTCCCCGATCAGCCTGGCGCTGCAGGGCGTCGTCACCGCGCAGAAGGACTACAGCCGTTCGAACGCGATCTACAACGCGTTCTACGCCATCGGGATGCTCGCCGGACCCCCGGTCTCGAGCATCCTCTTCGACAATCACAGCGGCCGCGCGATGCTCTACCACCTCGCCGCGCTGTGGTCGGCGTTCATCGTGTTCACCCTGATCTTCATGTACGACGATCCCGCCGCCCGCCGAAGAGACCCGGCGCTGCGAACCCAGACCTGAACAGAAGCAACAGGAGACAGGAGACAGGAAACAGGCAACCGGCAACAGGAAATGAAAAGCCTCACCCGAGGCGCTCATCCATTGCCCGTCGCCTGTTGCCCGTTGCCGGTTTCCTGTTGCTTCGACCGTCCTTGGCTAAGGACAGGTGTCGTCGCAGACGAAGCCGTTGCGTCCGCACGACGTCGCCGCGGCGCCATCGCCGCAGGTCACGTCGCAGTCCCCGCCCTGGCACAGGACCAGGCACTGGTTCGCGCACACGACGGTGCAGTTCCCGCCCCCGCAGGTGATCAGGCACTCGTCGGACTGGCAGACCTGCGTGCAGTCGCCGCCTTCGCATGTCATCTGGCAGTCGGCGCCGGAGCAGGTCTGTTCGCAGCCGCCCGAGCCGCATCCGAGGGTGCAGTCGTCGGAGTCGAGGCACGACTGGACGCAGTCGCCCTCGCCGCAGTGCAGGTTGCAGTTGTCGGAGTTGCGGC
>Ga0247727_10005591_pt1 | contig 25342 bp, 24 predicted proteins | sample WisWelCaveWW1625_FD_202498 | JGI IMG/M metagenome (GOLD analysis project Ga0247727, IMG submission 202498) | Biofilm microbial communities from Wishing Well Cave, Virginia, United States - WW16-25 | ecosystem: Environmental > Aquatic > Deep subsurface > Groundwater > Cave microbial mat | place...
ATATCCGTAGTGCCGTCGCAGGACCGTGATGGACTCTGAAACGCAATCCCAGATCGTGCAGAGATTCGATCCCGCTTCTTCGGCCTCCTCGATCAACTCGACGGCCCGGCCGTGCATGGTGTCTCCGGCGCCGTACAAGGCCACGAGAAAGGACGAGTCCAGAAAGACTCGGGAGAACCCCTCAAGAGCGCCCATAGAGCAAGTCCTTGTAGCGGCGCGCGACGTCCTGCGTGGACCGCCCGCTCCCGAGCCGAGACACTCGCTGGAGGATGCGTCGGGCCGGGCCGGCCTGCCGCTCGATCCGCGGAGGGGCCACGAGATGGAGGACGGGACGCCCTCGCCGCGTCACCTCGACGAGTCGATCGGGCTCGCGGGCCAGTTCGGCCGCCAGTTCCGGCAGTTTGAGCCGCGCTTCGGCCATGCCAATTCGTTGGACCATCCGAGCCGTTCTGCTCATTTCAAATCCTCCTGATCACTCTTCATCCAATCGTACAACTCGGGGGCGGCGCGCGCAAGCTGCGACGACGAGCACGAGCTCATTCCGAAACCCCGGGCCTGATCGCGGCCACAGCCCTGTCTGCGGGCGTCACGCTGGTGACGCGCAACCAGGCCGAAACCTGCGAAGCTCGGCCGGGGCCGAAGCTACGCACGCGCGTGCTTGTCAAACGTCGACGCGAAGGCGTCGAGGCCCATGTCCATGCGTAGGCCCCACTTTCGCGCGATACGCGGAGTGTTGCGCTCGGCCATCTCGTGCAAACCGCGCGCGCGACCCTCGCCGACGAAAAAGCAGGTCGCGCCCGCGCGCCGCCGGCGGCTCGCCGGATCCGGCGGGTGCTGGGGGAGGAGTTCGACGTCGTCTCGGCCACGATGGGCGCCGTCGGGTGTGAACGCGACGCGCCGCTACTTCTTGGCCACGAGCTCCTTGTCGATGAGCTCCTTGAATTTTTCGATGGGCACGGCGCCGCTCAGCGGGCGGCCGTTGATGAAGAAGGCCGGCGTGCCGCTCACGCCCGCGTCCTGTCCGGCCTTGAAGTCGTCCTGCACGCGCTGGGTGAACTTTCCGCCGTCCAGGCACGCGTCGAACTTGGCGCCGTCCAGGCCCAACTCGCGCGCGGTCGCCTTGAGCGCGTCGACGGCGAGCTTGTCCTGGCCCGCGAACATCCGGTCGTGCATCTCCCAGAACTTCCCTTGTTCGTGGGCGCAGGCGCCGGCCTCGTGCGCCTTCTGGGCCTGAGCGTGGAACGATAGCGGGTAGGCGCGGAAGACGAAGCGGATCTTGCCCGGGTAGTCCTTGTCGAGCTGCGTGAGGGTCGAACCGACCCTCGAGCAGTAGGGTCACTGGAAGTCGGAGAACTCGATGATCGTGATGGGCGCGCCTTCGGGACCCTTACTCGGGCCGGCGGCCGCCACCTCCACGCGGGGCTCCTCGGGCTCCGCAAGAACCACCTCGACGCCCGCCGCCTTGCGCGCGGCCTCCATGTACTTCTGGAAAGCCGCCGCACGGTTCTGGTTGGTGACATGCTGGATAATTTGCGGCTTCACCTGTTCGAACGGGGCGCCCCCCATCTGCTCGGAGTTCTGGTCGTAGAACAGCTTGGCCTCCGCTTCCGAGGTCTGGGGCACGACGGCTTCGATCTCGCTCCTGAGGAACTGCTCGATGGGCTGATTTTTGGCCTTGGCCTTGGGCCCGATCACGCGCTCCATGATGATCTGATCGAGCGCCCCGATACGCGCCAGGTAGACCTGCTTCTCGCGCTCGAAAGCCGCCTTGCGAAGCGAGCCTACGATCACGGCGTCGACTTCGCCCATCGTGACGACGTCCTTGCCGATCCGGGCGGCGGGGGCGCTCGGATCGGACGCCGGCGCTCCGGCGAGCGGGGCCTTGGCGCCGGGAGGCTGGGGCCGTTCGCCGCAGGCCGCCAGCGTCAGGCACAGCGAAACAAGAGTTCTTTGCATCGCGCGAAACTCCCCCAAAGCCCTCGCCAGGTCAAGGGGTTATAGTAGACAGGGAACCAGACAATAGGGCTTCGGTTCGGGGCCGCGGACGCGCGGACGGGCGCCGGTGCACGGCCTGGGCGACGAAACAGGTAGGCGTGGGATCGCGACCACGAACCCGCGTTGCGCCGGACTCGACGTGCATCGACACACAAGGACTTCGGCGCCTGACGGAAACCGCTCCTCGGCGCCAATCTGGGGAGAGGAGGGTACGCATGGAACTCCGGATCGCCGTCGCTCTGCTGCTGGGCCTCTTGGGCTGCGAGGGCATCGCGACGACGGTCGGTTACGACCCGAATCTCCCCGTCGACCTGGGGACCCGACCCGGCGACGCGGCGCCAGCCTGCGGCGACCAGGCTTGCGCCGGCGCCAAGGACTGCTCGGGCTGCTCTTCCGAATGCTCCTGCGCCCCTCGTGGGGTCTGCACCGGCGGCACGTGCGCTCCCGCCTGCGACGACGGCACCTGCGGCCCGCCGGGTTTCGCCGTCATGGCGGGCACGGAGGCCCGCTTCGTGCTCCGCGATGGACCAGTCTCGGCGTGGCCCTTGGACTCGGGCGTGGCCGTTACGCTACCGGGACCGCAACCCGCCGGCGGGACGTTGTCCTGGACGCTGCTCGGCGCGCGTCGTGTCAAGCCCCGGGCAGAACGCTCGCGCGCCGGCCGGTTGCTCATGCGCATGGGCGTCCCGTTCGACTGGCGAGCGAGGCCCTCCACGTACGGGCTGCTGTACTACCACGAGGTGTACCCAGGCGTGCGGCTGGCGGTGGAGAGCCGGCGGCACGCGTTCGAATACCGGTTCGACATCGCGCCGATGGCCAAGGCCAGCGCTATCCGGCTGCGCTACGAGGGCGCCGACGAGGTGGGCGTGGAGGGGAACGGCCGTGCGCTTCACCTGCACAAGGGCGGCCGTGCGCTCCGCGAGCAGGGTCTGCGCTGCGAGCAGCAGGCGGGCTCACGGCGGGTGGCCGTGTTCTGCGCCTACCGTGTCGCGCGAGCCTTGGACGGGGCCTACGAGGTGGCGTTGGACGTCGGGGCCTATGACCGGCGCCGCCCGCTCGTCGTGGACCCGGAGATCGGCTGGTCTTCGTATCTCGGGGGAAGCTACTACGATGGGGCCAACGGCGTTGCGGTCGACGGCAGTCGGAACGTCTACGTAGTTGGGCAGACAGATTCCACGGATTTCCCGACGCCGGACGGGTTCGACACGACGACGAGTGGTGAGTTTTTCGACGCCTTCGTGACCAAGGTCGACGCGTCCGCGCCGAGCCTGGTGTGGTCTTCGTACCTCGGGGGAAGCCATTCGGACTTCGGCTTCGACGTTGCGGTCGACGGCGGCGGGAACGTCTACGTGGTGGGGATAACGGATTCCACGGATTTCCCGACGCCGAATGGATTCGACACGACGTTTGGTGGTGGGATCTACGATGCCTTCGTGACCAAGGTCGACGCGTCGGGGTCGAGCTTGGTGTGGTCTTCGTACCTCGGGGGAAGCGACTGGGAGAGGCTCTATCTTCATGGCGTCGCGGTCGACGGCTGCGCGAACGTCTACGTCGTTGGCGAAACGCGTTCCATCGATTTCCCTACGCCGAAGGGGTTCGATACGACGTTTGGTGGGGTCTACGACGCCTTCGTGACCAAAATCGACGCTTCGGGGTCGAGCCTCTTGTGGTCCTCGTACCTCGGGGGGGGCGAGCGCGAATTCGCCACGAGCGTTGTGGTCGATCGCAGTGGGAGCGCCTACGTGGTGGGGGGGATATCCGTGTCGGGGGAAGCCTCCATGGATTTCCCGACGCCGAATGGGTTCGACACGACGTTGGGTGGATGGAACGATGCATTCGTGACGAAGGTCGACGCGTCGGGCTCGGGCCTCTTGTGGTCCTCCTATCTCGGGGGTAGCGGGGGCGACACCGCGTTCGACGTTGCGGTCGACGGCAGCGGGAACGTGTACGTCGTAGGAGACACGAATTCCACGGACTTCCCGACGCCAGGTGGCTTCGACACGACGTATGGCGGTTGTTGTTCCGACGACGCGTTCGTGACCAAGGTCGACGCCTCGGGGTCGAGCCTCTTGTGGTCCTCGTACCTCGGAGGAGGAGGAAACAAAGGAGACCATGGCGCGGGCATTGCGGTCGACGGCAGTGGGGACGTCTTCGTCACGGGCTACACGGTTTCCCCCGATTTTCCGACGCCGGGCGGGTTCGACACGACGTTGGATGGATTCGACGACGCCTTTGTCACCAAGGTCGATGCGTCGGGGTCGAGCCTCTTGTGGTCCTCGTACCTCGGAGGAAACGGGGGCGAAGCCAGGGACCCAGACGTTGCGGTCGACGGCAGCGGAAACGTCTACGTGGTGGGGGAGACGTACTCCACGGATTTCCCGACGCCGGGTGGCTTCGACACGACCTATGGTCCTGCCAACGACGCGTTCGTGACTCGCATCGTGTGCAGGGGCGACGGCATCTGCGAGCCGAGCGAAGACGCGTGCAACTGTCCTTCCGATTGCCCCGGGGACTGCTGCGGCGACGGGACCTGCGCCGCGAGCGAGGATGCCTGCGGCTGTTCGCGGGATTGCCCCGAGGTGGACGGGGACGGCTGCTGCACGGGGGCGGAGAATCCCTGTAACGTCGTGCTCGACGTCTGCCCCGACGATCCCTGCGACGCCTGCTGCTCGGGGGGGGAGGTGTCTTGCGCCGATCCGGCCTGTCCCGCTGTGTGCGGCGATTTCTGCTGCGACCGTGCCGAAGACTGCGCCGGTTGCCCGACGGACTGCGGCTGCCCGGAGCCCGCGCCGGACATGGGCATCGACGCGAGCCCGGACGGCGGCGCGGACGCGAGCCCGCAGGGCGCCGCGGACGTAGCGGGTGCCGACAGGCAGGTCGATGGGATGGGGCCGGAAGGGGTAATGAACCACGACGGCCCGGTGAGCGACGCCGAACTCCCCGGGGCGTACACTTCCGTTTCTGCGTGCGCCTGCGCTGTCGGTGCCAGACCAAGCCCGGCTCTCGCGATCCTCCTGCTCCCGGCGCTGCTCGGGGCCTACCAGAATCGGCGCCGCGACGCGGTTCGACGCTGGAGGGAACCACGGCCATTGACCCACGGCGACGGCGGCGGCGCTTGACACTTCGCGCCGGCGCGTCAGATCTTCCGCGTCGTGCCCGCTTGGCTGCGTTGCTCGGTCGCACAGGATCGTGCGACACTTCCTCGCGCCGCGCTTCGCGCTTTGCGCGCTCGGTCGTCGTTGGCCGTGCTGATCGCTTGGCCGCTCGGCGCCTCCGCGCAGGCCCCGCTGACCATGGCCGAGGCGGTGCGGGGCGTAATGGCGCGCAATGAGCGTGCCGCGATCGCGGACCAGGAGCTGGTCGCCTCCGAGGCCCGGCTGCGGCGGGCGCGGTCGCTGTTTTTTCCGGACGTCACCTTCACCGGGCGCTTTCGGCACGCGCCCGAGACCACCGAGCGCGACGCCGACCGCCTGAACGGGACGCTGGAAGGGAAGTTCAGCGTGTTCGACGCGCGTTCGTTTCCGGTCTACGCCGCCGCCAGGCTCGAGATCGATGCGCAGCGGCTCGAGTCCGCGGAAGCGCGCCGCCGCCTGGCGTTCCTGGCGTCGGATTCGTTCCTGGTGACGCTGGGCGCCGAGCAGGCGCTGGCGGTCAGCGAGCGTCGCGTGGAGCTGGCCCGGCGGACGCTCGAGGACACGATCGCACGCCGTGAGGCGGCGCTGGTCGGGACCAACGACGTGACCAAAGCGGAGCTGGAGCTGGCGACGGCCCAGCGCGAGGCCGCGCGGGCCCGGGCCGAGGCCACCTCGACGCGGCTGGCGCTGGGCAACCTGCTCGGCGCCCCGGTCGATGGCGCGCTCGTGCCTCCGGCCGACCTGGACCCGCGTGCCGACGAGCCGCCCGCCCGCCTGGTGGAGCGGGCGCTGCGGCTTCGCTCCGACACCGCAGCCGCCCGGCTGCGGGCCGACGTGGCGGATCGTCTCGCCGTCGAGCCGCTCATGCGCACCATCCCCACGCTTTCGCTGGTGGGGGAATACCGGCGCAGCTCGTCGGCCGAATTCTTCGGCCGAGACAACGATTGGTTCGTCGGCGCGGACCTGACCTGGGCGCTCTACGACGGAGGCGAACGCTACGCCGAGCGGGACGAGAAGCTGGCGCTCAAGAAGGTCGCCGCGCTGCAGGCGCGGGCGGCTGAGCGGGCGGTCGATCTCGACGTGCGCCAGGCCGTTGTGGCGGTCGAAGCGGCTCGCACCGCCCGCGTCAAGGCGGACGCCGCCGCCCTGTCCGCGCCCAAGAACGCGGACGAGGTCGCCGCGCTCTACCGCCAGGGCCTGGCGACCGCCCTCGATGTGGCGGACGCCAGCGTCCGCGCATATTCCGCTGAACTGGCATCGGTGGGCGAGCGCTACGCGCAGGCGCGCTCCGTGCTGCGGCTCCGCGAGGTGCTGGGGGTGGATCCCACCGGACGGGAGGGCGCCCCGTGATCCGCCGCGCTGCCTTGCTCGGGTTGGTCGCGGTCGCCTGCTCGAGCGAGCCGGCGGCGGCACCCGGCGCGCCTGGCGGGCCGGGCCGCGGCCCGCTCCAATATCCCGTCGAGATACGGCGCGTCGAGACGCGCCCCGTCGAATACGCGGTCAGCGCGGTCGGTTCCGTAGAGGCCTTCGAGATCGTCCAGGTCACGGCGCGCGTCGCCGGCGTGGTGGAGCGGGTGGGCTTCATGGAGGGCGACGAGGTACGCGCGGGCGGCGTGTTCGCCGAAATCGAGCCGAAGAGGTACGCGCTGGCGCTGGAGTCCTCCCGGGCCGCGCTCGCGCGCGCCGAGGCCAACGACGCCGAGGCCCGCGCGGCGCTGGAGCGCCGGCAGCGTGCCGTGGCGCAGAGCCCCGGCCTCGTCAAGGGCGAGGAGATGGAGAGCTACCAGACCGGAGCCCGCGCCGCCACGGCGGAGCTGTCCGCGGCCCGCTCGGCCGTCGAGAAGGCGGGGTTGGATCTGCACGACGCCCGCGTCCGCGCGCCGGTGGCCGGTGTGATCCAGACGCGCACGGCGCAGACCGGCCAATACGTCCAGCCCGGAGATCTGCTCGCCACCATGGTCCGGCGCGACCCGCTGCTGCTGCGCTTCAAGGTGCCGGAGCACGACGCCACGCGGCTGCGCGCCGGCGCCCGCGCGTTCTTCCGCGTGCGCGGCGACGCAAGCGAGCGCACGGCCACGACGGTGCACATCGGCGACGCGGCCGACGAGGCCACACGCATGGTGGTGGTCACGGCGCGCGTCGAAGACGCCGACCCGGAACTGCGCCCCGGCGCGTTCGCGCAAGTGCGGGTGCCGGTGGATGGGAGCAGGCCGGCGCCGGTGATTCCCCAGCTCGCCGTGCGGCCGAGCGAGCGAGGGTTCCTGGCCTTCGTCGTCGAGAACGGGGTCGCAAAAGAGCGCGTGCTCGAGCTGGGGCTGCGCACGGCGGAAGGGCTGGTCGAGGTGCGCTCGGGGCTGCGCGCCGGAGAGGACCTGGTGGTGCGCGGCGCCGAGGCACTGCGTGACGGCGCGACCGTCCGCGTCATTCCCGGGGACGCGGCCGGCAAGCCCGCCGGGGGCGCAGGCGGGGCGCAGCATCCTCCCCGGAGCGCAGCCGTCAAGGCCGCAGCGCCGTGAACCTCACCGAGACCAGCGTCAAGAAGCCGGTCCTCGCCTGGATGATCATGGGCGCGACCGTCGTCTTCGGCGGCGTGGCGGCGACGCGCATCGGCATCAGCCAGTTCCCCGACGTCGACTTCCCCACCATCTCGATATCGGTCACCTGGGAGGGCGCGGCTCCCGAGGTCGTCGAGAACGACGTGATCGAGCCGCTGGAGGAGGCGCTCTCGCAGGTCGAGGGCATCGGGGCCGTGACGTCGGTCTCGCGGCGCGGCGGGGGCTCGCTGACGCTGGAGCTCGACCTCAAGCGCAGCGTTGACGTGGCGCTCCAGGACGTGCAGACGCGCGTGGCCCAAGCGCAGCAGCGCCTGCCGCGCGACATCGACCCGCCGGTCATCTCCAAGACGAACCCCGAGGACCAGCCGATCATGTGGGTGGGCCTGTCGGGGCCGTTCTCGCCGCACGTGATCGCCGACTACGCGCGCTACCGCGTCAAGGAGCGGCTCCAGACCATCGCCGGCGTCGGCGAAATCATGATGGGCGGCTACCGCGAGAGGAGCGTCAGGCTGTGGCTCGACGCGGTCAAGCTCGACGAGCGCAACCTCACCATCGCCGAGGTGACCGCGGCCCTGCGCCGCGAGCACGTGGAACTGCCAGCCGGACAGCTCTCCACCACCGGGCGCGAGATCGACGTGCGCGTGCTGGGCGAGGCGATCGACCTGGATGGCCTGCGGCGCATCGTGCTGCGCAAGGACGGCGACGCGGCGGTCTACCTCGAAGACGTAGCGCTGGTCGAGGACGGCTTCGAGGACGAGCGTCGGCGGGCCCGCGTCGGGGGGGCTCCGGCGCAGGGGCTGGGGATCAAGAAGCAGCGCGGCGCCAACGCCGTGGCCGTCGCCCGCCAGGTCAAGCGAGCCCTGGAGGAGCTGCGCAAGGATCTGCCGGCCGGGATGGAGCTGGGGATCAACTTCGACTCCACGCGCTACATCGAGCAGTCGGTCGCGCACGTCGAGCGCGACGTGTACCTCTCCATCGCGCTGACCGCGTTCGTGTGCTGGCTGTTTTTGGGGTCGCTGTCCTCGACGCTCAACGTGATCCTCGCGATCCCAATGTCGCTGCTCGGCACTATCGCGGTGATCTACTTCCTGGGCTTCACGCTCAACACCTTCACGCTGCTGGCGCTCGCGCTGTCGGTCGGCATTGTGGTGGACGACGCCATCATGGTGATGGAGAACGTGTTCCGCCACGGCGAGAGCGGCAAGGACCGGCGGCGCGCGGCGCTCGAGGGCACCAAGGAGATCCAGTTCGCCGCGCTCGCCGCCACGCTCGCGGTGTGCGCCATCTTCGTCCCGGTGGTGTTCATGAAGGGGGTGATCGGCAAGTTCTTCCTGCAGTTCGGCGTGGCGCTTTCGGTCGCCGTGATGCTGTCGTACCTGGAGGCTGTCACGCTGGCCCCCGCGAGGCTGTCGCAGATGATGGCGACCTCGCGCGAGGGACGCGGTCGCATGGGGATGTTCGCCGACCGCCTCTTCGACCGGCTGGCGCACCGCTATGGGCGGGTCCTCGAGGTGACGCTGCGCCGCCGCTGGTTCGTGCTGCTGGGCGCCGCCGCGCTGTTCGCCGGCTCGCTGGCGGTGTTCCGGGCGCTGCCGGGGGAGTTCGTACCCTCGCAGGACCAGAGCCGGCTCATGGTGCGGCTGCAGACCGCGGTCGGCGCCGACCTCGAGGAGACCGATCGCGTGTTCAAGAAGGCCGAGGCGTTCGTGAACTCGCTGCCGGAGGTGACGCGCGCGTTCGTGCTGATCGGCGGGTTCGGTGGCACCGGCGTGAACACGGGCATCATCTTCATCACGCTCGTCCCCAAGTCCGACCGGAAGCTCTCGCAGAGCGAGTTCGCCGCCGTGCTGCGCCGCGAACTCAACGGCTACCCGGGCGTGCGCGCGATCGTGCAGGACCTGTCGCAATCGGGGTTCACCGCGCAGCGCGGCTTCCCGGTCGAGTTCTCGCTGCGTGGCGGCGAATGGGCAAATCTCGCCCAGGCGACGCAGACCATGATGCGCAAGTTGCAGGAGGGCGGCGCGGTGGTGGACGTGGACACCGACTATCAGCTAGGCATGCCGGAGCTGCGTGTCGTGCCGGACCGCGCGCGGGCGGCGGATGTAGGCGTGTCGATGGAGGACGTGGCGCAGACGGTGCAGGCGCTGGTCGGCGGCGTGCGGGTGGGCAAATACAACTCCGCGGGACGGCGCATCGACGTGCGCCTGCGGCTGCTGGCCGGACAGCGCACCAGGCCCGAAGACCTCGCGCGGCTGCGGGTACGCGGCCGGGGCGGCGACCTCGTGCCGCTGTCGGCGCTGGTCGCAACCGAGGAGCGGCCGGCGCTCCAGGCGATCACGCGGCGCGATCGGCAGCGCGCGATCACGGTGTTCGCCAATGTCGCTCCCGGGCGCTCGCAGCAGGAGGCGATCGCGCAGGTCGAGAAGATGAGCCGCGATCTGCCGACCGGCGTGCACGCTGTGCTCGGCGGGGCGAGCGCCACGTTTCGCGACTCGATGTCCAGCCTGCTGTTCGCGCTGGCGCTGGGGATCGTCGTCGCCTACATGATCCTCGGCGCGCAGTTCAACTCGTTCTTGCACCCGATCACGGTGCTCACCATCCTTCCCCTCTCGGTGACCGGCGCGGCGTTCGCGCTGCTGATCACGGGACAGTCGATGAACATCTTCAGCATGATCGGGCTGCTCTTGCTGATGGGCATCGTCAAGAAGAACTCGATCATCCTGGTGGACTACGCGAACCAGCTCCGCGAGAGCGACGGGCTGGGAGCGCACGACGCGATGCGCCGCGCGGGGCCGGTGCGGCTGCGGCCGATCCTGATGACGTCGACCTCCACGCTGATGGCGGCGCTGCCCGCGTCGCTGGCGCTGGGCGCCGGCGGCGAAGTGCGCGCGCCCATGGCCATCGCGGTCATCGGCGGCCTGGTGCTGTCCACGGCGCTGAGCCTGCTCGTCGTCCCGTGCTTCTACGTCGTCGCCGATGGCCTGGTGGCCCGCTTCTCGCGCCGCTCCCGCGAAGCCGCCGTCGCCGCGCAGTAGGCCATCCCCGGACCTGGGCTACGGCGCAGCCGCCGCCGGTTCCTGCATCAGGTGAAGCGGGCTGGCCTACTTGCCGACGGGGTACGGGCGGTAGAGAGGGTCACCGACCCAGACCATCATCCACGCGCCGATGGTGGTCGAGTTGTACGCCGCCTCGCCGAATGACGCGCCGTCGGTCAGGTACTTGAAGAACTGGTCGTATTCGGGCATTCCGGCCACGTAGGGCTCGTTGACCGCACCGAACGTCGCGGTGATGCCGCGCGCAAGCGCGAGCGCCGACCAATCGCCGCCCGTGCGGATATTGCATGCCGAGCAGGAGTCGAGGTGCCCGCCGATCGCGCCCGGAACCCACGTGAACACGTCGTTGTAGTTGCCGAACGCGTACCAGCCCGCGTAGTAGAGCGCGTCCGGGCAAGTGAGTGGCGCGGGCGCCGTGCCGAACTCGGCGCTGTTGTAGTCGGCCCCGACGTCGTACCAGCCCAGATCGTTGAACACCGTCTCGACGCCGATGATGTTCCACTCGCCCGACTCGTAGCTGCCGTACCCGTCGGTGACCGGGTGCGGCAGCCCGCGGTTGCCGTCCACGTAGACCGTGCCGTCGAGCATCTCCATCCGCGCCAACTCGTCGGCCACGGCGGTACGGTCGACGAGATCCATCGCCGCGGCCGAGTCGGCGCCGTCGATGCGCGCCACGACGTGGTAATGGTCGAAGTATTGGCCCACGATTTCCTGGCGGAACTCACCGATCGGCCTGTAGTCCTCGTACACGGTCAACCGGCTGTCGCCCGAGCGGTAGAGCGGATTCTGGATGGCCGCGTAGAGCTCGTCGCCGTCGCGACCGAACACCAGCAGCGCGTCGAGGCTCACGGCCACCTTCCCCGGGTTGGTGATGTCGATGTTGTCGACGCGACCGCTGACCTTGTACGGCACCCCCCACACCGGCACCAGGTACTGCACGTGCTCCCCCACGCCGTCGATGCAGGTCATCGCGGAGGAGAGCCACGTGTCCCACTCGGCGGAGGGGATGGTCGTCGTGTCGGTCGCCGTAACGCCGCACAGGTGGTCGGCCGGGATCTCGCGGAAATCGGCGTAGTACTCCGCCACGCCACGCGAGCCGGCCACGCCGGGGTCGTAGATGACGACGGTCCGCAGCGGCTCGGGCCAGTCCACGAGGATGTCGCTGTCCACGGTGTCGTCCTCGCAGCCGGGCGCCGTGGCCACCGCCGTCACCGTGTCCAGTTGGGCGAGATGAATCGCCGCGAGATCGTGGAGCGTCCAGGTGACCGACGCCCCGGTCGTGGCCGACAGCGTTCCCGACGACACCGTCCAGGTGACCTGGTATTCGAGGCCCGAACCCGCGTCCTCGACCGACAGCGTCACATCGCGTCCGGGGATCGTCGCGCCCTCCACGACGATCGCGCTGACCAAGTCGACCCCTTCGCACGAGAAGACGTCGCCTCCGAGATCCGCGCCACCGGCCGTGCCCGCACCGCCCCCACACGAAGCCAACGTCCATGCCAGGGTGATGGCTCGCACGCGCATACCCGCGATTGAACCACGGCTCCCACTCCGCGTCGAGCGGCGTGCATGCCGCCTGGGGTTGAGTACGTCAGCCCCGGCCCAGCGGCCGGACGTCCCGCAGCACGCGGTCGATCCCCACCGCGCGGATGCGGGGGGCGAGAGGGAACGTGCCCGTGCCGGCGTGGATGACGTCGATCTGGGAAAGGCGTAGATCCGCGAGCGCGACGTGCATGGACTTGGTGGCTCCAGGGCTCGAGGTCCTCTTGAACTCGAACCCCCTCCGCTCGCGCCCACGGACCACGAGCATATCCAGCTCGGCGCCCTGGTGAGTGGCCCAGAAGTGACACTCGTCCGGCCGCGCGCCGAGCCGCCGCGCCACTTCACCGAGGGCAAACCCTTCCCATGAGGCGCCGACCTTGGGGTGGCCATCGAGAGCGCCGGCGTTGTGCACGTCGAGCAGTACGTGCAGCAGGCCGGAGTCCGCGACGTAGACCTTGGGCGCCTTGACCTGCCGCTTCCCGAGGTTCTCCGACCAGGGTGCGAGCTGCCGCACCACGAACGTCGCCGTGAGCGCGTCGAGGTAGCGGCGGACGGTCGTGTCGGAGACGCCGAAGGCGCGCCCGAACTCGGACCCGCTCCAGATCTGCCCGTGCCAGTGAGCGAGCATTGACCAGAAGCGGCGCAGCGTCTGCGCCGGCACGCCGATCCCCAGCTGGGGGACGTCGCGCTGAAGGAAGGTCTCGACGAAATCTCTTCGCCACGCGAGGCTATCGGCCTCGGTCCGCGCCAGCAGCGACCGTGGAAAGCCTCCGCGCAGCCAGAGCCGGTCCAGGCGGGCGACCCCCACCTCGCCGAGAGAGAACCCCCCTAGGCGGTGAAACGCGATACGTCCCGCCAACGTCTCCGAGGATTGCCGGAGCAACTCGGGCGCCGCGCTGCCCAGCACGAGGAAGCGCGCCGGGCAACGAGGCCGGTCCACCAGGACGCGCAACGCCATGAAGAGGTCGGGCCTGTGCTGAACCTCGTCGATGACCACCAGGCCCCGGAGGGGAGCGAGCGAAAGCATCGGGTCGTCCAGGCGGGACAGGTCCCGCGCGTCCTCCAAATCGAAGCGCGTGGATCGGCCCCACCCGGACGCGAGCTGGCGGGCGAGCGTGGTCTTACCGACCTGGCGGGGGCCCAGGATGGCGACGACCGGTGTCCTTCCTAGCAGGTGTCGAACCTCTCGCAGGTGCTCCGACCGGCCGATCACCCCCCGTCACTACCATGAAACTTCGGTGGTAACCACAGAGTTTTCATGGACGCGGATTGTTTCGATCATCCTTTCCGTGCAAGCCGGCGGATGGCCAGGAACGCGGTTGGCCCGCGCAGTGAGGATGACGGCGCCGGGGATGGCCGGCAGCGTTTCCTGCTCCCGGCACGCGGTGTAGTAGGCCGCCAACTCCTCGATCGTTTCCCCTTAGCCCCTTGCGTGGGCGCCTTATGCCGCCGGGCGGGCCCACCGTAGCGCAAGACGCTTGCCCGAAGCGGCGCAGTCCTTCAGGTACAAGTTGATCAATGTCTGGTAACCGATCCCCACCTCCTTGGAGAGTCGACGGAAATAGGCCAGAGTCCCTTCGTCGAGCCGGATCGTCACCTGTTTCTTGAGCCGGTTGGCGTACGGGTTGGGCCGCGCCCGCGAAAAATCGTAGTTCCTTTTCATCGTGTCCACCTCTGGTTGTAGGTCGTCCGCTCGGCCCGGTTGGCCTTTCGCGCCGAGATGATCCGGATCGTATCGCCGTCCTCGCGGTACGCGTGGCACACGACGAGCGTGCGCAGCCGCGTGCCGAGGCCGAGCAGCACGAATCGACGTTGGGCCGACCGGAGGTTCATGGCGCCGGGAGCACTTCGATGCCGAAGTCGTTCGCCACGCGCTCGAGAAGCTGGATGGAGATCGGGGCGGATCGCGTGGAGCGCCTGGGATGCGCGCCGGCCTTGCCGAATAGCCCGAATGAGCGCAGGCCCGCCGACGGATCGTGGCGCGCGAAGTATCGGATCCCTTCGAAGCCCGCCGCGGCGAAACTCGTCGCCCATTGCCGGGTCCGGTCGTACTGGGGAGTGCTGTGGATCTCGGCGGTCAGGCCGTAGCCGCGCGCGCGGGCGGCCGTGCAGTCGGCGAGGCGGACCGGTCCGGCGGAGCGCAAAGTGGCGATCCGGCGGGACGCGATGTCCTGCTCGGAGACCGCGCCGAAATCCCGGAATGTCTCGACGACGGCGCCCAGTGGGTTCTCCGCTGCGTAGCACGTACCGAGCGGAGCCTGCAGGTCGAAGCGGCAGAAGCCGTCGTTGCAGAACCACCAGGCTTCGTGGGTCGCCTTGTGGATGCGAAAGACGGGATCGGATGGCTGCAAGACGTACGCCGGGAACGCCGAGAGATCGCCGGGGGGAGCCAATAGCGAGCTCACGACGGCTAGTGAGCTAGGCGTGCCGCGGTCCGTCGGGCGGCGAGCGCTACCGGCGCTTGGTCCCGTCCGGCGTGGAGCCACTCCGCCGGCGACGACCCACGAAGGGCCGGCTGTGGGCGATTGAGCCAGGCCGCGATCGTGTCGTGGCTGAGATCCGCCGGTTTGAAGGCGGCTAGGAGCGCCGGCAGACCCGGGAGCAGCTTGGTGCCCTTGAACTGGAACGCCGGGTAGACCCGGGCGCCCTGGCGATCGAGGGCCAGCAGCCGGCCGCGCTTCATCAGGTCGTGGACCGCCTGGCGAGTCACGTCCCCGAGCAGAGCGCGAACCGCGTCGAGCGACAGCCACGTGCCGAGGTGCCTCGTCCATGCCTGCTCCGCGGTGACCAGCAGCGCGGCCCGATAGCCCAGTTCCTTGGGGTCGCCCAGTCCGTGCGTGCCGAGACGATCGAGCGTCCGCTCGAAGGATGCGGCAGCGAGCCTTGCGGTCTGCGCCATGACTCGATCTTGGGCCGTCAAGAGCGTCAAGTCAAGCTCGTCAACAAGCTCGAGCGGAAGCCGGCGCGCAAGCGGCGTCGCTCCTGGTAGGCGTCGAGCGTATCGACGACGGCTCCGGCGCCCCGTACACTGCGGCCGTGCACCACTTTCAAACCCGGGAGGGAACGCTCTACTGCGAGGACGTCGCGCTCGAAACGATCGAGCGCGAGGTCGGGACGCCCTGCTACGTCTACAGCCGCGCCACGATCGAGCGGCACTTCCGCGTGTTCGACGCGGCGCTGGCGGGCCATCCGCACCTGATCTGCTATTCGGTGAAGGCCAGCTCGAACCTCGCGATCCTCAAACTGCTCGCGGGCTGTGGCGCGGGCATGGACGTCGTGTCCGGTGGCGAGCTATACCGGGCGCTGCGCGCAGGGGTCGATCCCAAAAGGATCATCTTCGGCGGCGTCGGCAAGCGCGAGGACGAGATCGAGGCGGGGCTGCGCGCGGGTATCTTGCTGCTCAACGTCGAGAGCCACCAGGAGCTCGATCTCTGCGATCGCGTGGCGGCGCGGCTGGGGGTTTGCGCCCCGGTGTCGATCCGCGTGAACCCGGACGTCGACGCCGAGACGCATCCCTACATCTCGACGGGGCTGCGCAAGAACAAGTTCGGCGTCCCCGCGGCGCGCGCCCGGGAAGAGTACCGCCACGCAGCCTCGCTTTCGCACCTTGCCGTGCGCGGCATCGACTGCCACATCGGCTCGCAGCTCACCAGGCTCGATCCGTTGCGCGACGCGATCGGGCGTGTGGCCGAGCTCGCGCGCGAACTCCGGGAAGGCGGCGCGCCGCTCGAGTTCCTCGACGTGGGCGGCGGGCTGGGCATCCCGTACCGCGAGGAGGACTCCGTGCCGAGCCCCGCCGATTACGGCCGCATGCTCGACCTTGCGCTCGCGCCGTTCTCCGGGCTCGGCCTCACGGTCCTGTGCGAGCCGGGGCGGGTGATCGTCGGCAACGCCGGCGTGCTGCTGATGCGCGTGCTCAACCTGAAGGAGGGCGAGGAGAAGGCGTTCGTGGTGGTCGACACCGCGATGAACGACCTTCTCAGGCCCGCGCTCTACGGCTCGCACCACGAGATCCGACACGTGCGTCAGGCCGACCGCCCACCGCTGGTCGCGGACGTGGTGGGCCCGATCTGCGAGAGCTCCGACTATTTCGCGCGCGACCGCGCGATCGGGCGTCCCGCTCCGGGCGATCTTCTCGTGGCCATGTCGGCCGGCGCCTACGGCTTTTCGATGTCGTCGACCTACAACACGCGCCCCCGCGCCGCAGAGGTCCTCTGCGACGGCGGCCGCTTCGCCGTGATCCGGCGCCGCGAGACGCTGGAGGACCTGGTCCGCGCCGAGTCGATACCGGCCTGGCTATAGAGCGGTCGCGAGCCTTCGCGACACACAGCGCGACTTGGCAATGTGCGCCCGGCTAGGTATAGACTGCGTGGCCCAGACAGGCCGACGCGACACGGAGCGCCCATGATGAACCCCCAGAGCACGCACCTCGAAGAGCTCGTCCGGCGCGACGTCGACACGCTCCGCGAGCGCGTCCAGCGCATGGGGACCCTGGTCATCCGCGCCCTGGAAGAGGCGATGGCGGCCCTGGTCCAGCGCGACCGCGCCCGCGCCTATGGTGTCGTGCTGCGCGACCACGAGATCGACGCGCTCGAGGACCACGTTGACCGGCTTTGCCAGGAGTTCCTGGTGCGCCACATCCCCGTGGCGGCGCAACTGCGCTTCGTGCTCTCGGTCATCAAGATCAACGCGGAGCTCGAGCGCATCGGCGACTACGCCGAGAGCATCGCCCGGCGTGCGGTGGACCTGGCCGTCCAGCCGCCGCACCCCGCGTACCCGCGGCTGGTCGAGATGGCGCGCCTGGCCCTCCGGATGCTGGGGCAGGCCGTCGACTCCTTCCTGCGCGAGGACGTTACGCTGGCGCGCGCCACGATGGATCTGGATCGCGACGTGAACGCCGTCGAGCGGCAGATCCACGCCGATCTCGAGTACCCGGTCGAGAACGCGCCGCCGAGCTTCCCCTTGCTCAACGTGGCCGACCGCATCGAACGCGTGGCGGACCGCGCCTGCAACATCTGCGAGGACGTCGTGTACCTCTGCACCGGCGAGGTCGTGCGCCACCTGCCCCGCGAGGACCGCCGCGTGCTGTTCCTCTCGCGCCACAACGGGTACCGGACGCAGGTCGCCGAGGCCATCGGCCGCGACCTGGCGCCGCCGACCCTGCAGTTCTCGAGCGCCGGCCTGGATCCGACCGAGCTGGACGAACGCGCCGTGGGCGTGGCCGCGCGCCACGGGCTTTCGCTCTCGCGCCAGCGGGCGAAGTCCGTCGCCGAGGTCGGGCGCCTCGAGGACTTCCACGTGGTAATCACCTTCGGCCGCGAGGCCGAGGAGGTCTGCGCGAAGCTCCCCTACAAGATCATCTACCTGGACTGGGACGTGCCCGCGCCGCAGCCGCAGGCGCCCGACGAGTGGTACGAGCGCACCTACGAAGACGTGCGCGCCAAGGTGACCGACCTGGTCCAGGCGCTGGGCAGCGCATTCGAACCGCAGGAGGGAACCAAGTGATCCGAACCATTGCCTCGGCGCTCGCCGTCCTGGCCGTCGGCTGCGGCAGTCCGCGGCAAGGCGGGGGCGCGGGCCAGCGCGTGATGATCCAGAACAAGGGCTCCGACACGATGGTCAACCTGGCGCAGGCCTGGGCCGAGGGGTACCGCGCGATCAAGCCCGAAGTCGGCGTGGCCCTCAGCGGAGGAGGGTCGGGCACCGGAATCGCGGCGCTCATCAACGGCACGGTGGACATCGCCAACGCCAGCCGCGAGTTGGAGCCCAATGAAGCGGAGCAGGCGAGGAAGAACACCGGCAAGGACCCGGTCCGCCACGTCGTGGCGCTCGACGCGCTCGGCATCATCGTGCACCCGTCCAACCCGCTGGCGGAGATCGCGATCCCCCAGGTCGCCTGCATCTACGGTGCGGCCGGCACGTGCGCCAAGTGGAGCGACCTCTCCGTCGAGGTCCCGGGCTGCGCCGGCCAGGAGATCGTCCGCGCCAGCCGGCAGAACAACTCGGGCACGTACCACTACTTCCGCGAGGTCGTGCTGGGGAAGAAGGACTTTAGGCTGGGGTCGCGCGACATGAACGGCTCCAAGGAGGTGGTCGATCTCGTCGGCCACACTCCGTGCGCCATCGGCTACACCGGCATCGGCTACCTCACGAGCGACGTCAAGACGCTGTGCGTGACCTCCGAGCCGGGCAAGCCCTGCCGCCAGCCCACCACGGCGAACGCGCTCTCGGGCGAGTACCCGATCGCGCGCGATCTCTACATGTACACGCTCGGCCCGCCGCAGGGCGCGGTGAAAGAGTACGTCGACTGGATCCTGTCGGAGGCCGGCCAGGCGGCCGTCGCGAAGGCCGGCTACATCCCCGTTCCCAAGGAGCGCCGCGGGAAGTGAGCCCTGCCGCGCCGACTCCGCGGCGCGTCGCCCGAGCGGGACTGCGCCTCCGCGCCGAGCGGATCCTCGAGGTCCTGATCGAGGGCGTCATCCGCCTGTGCGGCGTGAGCGCCATCCTCTTCGTGGTGGCGATCTTCCTGTTCATCTTCCGCGAGGGGAAGGACTTCGTCTTCGACTCGCTCAAGCCCGGCGAGTTCTTCTTCTCGCCCGAGTGGTATCCCGACTCCGTCGAGCAGAAGCGCTACGGAACGCTGGCCCTGGTCGCAGGAACCGCCGGCGTCACGGTGTTGGCGATGCTCATCGCGGTGCCGTTCGGCCTGGGCGCCGCGATCTACGTCGCCGAGTTTTCGAAGGGGCGCGTCCGCGAGGTGCTCAAGGTCACGATCGAGCTTTTGGCCGCCATCCCGTCGGTGGTCTGGGGCTTCATCGGGATGCTCATCCTCAACCCGATCATCATCCGACTGTTCCACGCGCCGGTCGGCCTCAACGCGCTCAACGGCGCGATCATCCTGGCGCTCATGTCGGTCCCGGTGATCGTCTCGATTGGCGAGGACGCTCTCAAGGCCGTGCCCGACTCGTACCGCGAGGCCGCCGAGGCCCTGGGGGCGACGCGCTGGCAGATCGTCTACCGCGTGCTCCTGCCGGCAGCCAAGAGCGGCCTGCTCGCCGCGGTGCTGCTGGGCGTCGGCCGCGCCATCGGCGAGACCATGGCCGTGCTGATGTCCACCGGCCACGCCGTGCACATCCCGACATCGCCGCTGGACTCGGTCCGCACCCTTACCGCCACGATCGCGGCGGAGTTGGGCGAGGCACCACGCGGCAGCGAGCACTACCGGGCGCTGTTCACCATCGGGATGCTGCTGTTCGTGATCACCTTCGCGGTCAACCTCACGGCGGACCTCGTGGTCCGCGGCGTGCGGCGGCGATGAACCCTTTCGCACAGTCGCCGCACTCGCGGGGCCTGCGGCGCCGAGAGGGCATCGCTCGGGCCGTGTTCCTGTGCGTCACCGTGCTGCTGGTGCTACCGATCGTCGCGATCATCGGGATGCTCCTGGTCCGCGGATTGCCGGCGATTACCCCCGAGTTCCTGTTTTCGGAGCCCCGGCAGGGGATGACCGCGGGCGGGATCTTCCCGGCGCTGATTGGCACGCTCTGGCTGGTCGGCGTGTCGCTGGCCGTGGCCGCCCCCATCGGCGTGCTCGCCGCGGTCTACCTCAACGAGTACGCGCGCGAGGGGTGGTTCACGCGCATCATCCACCTGGCCATCGTCAACCTGGCCGGAGTGCCTTCCATCGTCCACGCGCTCTTCGGCGTGGGCGCCTTCGTGCTGTTCCTGGGGATGGGGACGAGCATCCTGGCCGCGTCGCTGACGCTGTCGGTGATGACCCTTCCGGTGATCATCGCGAGCACCAAGGAAGCGCTCTCGGCCGTGCCGATGTCGTTCCGCGAGGCGTGCTGGTCGGTGGGCGCGTCGCGCTGGCAGACGGTGCGCCACGTCGTGCTGCCCAACGCCATCAGCGGCATCCTCACGGGCGTCATCCTGCAGGTGGCGCGCGCCGCCGGCGAGACCGCACCGATCCTCTTCACCGGCGCCGCGTTCTTCCTGCCCTTCCTGCCGCAGTCGGTCTGGGACCAGTGCATGGCGCTGTCGATGCACTTGTTCGTGATCACGACGCAGGTGCCCAACGTGCCCCCACGCATCACGTACGGGACGGCGCTCACGCTGCTCGGCGTCGTGCTGGTCGTCAACGCCACGTCGGTTGCGTTCCGCTACTACCTCCGCCGTCGCAAGCGCTGGTAATGGAGAGCCGCGCCAAGATCGAGATCGCCGGGCTCGGCGTGCGCTACGGGGCGCACTCGGCGCTGCGCGCGATCACGCTGGACGTGCGAGAGGGCGAGATCCTGGCGATCATCGGCCCGGCCCACTCGGGCAAGACCACGCTGCTCCGGTGCCTGAACCGCATGATCGACTTCGTCCCCGGCGTGAGAATCGAAGGCATCGTGCGCCTCGACGGCCAGGACGTCTTCCGCATGCGCGACCCGACGGAGTTGCGGCGCCGCGTGGGCTTCGTCGCCCCGCTTCCGGTGGGGCTGCCGATGTCGATCTACGACAACGTGGCGTTCGCTCCGCGCATGGCCGGGCTGCGCGACAAGAGCGATCTCGCCGAGCGTGTCGAACGATGCCTCCGCCAGTCGGCGCTCTGGGACGAGGTCAAGGACCGCCTCGACGATCTGGGAACGAAGCTGTCCGGCGGCCAGCAGCAGCGGCTCACCATCGCGCGCGCTCTGTCGCACGACCCCGAGGTGCTGTGCCTCGACGAGTTCTCGATCGCGGTCGATCCCGTGACCACGATGCGAATCGAGGACGTCCTCAAGGAGCTGAGACCGGCCATGACCATCGTGCTGGTCACCAACCTGGTACAGCAGGCGCGCCGCCTGGCCGATCGGACGGCGTTCCTGCTCGAGGGGGACCTGGTCGAGGTCGGCACCAACGACGTGATCTTCTCCCGCGCGGCGCGCGACCCGCGCACGCTGCAATACGTGCGAGGGCTGTTCGGATGAACGAGCAAGCTCAACCCGCCGGCGCGAGCGATCCGGTGCTGGCCATCCGCACGCGCGGGCTCAACCTCTGGTACGGGAAGTTCCAGGCGCTGATCGGCGTGGACTTCGACGTCTCGCACGGCATCGTCACCGCGCTGATCGGACCGTCGGGCTGCGGCAAGTCGACGCTCTTGCGCACGTTCAACCGCCAGAACGAGCGCATCGGCAACGTCCGCACCGAGGGCACGGTGGAGGTGCTGGGCGCGGACATCTACGGGCCGGAGGTGGACACCATCGACCTGCGTCGGCGGGTCGGCATGGTGTTCCAGCGCCCCAACCCACTGCCCCTGTCGGTACGCGACAACGTGCTCTTCGGATGGCGCACGCACCATGCGGGCGAAAGAATTCCGAAGAGCGAGATCGACGGCTTGGTCGAGCAGGCGCTTCGCGAAGTGGATCTCTGGAACGCGCTCAAGGACCGGCTTTCGACGCGTGCCACCGGCCTGCAACTCGAGCACCAGCAGCGGCTGTGCATCGCGCGGATCTTGCCGCTCAAGCCCGACGTGATCCTGATGGACGAGCCGTGCTCGGCGCTGGACGCCAAGGCCACCGCGCACATCGAGGAGCTCGTCCTGTCCCTGCGCGGGCGCTACACGTTCGTGGTCGTCACGCACAACATGGCCCAGGCGAGGCGCATCGGCGACCGCTGCGCGTTCATGATGCTGGGCGAGATGGTGGAGCACTCACGCACCGAAGACATGTTCATCAACCCCAAGCACGAGCGCACCGCCGCCTACATCGAAGGCCGCTACGGCTGATGAACGCGGGTCGATCCCCCTCAGACGTCGACCAGGGCCTTGAAGCCGCCCCAGAACATGCGCTTGCCGTCGAAGGGCATCGCCTTGGGGTCCATGAAGGAGGCCAGGCGCGGGTCCTTCATCACCTTCGCCATGATGCGGTCTCGGTCGGCGCGCGACTTGTAGACGATGTAGGCGAACACGACCGTCTCTCCGCGCTTGAGCTTGACGCTTTGCGGAAACGACGTGTGCTTGCCCGGCTTGACATCGTCGGCCACGCACTCGACGTATTCGAGCGCGCCATGCTCGCGCCAGACCTTGCCGCCTAGCTGCGCCATGCGGCGATAAGCCGCGAGGTTCTTCTTCGGGACGGGGACCACGAATCCATCGACATATCGCATGAAACCTCCTGAGGAACTCCGGTTGTCAATCGCGTTCAATTCTTCTCGGGACCGTGATGGCGTCAAGTCTTGCGCCAACGGAGCGGCCTGGTCTTGGCTCGCGCAACCACACCTTTCGCCTCCAGGTCGAGCTGGACGGCCTTCACCCACCAACCGGCCTTCGCTCCTCCCGGGAACAATTCCTCCGGTAGATGCGCGACCACACGTGCGCGAATTGCCGACGCCGTCAATCCCGGCGATGTCCTCGGAAGGACCTTCAGGAACGCCCGTTTCATGGCTTCGTACATGGAGGCGTCGACCCGCGTGACCTGCCCAGGGTGGTTCACATTGGCTATCTCGATCTTCTCGGAACCAGGCCTGTTCCTTACCATGTCTCGCTACCTGGTTCGACGTCTGCGGCGCAGAACTCCGCCAAACCATGTACAGGGCACGGCAGTGACCACGAGCGCGATCGGGTACCAGGTCGGGCCCAGGTTCATCGGGATCGTGGTGATCGCCCCGGCCAAGCCGGCCGCGAACCCTATGACCGCCAGGACCAAGACATGACGCATTGGATTGCGGGGCGCGAGCCAAGCGGTGAGATAGCCGCCGGCGACGGTGTAGAAGCATCGGTAGGCGAGCGCCAGAAGGTTGTCGTCCGTGTCGGGCATCCGCTGCCCCCAGGGCGGGTACACATCGAGCACGTGCAGCACCTGATCGGTGCCGAGCGAAAGAACGACGACCGCGACAAATCCAAGAAATAGCGCGGCCGCGCTTCGCCAGAGCCGGCGGGACGGGGTTGAGGCAGCGGGGTCCAGCCCTTTCAAGGTGTTGGTGCCGTGGAATCATTGGGGTTTCTCTCGGGGCGTCCTGCTCCGCACCTGCGGTGCGGGTGGCCACGCACGTAACCATAGATCAGGCAGGCACATTACGCACCTGGACTCGGGGCGCTGGCCCGGGCGCGCGCGGCGAGCCGACCGATCGCGTCCATGCCCCGCTTCCAGGACGTCGGCGACGCTCTCCGACGACGATCTCGGGCCGATCCCGGCCGCGGTCCGCGCCGAAGCCTGGCCCCTGCCGGACCCGGCCGCGGCTTTGGGCGACGAGCACGACGTGTTGGCCACGTTGAGGGCGAGTTGAGGGCGTTACCCTCTAGTCCGGCGCGGGAGATTCGGGTAGCTTCTCGGCTCTCGGAGGTGCCCAGGTGCCGGACCGCAACCCCAGCCGCGGCGCAAGTCCCAGCGGATCGTCGGCCACGGAATCCAAGGGCCGGGACCTCTTCATCGTCGACAACAGCGTCTCGGGGTGGACCGGGCTCCGCTATCTTGAGGAATGGACGGGGATCGCCCGAGCCTTCGACATCGCGACCGGGTACTTCGAGATCGGCGCCCTCCTCGCGCTCGGCGGCAGGTGGCAGGGCCTCGACAAGATCCGCATCCTCATGGGCGACGAGACGACGCAGCGGACGGGCAAGGTGCTTTTCGACGCCGTCCGCTCGCGCGCGGAGAAGACGCTCGATCGCAGCATCGAGGCCGACAAGGATCGAAACCCCTTTCTCCACGGCATTCCGGGCATCCTGGAGGCTCTTCGGTCGCGCCGGATCGAGTGCCGCGTCTACGACCGGGACAAATTCCAGGCCAAGGCGTACATCACGCATGCTTGGCGCGCGATGCGTTAGGCCGCCTGCGCAGCGCTCCGAAACCATCGTGCGTGCCCAACACGGGACATCGGTCGTGAGAGGTTGCATTTGATGCGAGGTCCAGCACGATGACTCGCTTGCCTCCCGTCAGCCCCGGCCAGATTCTCACCGGCGCCCTCTTCAGCGAGCCGATGCGGGTCGAAACCGTGCTGGCCAACGGCCCGGCGAGCTGGGTGGTCGGTCTGGTGGGGACGCAGTCCGAGCGGTTCCGCAAGGTGACGCTGACCGCGGCCGATCTCGAGCGCCTCACCGTCCTCGACGCGCAACACTCTTTTGACGGCGACGGACGCCTCCTGCGGCTTGGTCTTCAGGCCTACGCCCTCGGCATCGCTTACGAGTTCGATCCCTACTTCGGGCTCTCGATCTCGCGCGTGGATCCGCTTCCGCATCAACTCGAAGCGATTTACGACTACCTGCTCAAACTCGCGCGCGTGCGCTTTCTGCTGGCCGACGACGCCGGAGCGGGCAAGACCATCATGTCGGGCCTGCTCATCCGGGAGCTGGAGCTGCGCGGCCTCGCCGAACGCATCCTGATCGTCTGCCCCGCGAACCTCGCCTTCCAGTGGCAGCGCGAGCTGAAGGAGAAGTTCGATACCAAGTTCCTTGTGATGAAAGGCCAGGACATCCGCGACCAGTTCGGCGTGAACCAGTGGATCGAGCGCACTCGAGTGATCACTTCGCTCGACCTCGCCAAGCGAGAAGACGTCCTCCCCGGGCTGCGCCAGGTTCACTGGGATCTGGTGATCGTGGACGAGGCGCACCGCATGTCGGCCTCCGACGAGTCGCACAAGAGCCTGCGCTACAAACTGGGCGAGCTGCTGCGCGACACCTCGGACCACATGCTGCTGCTCACGGCGACCCCACACCGGGGCGATCCGCTCAACTTCAGCCTGTTCCTCCAGCTCCTCGACGCCGACTGCTACGCCGACGTGAAGTCGATCCGCGAGGCGATGGACCGGCGGCGCGCGCCCTTCTACCTGCGCCGCACCAAGGAGGCGATGGTCTACTTCCCCGAGCGGCGCCCGGACGGGACCTGGGGAGCCGCGTCGATCTTCACTAAGCGCATCCCGCACACGGTGGACTTCCAGATCGACGGCGCGGAGTTCGACCTCTACCGCGACGTGACGCGATTCGTGAAGCGCGAGAGCGCCCGCGCCGCGGCCGAGGGCGAGGACCCGCGCGCCCGCGCGATCGGCTTCCTGATGTCTCTCTACCAGCGGCGGCTCGCCTCGAGCACGTATGCCATGCGGCGTTCGC
>Ga0247727_10005592_pt1 | contig 25341 bp, 22 predicted proteins | sample WisWelCaveWW1625_FD_202498 | JGI IMG/M metagenome (GOLD analysis project Ga0247727, IMG submission 202498) | Biofilm microbial communities from Wishing Well Cave, Virginia, United States - WW16-25 | ecosystem: Environmental > Aquatic > Deep subsurface > Groundwater > Cave microbial mat | place...
AGACCGGACCGATGCCCCGTGCGCCGCCGGTGGCAACAACCGGATGCGACGGCAGAAACGGCGCGAGATGACTCGCCACGCCAATCGGCCCCATGCCCGGGCCGCCGCCGCCATGCGGAATGCAAAACGTTTTGTGCAAATTCACATGGCACACATCCGCGCCGAGATCGCCGGGACGGCACAACCCAACCTGAGCGTTGAGATTCGCGCCGTCCATGTAAACCTGCCCGCCGTTCGCGTGAATGATGGCGCAAATTTCTTTGATCGACTCTTCAAACACGCCGTGCGTCGATGGGTACGTCACCATCAGCGCGGCGAGTTGGGCGCGATGCTGTTCCGCTTTCGCTTTGAGATCGGCAACGTCGATGTTGCCTTTGTCGTCGCATTTCACCACCACCACATTCATCCCCACCATCACGGCGCTCGCGGGATTCGTGCCGTGCGCGGATTGTGGAATCAAACAAATGTTGCGATGACCATCGCCGCGATTTTGATGATAGGCTTGAATCACCAGTAATCCTGCATATTCGCCCTGCGCGCCGGCATTCGGCTGCAAAGAAACCGCGGCGAAGCCGGTGATCTCCGCGAGCCACGTTTCGAGCTGCTGAAACATTTCCTGATAACCCGCGGCCTGCTCGACCGGCGCGAACGGATGCAGCTTGCCAAACTCCGGCCACGTCACCGGAAACATTTCACTCGTCGCATTCAACTTCATCGTGCACGAGCCGAGCGGAATCATGCTGATAGTGAGCGAAAGATCTTTGGATTCGAGCCGGCGCATGTAACGCAGCATCTCGGTTTCGGAGTGATATTTGTTGAAAACGGGATGCAGGAGAAATGGCGTGGCGCGGCTCATTTGGCCTTCGTAGCCGGGGTCGGCCGCGGCGGCAATGTCGCTTACCGTAAAATCATGCGGCCGCTCGAGCGCAAAAATCTCGATCAACACGCCGACTTCCGCGGCGCTGGAAATCTGATCGAGCGCGACGCCCAGCGAACCGTCGTCGTATTTGCGGAAGTTGATCCGGTGCGCCTCCGCGGCCGCGAGAATTTTCGGCAGCATCGGCTTGTCAACTTCAACACGCAGCGTGTCAAAAAAATCCTGACGCAAGATTTTATAACCGAGCCGTTGCAGCGCCAGCGCCAAAACTTTTGTCATGTTATGAATGCGCGTCGCAATGCGTTTGAGGCCGTCGGGGCCGTGATAAACCGCGTACATGCCGGCGATCACCGCCAACAACACCTGCGCGGTGCAGATATTCGAAGTCGCTTTTTCGCGGCGAATGTGTTGCTCGCGCGTTTGCAGCGACATGCGCAACGCCGATTTGCCGTTGGCGTCCACCGAGACGCCGATGATGCGGCCGGGCATTTGGCGCTTGTAGGCGTCGCGCGTCGCGAGATAAGCGGCATGCGGTCCGCCGTAGCCCAGCGGCACGCCGAATCGTTGCGTGTTGCCGACCGCGGCGTCTGCGCCAAACTCTCCGGGCGGCGTGAGCAACACGAGGCTCATGATATCCGCGGCCACGGCGACGAGCACCCCCGCGGCGTGGGCACGCTCGCAGAACGGACGATAATCATAGATAGCGCCGTCGGTCGCCGGATATTGCACCAACGCCCCAAATACCTCCGGCGTCAATTCGATTTTTTCGTGGTCGCCAACGATAATCTCGATGCCGAGCGGCGTCGCACGGGTTAGCAACACCGCGATAGTTTGCGGATGGCAATCCCGCGAAACCAAAAACCGCGCCGGTTTGGGTTCGCGCTTGGCGTGATAAAACATGCTCATGGCTTCCGCCGCCGCAGTGGCTTCATCCAGCAGCGACGCGTTCGCCACCGGCAAACCGGTGAGATCGATGATCGCCGTTTGAAAATTCAGCAACGCTTCCAAGCGGCCCTGCGCGATCTCGGCTTGATAGGGCGTGTATTGCGTGTACCAACCCGGGTTCTCCAAAATATTGCGCTGAATCACCGGCGGCGTGATGGTGTCGTGATAGCCCATGCCAATCAGCGACCGATAAACTTTATTTTTCGCTGCCACCGTGCGGAGCCGCGCCGTCACTTCATATTCCGTGCGAATCCCGTCAAGCTGCAACGCGTGTGTTGAGCGAATGCTCGTCGGAATCACAGTTTCAATAAACGCCTCGAGCGCTGGCGTGAGCTTGTCGAATGCCAGAGTCGTGAGCATTTGTCCGGTTTCAGCGGCGTCGGGTCCGACGTGCCGGCGAATAAAAGCATTGGTGCGAGAAAGATCGATGGACATGAAAATCAACTCCTCAAATTCTTATTGCGCAATAATTTCATGGATAATAAAACCAAATCCCGCCCTTCCACTTTTAAAAATGGGAAAAGCGGGACGCATAAAAATTTCAGCCGACCGCGACGGCCATCCTGAAATTGGCCGGTCGCTTAAACTTTTGCATTCTTGGAGCCAATCTCAGACGATCTGTTTCTGATATTCTTCGGCCGCCAGCAGTTTTTTGAATTCGTCTTTATTCGACCATTTGATCTTGATCAGCCAGCCTTCGCCGTACGGGTCTTGATTAATCAACTCGGCGCGATCGCCAAGCTTCGCATTCACCTCGACGATCGTTCCGCTCAACGGCGCGAACAGCTCCGACACGGTTTTCACCGCTTCGATGGTGCCGAATGATTCCATTTGCGCCGTGGCCGCATTCACCGCCGGCAACTCGACAAACACAATGTCGCCCAGCTCGCCTTGCGCGTAATCGGTGACGCCGATGGTCGCCACCGCGCCGTCAATTCGCACCCACTCATGCTCGGGGGTGTAGCGTAAATCCGCAGGAATGTTCATGGGTAAATCCTCAACATTATGATACTTTCAATTCAGTCATGCTTCGACTTCGCTCAGCATGACAGCGACATTAAAACTCCGAGCGCCGCCGAAGAGGCGCTCAATATTCAACCTGACGTCTCATCACACTTTGTCACCCCGAGCGAAGTCGAGGGGGTGATAGTTTTCATGACTCGTTTCATTCTTGCATTTCGCGAGTTCATGCAACCTCTCCCAGTTCCTTGCAATCAACGCCTCCTTCTTTTTCCGGCTCCACCCTTTGAGTTGCTTTTCTGCTTCAATGGCGCTGATGGCATCATGATAGAACTCCTGATAAACCAATTCAACGGGCCTTCGCTTGAACGTGTAAGCTTCCGGATGAATCCCTTCGTTATGTTCTCGCAATCTTCGTTCTATGTCGTTGGTGACGCCAACGTAGTACGAGCCGTCTTTGCATTTGAGAATGTAGACGTACATAAACTCACCCTGTGTTGGATGATAAAGATTCTTTATCATCCAAGAATGTCATGCTTCGACTTCGCTCAGCATGACATCAGTTTTATAACCCTGAGCGGAGTCGAAGGGTCACGCCGCCGGACCCGGCTGGGTTTGCATTTTGAGCCGCTTGAAAAAATGCTCGACGTATTTCGTATCGAAATTACCCGATTGAAAATCGTGATCGGCCATGACTTTTTGATGAAACGGGATCGTCGTATGAATGCCCTCGACGACAAATTCATCCAGGGCGCGCTCCATGCGCTCGATCGCTTCCGCGCGGTTTCTGCCGTGGGCAATGAGTTTGGCAATCAACGAATCATAAAACGGCGGAATTTTATAACCGGCGTAAGCATGCGTATCGACGCGAATGCCGATGCCGCCGGGCACGTGAAACGATTTCAATACCCCGGGCGAGGGCCGAAACTCATTGTTCGGATCTTCGGCGTTGATGCGGCACTCGATCGCATGGCCGCGCATCTTGAAATTCGGATTGATATTATCCAGCCGCTCACCGCGCGCCACGCGAATTTGCTCTTTCACCAAATCCAGGCCGTACACCGATTCCGTCACCGGATGCTCGACCTGAATGCGCGTGTTCATTTCCATAAAATAAAAATCGCCGTCCTGAAAAAGAAACTCAATGGTCCCGGCGTTGATATAGTTGACGCTCTTGGCGCCCTTCACCGCGGCCTCGCACATCCGCTGCCGCAACTCCGGCGTGAGCGCCGGCGATGGTGATTCTTCAATCAGCTTTTGATGCTTGCGCTGAATCGAGCATTCGCGTTCGCCCAGGGCAAACACGTTGCCGTGCATGTCGCCGATCAATTGCACTTCGATGTGACGCGGATGCTCGAAGTACTTTTCCATGTAAACGGCGGGATTGCCAAACGCCGCTTCCGCCTCCCCCTGCGCCTGCTTGAAAGCATTTTCCAACTCGCTCTCCTCGCGCACGACGCGCATGCCACGCCCGCCGCCGCCGGCCGTGGCCTTGACGATCACCGGATAGCCCAACGCCGCGGCGACCGGCAACGCTTGCTTTGCATCTTCCAACAAACCGTCGCTGCCCGGAATCGTCGGCACGCCGGCTTTGCGCATGGTGTCTTTGGCGAACGCTTTGTCGCCCATCGCGGTGATCATTTCCGGGGTCGGTCCGATGAATTTGATATTGCACGAGGCGCAGACCTCGGCGAAGTGCGCATTCTCCGCCAGAAAGCCGTAGCCCGGGTGAATCGCTTCGGCGTTGGTGACTTCTGCGGCGCTGACAATGCGCGGGATATTCAGATAACTTTCGCGACTCGGGCCCGGCCCGATACACACGGCTTCATCGGCAAAGCGCACATGCAAAGAATCGGCGTCGGCCACCGAATAAACCGCCACCGTTTTGATCCCCAATTCTTTGCAGGCCCGAATGACCCGCAGGGCAATTTCACCGCGATTCGCGATCAGGATTTTTTTCAAATGGTCTTCGTCCTCGCCTCTGGAAAATTTAGAATTGAAAATTTTCAATTCTAAATTTAAAATACTTTTGCGGATGGCCGGAACGGCGTTATCATCACGTTTTTTCGACGCGAAACAGCGGCTGATTATACTCGACCGGCTGACCGTTGTCCACTAAAATCTCTTCAATGCGACATGAAAAATCCGCTTCGATTTCGTTCATCAGTTTCATCGCCTCGATGATGCACAACACTTGGCCGGTGCTGATGATGCCGCCGACCTTCGCATAAGGATCAGCATCAGGCGCCGGCGCGCGATAAAACGTCCCGACCATTGGGGACTTGATTTCAACAAGATTTTTGGCCGACGCCGGCATGGGCGCCGAGAGTGCGGGTGGCGCGGCCGCCGGCGCCGATTGCGCCACTGGCGCCGGCAGGGGCGGCGCGGGAATTTGTACATGGGTCATCGCGGCGGGATGCGCATGGCCCGGATACTTCGAAATTTTGACCTTGCGTCCCCAGCAGGAGACTTCCAGGTCGGCAATACCACTCTCTTCGACGATTTTAACTAATCGCCGGATTTCTTCTTCATTCATACCTCATCCTCCAGCCCCTCCGGAATTTTTTGTTGGTCGAATTATTGTCAGTGTCAAAAAAACTAAGATTTTGAAACACGTCAATATAAACGATAATCGGTAAAAAGTCAACTGCTAATTCGGCGAAAACAGAGCAAATTAGGTTTTAGAAATATAGAGTGTACAAAAGAACAACGTATGGTTTTGCCGCCGAAAAATTCGTCGTCATGTGACGCGATCGTATTACAGCGCTGCTGGCGCCGGCTCCATTTTCGCAGCCATAGTTTCATACAACGCCATTTGCCCGCCAAAGAAAGTCAATCTCGTGGCTAATTTCATCAAGAGGAAAATCTGTCCGAGTAGAAAGGCAAAGACGATGCTGAGTCCGCTCGATTGATTGGCGCCGGGGGGATTGAGGCTGTAAACGCCGATAGCCAGCAAAAGAAAAATTCCCAGCGCCAAATATAAACCGAACGTTTGGGCGGGGTGAGAGAAAATAAATTGTGCCCCGTTCAACATGGCGGCAAATGCGTTGCGCTGATTGTGCACCACAGTTGCAATTTTGGCGTAATCAAAAACCATATTGACGAGCATGAGCAAAAACGCCACGACGAGATACGCGCCGGCCGTCATGAAGAAAACAGTCTTCTCCACCGTGGTGTCGCGCGTGCTTTCCGCAATGAGGGCAAACAATTGCGGCGCGATGAAACCGAAGACGAGAAAATAAAGCACTCCGGAGAGCACGGCCAGCCCGACGAACCGCAGAAAATAACGGCCGCTCGCGCTAAAGAAACGCTCCATCGTCAAACTCTCTTCGCGATGGGCAAAACGGTCGAGAATGCCGCCGAGCAGAAACATCCAAACGATCATGTAGCCGAGGCCGAGACCGACGATACCGGCAGAATTGGCGAAGAGGCTGCCGTTCAACCAGGATTCTAAATTCCCAAGAAACGGGCCAACGCCGATCACCGCCGGCGAAAAAGTTTTGCCTAAAGCCCCGGCGCTGTGATTGAATTCTTCATACCAACGCATATTTTAAGCGCGCCGGTTTTTCATACACCCAAAGCTTCCAGCGCTCTTTGCCGTCCCAATTTTCGCGCACCGTATCACCGTTCGCAAACACCGCCATCACTTCGACCGGAAACGTCGCGCCGCCGTTGCGCCGCACGACGATCTGCGTGCGAAAATTTTTGGCGCCACCATTCGTCGCCGGTTTCGCTTTGCCCGCATAACTAATTTTTCCATCCACCTCAACCAAGCCTTTTGGCACTGCGGGCACACTTGAAACCGATTGAATCGCATAATCAAAAACTTCCGAGCTGCGATGCGCCTGGTCGAAGAACCACGTCATATCTTTGCCGGTCACTTCGTTGACCACGGCAAAAAAATCATCCGGCGCCGGATGTTTGAATTTGTAGCGCTCGAAAAAAGTCGACATAATTTTTTGCAGCGTCTCCCAGCCGAGATAGCGTTCGAGCGTGCTCAACCACAATGCCGTTTTGTTGTAAGTGATATTCGATCCCGAGGCCGGAAAATATTTGTAGGTGAGCGTCGATTGCGCGTCGGAAGTTGCGACCGCACGATAACCCTGTAAACGATTGCCTGAAGTCAGGCGCGGCAATTTCACCTCGTCAAATTTCACCGGAATGAAGCCGCGAAAATAACGCCGCACCCACGCGCTTTCGCCGAACGCCGCTTCCATCGCGCGGGCGGTGGAAAACGTGTTGAAGCCTTCATCCAGCCACGCGTGCTCGAACTCGTTGTTGCCAACGATGCCGTACCAGAATTGATGGCCGCATTCGTGAACGGTGACGCCTTCCGGCGAGCCTGCGCCTTCCGGATTCAACCAGCGCGTGCCGCAGGTGAATAGCGTCGGATACTCCATGCCGCTAGCGCCGCTTTCATACGCCGGATCGACGACGGTAACGTGGCCGTATGGATACGCGCCGAACCACGTGCCGTAATATTGCAACGCTGCCGCGGTCGCCGCAAAATGCCGCTCGGCTTGCGCGAGATGCTCCGGTTGAATCAACAATCGCATGTCCACCGCTGGCAGGCCGGGATGTTCGAAACGTTTTTCGCGCACGAGATAATCCGGGCTCGTCGTCCACGTGAAATCGTGCACATCGGCCTGCACGTGACGATGCGTCGTCGTGCCGTCGGGATGATTGGTTTTTTCCACCAGGCGACCGGTCGCGCCGAGCACGTAATTGGAGGGCACGGTCATTTTCACCTCGTACACGCCGTAGTCCGAGAAGAATTCCGTGCCGGCATGAAACTGATGGCAATTCCACTGGCCGCCGTTTTCATAAACGCCGAGCTTGGGAAACCACTGCGCGAGGAAAAAATAATTGCCGCGAAACCCGGTGCGCGCAAACGTGCGCGGAATTTTGCTCGTGAAAGCCAACTCGACTTGAATGGATTCACCCGGCGCAATGCTTTGCGGCAGCGGCACCATCATCACGGTTTGATCTTCGGGATTGCCGTCATCCGGCGCGGCAAATTTTTTGTTCGAAGTGAGATCGGTTTCTGAAAATTTACCCAGCGGCAGGATTTTGATGGCGTTCACATTTACGTAACTCCAATCATCCTCGCGCAAATTACGCTGTGTGCCACGAATGGTTTGGCCGGCGAGCGTGCGCTCGAGCAGCCACGTGCTGCGCGTGTTCTTCCACGCATTATAATAGAGATGAAACCGCAGCTCACTGGTGGGTTGATCGCGATCATTGCGCCAGGTAATAATCTCGCGGCCTTCAAGCATTTTCGCTTGTGGATCGAGCCTGACCTCGATGGTGTAATTCGCGTTGCGCGGGCTGAGGGCAGGTTGGGCTGGCGCCGTGGGGATGGCAAATAATACCGCCAGTGCCGCAACGGCGTTTAAACAACACTTCGTTTTTCTCCTCATCGCTCTCCCTTTCGGTTTGGTTGTGGAGAAAAAGATGGCAAGAAATAGCGAAGATGTCAATAATATTTTTTTGTTTAATCTTTATTGGCAGAAAACCAAAAACTTTACCGCATCGACAAAAAATTATAAATCTTGCAGCGCGCGCACCGCCTCCAGCGCTTCCGCCAATTCCTTCGCCGTCGCAAAACGTTTCGATTTATCTTTTGCCATCGCCTGTGCCAGCGTCGCGTCGAGAGCCGGAGAGAGTTTCGTATTCAGCTCGGAAGCGCGCAGCGGGGTTTGCGAGAGAATGCGGTTGGAAATGGTGGCAAGCGACTCGCCAAGAAACGGGCGCTGGCCGGTCGCCATTTCATAGACAATGACGCCGAGCGAAAAAATATCGGATTGCCCATCCACTTTGTCGCCGCTGATTTGCTCGGGGGACATGTAACTCGGCGTGCCGAGCACCGCGCCGTCCTGCGTTAGTGTTGAGTAATCCACATGCGCAATGCCGAAATCCATCACTTTCACCACGTCGTCGCTGGTGAGCATAATGTTGGCCGGTTTGATATCGCGATGCACGACGCCGTTGCGATGCGCATAATCGAGCGCGTCACCAATCGGCGCCACGAGACGGCAAATTTCTTCCAGCGGAAACGGCGCGCGTTTTTGGATCAACGCTTCCAACGTCTCGCCTTCGAGAAATTCCATCGCAATAAAGGAATACGCGCCCGCTTCATCGGCCTGATAAATCGTGACGATGTTGGGATGATTGAGCGCGCCGGCGGCCTGCGCTTCGCGGAGAAAGCGCTGGCGCGTGCGCGCGCTGTTGCCGGTGCGCAGGCTGGCGTGAATCGTTTTCACCGCCACGCGGCGATTGATGGTCGGGTCGTAACCTTCATAAATTTTCCCCATCGCGCCGGCGCCGATTTCACCGATGATTTCAAAGCGGCCGAGGCGCACCATCTCGCCACGCGCATCGGTGACGACGGCGTTGGCGGCGTTGCCGGAAATTGTTACCATTTCCGGCACCTCGCCCACTCGCGCTCGCAAAAATGCCGTGACGCCGCCGGTCGCGATGATAGCAAAAATTGTCGTGACACACTTAAACCAGACACGGCTCAGCGTAAAAAATCCGAACGCGCCAACCCACGCCAATAAAATCAAGCCGAGTAAAACGACGCCGACATATAAACGCGGCAATCGCCGAGCGGCAAACAACGCCGCGAGTCCCAGCACGAGGAGCGCGACAAATTCAAAACTCTCGACGGCGCTATTGCGAATCAGCGCATTGCTTTGCAAAATATTAGAAGTGGAAGTGGCAAGTTTCTCCACGCCGGGCAGTCTGGACGACACCGGCGTCGGCACAAAGTCCGAGGTGCCCGCGGCGGTCACGCCGATAAAAACAATTTTGCCGGTTAATTCGGTTGAAGGATTCTGTTGTAAAATCGCCGCCGCCGAAGTTTGCGGGAACGTTCCCGGGCCGCCGTAATAATTAATCAACGTCCAGCCGCGCTGATCGGTCGGCACAAAAATTTCGCCGATCTGTATGCCCGCGCCGACCTTCACCTGCACCTGGCCGCGCGTTTGTTCCAAAAACTGCGTTGCCGCCTGCACGGGCAATGAAGGAAAGTACGAATCGTCATGACGCACGATTTGCGCTTCCCAACGCACCACCGACTCGCTGAATTGCTCTTCCGGAAAAAGGTTGATATGTCCGGACGGCAAGCTGGCGCTCACCAATTCGATTGCCGCAGAATTCATGATTCCGCCCCACACCGGCGGATTGATTAAAAGCTTTTCGCGAAAATCAAACAGCACAAACGCGCTCGCGGCGAGTTTTTCCGCCAGCGGCGCGGCAATAAGCGCGGTGTCGAAATTGGAAAAATAATAGGGGAAAATAATTTTTTGCGAGGCCGCCGCGAGCTCGGCGAGTTTTTGCGTGCCGGGCGCTTCTTCCAATTTAGCCGGCAACATGAGATCACAAACCACGAGCCGAGGCTGTGCGGCGAGAATGCGCGTGAGCAGCTCCACCAATTTTATTCGCGGCCACGGCCAGCCGCCGGCTTTTTGCAAGCTCAAATCATCAATCGTGATCAGATGAATGCGCGCGTCGGGCGGAAGCGGCCCGCGCAGGCGAAAGTAGAGCTCGAGATTGGCGCGTTCGAGCCGCTCAAAAATTCCGGCGCCCGGCAGAATTTGCAAAGCCAGCAATGCGGCGAGCAGCAGCACGGCGCCGCCGAACAGTTGCGGCCAGCGCGCGCGCCAAAGTTGTTGCCGGCGGCGTTGTTGCCACGCGGCTAATTTTTCACCGGAAGAAATCGGGGAGGATTTGAGGCTAACGTTCGGCATTCGCGTTGCTGATTCCATTTTAAAAACCCCGTCGGGCCGACTGGGTTACGGTTCGGCATCGAGATCGAGGTCGCGTTGTTGATTCCACCGCACCCAGTCCAACTCGGCGCGGGCGTCGGTGAAACGGTTGGGCTCCGAGGGGCGGCCATCCTTGCCGATCACGACTTGCTGTTGCGCTTGCACCAATTTGACCCACGCTGCGAGCGTGATTTGCTGCGGTCCCGGCACCTGCTGCGGCCCCGGCACTTGTCCGGGACGCAAACCCGGTTGCGGTCTAAATAACGCGCCGCCGCCGCGCACTTCGACCGTGCCTTCGTAAACCCGCACATTCGTCACGCTGTCTGACGACACCATGGCGCGATAAACCGTGCCCTGCACGCCGGCAATCGCGGTGGGAAATTTGACGTCGACTTTCGGCTGGCGATTGAACAATTTGTTGACGCGCGTCCACAACGAGCCGAGCGACAAGTCGAATTGCGCCTGCAGCGGTTGGGCCGGCGCCGCCGGTTTCTCGGTGCGGACGAGCTTCGTAATTTTCAATTGTGAATGAGCCGCCAGCCGAATCACGCTGCGATTATCCAACACCAGCTCCGCACGCGCTTTCGCCGCGGTTTGAATTTCATCGTTGGGATTCAACAACAAATTCGGCGTGACCTTTTGAAAATCGCCTTTGCCGCTGCGCCGGTATTTAACCGGCCCTTCATAAAACGTCAGTGTCGCCTGCGCCGCCGAGGTTCGCAGTTGTTCAAACTTCGGCTCCGGCACCGCACGGATGGGAAACAGCAACGAATCGCCGGGGAGAATCCAATTCAAATCCTTAATATGAGTATTGGCGGTTTTCAGCGCGGCGAACAGCGAATCATTAAAAAAACCATAATAGCGAATGGCGAGATAACTCGCCGTATCCCCGCGGCGCACGGTGAATTTTTTGTGCGAATTCTGCGTGGAAGCAGAAAAGATGAACGGTAGAAGGAGAAGACTCGTGAAGACGAGCAGGCGTTTGATGAAGCGCGAAGGTTGAGACGACATAGGAACAAAGCGAAGTAAAATGTGCGATTAAAACCACAAGTTCCACAAAAGGGGCGGCAAAGTAAAAACTTCGAACACGGATAACGCCGATGACACGGATTCGCGCGGATTTTTATTTTTTGCTTTATCCATGTCAATCCGCCGAATCCGCCGAATCCTGCGGACGCAGTCCGTGTTCAAAAAAAATCATATCCTATCACTCATTCAATTTCGCCACGGCGGTGCGGACGCTGGTGGCATGGCTATCCGGTTGCGTCCACGCGAAAATGATTTCGTGCTCATTGCGCGCGAGGCGCGGGAAACCGCTGGCCCGTTTGGTGCTGGATTGGGCGAGAGTAAAAGATTGGCCTCGCCAGCCGTCAGCGCGCACGCGGCGCAGACGGATATCGCCATTGTTGTCGGTTTGCTCCAGCCAGCTCACGAGCGCGGTGCTGTCGGGAAGCAAGAGCAAATCCACCCGGCCCATCGGCTCACGATCACCGACTTCAATGGGAGCGCCAAACGTTGCGCCTTCGTCGCGCGAAAACGCCACACGCACATGCGGCGTGTCTTGCGCTTCGGTATACCACGCCACGGCCACAAAAGCGCCATTCGCCGCGATGGCCGGCCCATTTACCGGGCAGCCTTTGTGCTCCCAATTGTCGGCGTGCACGAGGCGCGGCGCGCTCCAATTACCATTCAGATAGCGCACGATACCGATGTCGCGAATTTCATGCAGCGAACGATCGCGATAAACCACCAGCGCGCCGTGGCTCGTCAGCGCCGCGTCGGTTTGGCAACATTCACACACACGCGCGTCCAAAACGCTTTCATTATATAACACTCCGCTTTTATCCATTGCCGCGAATCGCAGCGTCATCTCGGCGCTCTCATTGAGTTCCGCATGGCCGTTGGTGTTATTCGCAAAATTGCGCCCGTCCAGCCACACCACGCCGAGTTGATCATTTGCCCACGATAACAGCGACACAAATCCATGTTCAGTTTGGGTGCCATCGCGATGCGGCGTGATGGCCTCGCCCCAATTTTTTCCGGCCGCAATTGACCGCGCCAGCTTCACGTCATAAGCATATTTGCTCTCGCCGGATCTGGCGAGCCAGTGCGCGGCCAGGGTTTGATCGGGCAACTTGATGATTGATGGAAAATCGGCCCAATTGACAAACCAGTTTTGGCCCGAAGCAATGGTTTGCGCCGACGACCATTGGCCCGCGTCATAGATCGAATAAAACAGCGTATGTTGCTCGTCGCCCGTTTTTTCCACCCAGCTTAAATAAATTCGGCCATCCGTTGCGGCAAAAAGATTGGGAACTTTGCTCTCGCCGGGCTTCGCCGGGGAGGTGAGTTCTCGCCATTGAAAGTCCGCGACCGGCCCGGCAGATTTCCGGCTGCAAGCCGTGAGGGCCATAAACAATAAAATGCTTGCAGGCAAAATTTTCATAGCATAAATTTACATGATTTATCTTAAAATCGCAAGTTCTAAAAGCTATTTGACAAAAAGGCCGAAATCGATTATATTTCTCAAAAGCGTTTTTTTGCAAACAATACCATTGGGGCGAAACCATTTAAAATGCAATCGTTTGGTTCTGGGTCGATGGGTTGCGGCTATTGCCGCGTTACAAAAGAGAGGCGATTTATGTTCTGCTATTCCTGCGGCGCTGAAATTAAATTGGAGAGCCGGCAGCCGGGCCGGGGCGATACCTGCGCGAAATGCGCGGCGTATTTGCACTGTTGCCGCAATTGCCGTTTTTATGATGAAAAGGCGCACCATCAATGCCGCGAGCCGCAAGCGGAATTTGTGCCGGACAAGGCAGTGGGAAATTTTTGCGACTATTTTGAAGCCGCCAGCCAACGCGGGCTGGATAAATCCGCGGCGCGCGCGGCGGAGTCGAGAAAAAAGTTGGAGGAATTATTTAAACCAAAATCATAGGGCCGTATAAATTTTAAATTACAAATTTTCAATTTATAATGCTATGGATTGCGGCTGCACCAACCTTCGGACGCCAAAAAAAGAGGCCATCTCGTCAATCAACGACAAACGCGATGGCCTCCACCGTGCAATCCCCGCCATGAAATTTTTAGCGCCCCGCATGATCGAGTTGATTTCGTGAGCCGCCGCTCTCGCTGTTGGTGACCTTGCCCATTCCTCCAGCCATCAACAGCCTCGCCAGAACTGAGAGCGCCATCCCGTCAATCGCGTCCTGTGACGGGATGGCTAAGCTCTCGAGGGAAGAGTTCCCCCCTATTGAAAAAAATCGGGGGATGTAAATCCCGCGGGTTATCGGATACGGCGTCGACCGGTGGTGCGGTGCTTCTACCAGATCTGTTTCTGACGCAACGGCGATATTTCCCGTATGTTCATCACCTCACAACAGCAATCGGCCCGCTACTATATAGACATGAATCCCCGCGCTTTTCTCTCACTGTTTTTTAATTTTTTTTTATTCAAACAATGAAAACGCCGTCGCCCGATCTCTGCCGGCTAAACACTCAAGCTGCGGCACTTGCACAAATTTATGGGAATCCAGCTCTTTCCCCACCTTTTCAATGAGCTGGCGATATGAAATGCGGCCATTCGCTTCGCGAAGAACTTTAACCAGATAGCAGGTGAAAGCGCCGTTAAAAGTTCGGCCGATTTTGGCGTCCGCCGCCTGTTGGTCGCTCTGACAGGCCGCCAGCAAAACATTGCCTTCGCGCACGCGCACGTCGCCAAACCGCGCCGCCTGAAATTTCTGCATCGCGGTTTCGATGCGGCGCTCGAACTCCGCATCGCGCCCGCGCACTTTCGCAAACGCATTCACTTCCTGCATCACAAACGCGCGCTGCGCTTCATGAAATTTCTTTTTTGCCGCGACAATGGCTTTGCGCTCCACATAGGTCGGGGGAATAAACCGAAAATTGATTTTATCATTCGGCCCGCGATTATTGCTGCCGGCATGGCAACAATCCATAATCAACGTTAAATTGCTGTTGGCCGGAAAACGATCGTACAATTTTTTGAGCGTATCATCGATCAGATAGCCGGACTTTTTGTGATCATAAGGCACGAGCGCCTCGTCCGCGCCGTCGGTTTCATCGCCGTTGTCGTCCGGAGAAAAATGGCCGTGCCCGGCGTAGTGAAACACCCGGATGGATTTTTCTTCCCCGCCCGCCGCCAGCCAACCCAGGCCGTCGACAATGCCCTTGCTCGTCCCCTCTTTGTCCGTGAGCAGAAGAATATTGTCCTCGGTAAAGCCGTACAAACTCTTTAATACCTCTTTCATCGCTTTCACATCATTGACGCACCCGTACAGCGGGGAGTTGGCATAGGCATTGACGCCCACTAAAAAGGCTTTTTTGAGCATAAAAGTTCTCCAAGAAAAACGCATTAAAATAATTTGCCGCACTTACTTCTTCAGCGGATTGGGGATTTCAACATCGCGCGCGGTGATCGTCGTTTTATCCGGCGGCTTCTTTTTATCGGTCACATATTTAAAAAATTTTTCAAGATCACCGCAAGTATCGTCAACCTCGCAAAGCGTAATCGTCTCGTCCGGCATCATCACATTGATACAATCGTCATGCATCGTCACGCCAGTGATCTGCGCATACGTAAAACTGTCTTTACGGACATTGAGCGAAACCGCATTGAGCGCCACTAGCAAGCGATGATTTGTCGCCGCCATGAAACCTTTGACGATTTCATAATTGCCGGGGCCGCTTTCATTGGTATAGTCGCCGCAAACCTGCGCCTCGATTTTTTCGCCGGCCTTCAACATGCTTTTGGCAATTGCTTCCAACTTCGCAAGGTTCGCCATACTCGCTCCCTTCGCTTGGTGACCGATTAACTTTGCAAACCACTAAAACCCCGCCCCCGCAGTTGCCGGACTGGTTGGTATTTTATATACCACCGGCCCGCGCAACTGTCCCGTCCCCCCTGCCTATATAGACAATCAAATGGCGTAAATTCTCACATCATTTTTTTCAAAACCCCGCCAGAAATTTACGATGGGTTCCGCCAACGCCACGGGACGTTTTCGCTGGCGATTTTTTCACCGTGCGCAATCGCTGCGCTGATCAATTGCGGCGAAAACTCGGTGGCCGAATTTTCCTGGCCGTACCAATCTTTCGGCGCAAACACGCGCAGATCAACCGGGCGCTTGTTAGCCGCAGCGAGAAGGCCGGCCAATTTATTGACGGCGTCCTTTGCTTCGTCGCTAAAACTGCCCGGCGTCGCGGTCAATGCCTGCAATTTCTGGACGGCCTCGGCTAAACTGCTCCAACGCATGGCGCTGCGAATATCATCCAGGTAAATTTCATCGATGATGATCTCGACGGTTCGTTTGAGAACATCCAACCCGCTGACGCGGGTGCCCGCAAGATTATCCCGCCATTTTTCATACGGCATTTTCTGCACCGCATTATCCGAAAAAGACTCGCCCTCCATCAGCAATTGGCTGGTGAGCAAAACGTAAATTTCATCCGGCTTCGTTGCAAAAGCGCTGGCCAACGGCGTGATATTGCGCACCCCGCCATCCACCAACACCTCGTGTTCATCCTTGAAAGTCACCTGTGGAAAAACCACCGGAATCGAAGCCGAAGCGAGAACGCGCTTGATAAAATGCTCATCCTCCGGCCACCATTCCTGATACGCTCCGGAAACGAGCGAAACCGTGCCCACGGCAAAATTACGGCCGGAGCTGCGCAGCGCGGTGAGCGAGAGATGCTTTTTCAGCAATCCTTCCAACGGCTCGAGACTGTAAATACTGTCCGCGCCGAGCGCGAGGCCGGGCGCGCCGCCCACGCGGTTTTCGTAAACGCTGCTGTTGCCGCGAATTTCCATGGTCCACAGCCGGTGCAACGCCTCGACCTTCTGTTGCAAATTGGCGAGGGAATTGCCGGCAATCGGCGCCTGCGCCAAAAACGCGGCATTGAGCGCGCCCACGCTCACCCCGCGAATGATGTCGAAATCAATGCCCTGATTGATCACCAACTCGCGCAACATGCCGACCTGATACGCTCCGCGCGCGCCGCCGCCCGCGAGCACCACTGCTCGTTTCATCTGCATTCTCCCGGTTAAAAACCAGCGCCGCCGTTTCGCCGCGTTGTGATTGAAGAATTCCGCGCGAAGTTTCCGACGCCTCATTCATTTATATAGACACCGAATTGAGGCGATTTCTCTCATTTTTTTTGAGAAATTTTGCCCTAAAATTAAAAAACGCCTTTCAGGGATGAAGAGCGTTGGGATTGGCGAAGCCGGGCAAAAAAATATGGGTCGCGTCAAAGCAAAAAGCTTTTGAACACGGATGACGCGGATAACACGGATTTTTATCTTTTGCTTTATCCGTATCTTGGTGGTTATCTTTGATTGCGGCTTTACTGTGCTACGGATTAACCTCGCATTACGACTTCACTCTTTCCAGCGCGTCCATGATCAAATGCAGCAATTCATCGGGGCGGTGCGTGATGCCGAAGGCGTGGGGCGGAACGCCTTTGGACGGATCCGGATAGCCGATATAAAAAATGACCGGCACGCGCTTTTTTTGCTTCGCGTAGTTTTCTAAAAAATTTTACGATTTCTTTTTGTTGCGTTTGTCTCTAGAAAATAATTCCGAAATGGTCGACCGGCCGGCAAACGATTCGCCGTCCTGCCGGCTGCGGCGCTGCAATACGATCCAGCGCCAGACGAGAATCAGTAATAAAATTGCAGCAATTGCAACAATGATGAAGGCAGTCATAATTTTGAAAACTGTAAAAAAGATAAAAAGCTAAAAAGAAATTTTAATCATCCAACCGCGAAAAGCTAAAATCAAATTTAGCCACCAAGGCGCCAAGACACGAAGTTAATCAGGGTTTCTTGGTGCCTTGGTGGTTTAATTTTTTTTTGCAATCAAGTTCAGATTTGACGCCTATAATAAAAAAAGCCGAGAACACGCGCATCATACTTGTGCCATTTGCTTTTTGCCGTTTGCCTTTTGCTTTTTTTCCGCCGCGCGTTTATCAACCGCAAAATGTTTTTCCGCCCAGCCGGCGAGGCGCACGAACGGAAAGCCGATCACGAAATACATCGCCGCCACCAACAAACCGAGGCCGAGGTAATCGAAATCAATGCCGGCGAGGCGCTGATACTCGCGCGTCAATTCAACCATCGCAATAACGGAAACGACGGACGAATCTTTGATCAGTGAAATAAAATCATTGGTCACCGGCGGAATCACGAGGCGCAACGCTTGCGGAATGATGACGTGCTGCAGCGCCTGCCAGCGCGTCATGCCGAGCGCCAGCGCCGCTTCCATCTGGCTGCGCGGAATCGAGAGAATGCCGGCGCGATAGTTTTCCGCTTCGTACGCGGCGTAGTTGAGCGCCAGTCCCGCGATGGCGGCGATCACCGGCGAGAGTTTGATGCCAAGCAATTGCGGCAGCGCATAATAAATGAAAAGCAATTGCACCAGCAACGGCGTGCCGCGAACCGCTTCGATGTAAATGATGGCCAGCGTTGAAAACGGCGCCGGCGCATACAATCTCGCGAGCGCCAGCAGCAGGCCGAAGAGAATCGCCAGCAGCATCGAGGAAATCGACAGGCCGACGGTGGTGACCGCGGCGCGCGCCAGCAGCGGCAAATAATCTTTGAAATATTTCCGGAATTTGTCGCGCCACGTTTTTTCCAGTTGATGCTCGCGCAAAAAAGCTTGCCACGCTTCGGGCGGCGTGGCCGAGGCGCGCGTGTCCTGAAAAAATTCGGTGAGGCGCGGCGTCCACATATTCCAGCGCTCGTAAATCGCGCGCAGTTTCCCGTTCGCAATCAACTGGCGCAGCGCTGCATTAATTTCCTGTAGCAGCGCCGCGTCTTCTTTGCGCAGGCCGATGCCGTATTTCATCTCGCCGATGGGATCGCCGGCGAATTTCAATTTCGGATTGGGATAGCCGTAATACAGCGCGATCGGATGATCCATGAGCACGGCATCGAGCCGGCCCAGCGCCAGGTCTTCGTAAGCCGTGATCTGGCCGTCGTAAGGACGAATCTCGATATTGCCCTGCGCCTGCAAAATGCGTTCGGCGAGCGAAGCTTTCAGGGTGCCGACGATTTTACCGGCGCAATCTTGCAAGCTGTTGAGATCATAGGTGTCTTTGCGCACCGTCAATTGTTCGAAGGTCGCGTAATAGGGAATCGAGAAATTAATTTCTTGCTCGCGATCCGGCGTGATTTCGAGGCCGTTGACGACGACGTCATAATTGTCGATGCGCAGCCCCGGCACCAGGCCGTCCCATTGGTTTTGCACGAACACCGGCTCGCGTTGCAACTCCGCGGCGATGGCGGCGACGAGATCGACCTCGAAGCCGAGTTGGCGGCTGGGATTTTGCGGGTCCGGAAAAATAAACGGCGCCCCGCCTTCGGAATCCGCCCCCCAGCGCAAAGTTTTTGCTGCTGGCGTTTGCGCCGAGCTTGCCGCGCTAAAAAGAAACAAAAAAGTGATGAGGGAAAAAAAATTGTGCATGAATAAAACGCAGTCGGTTGATAGAAAACAAAGGCTTTAGCAGGCAGAATGATTCTTCGGCAGAATAATTTTATAAATTATCCTGCCAAAAAATCATTTTGCCTATTTGGCTCTGGTTTAGGGTGCTTTGGCATTAAAACCGGACATGCTCGTAAAAACCAAACAAAAGCGGCTGAGGTTATAAAAACTTCTTTAGAAATTTCCGCGTGCGCTCATCTTCCGGCGTGGAAAACATTTTGCCCGGCGCGCCGCTTTCGACGATGTTGCCGTCTTCAAAAAAAACGACTTTATCGGCGACGTCGCGAGCGAAGCGCATTTCGTGGGTGACGACGATTTGCGTCATACCTTCATCGTCCAATTGTTTCATCACCAGCAATACTTCGTCGACAAGGCCGGGATCGAGCGCGGAGGTGGGTTCATCATACAACATCACGCGTGGTTCCATCGCCAGCGCGCGGGCAATCGCGGCGCGTTGTTGCTGGCCACCAGAAAGCTGCAAGGGATAATGTTGCGCGTGCGCGCCCAGCCCAACTTTGCCGAGCAGATCGAGCGCTTGGCGTTTCGCCTCGTCCGCGGCCACGCCCTTCACCACCATCGGCGCTTTCATGACATTTTCCAGCGCCGTGAGATGTGGAAAGAGATTGAAGCTCTGAAAGACCATGCCGACGCTCCTCCGCAATGCGCGCACCTGCTCATGAAACTGCGCCTGCACCGGCGCATGCGCCGAGGCGCGCTCGAGGTGAATATCGTTAATGGAAATTTTTCCTTGATCAAAAATTTCCAGACCATTCAGGCAGCGCAGGAAAGTCGACTTGCCGCAACCGGAGGGCCCAATGAGCACGGTCAGTTCTCGCGGCGCGACTTGCAAATTTACGCCTTTGATAACGGCAGTGCCGTGAAAAGATTTGTGCAAATTCTTGACGGCAACGACTACATTGTTTTTCTCCATACCGCATCGCTCGTATTGTGATTTGATTTTTGGCAACAATAAACTTGCCCCCTTGCAGCGCACACAGCAACTGACTACACGCTTTGCTCGACGCCCTCGGCATTCGGCTCGTCCAGCAATTCATCCATCATTTCAAACGCATAACGCAAATGCGGAATGACGATCGAGCCGCCGATGATCAGCGCGATGTTCATGGCTTCGTGCAACTCTTCCCGCGTCGCGCCTTCGGTGACGCAGCGGTCGAGATGATAAAAGATGCAATCGTTGCAGCGCAACACCATGCTGCCAACGAGTCCCATCAGCTCTTTGTATTTAATCGGGATGCTGCCGTCGAGGTAGGCTTTGTTGTCCAGCGCGAAAAATTTCTGAAAATCTTTAAAGCCGCTGTTCAAAATTTTTCCGTTCATATCGAGACGATACTTGCGGGTTTTGGTGACTTTGGATTCCATGGGAGGCTCCTCCAGATAATTAGAAATTATTCTTCAGTCGGCACTGCGAGGTTAAACACAAATGCAATGGCTCTTTTAATCGCAAGAAAATTCGATTCGCTTACCTTGCCGAGATTTTGGACGAAACGTGTCTGCGAGACTGATCGAACCTGAAAAGCATCCACCGCAGAAACTTTGTGCAGACCATTTTCATTATTGGGCTCAAGCTTTGCCATCCATCCGACCTCGGCATAATGTTCTTTCCAATCGGTAATGGGCAGGATAATTTTAAGCGCCAGTACGCCCATCTGATCGTCGCTCACAATAACGGCTGGACGAGTCTTTTGCATTTCATCGCCTCGCGTCGGGTCCAAGTCGATTCGCCATATTTCTCCGCGTTTCATTGAACAAAATCCTCCCCATCAAGCGCCGTAAAGGCTGTAAGCTCGTTGTCATTGGCGTATTCTTCGCGCATAATCTCGACCGCGCGGTGTAATTTTTGACGCCGATTTTCGCGCGCAGTTTCCGCTTTAGGTCTGTGTTCACGCAAGAAGGACTCAATTAATAAATAATCAGCCATCGGCAAAATAACGCCAATATGGTTGCCATTTTCATCGGTGACAAATTGTTTGTGTTGTGCGATTGAGTTCATAGTCAACCTTTTTTCATGAAAGAATCAATATTTGAAAGCTTGTGGCAAACCTATGATAAATTTACTGAGAGAAAATTTTAAAAGCAAGCGCGAGCCTCACGGTTGCGCCGGCTGCTGCGGTGAAGCCAGCGTCATCGCCAAAATCATCCCGCTGACGATCAGCCCGAGCATGAAGGTCAAATAGGAATAGCGAATGAAGCGATATTTTTTGTCGTGCAGAACTCTGCCGAGCGCATACAGGTCTTTAGCGAGCGATTCATAAACGAGATCGTGATCGTTGATAACTTTTTCCAACTCGGTTTCAAAATCGGGATAATCGAGATGCGTGAAATCGCCGAAGAAAATCACATTGAAATTCGGATTCTTCGCTTTCATCGCGCCTTCCCGCTTGCCAGCGTATTTGGGCAGAGATGAATAGACGGCAAAAAGAATGCTGAGCAAGCAGGTCAACGCCAGCGCCATTACGGCATAGCGCAATTGTCCTTCAATAATGCGCGGGATCACGAGACTGATGATAATGGAACAAACCGTGATGATCATATTGGCTTTTTGATCGGCCAGCGCGCTGAGCTGCAAATGATTTTGCATCACGATGCGAAACATCGTGTCGGTGGCGCGATCGACATTTTTGCTTTTCATGAAATCTCCTGAGTTAGTGAAGCAGTCGGACTTGGGCAGCGGGTTTCTGCTAAATGTGAAAACTTCCCGGCCCAAGCCCGACTCACCCTATCGCGGCGAATAGACCACGATTCTTCCCGGCTTGCCCGGGCTCGGCGCCTCATTGCAGATGACCAGCGTGCCATCCGCCGCGATGGCGAGGCCTTCCGGCTGCGGGTGCAACGATTTCGGCAAAGGTGAAAGACCGAGCAAATTGCCGTTGGCCTCAAGTTCCACGATCGCATTGCCGCGCGCCGCCATCACGAAAAAATTCCCGGTGCGCGGATGGCGCGCAATCGCCGCCGGCGCAAATTCCTTTTCCTTAATCTGCGCGGTGATTTTCGCGACCGGAATCAGAAAACGCGGTTTCGGCAACAGCTTGTACGTTTTGAGCGAAAAAGCGTAAACGGCGCGGTGATTCGCCGGCACGGAATTGCTGAAATCGATGCCGGCTTCGCCTTTGCAGGCCAGCAGCAAACAATCGGTGCTTGGATCGTACGCCAGCCCTTCCACGTCGTTGCGAATGGACAGTGGCGTTTTGAAAGTTTGAAAATTAATTTTCTCTTTATCCTGCCCCGGCAAAAAGCGCAAAATCGCGCCGCTGCTGTTGACCATGAAAAGCGTGTCTTGCTTTGCGGCAATGTCTTCAAGATCGCCGCGATAGACGGCAAGCTTCCCGAGAGAAAAACGTTGGCGAATGGCGCCGGCGCGGAAATCAATTTCGTAAATAATGCCCCGCTCGTCGTTGTGTCCGAGCAGGCGCCCATCCCTCGTGAAGGTCAACCCCGAGGCTTCGCTCAACTCTTTGGGAAGATTGAGGGACGCCATCTTTTTGTTGCCGAAATCATAACCGGTGATTTCCGGTAATTTCCCGCCCCCGCTCTGCAGCAGGAATAAAACCACGAGCAAAATAGCCATAAAATAATATTGTCACGGGTGAACTTTTTTGTGCATCGACAGTTCAAAACAGGCGTTACAAAAATAGGCACAAAATAGAAAGAAAAGCAATCTTTTTCTCAGAAACTTTTTCTTGCTATTGTCGCCGGAGATGGTTATTTTAAACCTCCCTTTCGCGCCATTGATTGGTCACGTGATTTTCCGCGGTTGGCGTCTAATCGCTAACCCCATTGGCCTGTGAAAAAGCCGGACAAACCGAATCGTTGTTAACAGTGCTGTTGAGGGAAAAGGAGAGCTTATGCAATTCGTTACTGAATTTTAATCCAAACTCGTTATCAATCTTTCTTCGACGGAGATACCATGCAGTTTTCTGGCAACGGTATAAAAATTTTGCTGGCGCTCGTGGCGTTGGGCGCGCCACCGGCCTTCTCCCAAACTTCATCTTTCCAATCGAATTATTTCTCACCGCTTTCAGCTCCACCGACGGCAATCTCGCCAGGATCGCGTTTTTACGAAAATTTATTCGCCGGCGCAAAAATGAGTTTTACGCGCTGGGATTTGGCAAGCCTTGCCACCGCCGCTTTTCTCGATCATCAGAAACCGGCGCAGGGCCTCAAGCTGGCGCCATTTGAAATGGATGAGGAAATTTCCGAAAGCCTGGCGCGAATCGATGGCAAAAAATCCCTCGGCGCCATCAGTCCACTTTATTATCCCGGCGCCACCGCCACGTGGCGTTTCGGCGGCATGATGCTCGCCGATGCGGTTGGTCTGCACGACTATTCCGCCGCCAGCTATGCGCGCATGTTCCGTTTTCATCAGGCGCTTTATTATACCAAAGTCGTGACGCATCTGGCGAAGCGCAACATTCAACGCTACCGCCCGGACAATTCCGACACCTATTCCTTTTTTTCGGGGCACACCTCAACGGCGTTTGCCACCTCAACTTTTCTTTACCTCGAAGCGCATGATTTGATTGACGGGTTGGCGCTGCGTCACGGTGGACGGTTGCCGCTGCTCTCGCCCAGAGGTTGGAAGCGCGTCTCTTTCGGCGTGCTTTACGGTTGGGCAGGTTATGTGGGCTTCTCGCGCATTCACGATAAAAAACATTACCTCAGCGACGTTATTGTCGGCGCGGCCAGCGGCACGCTGGTGAGTTATTTGGTTTATCCGCGCCAAAACCAGAGCGACAACTTGCAGATGGGAATCCAACCGCTGCGCGGCGGATTGGCGATGGGGGTAGGGATTAAGTTCTGATAATGAATTTATGGTTTCAATATCACCAGCTTTTTCGTTTCCGTCCAATTCTCACACCGCATCCGGTAAAAATATAAGCCGGCGGGTAATTTATCGACTCGCCATCTCAGTTCATGCTCGCCGGCGGCCTGGCGCTGATTAACCAATACTTCAATTTCACTCCCCCTCAGATCATAAACTTTCAGTGTCACCTCGCTTGCTTTTGGAAGCAGGTAACGGACGCGCGTTGCGGCGTTGAAGGGATTGGGATAGTTTTGTGATAAAGAATATCCGGTTGGCGTGACGTTGCCATAATCCTCGACTGAAGTGCGGGCCTCGAATATAAACTTTGTGATGATGATTTCGACTTCCGTCTGATCCGTTGGCGGCTGGCCGTTGAAGAGCCACAGATTGAGGCGCGGGTTTTCATTGCCGCGCGTCGGAATATTAGGGCTCTTGTAATTCCAAAAATAAAGCATAGAATCGCGTGGCGCAGCGGATTGATGCCCTCTCACGCTGAGGAAGGCGATGCTATCAGGTTTCCAATCAAAACTATGCGTGGAAAAATTGAGCGCCGGTGGAATCATCCACCGCTGCCGGTTTTCGGAACGGTCCCAGGGTTGAACCACATATTGCGCATTGGGATCAGTCGCCACGCCCCAGCGGGAAAACTCGATGTCGATCTCGCGGTGAAATTCTGCCGAGGCGTTGTCCCAGGTGAACAGGCCCAAAACCACATTCGGATTCAGTTCGCCGACTTTTCCTTTGAGAGCAAAAACATATCTGCCATAACCGAGAACGTTTTTCAGCACGACTTCAGCGCAACGCCATTGTCCGTTGCGCTGAGTTATCTTCAGATGCAACTGCCCTAATGAATCAACCCAAACATTTTCCGCGCCATCGGAAAAATAATTGGGGCCGGGGCCGACAGGCGCCGCGCTGGCTTTAACCCACCATTCGTAGCCGGAAAAAAATATCGTTTTAGGGAAACGCATCGTTGAAACATTCGCCACGGAAATCGTGAACAGCGAGGCCGGCAAATCCGTCAAACCACCAGCTTGCGGTGGATTGACGCCGTTGGGCAAAAGAAAGGCGTGGATCTTGGTCGCATACGCATCGTTGCCGCCCGTGGTGATGTCGCAAGTCCAGATCGAATCGCTGCGGATCGGCGTTAACGGCTGCGCGAACGTCGGCTTGGTCCACCAGCCGGAACCTTCGACGAAAATGTAAACAGCGGCTTGATGAGTATTGGCATCGACGTTTCGTACCCGGCCGGTTAAATTCTCGGAGCTGCCATACGGAGGGATGCGGGTGAATTCGATGATTGGATTTCCCAGCGATTCTCCATGTGCATTTCGCTTTAACGCAATTGCGTTGCCGCTCCAGTATGTTGAGTAAACCAGAATCAAAATGGTCAACACGTACACGCTCTTGATTTTTGTGATGGTTTTCCGCTTCATGACCGTCTCCTCGGAGTAGTTTTTTAAAGACCAT
>Ga0247727_10005593_pt1 | contig 25341 bp, 23 predicted proteins | sample WisWelCaveWW1625_FD_202498 | JGI IMG/M metagenome (GOLD analysis project Ga0247727, IMG submission 202498) | Biofilm microbial communities from Wishing Well Cave, Virginia, United States - WW16-25 | ecosystem: Environmental > Aquatic > Deep subsurface > Groundwater > Cave microbial mat | place...
CGCGCAGCACGTGAAGAAGACGTTATACCGCAATGTGCTGTATCGGACGTCGGATGAGCGTGTGAAGACGTCGCAGACGTACCCATTGGGTGATGAAGGGGACGACCGGAAGGATGGCGCGTCTCTCGTTCCGAGGGATGATGGGACGTCTTTGGAGTCTGTCCTCGGCCGCGTGTGGAGCGAAGAGCAGCGGCAGGTATTGGAGGATATGCACGTTTTGTGGCAGCACACGCCGCGGGGTGGCGTCGTGGCTGAGAAGTTCTTGGAGGAATGGCCAACGTATACACCTTCGCAGCGAAGGGCATTCTTGGATCTAACAGGAGCGTTGTCGACTATCGCGCGTGACGTCTTAGCCAGTCCACCGCTTGATCGGGAGGAAGAGATGGATGCGATGATCACAAAAGAGAACACGCGTTTCGAAGGCGAGCGTGCGTTGAGATTGCAGGTCGTGCAGGGAGAAAAGCAGCACGTGCAATAATCCTGCGCACTGACAGTCTCAAGAACGGTTCTTGATCGGAAGTTTGCACCATTCGATAATCACGTTCGCAGATTCAGGAATGGACAGGAGGCTGTTATCCAACACTAGGTTCTCGAGATAGGGGATCGGCTTGTCGATCTCGGCGCGGCCTCGCAAATCGTTCAACTTATCAACGGACTTGATTTTTTTGTCGCTTCGTGAGGGGTCAACAAGCCGACGCTCCAAGACGTCTTGGCTGCAAAACAGCTGGATTGGGAACAAGCATCCGTGGGCGGGAGCGATCGTGTCTCGCAATGCATATACGTAGGCGTCGCTCTCGTCCAGCTTGTAGACTATCGTATGCAAGAGTCCGGGGCAGCCTGTGCGCACGGCCAGCTCTGTCAGCCAGATGCGGTATTGGTGGAGTGCTTTGGGCGCTTCGGGATGTCCACGGGGCAAGATGGTGTGGACTGCATCCAGGGTCAGATGGTTTGGAAAGACAGGGTAGCCAGTACGTTCGGAGAGCGCATTGGCGATGCTTTGTTTTCCCACTCCGGGGGGTCCATATAACAGGATGACATCCATAGTTCACTTCGTTTGTGACGCTTTTGAATAGTTGGCGTGTACGCCCGAGCGCATCGGACGGGACACTGCCACACTCGATGCGCGAGACGGGCCAGTACCTAAAAAGCTTCTGTTATCTTGAGTTGCGGCCTTGCGATACTGCACGACAAAACCGGTCGCGAGTGTCCACGCCCAAGCTTTTTTGTGCCAGCGTTCCATCTGTTTGCCTGCCCAGACGCAGAAACGGGGGAAGATGCGGTCGAGGGGGATTGGGAGGGGATAGAAGTGGTGGTAGGCGAAGTCTTCTTTGGTGAGGCCGACGCGTCGCATCTCGCGGTCGAGTTGCCAGGGGGTGTGGGTGCGGTGTTGTTTGACGGTGACGATCTTGTTTTTCAGCCGGCGAGGGATGATGAGGAACAGCGCCTCTTCGAAGAAGCGTGCGAGGCTTGCTCGGTTTTGGGTGCTGACGAAAGCGACGCCTCCAGGTTTGAGGACGCGTGCGAGTTCTGCGCAGGCTTTGTCGTCTGATTTGAGGTATTCGATTACGCCTGTGCATATGATGACGTCGAAGGTGTTGTCAGGCAATGTCAGATGTTCGATGTCTTGTTGGGTGAATGTGATGTGTTTGGCGCGGGGGTGTTTCGCTGTTGTTTTTCGGGTCGCGTCGAGCATTCCTTGGCTGATGTCTGCTGCGGTGACGTCGAAGCCGCGGTCGAGCAATTCGCGTGCCATGGCGCCGCTGCCGCAGCCGATGTCTAGGGCTTTTCCGCCTTTCGTGTTTCCCAGCATCTCGAGGGTGTAGCGGTGGCGGAGGTAGAGCGAGGGGTATTTGGTTTTGCTGGTGATGTCTTCGTAATGGTAGCGGTAATAGTCGGCTGACTTTTGGGTGAAATATTCCTGTGCTTCGGTGTTGTCGGTGTTCATGGACGTGATCGCGTGAGTCTTTGGAACGTGTTGGCCATCGCGGCTCTGACGCCTGCGAGCGTCGCTTTGAAGACGCTGAGGGACGCATTGATGACGCTGAGACGTGGGAGCGCGTGGACGTCCGCATCCGTCGTGACGAAGGCCTCGTGTGTCGTCACGGCTGACCGATAGTGCTTTTTAAGCGTTTCGTGCCCGCCGAGGCTGGACGGTTCGCCGAATGGGAATGCGAAGTGGTCCAGGGTGACACCAATGTGTTGTTCTGCCTCTTGTTTGCTCGCTACAAGTTCGTGTTTTGCCTGTGCAGGGTTTAATCCAGCGACTGGCGTGTGTGAGAATGTGTGGTAGCCGATGGTATGACCAGCTGATGCGAGTTTCTTCAGATGCGCGGGCGTCATCAGGGGCACAAGGGTGGGGTCGAACGTTTTTCCGCAAATGCGTTCCACCACATCGAGGGCGTCATCGCGTTTGTCTGCGGGACAGTGATACTTGAGACGTTGTACCCCTTCACGGACGGTCGTGATGGGTATATTGAGATGGGTGGAGAGCGCGGAGAGTGCGTGCTTGTTTTCGGCGGGGTGGTGGAGGGCATACCAGCGGTGGAGCCAGAGGGGTTTGTGGTTGAGGCTTTGGCCGATGACGTAGAAGGTGGCGGTGGCGCCGTGTTTGGCGAGAAGCGGCGCGGCGATGGTGAGGTTGTTGAGGAGTCCGTCATCGAACGTGAGGGCGATGGCTCGTGGGGGAATGGGTGTTCCATCGCGGATGTGGTCGACGATGCGTTGGAGCGGGACGATGGTGTGGTGGGCTGTGAGAGAGCGGAGCTGTTCGTCAAAGACGGCCGGCGTGACGTTCAGCGCGTCTGGAAGTATGCCTGGCGTGTCAGCGATGCTGTGATACATCAGGATGCGTGGCTTGTGCGCGGTGAGTGCGGAGCGGAGGGCGGAGAGCCCGGTGTACGTTGCGGTTTTGCAGATGATGTTTCCGAGCGCGGCGATCATGAGTATCACTTGGTTTTTGTTATGCTTAAGATTTCCCGGGTTCGGTGACGGAGCGTTTGGTGCTTGAGGAAGTGTTCGTATCCTGCGTTTGCTATCTTGTCGCGTTCATCGGGGTGGGAGAGGTAGTACTCGATCTTACGCTTGAAGTCTGCAGGGGTTGTGTATGTCACGAGATGTTTGCCGGGCACGAAGATCTTCTCTAAACCCTTGAGTTCGTTGGTGAGGAGGAAGCTTCTGGTGGCGATGACTTCTGGGATGCGGAGGTTGATGCCACCGTCGACTGCTTGTTGGTGGGTTTGGTTGAGGTTGATTTTGGTGAGGTTGAAGTACGCGCAGGCGGCGTCGCCTTTGATTTGTTTGCGCCGGAGGTGGGGTCTGAGTGAGTCGTCAGGTGCGAGTTTCTCGCTCCAGTGGGGGCCGTAGATGTGGAGGTTCTTGTCAGCGATGAGTTTGAAGAGCGTTGCACGTTCGGGCCAGTATGTGCCGATGAAGCAGACGTCGGATGTGTACTGACGTTTAGCGAGCGGAATCCGTTCTTTGAAGTAGGTTTCTTCGACGCTGATGGGGAGGAAGGTGACGTGTTTGCCGCCGAGTTTTTTGATGAGTGGGACGTAGCTGTTGTCGAAGCTGAAGAGGTAATCGTACTCGGGGATGTTGGTGATCTTGCCGGCAGGATAGTAGACGCCAGTCGGTTCGTCGATGATCCAGTCGGCGGTCGTGACGCCGAGCTGTTTGATGGCGGTGATGGTGCCGGGGAGGATGCTTTCGCCTTTGACGACGAAGAGCAGGTCTGGCTTGAATCGTTTGGCCGTGTGGATGAGCCATTTGTTGAGGAATCTGTTGGTGAGCGGCCAGTGTTGGAGGTTGAGCGCACGGTAGTTGAAGAAGCGGACGGTGTGTCCGTCGCGTTTGAATGCGATGGCGACTTGTTGGGCGAGGGTGAGCAAGGATGGTGCTCCGACGACAAGTATGCGTGCCATGAGTGAAGAAACCCACAGGTTGGCTTTTAAAGGTTGTGGGCTGGTGGTCGCATTGCAAAGTTCCGCTGCGGCCTTTGAGGATGCGCGTCCGTTCTTGCGTCGGACGCTGGAGCGAGGCCTCGTGAGTCGCGAGCGACATGCGGATCTTTCGCGGAAAGCGCGTCCGGCCGCAGCGGTGAGGCCAGGAGGCCGAAGTTTGCAATGCGGCCGGGCTGGTCGTTCAGGGAGTCACTCGACGACTCTGCTCGCGCACTACCCTTCAGGAAATGAACGCGAGGCGGAGTTAGGAAGTCGGATCACAGGTGTTTCTTGCGGATGAGCGCCGCGTATCTGAGCGGGGCGAAAAACCAGGGTATGGGTTTCATCTTGAGGATGAAGAAGTTGTCCGCGGTGAGTTGGATGAAGAGTTTCTTGCTGAACTCGGTGAGGTGCCATTCGTCTTCCATGTGTTCGGGGATGCCAGGGAGGATGAGTTTGTAGAGACCGACGGTTTTGACGCAGCGTTTGCAGAAGTTGATGAAGCCTTCGTTGGGGAAGGTGATGACGATGCGCGCGTCCGGTTTCGCGACGCGGAAGATCTCGGCGAGGAGTTTTTGGGGGTCGGGGACGTGTTCGATGACTTCGCTGCAGAAGACGACGTCGAAGCTGTTGTCGGGGAAGGTCATCTTCTCGGCGGGTTGGACGCTGAGGTGTTTGACGTTGGGCTTGTGCTTGAGTTTGTCTTTGGCCCACGTGATGGCTGCATTGCTGAGGTCGATGCCGTGCAGTTCTCCTTTGTCGATGAGGTTGAGGATGTAGCCGCTGCCGCAGCCGACTTCGAGGACTTGGTCGTTTTCCGTGATGGCGGAATACTTGAGCAGGTATTTCAGCCGTTGTTGTTCAACGTAGCGGAGGAGGGGGTTGGGATGGGTGAAGCAGCGTTCGTTGGTGTGCTTCTTGAACATCTCCTCGTTCCAGGCGGTGAATTCCTTTTCGGAAGCGAATGTGCGTTGGGTCATAAGGACGTGCGCAAGGTTGATGCTATTTAAGGTTTCCTTAGCAGATGTTCTGAGAAAAAGGTTTGATTGTACGACACAAAGCTGGTGAAAAAGGACTCTTCACGCTCGCCATCTCGTACGGAAGAAGCGTCACGAAGAAGTGACTACAGATTTATAAACACCCATCATCCTGCATAATAAATGAATGAACACACCTTGGAGTTATTCCTTTTCCGTCACGGTGAAAGTGCAAGAAATAATGAACGCCATCTAATAGGTGGAAGAACAAATCACACCCCCCTGTCTCAACGAGGTTTGGAACAGGCCGTGCTTCTCGGAAGACTCTTGCAGGGAACGAGCTTTGATCTGGTGTATACGTCAACAGCACCCCGATCGATTGAGACCGCGAGAATCACGTGCGCCGAAATGGGGTACACGGGTAGTATCATCCCCCGCGATGAGTTAATCGAAATTTCTCAAGGAGACTGGGATGGAAAACCGAGAAAAGAAGTGTATACGCCAGAGGTACTTGCTCAGATAAACTCCCCTCCGTATGGGACATTCCGGCCACCTGGAGGCGAGTCGCATTTGGACGTGGAACACAGGATGATGGCATTTGTTGAAGAGATTCCCACGAAACGTGACAACCTTGTCGTAGGTGTGTTTACGCACGGAGTGACCATAAAGTGTCTGTTCAGGGGGTTGATGGAATCGAATCCAGAGCGGACATACAAGATAGTGATCTACAACGCATCTATCACAAGATTCAAGCACACAAAAAGAGGCTGGCATCTGCTGACCCTGAACGACTCAGCGCATCTTGAAGGTCACGGAAAGCTGTACGATCGATACGCTGGCGGGGAAGACTGATTTCCCGAGTTGCCGTTGCTACTGTAGCTTCACGCGCAGAGATAGGCGACAATCCGATCCAGATTCTCTTCCAGAGGCACACGCGTGTCAACTTTGAGATGGTTGTATCGTTCAAGCGCAGAAGGAAGGATTGGCTGTGCAGCGAGATATTTTGCCCATTCCTGATCGCACTTGAGTTCAGGGACATTGTCTTGGCGAGCGTTTCGCGCGCGTCGGCGTGCCTTGATGGTTTCTTCATCCGCCCAGAAGTGGAGCCATTTGGTCTTGTGGGGGAAGTTTTGGAATAGGGGGAAAACGACGTGATCGAAATATCCCATTGGGATTTCTTTGGCATATGGCGCGTCGAGCATAGGGTGCTGACCGTTCTGCAAGACGTGTGCCGCGAGCAAGAGCATAGCGTGGTATGACTGGAATTTGACGTGTTTGCCGAAATACTCGTAATCCGTCTCCTTTTTTGGACCAGAGAAACGATATTGGAAGACGCCGTTGTCGGCATCGGTGTGTGTGGCCAATAATGCATTGTTGATGTCGTCCTTGTCTATGTGGAACGCGTCGTGGACGCGGTGTGCTATGTGTGAGAGGTAAGTGGTTTTGCCGGTGCCCCCGATGCCGGAACCGATGATGAGGGTTGGTTCTGGAAGGATGAGCTTTTGCCCCCGATATTGTGTCGTCATAGTAAGAACACGAAAAAATGGCCCTTTTTAAAGATACGGGCGCGGCTGACCGAAGTTTGTAAGCACCAGAAAGTGATTCAGAAGTTCCGAAAGGAGAGCATAAGCTTAATAAACGGAGCGAAGAGGAACGCCAAGCATATGGCCAAGCAGCAAGTCGCTTCGGAGGGCAATGGCGAGTTGGATATTTCTGTCTTCTTCCCCGCATATAACGAGGAGACGAACATCGCGGAAGCGATCACGTCCGCGTTGGGCGTCTTGAAGGAGTGCGCCAAAAAATATGAAGTGATCGTGGTCGATGATGGCAGCAAGGACAACACGGGGAAGATCGCTGATGAGTGGGCGAAGAATGATCCGCACGTGCGTGTCGTGCATCACAATCCGAATCTTGGCTATGGTGCCGCGTTGAAGAGCGGCTGCACGTCAGCGAGGTATGAGTACGTCTTCTATACGGATTCTGATTTACAATTCGATATCAAGGAGATAACGAAGTTGTTGCCGTTGATCAAGGATGCGGATATCGTGAGCGCGTACCGGATGGATCGTGATGATCCGAAACTGCGTATCCTCGCGGCGTGGGTGTACAACCAGGTCATCCGTTCCTATTTCGGATTCAAGATCCGCGATGTCGATGCAGCGTTCAAGTTGTATCGGAGGAAGATTTTCGATACGTTCACGATCACGTGCCAGCACGGGTGCGTGGATCCCGAGATTTTGTACAAGGCGCACTTGAAGGGGTTCAAGATCGTGCAGACGGGTGTGCATCATTATGCCCGGAAGCGTGGCGCGAGTGTGTTCGATTCGGGGAGTTGGGGTCTGGTGAAGTTCTCGCACGTGATGCGTTTGTTGAAGGAGATGAAGCGGTTGAAGACCGAGATCCGGGCAGGCAAGATCTAGAAGATGGCGCGCGTTCTCGTCACGGGTGGAGCTGGCTTCATCGCTTCGCACGTGGCGGACGCGTTGATTGCGAAGGGCCACACCGTCGCGATCGTCGATAATCTGGTCACGGGTTTCAAGGAGAATGTGAATCCGAAAGCGATTTTTTACGAGGCGGACATCCGTGATGCGGGAAGGATGGCTGAGATTTTCGATGAGTTCAAGCCCGAGTACGTGGACCATCACGCTGCGCAGATGGACGTCAGGAAGTCGACGGTGGATCCGGTGTTTGACGCGCAGTGCAATATTCTCGGCAGTTTGAATCTCATCTTGAACGCGAGGAAGCACAAGATCAATAAGTTCATCTACGTCTCGACGGGCGGTGCGGTCTATGGAGATGTGAAACCGGACGTCCTTCCATTAGGCGAGGAGTATCCGGTGAATCCGATCTGCCAGTATGGCATTTCGAAGCACACAGTGGAGCATTACTTGTTCTTGGAGCGATACTTGTACAATCAGCAATACACGGTGTTGAGGTATCCGAATGTGTATGGTCCTCGTCAGAATCCGAAGGGTGAAGCGGGAGTCACCGCTATTTTCGTGGGGCAGATGCTACGTGGCGAACAGCCGAAGATCTTCGGTGATGGGAGCAAGACGCGTGATTACGTGTTCATCGCTGATGTCGTGAAGGCGAATGTGCTCGCGATCGAATCGGATTTCAACGGCATTTTGAATATCGGATCGGGGAAGGGGACGAGCGATCAGGAGATTTTCGACGCGTGCGCTGCTGCGACTGGGTTCAAAGGGAAGCCAGTCTATGAATCTGTCCGGCCGGGTGAGGTGCCGCACATCTGCCTCGATGGCACGAAAGCGAAGAATGTGCTTGGCTGGGCGCCGACAGTGTCGCTCGCGGATGGGATCGCGAAGGTCTTTGAGTATAACCGGCAGAGGCTGCGAGCGTGAATGGCGCATCGAGCCGTTTTTCTTGATCGGGATGGCGTGATCATCGCTGATGGCGCGTCAATCACTGACATTTCGCACGTGCGTATCCTTCCTGGCGTGCCTGAGGCGATACGAACACTGAATGACGCAGGATTCAAGGTTATTGTCGTCACGAATCAGGGGGCGATCGCACGGGGTAAACTGACCGAACGTGGATTAGGAGTGTTGCACGAACATCTCTGCGCACAGCTCACATCAATGGCAGGGGCACAGTTGGATGGGATTTATTTCTGTCCACATCATCCTGATGCGGATGTGTCCATGCTCCGGAAGGAGTGCGATTGTCGGAAGCCGCGTCCAGGGATGTTGCTCACAGCGGCAAAGGCACACGATATCGACGCGACTGAGAGTTATATGGTTGGTGACCGCTTGAGTGATATCTATGCTGGAAAGACAGCTGGATGCAAGATGAACATTCAGGTGCTGTCGGGTGAACACGGTGCGAAGCCGATCGTGTCTGCGAGTGTGAGCGCAGCAGAGATCACTGCGACGAAGCCTGATGTGGTGTGCGCTGATCTGACCGCTGCCGTGAAACTGATCCTGGAAGAAGAAATGACGATGAAAGCGCTCATCCTCTCTGCGGGGAAAGGGACACGTGTGAGTGGGATAACGAACGACGCGATCCCTAAGGTGATGTTGCCGATCGCAGGCAAACCGGTCCTGCAGTGGCACATCGAACATTTGAAGAAGCACGGCATGAAGGACATCCTCATCAATCTGCATTTCCGGCCAGAAGTCATCCAGGATCATTTCGGTGACGGCTCGCGTTTCGGCGCGAGGATCAGGTATAATTTCGAGCCGAGTTTGATGGGGACTGCGGGGGCGCTTCACGGTTTCAAGGACGCGATCGATGATACGCTTGTAGTGTTCTACGGAGACATAATGAACGAGATAGATTTGAAAAAGTTCGTCGCATACCACAAAAGCAAGGGATCGAAAGCGACGTTGGTCGTGCAGGAAACGAATCGTCCACACGACTGCGACATCATCGAAGTTGATCAGGAGATGCGTGTCAAGGCTGTGCATCGGACACCAGGAAACGCCAAGTACGGGAAACTGGGAAATTCGGCGTGCTACGTCATCGAGCCAGAAGTGTTGAAGTATCTTCCAGCAGGTCCGTGTGATTTCATCAAAGACGTGTTTCCGAAGATGTTAGCGGCAGGCGAGCCAGTGTTCGGATACAAGACTGATGAGTTCTTGGAAGATATGGGAACTCCAGAAAGGTATGCCGCGGTCAAGGCTCGGTACGAGAACGCAACCGGGACCGCCCAAACGGACAAAGAGCGGCCTGACCAGAACGCATAGACCCTTGCACTAGAAGCTTTATAAAGAGACCGTGCACCGTCGCGTTCAGGGATGTGACATGATTATCTCACGGACGCCGTTCAGGGTGAGTTTTTTGGGTGGCGGGACAGACTTGCCCGATTTCTATAAACAAGAGGATGGTGCGGTGACGACGACGACGATCAAGCAGTATATGTACATCACCGTGCATCAGAGGTTCAGCGAGGGCATCCGTGTCGGATACTCGAAAACTGAAGATGTGAAGTGCCTGGATGATCTCAAGCACGATCGAGCGAGGGAATGTCTCAGATTGTTGGATATCACGGATCGGATCGAGATCACGTCTATCGCGGATATTCCCGCGAGTACGGGGCTGGGGAGTTCAAGCAGTTACACGGTGGGTTTGTTGAACGCGTTGCACGCGCATCTGGGCGAGCACGTGTCGCCGGAGAAACTCGCGCAGGAAGCGGTGAAGATAGAGATTGACATCTTGAGGAACCCAATCGGTAAGCAGGATCAATACGCGGCGGCGTATGGCGGTTTGAAACATATCCAGTTCAATAGGGACGGCTCGGTCTTCACTGATATCATCGTCACGACTGAGGAGACGCGCAGGAGATTGAATGCGTATTGTATGATGTTTTATACGGGGATGACGCGGAGCGCGAATGAGATTTTGGCATATCAATCGAAGAATGTGAGACTGAAGATGGAAAAGCTCGAGGATTCGATCAAGTTGCGTGACTTGGCGAGGACTGGGAGGGATTGTCTGACGAAAGGGGATGTGGAAGGATTTGGTCGGCTGCTTCACGAGGGTTGGATGATCAAGCAGCGATTGGCGGAAGGGATAACCAATCCAAAGATAGATAAGATGTATCAAGCAGGTCGTGAGGCTGGCGCGATCGGTGGGAAGATCCTTGGCGCGGGCGGCGGTGGTTTCCTGTTATTGTTTTGCGAGCCGGAACGCCAAGCGCGTGTCCGTACCGCGTTGGAGGGTACTCGGCAATTAGAATTCGAGATGGAGCCGCAGGGGAGCAAGATCATTCATTTCAATGATTGAAGATGGAAACGATGAACGTGCGGGGTGTAGAACGTGGATTTTTCGGCTGACATCAGTGGATACCAGAGACGGTTGTGCGATCTCGTGCAGGCCGTGAAAGTCGAGGAAGTGAATACGTTCATCACGTCATTGCTTGAGTCGTATTACGCAGGAAAACGAGTCTACATATTCGGCAACGGCGGTAGCGGCGCGACGGCGTCACATATGGCGCAGGATTGGAACAAGGGGACGCGGTTGTGTGAGGGTCGTCCTGATGGGAAGCGGTTGCGGGTCATCTGTTTGAACAATAATGTGCCTGAGATGTTAGCGTACGCGAATGATATTGGATTTGAAGACGTGTTCGCAGGTCAGTTGGATACGCATCTGGACGAAGGCGATCTCGTCATCGCGATAAGCGGGAGCGGGAATAGCAAGAACATCGTGAAGGCGGTGGAGTATGCCAACGCGCACGGCTCTCGCACGTTCGGGCTGTGCGGAGCGTACAACAGGACTGATCTTGCTGATGGCGGAAAGCTCCGGCGTCTAGCACATCAATCATTGCACGTGCCATCTCCCGATATGCAACTCATCGAGGATGTGCATCACGCAGTATGCCACCTGGCATTGCAGGCGATGTGCAAGTATCTGAACCAACCGTCGCCAGTGTGTCAGAAGGAGTGAGTGTGCGGTAGGCAAACGATTTATATACGGACGGGCAGGGAAAGGGAAAACATGGCCGGAAAAAGTTTCAGGGTTTTGTTGGCGCGCGATGGACCGGTCATTCTCGTCGGAGCTCACACGGGTTTGGGGGCCAAGCTCGCGGAAGAGGCTGGATTCGATGGAGTGTGGGCAAGCGGTCTTGAGATTTCAGCATCGTGCGGCATTCCCGATGCGAATATCCTCACCGTATCGGAGAATCTCGCTTTCGCGGACAGGATAAACGAACCGTGTAATGTGCCGGTTTTGTGCGATTGCGATAATGGGTATGGAGATGCGAAAAATGTTGCCGCGATGGCGCGAAAGTATGTGCATCACGGCTTGGCCGGTATCTGCATCGAGGATAACCCGTTTCCGAAACAAAATAGTTTCTATGGGAAGGGGCTTGATCTTGAGGACATCGCCGTGTTTAGCGGGAAGATTCGCGCGGCTAAAAGCGTGACCGGGTCTGACTTCTTGATCGTGGCGCGTACAGAAGCGCTCATTCAGGGACTTGGCATGGAGGAAGCGCGGGACCGAGCGCACGCGTACGCCGATGCGGGAGCGGATGCGGTGCTGATCCATTCAAAAAAGAAAGCGCCTGATGAGATTCTCGAGTTCGCGCGGGCGTGGGACCGCCCAACCCCTTTAGTGGCGGTTCCGACGACGTATAATACCATTTCCGCGGATGATTTGTACAAGGCAGGATACAAGATGATCATCTTCGCCAACCACGGTTTGCGCGCTTGTATCACCGCATTGCGTTCTACTTTTGGCACGCTGAAGAAGGATCCGCGTGGTGCGGCGGTTGACGGGGGGATAGCGACGATTGATGACGTGTTTAGGCTCTCGGGAAAGAAAGAACTTGATGATATAGATAAAGAGTTCATCCCGAAGCTGACCTCGCCTGCGATTGTGTTGGCTGCGGGGAAACCGCGCGAACTCGATATCCCCCAAGCGTTGCTTGAGGTGCGTGGCAAGACCATTCTTGAGCACATCGGCGCGAGTCTGCGGAAAAGCGGAATTGAAGATATCGTCGTGATTAGAGGATACCAAAAAGAGCGTTTCACCGCGCCAGGATTCATCTACGTCGATAACGACGCATACGGTAGCACGCACATTTTGCACAGTCTTCTCGCCGCAGGGGAGCACTTGGCTAATGGTTTTCTCTGCGTCAATGGTGATGTGCTCTTCGATCCCGTGATTATCAACAATCTTTTGAAGAGCAAGAGCGACATTGTGCTTTCGGTCGATCGCGCGTGGATCGATAATCCGACAGATGCGAAGACGGATCTGGTGAAGACCACCCATGATTATTCGCAACGCCGGGCGGTAGGCGCTCTGCAGTCAGAGAAGGAGGACGCGGTTCTCAGCATCGGGCAGGACCTTGATCCGGAGAAAGCGACTGGCGAATTCACCGGAATCTCGTATTTCAATGCTCGAGGCAGCAAGGCCCTTCTCGCGATGGTACGTGATTGTGAGCATCTCTATGCAGCGAAGAAGTTCCACGAGGCGCCTTGTTTCAAGAGGGCGGCATTCACCGATGCGATTCAAGAACTCATCGACCGCGGGATGAAAGTGGGCGTGTCGAACACGTACAAGGAATGGACCGATGTGGACAGCTTCGCGATGCTGGAGAAGGCGCAAGGGATGGAGTTTCCCTGACGATGACGTTGTACGATTTCTTCAAAGGGGAGGGCTTCGATTTTTACACGGGTGTGCCGTGTTCCGAGATCAAGGGATTCCTTCGCGATTTGGATGAGAAGTCGCCGGGCCAGCACGTGGTCGCGGTCCGTGAGGACGACGCGATCGGCGCGGCGGTTGGGGCGTGGTTGGGGGGACGGTGCCCGCTTGTCTATATGCAGAATAGTGGGCTCGGGAACTCCGTGAACGCGATCAACTCTCTTTTGTTGCCGTATCAGATCCCGGTCCATCTGCTCGTGACGATGCATCAGGGTGCGGAACACCAAGCGTTCACGTATGCGACGACAAAACCGCTGATCGACCTTTTGGGATACCGGGAACGCACATACTTCGCCCAGAAAGACACGTTGGAAGACTCGGCTATGATAAAAGGACCCGAATGCGAGGAGAGAAGCGTGCGGGAACGGATGCAGGTACAGTTGCCGCCGTTTCCGAGGCTCTCCCAAGAAATGCCTTGGACGAGGAAGGAGAGCATTACGCGCATCTTGGAGAGCTACGATGATGGGAACACGGTCTTTGTGTCGACGAATGGGTATATCAGCAGGGAGCATTGCGCGTTGGGGCGCGGCCTTGGTTTTTACATGGCTGGGAGTATGGGATTGGCTCCTGCGATTGGTTTCGGTTTGGCGTTCGCGAGGCTCGACGTGCGTGTTGTAGTGATAAATGGTGATGGCGGTTACTTGATGAATTTGGGGATGAATGCGACTATCGCGGAGCACAGACTGCCGAATTTGAAGCATTTCGTGTTGAAGAATGGTCTTCACGAAACTACTGGGGGCCAGCCTTTGGTGGATGTCCCCGTGGTGGGGGAAGTTGAGATCCTTGAGGTCAGGCAGGGGGGCGACGTGCCGCCGCGGATCAGCATTCCTTTACAGGATGTGGCGCATAACCTGCGTCGTGCGTTGTGGAAAGCGATGCCTTCTCCCGCGCCTAAACCGTTTTCTGGATCAACGTAGTCATGATTTTTTGGGATGCGTCCATACATCTCTTGAAATCGTATGTCGCGAGGAGCCGTTGACGTACACGTTTTGTTTCTTCTTCGTAGTGCGCTCGATTCGCGAAGAAGTGGTTGATTTTCGCGACCACTTCTTCAGATGTGAGGGCGTTGAGCAGGAGGATGTTGTTTTCTCCGAATTCTTCTCGCCACCAGCCGAGATTCGGTGGGATGACGGTGACGCCTGAGGAGAGCGCTTCCAGTCCGGTGGTGCTGTGGAGCTCGAGGCCTGCGTAGGTGCAGATGAGCACGTCAGTTATGGGAAGGGTGTCTTTGACGCGAAGCGTGGTTTCGGCCAGCTGTCCTTCGGTGTCCACGCGGTAGATGATTCTTTTTCCGATGACAAGGATGATGTCGTGCGAGCGGTCAAGCTGACGGATGGTTTCAGTGAAGAATGGGGAGTCGAAAGATTCTTCGATCGGGTAGAGGACGATGACGTGTTTCTTTGACAGCTGGCCGAGTTCGGCGAGCTTTGCCGTGTCGCTATCGGTTGTGAAATCGGGTGGGATCCCTTCGTTGACCGAGATGATTTTTTCTTCGTGACCCAATCCTTCCGCTATGTATCGTTTGGAGGATTCGGAGGGGACGATCGCTTTCGTGCACCAGGTGACGCTGAGGAGGTCGGAGAGGATTTTGAAGAGCGTGGGGAGGGTGGTGAATGGATTGAAAAGACGTGCTTTTCGTGAGGGCGCGTTCGACGTCGCTTTGAGTCCGGACGCTTGCTTCTGTCTTTTGAACGAGCGTACGCCTGAGACGTTCAGGAGCGAGGGGATGCCGAAGAGTTTTGCGTAGGAAAATCCTCCGAGAGCGGAGAGTCCGGTGCCGAGGACAAGGTCGACGTGATGCTTTTTGTGCAGGCGTCGCAGGCGCCAGAATGAGCTCAAGTAATAGTAGAAGAGATTGAAAGTTGACTCGTGTGTGGCGTGTTTGTCTTTGTCGTTCTTGGTGATGACGGTGAAGTCGAACGTGTCTGAAAGCGATGCGATGAGGCGTTTCACGAAGACGGTTCTGCCGCCGCTGAGCGGATAGTGGCGGGCGAGGACCGCGACGTGGGGCTTGTTCAGGGTCATGCGATGCTCCTCAGGAGAGCGATCAATGCATCGCGGGGGAGATCGCGGGGATTGTTTGACAGGCGTTCGAGATCGATGTTGTCGGCGATGGTGGCGATCTTCTCGGCAGGGATGCCGAGTTCGGAGAGACGGGATGGGAGTCCCAGACCGGTGATGAGGTCTTGGAGATAGTTTCTCGCTTCAAGGGGGGTGGTGCAGTGCAGCAACCTACAGATGTCATTTATGGTGTTCTGGATATATACTATGCCTCTTGGGTCTAGGCTGTCGTGTTCCGTTACGCGGCTGTTATAGAGTAGCGTCTCGCCGAGGGTTAGCGCGACGGCATGGCCGTGTGCGACGCCGAAATGCGATGAGAATGTGTACGAGATCGCGTGAGGTGCGGTGGTTTTAGTTATGGCTATTGCCTTTCCGGAGAGGTGTGCCGCGTTGAGCATGGCTTCGCGGTCTGTGCGTGTGGGAGTATTCACGGCAGAGACGATGTGATCATTGGCTAAAACAAGCGCGGCTCTTGAGTGCATTTTTGATTGCGGGGTCGAATTGATAGACCAGAATGACTCGATCGATTGAGCCAGCGCGTCGAGTCCGGATGTCGCGGTGACTGCGCGCGGGAGTGTGAGGGTGAATTGGGGATCGAGGATGACAGAGGACGGCAAGAGGGACGCTCCTTCCACCGAGTATTTTTTGCGGTCCATGTACACGACTGCGAAAGGTGTCGCTTCCGCTCCGGATCCTGCGGTCGTGGGAACGGCGACAAGGGGTTTACGGGAGGATGGGAGGGCTTTTTTGCGTACGATGTAGGGTGTTGAGGGGTCATTTTGGAGGTGGAACAAGTTTATCATTTTCGCCATGTCGATGGCGCTTCCGCCGCCGACTGCGACGATGAGGTCGGGCTTGAACTCGCGGGCAAGTGCGATGCCGCGTTCGAGATCATCCCGGTTCGGGTTGACATTGAAGTCGGAGAATCGTGCGGATGAAGAGGGTGCGAGAAGGCGAGTGAGGATGGGCGCGGCGCCGCAGGAGTCGTAGGACTGCTTCCCTGTGACGAGTAGCGTGCGAGCGGGATGATATTCATCGAGGATGTGAGCGATGTTTGCGATGCTTCCGAAACCGATGTATGTCTGCGTCATGGTTGAGAGTATGGTTAGCTGAACCAGCAGGTTGATTCGATTATGCGGTTGAGGTCGTGGAATGAGGAGAGTTCTTTCTGCGTGGCAAGGTTGACTGCTCCTGAGACCCGCATGACGCAGAGCTTTGCGGGCGGTGTCGATGCGGTCGTGAAGGCGTGCGCGATGAAGGGCTTGATATACATGGAATCGTTCGGATGGATTGTCTCTTGGAACCATGCGTCATTCGATTTCCAATGGACGGTGGCGGGGACGTTTCCGTAGTTGAAGACGTACTCGTGAAGGGAGGTTGAGAAGGGCTGTGCGTCTCGATTGGCGAGCACGTCGATCGCGAATCCTTTCATCAGGGGCATGCGTGAACTGCGGGCGAGCGGGGTGATCAGGTAATGGGCGATATCCGTGCTTGGGTAGAGATAGCTGTCCTCTGGCTTCGCGTGTCTCACCACGACTTCTTCTTCGGGTTTGTACGGGGGGAGGAGAAGGTCTCCAAGCTCGATGTCGAGGCAACGGGCTGCGGCGGCGAGTTCTTCCAGGGTTTTTTCTTTTGATTCGTCGAGGAGATGGGCAGCGCACGTAGAGGGAGAGGAGGCTGCGAGCCTTTTCGCGAAAAGTTCGGGGGTCACACACTCATTGGCCAGATGTTGGATGAGGAGCTGGGTGCTCGCTTTCGCATGGTTGCGGATGTCGATTTGGTATCCCTTGATACCTGACTCTCCGAGCGCGTAGAGTTCTTTTAGCGAGCGGCGGACTTCTCCGGCGAAGGTGACCGCGATGATGATCGCTTCTTGGTTCTTGTCGCGGTTCGCGAAGCTGTGTGGCCAGAAGGGCGTGATGTAGTTCGAGTCTCCCGTATTCATCTCGTGGCAAAAGGATTTTCCATCGACTTTCCAGCAGAAGTTCACCGGACCGACGAAAAAGGTCATCTGGTGGAGGAAATGGCCGTTGTTGTATGCGACATCTGGATTTTCGGGGTCGGCATTCCCTACAACTCGGAGTTCTTTGATCCACTCTGGCTTGAAGGGTCCGATGGAGGACATCGCAGTGTCACGGTAGGCGTAATAGGAGGTCTGGTCGCCGTTTCTGTCTTTTCGATTGAAAATGCGTTCGGATGCTTGTGACGTTTCAGCGCGCATTATTTTGACGTCATTCGTGCAGTCGTCTTCAGGTACGTAGAGATCGGATGCGTCGATTGGGTAGTGTTCGCCCATCCTTTCGATGACGTCATATGTTTCCTCGAGGCTGCAGTGTCCCTTGATGATGCGTTCGAGTTTGTCCTTGTCGATACCGAGTTCTTCGGCGAGCGCGGCGATGGTCCGTTTCAGATCGTTCGCTTCGCTGAGGATCCGGGCACCGAGCAGTCTTCGTGTGTCACGTGTCATGCATCACTTCTCCCAATCATCGTGGTGGCTCGTTGGATGTCTTGTGGCGTGTCGATTTCGCACCATCCGCCTTCGATAGGAACGCAGTGTGTTTTGATTCCTTCGTGGGTGAGGTATTGGATGAAGTCTGTGAGGTATGCTTTGTCGAAGGTTTTTGCTTGGACGAATGGTTTCCCGGTATGTGCTGTTTTGGCCTGATGATAGCGTTTTTTGAAGATGGCCGCTCCTGTTTGTGTGCACAGGAGCATGCCGATGAATTCCCCGTGGGGCGCATCAGAGAGCGTGATGTGTTTGCCTATCTCTCTGACATTCCCGTGCTCATCAAAGATCACTTTTTCCGCTTCGATGAGGGGATGCTCCGTCCTCCCGTTATAGGCTCCTTGCCAGGCGGTATCGACAACGATGGAGATGTCGGCAGTGGTGGTGAGCAGTTTTTGAACGACGGATGGTTCGAAGATGATATCAGAGTAAGAAGCGATGAAGGCATCGTTCATCGCAGGCTCGGCGTACATGAGCGATGCAAGGATGTTGTTTACTTTATAGTTGTCATTGAAATAATATTGGATGTCGGGGATTGTGATGCGCTCTGCCTTGTATCCGCGGACCATGCTGATGTCTGTGATGCCATTAGTCCTGAATGCTGCTAGTTGGTGGTCGACGATGCGTTTGCCGCCTACGTCGATGAGACATTTCGGCAAGTCCTCTGTGAGGGACGCCAATCTGCTGCCGAGGCCTGCTGCGATGATGATGGCTTTCATGAACGCTGTTTGTCGGGGGAACGAGCCGATGCTGGCCGTCCACTTGACGGCCTGGACAATCGGTAGGAGATTGATAAAGGTATCTCTGGTGAGGAAGAAAAATCGTGAAATTTATAAACAAGCGGAAAGGGATCTGAGGGGTGGACTGTGCGAAATGGGTGGCGAGGAATGACAAGCGTGTATTCCTCGCGCTGTTTGTGGTGCTGTGTCTCGGTTTTTTCGTGCGGGCATCCGCGATGGGGTATGGAGTTGGTTCCGGCGGAAATTGGTATTATGCGTGGTTGACGTCGATGGTGATCGATCATGATATCGATTTCGCCAACCAGGCGAAGCTTCATCCGTACCTTAAAGTGGGTCAACACGATTTGTTTTACGAGCGGTTCGCAGAACCGGGTTTGACACCGACGGGTCGGCAGGGGAATGGCACAGCGATGGGGAGCGCGTTGTTGTGGATGCCATTTTTCATCGTCGCGCACGTGCTCGTTTTGTTTCTGAACCTCTTTGGGGCGGGTCTGGAGACGAACGGCTATTCGTTGGTCCATCAGGTGATTACGATGATGGCGAGTATTGGGTATGCCACGGTCGGCATGTTCATCGCGTACCGGACCGCAGCCAAATGGTTTGATAGGACGCTGTCGTTGATTGCGGCATTGGCTATGTTGTTTGGTTTTGCGACGATCCAATATGTGATGATTGAGCCATCGATTTCTCACGCGATGACTATTTTCAGCGTGTCCTGTTTCTTGGCGTACTTCGTCCTTCACAAGGATGATGATTCCTGGAAGAAATGGGTGACGTTGGGCGCCCTCGCGGGGATGATGATGCTCACACGTTGGCAGGAGGGCTTTTTTGTCGTCGTTCCGCTCGTCTATTGGCTGCGTTCATTCTGGTGTGGAGGGGAGGAAAGGCTCAAGCTCGTCGGGAAGGGAATCGCGTTCGTGGCTGCGCTGCTGGTGGTGTTTTCGCCGCAGCTGGTCGCGTTCACTTTGATGTTCGGGAGCCCGTTCTCTTTGCCTCCGGAGTCGCGGGCGATTATGGATTTCGCGCATCCTTTGTTGTGGACGTTCACGTTTTCATTCCATCATAGTCTTGTGGGATCGACGCCAATCGTGTTGTTGGCATTGATGGGCATCCCCGCATTATGGCGGCGGGACCGGACATTATGCGGCGCACTGGTGTGTGCGCTTCTGGTGTTCATCTACGTGAATGCGAGCTTGCAGGAGCTTGGTGGGAATGCGTTCGGCGCGCGGCGGATGATTGATCATTTCTTCGTTTTCACCGTGTTATTGGCGGGGTTCCTTGATGGTTTGAAGGGTTCGAGGTGGTTGCGTCCGGTGTTGCTGCTGATGTGTGGCCTGGTGACGTACAATCTCATCTATATGCTGGAGTACGACCTGAACATCATACACCGTGTGAAGCCGGTGACGCCTGCCGACGTGTTGGGCGGCATCCCGAAGATCGTTGGGAAGTTCAGGTCGGTGATGGGGCTTTAGCGGCGAGCAACCGTTCGTACAGTTTGACGACGTCGTTCGCAACGGCTTTCTCAGACATCGGTTTCACCGTGTCAGGCGCTCGAGCGGATAGGTTTTTCCGTAGCAAGGGATCAACGAGCACGGTGTCAATCGCTTTCCTCAACGCACCCTGCAAGTACGGGTCATAGAGGACGCCGTTCTCGCCGTGGCGGATGACGCCTTTGGCGCCGCCGACGTTTGACGTCACGACGACTTTGCCCGCTGCAAGCGCTTCGAGGACCGCTCGTGGCATCGCTTCCGCGACGTGCGATGGTTGCACGATGATGTCGTAGGCGTGCAGCCGTGTGAGAAGCTCTTCGTGCGGGATGGGGTCGCGCACGTGGACGTTGGCGAGGTGGTTCTTGGCCACGAGGTTGAGCATCGTCTGTTTGAGGGGGCCGTCGCCGATAAGGTCGCACGTATACGGTTGTGTTATGTCTTTCAAGGCGTTCAGTATGTCCAGTATGCCTTTGCTTTCGATGAACGTGCCAGCGTAGAGGATGCGTGGAACCGTATTTGTCTGCCGGCTGCTTGCTGCAGTCTGCTTACCGATAAGAACGACATTAGGAACGATGGTGATCCGCTCGTTTGGCACGTTGACCTCGTGGAGTTTCTCATCCATGAACGCGCTGTTGGGGGTGACGTGCGGGAACGATTTCAGCACGTGCAGCCGTTTGCGCCAAGAGGCGTAGAGGAGGAACCACACGACTGGATTCCATTTGTAGTACCACGCGTTATGCGTTTTGCCGAATTCGTGGCTTTTGACGAAGCATCTGAGGAATCGTGTTGGCGTGCAGTCGTAATGGCATTCTTTTTTGTCTTGGTACATCAACGTGCCTTTGGGGCAGAAGAAGACGGGACTGTTGACGTGGACGAGCTGGGGCACGTCGGTTTTCGGGGCGCCGAGCGCGCTTGTCGTGTTGAAGTAGTGGACAATGTCGAAGCGTTCGTGTGCGAGGAGTTTTTTCACTTCGTGTCGGACGCTGCGGGGGAACGTGAGCATTCGTTTGAGGTTGTTCAGGAGTCCGGTCGGCGAGTTTGCCGTCGCGAGCTTGCGATGGATGACGAGACCTTCTTTCCGTTCATAGATCAGCGCTCCGGGAAACGCCGATGTCAAGACGTGCACGTCGACACCGTGTTTTGCCAACGCCTTCGCTAACATCGCTGCGCTTATCTCGCCGCCGCCTTGGCCGTGCGGTTCCCAGTATTCGGAGACGAAGAGGACTTTCATCAGAAGGATGAGTTGCTATCTGGTTTAAATACATTCAGGATTGCGGCTTAAGCGGTACGTGCAGGCGTTCGCGGAGTGCGCCCTGAAGCTTTTTAAAGAGCAGCGCCAGCGCAGAGACTATGACGGTCACTATCGTCGATGCCAGGACCAGACCGCTCGAAGGCATCGTGTTGAATCATTCTGAACAGGAGCTTGCTCTCCAACCATATCTCTTTGACGCGCATGGACGTCAGCTTGAGACTGGAAGGCAGAAGTTCGCTGCTTTGGAGAGTGAGCAAAAGGTCCGCGGGGGGAATGTGCTTGGTTTGTTCGGTATCGAAGAACGAGGCGAGAGACTCCTTTTCTCCACAAGAAGGTTTCCATTCAGGGACTATTTCGCATTGCGGGATCTCGCGAGCGGTTGGGTGGCGACGGGAGTTCCTGTCGATAAGAGGCTTCTGGGGGCTCAATCTGCGCTCAGCATGATAACGATCACGGAGACCGCCGACGATCATCTCGTCTTTGGGTATCGGAGTGGGGACCACCTTGCGAACAGATACCTCTCACCATCCGGTTTCTACACATACCAAGATGTTCCTGATGCAGAGTTTTTACGGAGTATCACGTTCGAGAAAGTTGCGGAAAGTCTTGGCCGGAAGTGTTTCTCACCGGTGATGTATCTGGGGTTATCTCACGATGATCGCGATTCATTCCTTTTTGTGCATGTGCTTTATCAGAAGCTGCCATACACATCCGAGCAAGTGTATGCAGGGTGGATGAAGAAGCCAGTCGAGCAGAGAAAGCACGACCATCTCTTGTTCGTGTCGAGCGAGCTCAAACCGTTGATGGATTATGTGTTCCACACCGGAGAACACACATTCAACTATTTTTCTGAGCCCGACGTGAGGTTCAAGAACCGGAAGATGATTTCCGGCCCGAAGGAGCATCTTGGGAAAGAGTATGACCATATCGAGAATGGGGTGGGCGCGTTATTGTTGTACATCGCGCACAGGTATGGTCCTGCGAGCACGCGTTCGCTCTGCAGGGATGTCGTCGCGCAGAGGATCGTGAGCGGGATAGATGGAGAGCCGATTTGGAAGGGTGGATTGCACACTGCGTTCCTCAATGAGATGGGAATGCAGCGATGAAGGTTTTATAAGTGCAGGGCTCCACGAGAGGGCAGATGACACTGGACGATTTTGTTCAACCAAGAGCGAGGGGAGCAGTAGCCTTGCTGAATCCGCCATCTCCCTTTCTTCTTGACGAGCGCGTCTTCCCGACGTTGTGTTTAGCGGACAATGGCGCGGTGCTTGAGCAGCATGGATATCATGTCGATCTGCTTGATCTTGCGCTTGATAACACGAATCCCCAAGACTGGCGCGATGAGACGATGCGGATCGCCAGGATGCCATATCAGGCGTTTTGCATCACTGCGACATCACCGCAGTTCATGTTCGCGGATGAGATGCAGAGGCTGATCCGGCAGATCAAGCCCGACGCGCATATCGTGATAGGCGGCGCGCATCCGAGCCTGGTGTCGACGCTCAGGAAGACGAAGATTGCGGAATGGATAAAGAAGGACCCCACCCTGGGAGGGAGCACGCGGCTGGAGGAGATGTTGCACGATTTCGATCCGAATTTCGCCCCGCTTGAGCAGTTCGATCTGATCTATGACGGAGATGGAGAGAGCGCCGTGCACCAAGCGGTCGATCCACGATGGGTGCGTGAGCAGACCGCCAAGAATGGAAAGTGGTTCTCGGCCCCGATGATCTCCGACTTGAACACACTCGGTATCCCTGCGAGGCACCTGTACCAGATGGAGACGTATAACAAATTCTCGGTCGGCGGCAAACTCGCGATGAACGTGATGACTCAGCGGGGATGTCCTTTCGCCTGTGAATTCTGTTCGGGACGTGACAGCCCGATGTATAGGCAGGTGCGCTATCGCAGTTCTGATCACGTCATCAGGGAACTGAGGCATATGCAGAAAGTGCATGAAGCTACCGCGTTCATGTTCTTCGATGACGAATTCAACTTGAATTACAAACGGACAGTTGATCTCTGCTTAGGGATGATCAAGCTGCGCGAAGAGGAAGGGATCGAGTACGCCTGGCGCGCGTTCATCAAATCGGAGCTGTTTGTCAAATACCCTGATATCGCCAAGTACATGAAGGACGCAGGCTGTGTGGAGGTCTGCACCGGCGTGGAATCTGGATCGCCATTCATTTTACAGCACGTCATTCACAAGAATACTTCACCGGAGTTGAACTTGAAGGCCCGCGAGATTGCGAAACGAACAGGACTCCGGTACAAAGCGTTCACTATGGTCGGTCACGCTGGAGAGACGGAAGAGGATGCGATGAAGACGCTCGCATGGATACTTGAGGCAAAGCCGGATGATTTTGACGTTACTGTCTGCACGCCTTATCCGGGGGCGCCGTATTATGATCGAGCGGTACGCTTTGATGGGAAGATATTCGTTTATGATGACAGCAATGACAGGAAAGGGAATCCGAAACTCGATTCCGAGACGCAGAGAGCTCGCACAGTCCGTCTTTATTTCGAGAAACCGGATTATTCAAAGGTGCAAGCCTTCTATAAGGGCGTCCCGGGAGAGTATACCAGCTTGGTGTGGACAGATGACGTCTCTCCGGAAAAGTTCGTCGAGCTCAGGGATCATATCGATGACACGGCGCGAGCGAAGCTGGGCCTGCGAAGAATTGAACGGCCATCGGGTATCGATCAAAGTATGGGTGCGCCACCGGCATACCTATTCTCGAAGTCTGGACGGGATACATCTCCTAAAAAGCTAGCATAGATTGTGGGAACTTCATTATGCTAGGAACGAGGAACTGATGCTAGGCTGCAGTCATTCACAACGGATGTCTTGACGGAAATATTCACTGGAGCAGATCAGCCAGTCCTTCTTTCCAATTCTCCCACGTGATGCGTCGTTTGTCGTTCACGTGCTGGTTGTATGGTGCGTCGTAGAGGACGTGTTCCCAGGTGGGTTGTTGGTGCCCGACGATGTCTGGATTGTCGTCGATGAGGATGCGTCCGTGGACGAGTGTCTTGTCGGGCACGATGAGGGTTTTCTGTTTCCATCCTCGGCCGAGATGCCGTTCCGCCCATTGTTGTTTTTCCAAGATTACATACGCCGATCCCTCGAGCGGCATGGTGCAAAGCCGGACGGGGTGACCGAGACGCTCGAGTTCGTGGATGGCTTCGATGCCTCCGGGAATCGGGTGAAGGTTCAAGAAAAATCCTCGCTCATAGGAGATGGCAGATGCTTGTTCACGCAGATGTGCTGGCGCATTGTCGGGGATGGTGTAGCTCCACATATCGCGCTTCATCGGGTGTTGGTCGCCATACCGTTCATTCCAGATGGTGATGTACGAGAGGACGAAGTCTGCAAGCACGCCGTCCATATCGACGAGGATTGGTGGTTTCCCGTTGGAATGACGGACCATAGACCGGCTGCGAAAGCGGCACGTTATAAGCGTTTGGTGGAAATCCGGAAAGTCCTCCGATCGAGGGCGCTGTTGCTTTAATCGTAGCTCCAGCTACTTTATTCAACTCCTTATTTTCGTCCGCATCGCCCCGTTCCTCGTCCGCGTTCAGTCTTCGTAGTGAGCGGAACAGGCGATGCACGGGTAACGAAACGACGCAAATTAAGGAGCGGTAGCCCACTGCTCTACGCGTTCAGCGTTCCTGTCCTTCTTTCGGTGCCTTCCGGTCCGTCGTTGGCAGAAGTGAAGTTTTAAAAAGGGGCCTATTTAAATCAGGACCGGCGGGCTAGGCAGGGAGGGTAGCCGTCTCCTGTGACGACAGACCGGCTTTACGGTCGTGCTGAAGCTTCGCGAGCGGTGGTTGACCGCGCAACGCAGTCCTGGGCGGAGCGTCGATGTTCTGTCCTTGTGGATCCGGGTTGCGGGAATCGTGTCAGGCGGGGAACCGAGCAGCACTCACCGTTGCTTTGGATGCTTCAGGGGTCGCGGAACGGAGCGAAGTCTGGGGCCTCCTGTGTTGCGCATCGCCACTCATCGTGGGGCGTGCCCGCCTTTTTCTTCAGATCACGCCGTGTTTCTTGAACCAGAATGCCCAGATGGGCTCAAGGTCGAGTTTCTTGATCTGCGCAGGTGTGTACCAATTGATGCTTTTTGCTTCGTCGGGTTTGAGTATCGGCTCCCCAATCACTTCACAGCGGTAGAGTCTGCGTTGGTGTGCGTGGATACCGCGGCTGCAGGCGTCGCGTG
>Ga0247727_10005594_pt1 | contig 25336 bp, 24 predicted proteins | sample WisWelCaveWW1625_FD_202498 | JGI IMG/M metagenome (GOLD analysis project Ga0247727, IMG submission 202498) | Biofilm microbial communities from Wishing Well Cave, Virginia, United States - WW16-25 | ecosystem: Environmental > Aquatic > Deep subsurface > Groundwater > Cave microbial mat | place...
GTAATTTTTGCCGCGCATGTTTTGGCGGCGGGGCAACGCGAATTTGCCGGGATGCTCGGCAAGTCCTTGCGCCGAGTGCCGGCTAAATTGAAAAATACGCGTTGGCATGCGAGCGCGCTGACGGGCGCGCCGATTTTGGAAGAGACGCTCGGTTATGCTGAAAGCACTTTCAGTGTGGAATGCCGCGTGCGGGGCGAAATGCCGGCGGGCGATTCGGTCATCGTTGTCGGCGAGGTGCTGGACGCGCAAATGTTGAGTGAAAATGAGTTGACGCCGTTGACGATGCAAGAGACGGGGTTCAAACATTCGGGCTAACGCGCGCCGCGCGTTTTTTTTCAGGACGCCGAGAAAAGCGAAATCCAAATGCGCCGCATTTTCAAAAATGCGGCGCATCTTTTTATCGCGCGCCGAGCGCGCGGAGTTGCTCTTCGACTTGATGCCGAAATCCGTCGTCTTTGGCGAGGGCGAGCGCGCGATTAAAATTGGCAATCGCCGCGTCACGCGCGTTTTTCGCGCGCCAGAGGATGCCGCGCGTGTAAAAGGCGTCGGCGTAAGCCGGGTTTAGGCGAATTGCTTCGCTCAGATCTGCAATCGCGCGATCCACGTCGCGCTTGAAATAGTACGCAACCGCGCGATTGCGGTACGCTTCCGGCATCGCGGGGCGAAGCGCGAGCGCGCGGTCAAAATCGGCGATGGCGCGGTCGTACTCCTGCCGCCCCATCCAAATCAGCGCGCGATTATAGTACGCGTCGAAATGATCTGGTTTGATCTGCGCCGCGCGATCCAAATCCGCGAGCGCGCGGTCGGCATCGCCTTTATTATTCCACGCGTTGCCGCGATGGACGTACGCATCCACAAAATCCGGTTTCTGTTGAATGATCAGATCATAATCTGCAATCGCGCGGTCGTATTGGCGGTCGTTAAAGTACGTGTTGCCACGCCGGAAAATGGCGTCGAGAAAATCCGGCTTGAGCCGCACGGCTTGATCGTAGTCGGCAAGCGCGCGGCGATAATCCGGCTGGGAAAAAAAAGTGTTGCCGCGATAAAAGTACGCCTCTGCCAACTCCGGCTTGGCTTTGATCAGCGCGTCGTAGACGCCGAGCGCGCCGGCAATGTCGTTCTTGTTCAAGTGCGCGTTCGCGCGGTGGATGTACGCGTCGATCAAATCCGGCGTGAGCCGAATCACCTCACCGAAATCGGCGATGGCGCGATCATAGTCGCGTTTGCGCGCATAGGAAATCGCGCGGTTATAGTGCGCGTCCACGAGATCGGGGCGCAAGCGAAGCGCCTCGCCGTAATCGGCAATCGCCGCGTCGAATTCGCCGAGCGTGAAATACGCGAACGCGCGGTTAAAGTACGAGCTGAGAAAATCCGGCGCGAGTTTGAGCGCGTGCGAATATTCGGCGACCGCGCGGCGGACAATGTCGGTCTTGAGATCAAACGCCGGATTGCGCGCCTGTTCCAATTCGACGCGCGGATCGTCGCGGTCGCGCTTTTGCAAGAACGCGTTGCCGCGCTCGTTGTACGCTTCTGGAAAATTTGGGTGATAGCGTAACGCCAGCGCGTACTCATCAAGCGCGCGGTCGTATTCGCCTTTGCGCGCGTACGCGACGCCGCGCTGATAGTACGCGTGCGCGCTGTCCGAGCGCAGGGCGACGACTTGCGAAAAATCCGCGATCGCTTGATCGTAATTGCCCTGCCGCAAATAGGTCAGCCCGCGCTCAAAATACGTTTCGACGCTCGCGGGCTTGAGTTTGAGAATCTGCGTGTAATCCGCCGCCGCGCGTTCATAATCCGCCTTGTTTTGATACGCGCGCGCTGTTGATAGGCGTCGAGAAAATCGGATTTGAGCCGGAGCGCTTGCGAATAGTCGCCGATGGCGCGGTCGAAATCGCCGTCGCGCAAACGCGCGTTGCCGCGCTGAAAGTACGCGAGCAGATGATTCGCATCCAGCTTGAGCGTTTGATCGAAATCGGCGATGGCGCGCGCGGTGTCGCCGAGCCGGAGGTGCGCCGCGCCGCGTTCGTAATACGCGCCGACGAGATCGCCTTTCAGCCGAATCACTTGCGTCAAGTCGGCAATCGCGGCGGAATGATTGCCCATCTGCGTGTGCGTCGCGGCGCGGCTCCAGTACGCGAGCGGATTGCCGGATTGCAGTTGAATGGCTTGATCAAAATCCGCGCGCGCGCGGTCGAGGTCTGGTTGCGCGAAATACAGATTGCCGCGATTGAGGTACGCCTCCGCCAAATTCGGATTGAGTTTGAGCGCGTGATTGATATCCTCGAGCGCGCGCGGATAATCTTTCAAGAGCCGATACGCGTTGCCGCGGCTGTTGTACGCTTCGGCGTAATCTGCGCGCAGGTTAATCGCTTTGGAAAATTCGGCAAGGGCGCGTTGATAATCGCCGCGCTCGACGTGGCGCACGCCGTCTTGATACGCGGCTTCCGCTTCGGTGGACGGCGTGGTCGCACACGCCGCGAGCAAAAACGCGAGCGCGATAAAACCGGCGCGCCGGTTTCGAATTTTCAAGCCGACTCCTGTAATCATGATCCGCGAATCTCCGCAACTCTGCGCGAATTAATTTGAGACGCGCGCGGACTCGCGGTGCGCGTCGCCAAAGCGCGCGGTGCGCTATTTTAGCACAAGATGGGCGCAGGCGCGCACGGCGTTTTTATTTTTGGGGCTTGGCGGTGTGGAGGAGCGCTTGGAGCAGTTCTTGCGACGCGATATTCTTGCGAAGGATATGCCGCACGCCGGCGCGGCGCAGTTCGATCGTCAGCGCGGTGTCCGGCGCCGCCGTCAGCGCGATGAGCGCGACGCGCGGAAAGCGCGCGGCAATTTCTTGCACGGCTTGCAGTCCCAAGCCGTCGCTCATCATCGGATCAATCAGCACGATGTCCGGCTGGCGGGTCTGCGCGTATTCGAGCGTTTGCGCCGCGCTGTCCGCTTCACCGACAATTTCGAATTTGTCTTCGCGGCGGAGCCGCGCGACGAGTTGCGCGCGGACGTTGGCGTGAGAATCGGCGATTACAATTCGCGTGGGGTTGTTCACAATGAAAAAATTCCGTTGAAATATTTTGGCGGTAAATAAAAATACTTTGCGTTGAAAAGTCCGAAAGAAGTCGAGGAAGGGAATCTCGTGCGCCCGCGCAATTCCTCGCGGACTCACGCTGATTGTAGGCAGAGGGGCGCGGGATGGCGAGGGTCAAGTGTACCCGATTTGACAGGACAACGGATTTTCTAAAGCGCGTTTGTGGCAATCGCCGCGCGAATTTTCCGGAACGATTGACAGCCGCCGCGACCTGTGTTAGATTCGCTCCCACCATAAGGAGTGGCGCGATGGCTGAATCTCGAACTCCACCGTCTATTCAAACCCCCAAGCAACGCCGTTTCAATCTTCAAGCGGTCTGGCGTTACATCAACATTCATTGGCGCTATCCGATAGATGCCAAACGCGATCTACGGCTCGATCTTTTGCGCGGCTTTGCCGTGTTCGTGATGGTCGTGGATCATTTCGGCGGCTCGTCGTGGCTGTATCTGGTGACCGGCAATAATTCTTTTTTCACCTCCGGCGCGGAAGCGTTCGTGCTGATTTCCGGAATGGTTGTCGGCATGGTGTACGGCGCGATCGCGCAGCGCGAAGGGATTAAAACCGCCGCGATCAAAGCGCTTCAACGCGCGTGGACACTCTACAAACTCACCGTCGTGCTAACGCTCGCGCTCGCGGTCATCTCCGACATTTTTGAATTGCCGTGGTCCAAAGGCGTGAACCTCACCGACCCAATTGCCTTTACGTTGCGCGTCATTTTCCTCCGCGAAACATACTACCTCGCCGACATTCCGATGATGTACACGTACTTGATGTTCATCGCGCCGGCGGGGCTGTATCTGCTCTATACGGGGCGTACGCGTTGGCTGTTGCTGCTTTCCTTCGCCGGCTGGATTTTTTATCAATACCTCACCACGCGTCCGACCGCGCTCTTTCCGATCATCGGCAACACGACCTTTCATGTGGTCGCGTGGCAATTGATTTTTTTCGCGGCGATGGCGGTAGGCTATCATCGTAACGCGCTGTGGGCGCGCGTGCGCACGCTTCCCAAGTGGCCCTATTTTCTTTTCGCGACCGCGTTATTTATCTGGCTCTTGCATCTGTACTCGACCGAAATTCCCGCGCTGGCGCGGCTGTATCCCGGCGTCAATTGGGATTTGATTTGGAAAGAATTATTTGACAAAGCCGATGTCGGTCCGGGGCGCATCGTCGCGACCGTGATTGTTTTTCAATTCGCATATTTATTCTCGACGTACTTTTGGGTCCCGATCCGCCACGTGTTCGGCTGGATGCTCGAGCCGCTCGGCTCGAATTCGCTCTATAGTTACACGATGCATATCGTCGTCATCGGGCTGTTCTATGTCGCGCTCCCGTACTTGCCGATTGACATTTACAAGCAAGGCAATTTGAATACGGCGTTGCAGTTGGGAGTTCTGCTGGTGTTGTGGCTGATGATTCGCCGGCAATTTGCGTTTGACGTGGTGCCGCGTTGACACTGCGCGCAAGATGTGATAGATTTCTGGTGGCACGGCAAGTTAAACTATGACGTGAATAATGCAAGGAGCCATGCATGGATCAACGCTCGCGTTCAGAACGAATGGTGCAACGCCTCCGCGATTTTCGCGGCTCGATCCCTGATGTCGAAGCGTCGGCGGTGGTCAGCTCGGACGGTTTGATCATCGCGTCCGATCTTCCGCAAGGCGTGGAAGATGATCGCATCGCGGCGATGTCCGCGGCGATGTTGTCGCTCGGCGAGCGCATCGCGAATGAATTGCGGCGCGGCATTCTCGATCAAGTGTTCATTCACGGCGAAAACGGCTACGTCGTGCTGATGTCCGCCGGCGAAGAAGCGGTGCTCACCGTGCTGGCGCGCAAAGAAGCAAAACTCGGATTGATTTTGTACGATATGCGCAAAGCCGCCGCGGATATCGCGGCGATGATCTAACGACCAGCGAAGGGGCGAGTATCTACTCGCCTCTTTTTATTTACACGCATGTCATTGCGAGTTTCGTTTTTCTTTGTGTCCTTTGTGTTCTTCGTGGTGAGATTTGAGGTTTTGATTATGCCCCAATTTATTTTCTGCACCGGCGGCGTCGTCTCCTCGGTTGGCAAAGGCGTTACCGTCGCCTCCATTGGACGATTGCTCAAAGCGCGCGGCGTCCACGTCTCGATCCAAAAACTCGATCCGTACATCAACGTGGATCCCGGCACGATGTCGCCGTACCAACACGGCGAAGTTTTTGTGACCGACGACGGCGCAGAAACGGATTTGGATTTGGGTCATTACGAACGCTTCATTGACGAAAATCTCACGCGCGCGTCGAACGTGACGACCGGACAGGTGTACGCGCAAGTGATCGGCAAAGAACGCCGCGGCGATTATCTTGGCGGCACGGTGCAAGTCGTCCCGCACATCACGAACGAAATCAAACGCCGCATTCATCTCGCCGCGAAAGAAACGAACGCGGACGTGCTGATCGTCGAAGTCGGCGGCACCGTTGGCGACATCGAGGGCTTGCCGTTTCTCGAAGCGATTCGCCAGATGCGCAAAGATGTTGGGCGCGAAAATGTTTTATACATTCACGTGACGCTCATCCCGCACATCGGCACGACCGGCGAATTGAAAACGAAACCGACGCAACACAGCGTCAAAGAATTACGCGCGATCGGCATTCAGCCGGACGTGATCGTCTGCCGCTCGGATTTTCCGATTGACGAAGCGGTGCGCGAAAAAATCGCGCTCTTCACGGACGTGGACAAGCGCGCGGTCGTGCCGCTCGTGACCGCTTCAAGCATTTATGCCGTGCCGCTGATACTGGAAGAGCTGGGGCTCGGAGAATTTTTGGCGGAACGCTTGGGGCTGGATGCGCGCGCACCGGAATTAGGCGCGTGGCGCGAGTTGGTCGCGCGCGTGAACGCGCCGAAGCAAACGCTCCGCATTGCAATTGTCGGCAAATACGTCGAATTGCCGGACGCGTATATGAGCGTGCGCGAAGCGTTGTTGCATGCCGGACTGCAGAATCATCGCGCGATTGAAATTGATTGGATCCAGTCGGAAGATTTCGAGCGCGGCAAATCGTTCGAGCGGCTCGCGCCCGCCGACGGCATCGTCGTGCCGGGCGGATTCGGCGAGCGCGGCATCGAAGGAAAAATTCTCGCGGCGCGTTACGCGCGCACGCAACAGATTCCGTACTTGGGGTTGTGCTTGGGGATGCAAGTGATGTGCGTCGAGCTGGCGCGGCACGCGCTCGAAAGCGACGAGCCGAACTCGACCGAATTCAATCCGGCGACGCGCTATCCGATCATTGATCTCATGCCAGACCAACGCGCGATTTCCGATCTCGGCGGCACGATGCGCTTGGGAAAATATCCGTGCCAGCTCATTCAAGACACGCTTGCCGCGCGCGCGTATGGCAACGGCATTGTCCAAGAGCGGCATCGGCATCGCTTTGAATTGAACAACGCGTTCCGCGAATTGCTCGCGAGCGCCGGGATGCAATTCAGCGGAATGTCGCCGGACGGCGCGCTCGTCGAAATCGCGGAATTGCGCGCGCATCCATTTATGCTCGGCTCGCAGTTTCATCCGGAATTCAAATCGCGCCCCGAGCGCCCGCATCCATTGTTCCGCGAATTTGTGCGAGCGGCAGTCGAGCGAAAAGGCGACGCGGCGACGCGTTGATGCGACGAAAAATCTCCGCGTCATCTCCTCCCCGCGCTTTTCAAATCTTGACACTCGTGCTAAAATAGTTTCCGAACTTGACGGAAGGAGGCACCCTTGATGCCACGCCTCGCAAAATTATCCAAGAAACAAAAAATTACTTTTCTCGCTGACCTCGAACACGGCTATCGCCCCTTTGACAAACATGCATTGAAATTATTGCAATCGCTTTTGGACGACGGCGATGCCGAAGTGCGCGCGGAAGCAATCGCGTGTCTTTGGCTCGACCCGGATCCGCGTTGGATTGATATGTTGATCAAAAAAGTTGACGACGACATTCACGCCGACGTGCGCGCGCACGCCATCAGCGCGCTCGGTCGCTATGTGTACGAGGGCGAGATTGCGGTGGAGGATGGTTGGGAGTCGCCGGAAGTTTCGATTCAAACGGATGATTACACGCGCGTTTGCGATTTTCTGTTTCGAATCGCGCAAGATGTGGATGAGCCGCTCGAAACGCGGCGTTATGCGATTGAAGCGCTCGCGTTTCGCACCGATGACGCGGAGGTGCTCGACCTGATCGAATGGGCGTATCAGCACAAAGATCGGCGGCTCAAGGTCAGCGCCATTTTCGCGATGGCGCGCAACGGCGACCCGCGTTTTTATAAAGCGATTCTAAGCGAACTGCATAGCGGCGATCCGGAAATTCAGCACGAAGCGATCCACGCCGCCGGCGAAATGGGCATCCCCGAAGCCGCGCGCGCGCTCACCGAACTCATTCGCGACAAATCGCTCCGCAAATCTTTGCGCTTGCTCTCGATTTACGCGCTCGGACAGACCGGTCACGAGAGCGCGTACGCGGTGCTCGATCAACTCACGCATTCGCGCGATCGCGACGTGCGCCAAGTCGCGCAAGACGCGATCGAAGAATGGTTGTTGGTGAATTCGGAGCAGATGGAGATGGACCGCGCCGATTTGGGCGATGATTTCGCCTCCGACGATTTCCCGGATATTTGGAACGACGAGTTCGGGACGTTTTCGAGGAATTGATGTCTGCGCCCGATCCTGTCCGCGACTTTGTAATTGCCGGGCACGGCAACTTGCCGAAAGTAAAAGAAATGCTCGCGGCAAATCCTGATCTCTTGAATGTGAATTACGAGTGGGCAGAAAATGATCGCGAGAGCGCAATTCAAGCCGCCGCGCACGCTGGCAGTGTCGCCGTAGCGGAATTTTTGTTAGGACTGGGCGCGCCGCTTGAGATTTGCACCGCGGCGATGCTGGGAAATCAAGCCGACGTGGAAAAATTACTCGCGCAAGATGCTGCGCGGATAAACGCGCGCGGCGCGCACGGCATTCCGCTGTTGACGCATACTGCGCTCAGCGGCAACGCGCAACTCGCGCAGATGCTTTTCGAACGCGGCGCGCGCGAAGGCATGGCGTACGCGCTGAACAATGCCGCGCTTATGGGGCATACCGAAATGGCGCGTTGGCTATTGGCGAATGGCAAGCCGGATTTGAATTGGAAAAACTTTCAGGGGAAAACTGCGCTGGAGATTGCGACGGAAAAAGGAAATGAGGCGTTGGTAAAAATACTACGCGAGCATCAATAAGTATATCGCCGCTCCACCCGCGCGCTGATCGTCGTTACCGTTTCATAATTGTTCGTTTCCAAATTCTTCGCCACTTCTTCGGCGGAGATTTTTTCTTTTCCCTGCGCGCCGATCAACACCACTTCGTCGCCGGCGCGCGCGTCCGCGATGTCGGTTACGTCCACCATTGCTTGATCCATCGCGACGCGTCCGACAATCGGCGCGCGTTGCCCGCGTACTAAAACCTCTCCATAATTTTCCGGCTGGCGGCGCAGACCGTCCGCATACCCCGCTAGAATGATCGCGAGGCGCGATGCGCGCGTCGTCTCGAACGCACAGCCATACCCGGCAAACGCGCCGCGTGGCACCGCTTTGATCAGCGCGATTTCCGTTTTGAATTCCAACGCGGGCAAAAAATCACGCGGGCGCGGTGCGTCCGGCGAGGGATCGAGTCCGTACAGTAATACGCCGCTGCGCACCAAATTAAAGCGCGCCGCCGGCAAATCCAGCGCGGCAGGGCTGTTCGCCGCGTGCGCATAGCGCGGCGCGATGCCGGCGCGCGCGAATTCATCCCGCGCGCGCTGAAACGCGTCGAGTTGCTTTTGCGTGTACGCGCGCCCAAAATTTTCAATGCCGCGCGCGTCCGGCTCATCCGACGCGGCGAAATGCGTAAAGACGCCCTCGATTTCAATGTTGGGCAAATGCTGAACCGCGCGCGCGAAATCAAGCGCGTCGTCCGGCAAAACGCCGAGCCGCGTCAGTCCGGTGTCAATCTTGATGTGCACGCGCGCGCGCGTTCGCAGTTCGCGCGCGGCATCGCTGATGGCGTCCACACTCGCGCGCGTAAAGATATTGAAAGCGAGATTGTGCGCGACGCCTTCACTCGCCCAGCGCGGCGGCGTCGGACCCATAACCAAAATCGGCGCGTCAATCTCTGCGCGGCGCAATTCGATCCCTTCGCCGACGGTGAACACGCCGAGCCACTGCGCGCCGGCGCGCGTTGCCGCGCGCGCGACCTCAATCGCGCCGTGCCCGTACGCGTTTGCTTTGACGACTGCCATCAGTTCGGTTTGCGCGCCGATGATTTCGCGCAGGCGGCGCGTGTTGTGTTCAATCGCGCGCAAGTTTATTTCGACCCACGCGTGGCGGAGAGGGATTTCGGGTGTCATTGCGAGCCGACTTTTGGCGAAGCAATCCCCAACGGGTCTTGTGGAGATTGCTTCGTTTCACTCGCAATGACATTTGCGAATCTTGGTCTCAACATCAGCACGCTCGCCAAAATCATTCCCGCGCCGACCAGCTGTAACGCGTCGAGCGTTTCGCCGAAAACTAAATACGCGACGCCCGCGGTCAGCACTGGCTCGATTGCGGAGAGCAAACTCACGACGCTCGCCGGCAATAAACTCAAGCCAATCGTGAACGAACCAAAGCCGCCGAGCGTCGGCACGAGCGCGAGAAAAAGTAATACGAGCCAGCCGTCCGGCGTCGCGCGCATCGGCACAAATTCGCGCGGGAGAAAATTGAACGGCAAAAGAAACAGCGCGCCGAACAAAAACGCGTAAAACAATGCGGTCCACGCGGAATAATTCCGCGTCGCCAATCGTCCGAGCAGAGTGTACGCCGCGAACGTAAAGCCGGTGCCGATGCCGACGGCAATCCCGATCGGATTGATTTGAAATTGGCGCAGATCGTACGCGCGCGCGACGAGGACGACGCCGGCAAGCGAGAGCGCGAGCGCGAAAACTTTTGCGCGGTCGAGCGGCTCACTAAAAAATTTCCACGCCAACACCGCGACAATTGCCGGCGTGATATAGTTGAGCATCGTTGCGACGGTCGCGCCGTTGTATTGGACCGACGTGATCCAAATAATCTGATGCGCGGCGACGCCGATCAGCCCGTACAGCAAAAACAAAACGAGATCGCGGCGCGCGAGCCGCAAATCATCGCGCTTGAGAATCGCGAGCGCGGCAAACAGAAAGACCGCGATGATCAGCACGCGCCAAAACGCAAGCGAGAGCGGCTCGATGCCGTACTGCGTCAAGAGAAATTTGATCAAGATGCCGGTGAGCGACCAAAAGAACGTGCCGCCGAGGACGATCAGATAACCGCGCAGGGGAGCGGGCGAGGGGGTGAATGTCATTGTCTCCTAAATGTAACGCGCCAGATTTCTTTCGTCGCCTCCGTTACGCGCACGCGTTCGTCCACGCGCCAGCCGCACACCCACGCGATCGCATCGCCGACGACGAGGAGCGGCAATTGCGCGCGCGCGGCGCGCGGAATTTTTTCGTCAATCATAAATTCGTGAAGCGATTTGGAATGACCCTGCAGTCCCGCCGGTTGAAAGCGATCACCGGCGCGGCGCGGGCGCAGATAAATTTCGCCCGCGCATTTCGCCGCGTCGAAGAATGCCGTCCAGCGATCTACTAGACCTTCGAGGTCTTGGCGCGTCGTTTCCACCACCCACTCGGAATCCGGTAACGTGGTCACGCCTTGCGGCGGCAAATCCATGCGCTCGACATTCAACCGCGGTAGGTCTGGCAAAATCCGGCGCGATTCATCCGCAAGCGTGAACGTGTCGTACTCAACGACAAGGCGCAACCCGTCCGGCAAAGGCGCGCGCGCGCCGGCATTTTTTTCGAGCGCGATGTTGCGCGCGTCCTCGATGTGCGTCCACGTGAGATTGCGAAAATCGCCGCGCAATTTTTGGAACGCGGCGCGGAGCGTGCCGCGCTGCAGCGCGGGATGAAGCGCGCGCCACGCGTCGCGCGCAAAAATAATCGCGCCCGTCTCCGCGTCTTGCCGCGCGACACGCGCAAATGCCGCGTCCACTTGCGTTTGCAAATAGTCGTAATCGTCCGCGATGCCGTGCGCGGCGCGGCGAATCACGCCGCGCAGATTGGGGTTGAGCGTTTCGAGGTACGGTAAAACTTGGCGGCGCAATTTGTTGCGGAAGAGCGTTGTATCGAGATTTGAGGAATCGGCGCGCGGGGTGAGCGCGTGGGCTTGGCAATATTTTTCGATATCCGCGCGCGAAACGTCGAGCAGAGGACGAATGAGCTTGATGTTGGATGTTGGAAGATGGACGTTAGATTCGTGTTCTGGCGACTGTTGACTGTTGACTGTTGACTTGTACTTCATCCCGCTCAAGCCCGCCAGCCCCGCGCCGCGCAAAAAATGCATCAGCACCGTCTCGACCTGATCGTCCGCGTGATGCGCGACGGCGATGACGCGCGCGCCGATTCTTTGCGCGGTTTGCGCGAGAAACGCATAGCGCACCTGCCGCGCGGCGGCTTCGATGCTCAGTTTTTCTGCGCGTGCGAACGCGCCAACATCGCGCGTCTCAATCGTCGCGGGCAATTGCCATTCGCGCGCGATCTGCGCGACCCACGCGGCGTCCGCGTCGCTCTCCGCGCCGCGCAAGTTGTGATTGAGATGCGCGACGTGCAAGGTGATCTGCAATTCTTTGCGCAGCGCGCGCAACGCGTGCAGGAGCGTGAGCGAATCCGGTCCGCCGGAAACCGCGACGACGACGGTGTCGCCGCGCGTGATGAGATGATGCTTTTCAATTGTGGATCGAACTTTGTGGAGAATAATCATTGTCCCCGATCAAAAACGTAAGGACGATACGAAGCCCAAAAGTCCAACCAAGGCGGAGCCATAGAAACAAAATGATCCCATGTCCCAGGCTCCGCATTGGGGTTTGGATGAATACCCGCAGTGTCTTCCATATGAAGAATCACGAATCCTTGCTCTACGAGACCGTTTACGATCGCGCTCAACGTATGACGGTACTCGCGTGGGCGTTGAATCGGCTCGCCTAATCTTTTGCTGCGATCATACACCCATTCAGAATCCTCAGAGGTGATTTCAGTTCCTTGGATATAATATTGCTTCAATATGTATCCGTTCCCGTTCCAATCTGTTTCTTCAAGGCCAAGAAAAAACGGATTGTGGCAACTAAAGTGGTAAATTCCATCGCGGCGCAAAATGCGTGCTACCCCAGAAAAAACTACGCGTGCGTCTGGCACAAAATTCAGTGAATGTCCGTGATAGACAACGTCGAATGCGGCTATATCGAAATGAGATAGGTCGCGCATGTCGCCCTGAATCGTTTCGATTGGAACATTGTAATGAGCAGCTGCTTCGCGATCTCGCTGTAATTGAAGTTCAGAGAGATCAAATGAAGTTATCTTTGCCCCAAGCAACGCAAATGCAGCCGCCTGCTGTCCGCCACCGCTCGCCAGACAGAGCACGCGCTTGGTGCGAACATCTCCCAGCCATCCTTCAGGGTCAAGTCGTCTGCGCGCAGAATCCGCATCTAGGCCAAGCCAAGGGCGAGTCCATAACGCATTCGCTTCAGCCAATGCACTCCATCGTTTTATATTGTATTTTGCAATTTCGTCCATACCTGATTACCTTTGTATAACAGATTCAAACCCCCAACGCGTCCGCCAACTCGCGCAAAAATAATTCCGCGTCCGTCACCAAGCCCAACGCCTGAAATGTGCCGCGATCGGCAAGCTTCGTCACGACGGACGGATTCATATCCACCGCGACGACTTTGACTGCCGCCGGCAACATATTGCCGGTCGCAATCGAATGCAGCATCGTCGCGATCATCAACGCCATTTCGACGCCGCGCACCGCCGCGCGCATTTGCTTTTGCGCCTCTTGCATGTCGTTAATCACGTCCGGGATCGGACCATCATCGCGCACCGAACCGGCAAGCACCATCTCGACATTGTTCTGGATGCACTCGTACATAATCCCTTCGCGCAAAATGCCCGCGTCCACCGCCGCGCGCAACGAGCCGGCGCGGCGAATCTGATTGATCGCGATCATATGATGGCGATGCCCGCCTTCGACCGCGTGTCCGCTTTTCAACGCGACGCCGAGCGACGTGCCGAGCAAGGCGGCTTCGACATCGTGCGCGGCGATTGCGTTGCCGCCGAAAAGCGCTTGCACGTAGCCGCCGCGAATCATGCGCGCGAGATACGCACCCGCGCCGCTGTGCACAATCGCGGGACCGGCGACGATGAGAATTTTGCCGGCGCGCGCGCGCGTTGCCTGCATCTCGCGCGCGATTTCTTCGATCACGAGTCGTTTCGGTTTTTCGGACGACACATCCGACGACATGAACGAAAATAATTCGCGATGGCGCGCGCGCGGCGGCGGCACGACGCGAATGCCTTCGTGCCCCACGACGACCGCCGCGTCTTTTTGCACGTCCGCCATCGGCAACATCCACGCGCGTTGGCGCGCGCGATCCAACACAATGGCTAAATCCATTTCCGTGTTTTCCACATCCACCCATTTGCCATCCAGCCGGACTTGGGTGGGAAAATGGGTCGTCGAATAAAAATCGTCCGGGAGCGCGCCGTCGCGCGGTGCGGGCGCGGTGCGCGCGTCGCCGGCAGAGACGAGCACCGCGCCGTAACTTTGCAAGACGGTGAGGATTTGCCCAAGTTGCGCCGGCGTCGGCGCGGAGATATTCAAGCGCGCGAACGACGTTTCATCTTTCTTTCGCCCGACGCGAATTTCCTTCAAATCGAATTCGCCGCCCAAATCCATCACCGCGTCAAAGACGCGCGGCAAAACCCACGAGTCAATGATGTGCCCTTCGAGCGTGATTTCTTCGCTGTGTGTATTCATAGGAATGGGTGAGGGGTAATTGGTAATTAGATTTTCAGACATGTAGACAACATTCACAATTACGTGAACGGGCTAGATGTTGTGGTTCGGCTGGTTCACAGGATGCTAGATTTCGTACCCAATTCTTATTGTGAATGTTGTCTAGTATATCCCTGCCGGGCAAAGTGTCAATGACCAGACCGAAAGGGGATAAAGGGAATTACGAATTACTAATTACTAATTACTAATTACCATTCCAAATTACCCTTCCCGATTTCTTTGACACGCCCGCGCACCTGCGGTAAAATCGAACGCACTTTGCCACGCTATTCTTTTTTTGTCTTTGACGTTGGCGGGACGCTCCTGCGCTTCGATGTGGATAAAATGGCGCAAACGTACGCGCGGCTCGCCGCCGCGCACGGCACGACGATTGACGCGGCGCGCGCGCGCGCGGTGATGGAAACGCTCGAACGCGAACTGCCGCAACGCGTGAACGCGCGCGCGATCAGTTTGGAATCGAACGACGGCGCGGATTTTTGGAACGATTTTTACGGCGAGGGATTTCGGCGGATGGGCATCGCGCAACCGGCGTCGTCCGCCGTCACGGAAATTCGCGAATGCTTTCAGCGCGGCGAATTTGAAGCGGCGCACGCGGACGCCATCCCCGCGTTGGAAATGCTGACCGCGCGCGGCGTGCCGCTCGGTATCGTCTCTAACTTTTCGCCGAACTGCGAAGACATTTTGCGCGCGCAAGGTCTGCACAAATATTTTTCGTTCTTTATCGTCTCGGCGATTGCCGGCGTCGAAAAACCGGCGGCGCGCATTTTCGATCTCGCCGTGCGCGCGGCGAACGCGCCGCGTGAGCAGTTGGTTTATATTGGCGATAGCATCTTTCACGACATTCAGGGCGCGCGGGGCGCGGGCATCGCGCCGATTTTGATTGACCGCGCGGATCAGTATCGCGATTTCATCGGCGCGCGCGTGCGCGATTTGCGCGCGCTGGAAAAATTTATTTGAGAGGAAGGCAATGCCCACACGTCACGAACGTCTAAAGTTGGAAGCGGCGCGCGAGCAAACAGTACGGCAACGGCGGCTGTTGATCGGCGCGGGCGCGGCGCTGGCGGTCGCGCTGGTCGTCGCCTCGATTTTTTTTAGCGGCGTGCTGACGCCGAAATCGGCGGGCGTGGATGCCGCCGCGACCGGCGTCGCGCAAGCGGTGTGCGAGCCGGTGCAAGGATTTCCGGCGCAAGGTCAAACGCACATCGAGCCGAATCAAACGCATCCGCCGTACAATTCCAATCCGCCGACGAGCGGCTGGCACTGGTCGCAATGGAAAGGTCCCGGCATATTCACGAACCCGCAAGTGCAGGATCAATTGGTGCATGATCTCGAGCACGGCTTTATCGTGATTCAGTACAATAATTTGTCGGCGGCAGAAGTGCAGAAACTGACCGAGTTCGTTCAGCGCGATCGTTATCATATGATCCTCGCGCCGTATCCGGGTTTGCCGGCGAACGCGCGCATCACGCTGACGGCGTGGACAAAATTGCAAAATTGCTCGGGCGTGGACGAAGCCGCGCTGCGCGCGTTCATCAGCGCGTATCGCGATCAAGGACCGGAAAAAGTGCCGTAATTGAAAATTATCTTCCCGTCATAATCGCGCGGAGTGAAACGCCAAAGAGAAAGAATGAGACGACCGCGTACAAGCCCTGTTCGCGGCGTTCCATTTTCCCGCCCGTGTAGGCGTACACGCCGGGCCACGCGATAATGTTCAACAGCCCGTAAAGGAAATGAACCGGGTCGCGCGGCGCGGGTCCCGACGCGAACTGCAGAACGCCCAGCACATCTTGCGCGATCATCAATAGCTCGCCGACGACGAGCGCGCCGAAATAATTTCCGCTGACGCCTTTGCCGCGAAAATAATTCCACGCGCCCCACACGGCGAGTGCGAGAGCAAAATAAAGGGCGGTGTTGGCGAATTGTTTGTGCAACGGCGCAATAATTTCAAGCATGGATGCTCCTCGAAAAGATTGGGGGACGACGCGCGCGGTCGTCTCTTTTTATTGGCATCGGACAAGGGGCGGCACGACGCCACGCGATCAGTGATGCGCCATCAGATAGATGGCGCGCCCATAGCCGGCAAGCGCGAGCGTGATCAGCGTCAAATCGCGCAAATGAATATAGTCGCTTTTCGGCGTTGCCCAATCGAGCGCGACGAAAAAAAGAATCAGAATGAGCAAAACGAACGTGACGAGCAAGAGGATCGCCGCCAGTTGGTTCGAATTGTATTGCTGGGTCGCTTGCAGATAAACGACGTGCGGCGCCATCACGCCGCCCAAGCCGTGAAGAAGAAAAATCGCGACGAGCGCGTACATATACAATTCTTCGACGACGCTCACCGCGCCGCCGAGCCAAAGCCATACCGTCGCGTTCAGCGCGAGAATGACGACGCTCGCGACCATCGCGCGATTCATCAATTGCGACATCACGTCCGGCGCGATATCCGAATTGCTGTAGCGATAAATGCGCGGCGGCGCGAGAAACGCGAACAACAGCGCGGCAAACGCGACGCCGGCGATGACGAGCGCGCCGCTTTGCGTTTGCGCGCGCGCGAGCGCGGATTGATAATAGAGCGCGGCGAAGAGCAGAGAGATGCAGAGAGAGTAGATGAGCATTAAATCCTTTCGCAAGTAGCCGGAAAAACATCTCGCCCGCCCTGATCATTCAGAGCGGGCGTTTTTTCTTGGTGTTCCGTCGCGAATTTCTATGCCCCGCCGGTTTTCAACACCGGCACCATTTCCACCGTCAGTTTTTGAAAATGGCTGTTCACGGCGACATTTGGATTCGACGCGTAGACCAGTTCGACGATTTGCGCGTCCACCGCGAGCGATTGCGTTTCGAGCCGCAGTGTTTTGCCTTTTTCCGCGAGCACGGCATCGCCTTTGGAGGCGAGCTTGCCGTGCAGGGTCGGATCGTTGAATGCGTATTCGCTCATCAAGACCAGCGTGACGGTGCGCACGTCGCCTTTGTCGAAGAGCCATACATCGAACGCCGCGATTTTGTCCGGCTTGCCCTCGCCGATTGTTTCGGAAACTCCCATTCCGCATTCGCCCAAAAATTCCTGGCGCGGCGTTTCGAGACTGAACGATGTGTCGAAATTGTCAGTGCCTAACGCATACGCCGCGACATAGCGGCCTAATCCGCCGGCGCGCGGCGGCGCGGCGGCAAAAGATTTCGCGGCGGCGGACGCGCTTGCCGGTTGCGCCGCCGCCGGCGCGCGCGTCGCGCGTCGCGCGCGCAATTCGGGCAAGAGGCGCGGAACGAGCAGAATGCCGGCGATGAGAATCGCGCCGGCAATCGCGGTGATGGCGAGAATCGGCAAGAGACTGCCGAGATTGAATCCGGCGGATGGAGATGCGCCGGTGGTTGGCGCGCGCGTCGCGGCAGGAGTCGCGGCTGTGGACGCGGGGCGAATCGTAACGCCCACGGCTTGCGCGAGCGCGTGGATGCGTTCGAGTTCTTCGGGCGGTTTTTTATTCGCGGTGCGCTCGCGCACCAGCTCGGACAACAGGCGCGTTTGATCGTCTTTCGAAAGCGGAGTGAGCCGCGCGCGCGCGAGCGTCAGGTCTTTGTTCGCGGCGTACGAATCGGCAATCGCGGCGACATCGTCCGCGTTTAATTGATAACTGACCGGCGCGATGACCCACCCGATCAAGAGTCCCAGCGCCAACCCTGCGATTAAGCCGATCAGGGGCGCAATCCAAATGCTGCGTTGCAAAAGATCTTTGACCCTATCCATCGCGTCCTCTCTTAAACTTTCACCACCGGTTCTTTCGTCGCTTGGCTCAACACGTCCACGCCGTCTTCTTGAATCACGACTAGGTCTTCGATGCGGACGCCGCCCCAGCCCGGCAGATAAATGCCCGGCTCAATCGTCAGCGTCATATTCGCGCGAAACATATCTTTGGGACCGGCGGTATAACTCGCGCGAATGCCGCCGTCATGCACCGCCAGCCCGACGTCATGCCCCAGCCCGTGCCCGAAATTATCGCCATAGCCGGCTTTTTTGATCACGTTGCGCGCGAACGCGTCCGCGCGGCGCGCCTTCACGCCTTCGCGAATTTTACGCGTGGCGGTTTTTTGCGCTTTCAAAACAGTCGCGTACACTTGCTTGAATTTTTCGTCCGGCGCGCCAAGCACGATCGTGCGCGTCAGATCGGAATGATAATTCTCGACGCGCGCGCCGATGTCTATAATGATCGGCTCGCCCTTTTGTATTTTGCGGTCGGTGGGAATTGCGTGCGGCAGTGCAGCGTTGGGTCCGGACGCAACGATGCCGAACGCCATCGCGTCCGCGCCATGCTCGTGCATAAATTTCTCGATGATCCACACGCCTTCTTTTTCCGTCATGCCCGGTTTCACTTGCGTCAAGAAATGCGCGAACGCCGCGTCGGTAATATCCACCGCGCGTTTGATCTTGGCGAGTTCGTCCGGCTCTTTGACGACGCGCAACGTCGAGACAATGCCGTCGGTTGGTTTGAGTTTATAGCCGGCTTTGCGCGCGGCTTTCGCCCACGCTTTGTGCGTCGCGACCGTGAGATGGCTCGCTTCAAAGCCGACAAGTTTCGGTTTTGCTTCTTTGCCAAACTCGCCGATCACTTGAACGCGATCATACCCCGCTTCAATCAATTTGAAATCCGGCGCGTGCTGCTTCACCGCTTCGTAATAGCGCGAGTCGGTGGAAATCCACGCGCGATCGGCAGAGACGATCATCGTCGCGTCGAGATACGAATGACCCGGAAAAAAACCGGAGAGATAATATTGGTTTTCGGGAACTGTGATAATGAGCGCGTCGAGTCCTTCTGCGGCAATGCGTTGGCGGAGACGCGCAAGACGATGGTTGGGCATTCCAAAATTCTCCTTTGTCCGAATGTCTGCATTATACTCATATTGCGCGGCGCGACAAGAGACGCAGAGTCTTGCTACGGCTTGTCTCCTATGCTACAATCCGCGCCGTTATGCGTCACCGAGATTTCCGGCACGCGCGCGAAATATTTTTCCTCCTCCTGCTTGCCGCGTGCGCGACCCCGACCGTCCAAATTCCACCGACGCCCGCCGCGCCGAAAACGCCGGCGACTGTCATCGTCGCCGATGTTCCGACGCCGCGCGCGCAACCCACTCCCGCGCAACCCGCGCCGCCGCCGCCCGCGCCGCCGTCTTTTTTTGAGGAACGCGTCGCGAATCTTTTCGATCTCGCGCGGTTGCCGGTGATGGAGCAGACGCTCACGACGCAATTCTCCAGCCGCAATTGGTTTCACCGCGAACATTTCTTTGACTTTTTTATTGACGACGGAAATTTTGAAGGCGACCGTTACGGGTGGATTGACGAGACCGGCGCGCGGCAATCGTACCGCATCGTTACCGGGTACGACAGCAAGCGCGAATATGAAATCGTGCCGCGCGTCCAGGGACCCGGCTACGTCGCGCGCATTTGGTTCGCGCACTATCAGCATCAGAGTTACAACAATCCAACCGACAAATCCAAAGATGAAGAATGGTCCAACTGGGGCAATCTGGGCGAAGTCGGCAACATCCGCTTTTATTTTGACGACGAGCCGACGCCGCGCATAGATTTCGGGATCAAAGATTTATTCGTCGGCAAGAATCCGTTTCCCGCGCCGCTGGCGGCGTTTTACGCGTCCGCGAACGGCGGCAATATCAATTACGTTCCGATTCCCTTTCAAAAATCTATTCGCCTCGCGACGACCGGCAAGCCGCGCTTGATGCAAATTCAAGTCAAGCAATTCCTGCCGGACGCGGGCGGCGTGCTGGCGAAAACAACTGCCGCGCTCGCGCCGAATGCTTCCGCCGCGGTTCCATCGTTCACGCCCGCGCTCGCGCCGAGCGCGCAAAATATGATCGCGCAAGCCGCGCGCGCATGGCGCAGTTGCGCGGCGCAAACGTCCGGCGACGCGCGATCTTTTTCGCTCGCGATGGAGCGCAACACGACCGCCGCGATTGAATTTTCAGCGCCCGCGACGATCAGCAGTTTGCGCGTGCGCGTTCCGCGCCGAATGGAAGATTCGGTGTGGATGATGATTTTTTGGGACGGCGAAACGGAGCCAAGTTTATCCGCGCCACTGCGCGGAATGTTCGGCACGGCGGAGCGGCTGTTGCCGTATCGCGCCCTGCCGCTCGGCATTTTGCAAAGCGACAGCGAATTGATTTTCTATAATAATTTTCCGATGCCGTTTCAAACCGCGCGCCTCGTCTTTATCAACGATCGCGCCGAAACCTTGCCGTTGACGCTCGAGGTCACGACGCGCCCGACGATTGCCGGCGCGGAACGCGCGCGCTTGCACGCGTTCTACGGATCGCGCCGGATGATTCGCCGCGAGAATGACGACGACAATTATTTTATAGTGGATGTGAAAGGGAGCGGAAAATATTTGGGAACGATTTTCAACGCGTGGGATTTGGATCGCGGCGCGCTGAATGGTCCGCTCGAGCCGAATTGGCGCTTTCCGTACCTCGAATCGAATTACGATGTGTGGATTGACGGGCGGCTCGCGTTGCCCGGCACCGGCATCGAAGACGATTTCAACGCGAGTTACTATTATGTTTTCGCCGGCTATCCCGGCTACAAAACCGATTACTGCCTCTCCGGCGTTACGTTGCTTGATTACAAAGCGCACACCGAGCCATCGTCGCAGTATCGTTTTTATTTGAACGACGCGCCGGAATTTCGCGATCATTTGCGCGTGACCGTGCAACACGGCAACAATGGAAATAATTTGTCCATCACGTACTCGTCAACCGCCTTTTGGTATCAACTCAGATAGCAGACCACAGACGACGGCTTCCGTCTATCGCCCATCGTCATCGCAAGGAGACGCATAATGCCTGATCACAATCAAAGCATGGACAAATTCATCAACGATAATCTCGACCGCTACATCGCGGAATTGACGCGGCTGTGCGCGCAGCCGAGCGTTTCCGCGCGGAGCGAAGGGGTGCGCGAATGCGCGCCGATCGTCGCGGAGATTTTGCGCGCGCATGGATTTCAAGTCCAATCATTCGACACGCCCGGCAATCCGATCCTTGTCGGCACTGCGCGCGGCAAATCCGCGAAAACGATGCTCTGCTACAACCATTACGATGTGCAACCGCCGGAGCCGCTCGAACTCTGGACGACGCCGCCGTATCAGCCGACTTTGCGCGACGGCGCGCTGTACGCGCGCGGCGTGAAAGACGACAAGGGCGAATTTATTTCGCGGCTCGCGGCGGTGGATGCCGTGCGCGCGGCGAACGACGGCGAATTGCCGGTCGGCGTCACATTTGTCGTCGAAGGCGAAGAGGAAATCGGCAGTCCGCACATCGCGCAATTTGTGCGCGAGCACAAAGAGTTGTTGAAAAGCGACGGCGCGATTTGGGAAGAAGGCGGCATCAACGCGCGCGGCGAGCCGGTCAATAGTCTCGGCAAGCGCGGCATTTTGTCCGTCGAATTCGCAACGCAAACGCTGACGCGCGACGCGCATTCCGGCAACGGCAGTGTTCTGCCGAACGCGGCGTGGCGCTTGTTGTGGGCGCTCGCGAGTTTGAAAGATCGCGATGAAAAAATTTTGATCCCCGGCTTTTACGACGCCGCAAAACCGCCATCGGCGTCCGACGAAAAATTACTCGCGCGCAAACCGTACGACGAAGCCGCGACGCGCAAAGAATTCGGCGTCAAAGAATTTTTGCGCGGCGCGACCGGCGACGCGTACCAGCGCGCGGTTTTTCAGCCGACGTGCAACATTCAAGGCATCGGCAGTGGCTATCAAGGCGCGGGCGGCAAAACGATCGTGCCGGCAAAGGCAATAGCGAAAGTGGATTTTCGGCTCGTGCCGGATCAAGACCCCGATGATATTCTGAAAAAATTGCGCGCGCATCTAGATCGCGAAGGATTCGGCGACGTGCAAGTGAAATGGCTCGGCGCGATGTGGCCCGCCAAAGTGTCCGGCGAGCATCCGCTCGTCGAGCTGTACGCGCGCACCGCGCGGGAAGTGTACGGCAAGGAATCCATTTTGATTCCAATGACCGGCGGATCGAGTCCGGTGTACGCGTTCGCCGGACCGCTCAATATTCCGGTCATCAATCCCGGTCTCGGCTACGACGGCTCGCGCACGCACGCGCCGGACGAAAATATCCGGCTGTCCGATTTCGTCAACGCGTCGCGGCACGTCGCGCGGATTTTGGACGGGTTTGCGGGGATTTAGCAACGTGCGACACATCTCAAGGGTGTGTCGCACTTTATATTTCCGCCTCTTGCATCGAAAAAATTCTGTGCTATAATCTCTTTCGACACCGCGCGATGCGAAATCAAATTCACGCATCGCATTCCCCGGTCAGCCCATAGGAGGCAGCATGTATCAGAAACTCGTTCTGGTCGGGAATTTGGGACGCGACCCTGAAATGCGTTATACGCCGCAGGGTACGCCCGTCACCTCATTCCCCGTCGCGACGTCGCGCAAGTACACCACCGCCGACGGCACGCAAAAAGAAGAAACGCTTTGGTTTCGCGTTTCGGTGTGGGGTAAGCAAGCCGAAACCGTGAATCAATATCTCGCCAAAGGCAGGCAAGTGCTTGTCGAAGGCGCGCTCGTCGGCGATGAAAAAGGCGGACCGCGCGTTTGGACTGCCAATGACGGCACCTCACGCGCCTCGTTTGAAGTGCGCGCGCAAACCGTTCGCTTTCTCGGCAAGAAAGAAAGCGGCGCGCCCGGCGCAACGCCGAACGCCGAAAGCACAGCCGCCGTGCCCGGTGAAGAGCCGGGCGGCGTCGAAGATTTGCCGTTTTAATTTCGCACATAAGTGCGACGCACCTTGCCGGTGCGTCGCACTTTTTTATTGCCTTTTTCTTTTCTTCTGAACGTGCTATAATCCAAAAGATGAAGACTGAAAGTGTATTCAACATCGCGATGTTCTCCGTTCACACGTGCCCGCTCGCCGCGCTCGGCGGCAAAGAGACCGGCGGGATGAACGTGTACGTCCGCGAATTATCGCGCGAGCTCGCGCGGCGCGGGCATCGGGTGGATATTTTCACACGCAGTCAAAATCCCAACGTGCCGTACATTCAAACCCAGGGCTTGCCCGAGGGCGCGCGCGTGATTCACGTGCAAGCCGGACCCGAAGCGCCGCTCAACAAAAAAGAATTGTTCGATTATTTGCCGGCGTTTGTGCACGGCGTGCAAGCGTTTCGTGAGCGAGAAAATATCACCTATGATATTTTTCACGCGCACTATTGGCTCTCCGGCTGGGTCGCGCGCGAACTGCAGGCGTGCCAGCACGCGCCGGTCGTGCAAATGTTTCATACGCTCGGCGCGCTGAAAAATTTGGTCGCGCGCACGCCGAACGATTTGGAAACCGAACACCGTATCGCCGTCGAGCGCGAGATCGTGCAGTTCGCGCAACGGCTCATTGCGTCCACGCCGCGCGATCGCGCGCAAATGATCGAGCTGTACGACGCGCCGGCGGAAAATATTGAGGTGATTCCGCCGGGCGTGGACCTCAACTTGTTTCGTCCCATTCCGCTCCCGGACGCGAAAGAGTACATCGAAACGCCGCTGGATGATCGGGTCGTTCTCTTTGTTGGGCGCATTGATCCGATCAAAGGGATTGACACGTGGTTCAAAGCGATGGCGCTCCTCGTCGCGGAAAATCCGGAACTGCGCTCCAAAATGTGCGTGTGCCTCATCGGCGGCGATGTGGATGAAGAGGGCGAACGCGACGCGGAGATGGCGCGTTTGCAAACATTGAAAGATGAACTCGGCATTTCGGACATTGTAACTTTTCTCGGCCGCCGCGCGCAAGAATCACTGCCGTATTATTATTCGTCCGCCGATGTGGTCGTGATGCCGTCACTGTATGAATCGTTCGGTTTGGCGGCATTGGAGGCGATGGCGTGCGGCACGCCGGTTGTCGCGTCGGATGTCGGCGGCTTGTCGTTCATCGTGCGCGACGGCGAAACCGGTTATCTCGTGCCGGAGGGCGATCCGCTTGCGCTCAAGAATTGCCTGCAACGGCTTTTGTTCGATCGCGAATTACGCGCGCGGCTCGGCAAACGCGCCGCGGTCGTCGCGCGCGAATACGCGTGGTCGAACGTCGCGGATCAAATGGAAATGGTGTACGGCGCGCTCAAGTGACGCGTTGAACATTTCGCAATACGCAATTGTAATTTCATGACCATCCCTCCTCTTCCCCGCCAACTCTTGATCATTCTCGGCGTCGCCGCGCTAATTTATTTCACGCTGGATTTCAGCCGGCGTCTCGAGACGCTCGCGCAACTCGCGCACACCGAACAGCGGCTCGAACAAGGCGTCACGCAATCCGAAACGCGGCAAGGCGAGCTGAAAAGCGATTTGAAAAATACGCGCCGCCCGGAATTTGCGGAAAGAATCGCGCGCGAGAATTATCATTGGGCGCGCGAAGGTGACACCGTCGTCGCCACGCAAAAAACTCCCGCGCCCGCGCCGGCGGCGCCGCCCGCCGTGCCCGCGCCGCCGCCCCAAGATTGGTGGCAACCGTTTTTCGATTTCCTTTTTGGTCCCTAAATGAATATTCGCTCCCTCACCGGCTTTCTGGCATTCACCGACCTGCCGGCGGATGCCTCACTGCGCGCGCTGGGCGATCTCGTTCGCGCCGCGCGCGAAACATTTTCCGCCGCCGGTTTTCCGATGCAAACCGCGCGCGTCGCCACGCAATCTCTTACCGAAATCAAACCGCGCGATCTGACCGCGTTCGCGCGCGCGCTCCAAGCCGCGTGCCAAGCGAACGCGATTGATTACGCCGCGCTCGGCGCGGTGCAAGCCGACGCGCCGGACGCCGCGCTCAATCTCATTGACGCGCTCCCCGCCGCGCTCCGCGCGACCGAAAATATTTTCGCGTCCGCGCAAATCGCATCGCGCGCGCACGGCATCAATCTGCGCGCGGTGCAAGCCGCCGCGCGCGTCATTCACACGCTCGCGAATACAACCCCCGACGGCTTTGGCAATTTTCGCTTTGCCGCGCTTGCGAACTGCGCGCCGCACGCGCCCTTTTTTCCGGTCGCGTTTCAACGCGGCGACGCGCCGGCGTTCGCGCTGGCGGCGGAAACCGCGCCGCTCGCGGTGGATGCGTTCACCCGCGCGCAGAACCTCGACGACGCGCGCTCGAATTTTATCGGCGCGCTACAAGACGCGGCGGAAAAAATGACGCGCGTTGCGGATAAGCTCGCCGCGCGTTTTTCGTTCCAATTCCTCGGGATTGATTTTTCGACCGCGCCATTTCCGCAAGATTCGCACAGCATCGGCAACGCAATGGAGCAACTCACCGGCGCGCAGTTTGGCGAGCATGGCACGCTCTTTGCCGCCGCGTTCATCACCGATTGTATCG
>Ga0247727_10005595_pt1 | contig 25335 bp, 16 predicted proteins | sample WisWelCaveWW1625_FD_202498 | JGI IMG/M metagenome (GOLD analysis project Ga0247727, IMG submission 202498) | Biofilm microbial communities from Wishing Well Cave, Virginia, United States - WW16-25 | ecosystem: Environmental > Aquatic > Deep subsurface > Groundwater > Cave microbial mat | place...
CCGAATCCGGGCGGGTATCCGCCGGGTGGGTATCCCCCAGGCCAGTACCCCGGGGGGCGCGGCGGCATCGGAGGTGGTCTTCCGCGGCTGCCCTGGCCGGGCAGGAAAGCAAAGCCCAGTACCACCGCCAAGGACACGCCGGAACCGCTCGTCAATGTCACCGGAGTCCTGCGCAAGATCGACGCCGGCTCGGTGGTGGTCCAAGCGCAGGACACCCGCATACTGCATCTGAAGCGTACCGAGAAGACTCGCTTTCTCAAGGACGGCAAAGAGATCAAACCGGCGGACCTCCAGCCGGGCGATCACTTGATCGTCGAATCCAGGCAGGATGACCAGGGCTTTCTGTTCGCCGTCAACGTGATCTTTCAAAAGGCCGGCACCCCCCAGGAGCAGGCCGCGGCCTCGGCGCCGGTGGACATTCTGACGCCCACCCGTCAGGACAATGACGAACGTCCGGTTCTGCGGAGGAAGACTCCGTCGAGTTCAGAGAGCGAGCCGGAGACCCAGACCGATGACACCGAGGCCGTCCGTCCGGTAGCGCCCCCCAAAATCCGCCCGCTGCCTCCAGGCGACGAGGAGCCGGTCCCGGTGCTGCGGCGCAGAAAGCCAGGCGAGCGCAAGCCTCCCGCGCCCTCGCCGTCACGACCGCCGGCGCCGGCGGCCGTAGAGACCGCCTCGGCGGCGCCCCCTGCGCCCCAGCCGGAGCCGGACCGCGAGATCGTGGTGGTCGCAGCTGAGTTGGACCGTCCCAAGGACCCGGTTATCGAAAAGGCCCGGGAGATGGCTGCCTCCTTTACCTCGGGCCTGCCCAACTATTACTGCCGCGAGCTGATGACACGATTCGCCAACGTCTCTCACAAGACCAACTGGCAGCCTCAGGACGTGGTCGCGGCCGAGGTCATCTTCGAGGACGGTAGCGAGCGCTATCGCAACATCACCATCAACGGCAAAGCCACCAACAAAGGCATGCAGGAGCTTCCGGGCTCCTGGTCGACCGGGGAGTTCGGGAGCGTACTGGCCGACCTGTTTTCGCCCGCCACGGCGGCCGATTTCACGTACCGGAAAGAGGACCGGGCCGCCGGCCTGCCGGCCCTGGTCTATGATTTCGCCGTGGAGAGGGAGAACTCCCATTGGCAGATCCAGGCCGCCTCCCAGAGCATACGGCCCGCCTACCAGGGCTCGGTGTGGCTCGACAAGCGGTCCCATCGAGTCCTGCGGATCGAAATGCAGGCCCAGGGCCTGCCGCGCGAGTTTCCCCTCGACAAGGTGGAATCCGCTGTCGATTATCAGTATGTGAGGCTTGGCAGTGAGGCTCAGTTCCTGCTTCCGGTCCACGCCGAGAGCCTGAGTTGCCAGCGGGGGACGAACCTTTGCAGCCGCAACGTCATTGACTTCCGGAACTATCACAAGTACACCAGCGAGTCGAGCATCATCTTTAGTCCGTAAAGACGCCAGCAGCTCAACCTTCCACAATCGGGTCCGGATTGTTATGTATAATCCCCCTCTATGGACCTTACACGTTACTGGCGCGCGCAACACAACGGAAGCAACATCGAAGTGCAGTGGACGGGTTTTCGCTTCCAAGGCGGTTGGACCCTGCGGCTACTTGTCAATGGCGAATTGAAAGCGGAGCGCAAGGTCCGCAGATTTGTTCGAAACTTTGAAGTTCAAGACGGCCCGGTTACCGTAAACTTCTGGGGCAAACCGTTCCGGCATCGGTGCACGATATCCGCAGGCAGAACTGTGCTTGCCGATAGCACTCAACCGTGGAACCGATTGGCTTTTGCCGTAATTCTCGGAGCAATCGGCCTAGGCTTGATTCTTGCAACCTTGGTACGGGCCGCGGCCCAGCGGCGCGGCAGCAAGTCATCGAGCTGCTGGATCGAGTACTCTCCGATCCGCGTGAGCGCTGATGATCCGCTTTGGCGACAGGTGGGTCCAGCCCGAGCCGACAGGAGGCGGCTGCTGCGCGAGCCCGAAGCGCGAAACAATCTTGGCTCAGTGCTCTCTACAGGCGCTTGAGCACCACCACGGTGCGGTCGTCACTCTGGAGGCAATGCAGGGCGTAGCGGTCGACAGCGTGGAGGATGCGTTCGAGCAGCGCGGAAGAAGTTTCGTTCCGGTAATCGCGAATCAGCTGGAGCAGGCGCTCGTCGCCGAATTGCTCGCCTTCGGGCGTGGCGGCTTCGGTAATGCCGTCGGAGTAAAGGACCAGCAGGTCGCCGGGACGCAAGGGGACGGTTTCCTGCTCGTAACCGTGGTCTTCGAGGACGCCCAGAACCAGGCCCCCGGCCTCCAGGCGCTGCGGCGGGAGGGCGCCGGAGAGCAGTAGCGGAGGGTTGTGGCCGGCGTTGGAATACAGAAAGCGGTGCTCGCGGGTATCGAGGATGCCGTAGAAGAAGGTGACAAAGCAGTCGGCGCCGGTACACCGAAACAGCAGGGTATTGGACCGCCGGAGACACTCCTCGGGGGAGGCCTGGACCAGGGTCTGGCCGCGGATGGTGGCCTGAAGGTTGGCCATCAGGAGGGAGGCCGGCAGTCCCTTACCGGAGACGTCACCAACGCAAATCGCCAGCCGAGTCTCGTCGACGGGAATGAAGTCGAAGTAATCGCCTCCCACCAGGCGGGCGGGGATGGTTTTGCCGGCGAAGTCGTAACCGGCGAGGACGGGGACGGCTTTGGGGAGCAGATCCGTTTGAATCCTGGCAGCGAGCCGCTGCTCGGCCAGGTGTTCGGCAACCCGGGCTTCCAGGCTCTGGTTTTGCTCGGCGAGAAGGGCGGCCTGTTCCTGGACGGTATCGTGGAGGGCCTTGATGCGGAGCATGGACTTGACCCGGGCGACCAGGGCGGTCTGGTCGACCGGCTTGGTCAGGTACTCGTCGCAGCCCGCTTCGATCCCCGCCACCACGTCGCGCGGCTCCCCTTTTGCCGTCACCATGATAATAGGGATAGACGCCAGCGCCTGGTCGCTCTTCAGACGCCGGCACACCTCGATGCCGTCCATCTTGGGCATCATGACGTCGAGCAGGATGAGGTCAGGCCGGTGGGTGAAGGCGGCGGCCAGGGCTTCCTCGCCGTCGGCGGCGGTGAGGATGTGGTAGCCATGGACGCCGAGGCGAGCCTGAAGAATACTCACGTTGGTGGGATTGTCATCCACGATAAGAATCCAGGGCGGGGTCCGCATGGCGCTGGTATTCAGGGCTGAGCCGATTCCAGGAACTCCTGGATCTTGGCCAGGAGCTGCCGGGGGCTGAAGGGTTTGGTGACGTAGGCATCGCAACCGGCGGCGAAGGCCTTGGCATCGTCACCGCTGAGGGCGTAGGAAGTGACGGCGATGACGGGGATGCGCCGGAGGACGGGGTTGGCCTTGATGCGCCGAGTGGCCTCGTAGCCGTCAATGCCGGGTAGCTGGATATCCATGAGGATCAGGTCGGGGAGGCGGGTTTCCGCCAAGGCGATTCCTTCCTCGCCCGAGAGGGCCTCGATGATCTCGAAGCCAACGCTGGCCAGCAGGTCGTGCAGGATGCGGCGGTTGTCTTCCTGGTCCTCGATGACGAGGATGTGCTTGGTCATGGGAAGTCCTCCGGGGTTCTCACCAGGCCTCCACCTGACGCTCGACGCGAATAGGCAGGGTAAACCAGAAGGTGGATCCTTGGCCGACGACGGAGTCGACGGCGATGCGGCCGCCGTGCATTTCGATGATCCGCCTGGCGATGGAGAGCCCCAGGCCGGTGCCGCCTTTCTTGCGTGTGCTGGAGGTATCGGCCTGGTGGAATTCCTCGAAGATCTTCTCCTGCTCGGAGGCAGAGATGCCGGGGCCGGTGTCGTGTACCAACACAGAATAGGCGCCGCCGGCGGCCTTGACATCCACGCGGATTTCGCCAGCCTCGGTGAACTTGATGGCGTTGCCCACCAGGTTGAGCAGCACCTGGGTGATTCGCCGCTCGTCGCCCTTGCCGGGGGGCAGGTCGGGCGGCAGGCTGACGTTGAGGCGCAGATCCTTGGCGGCGGCGAGCGATTCGGCGGCCGAGAGGACCGAGTAAACGACGTCCTGAATGGAGTAGTCGGCCAGGCTCAGGGTGAGTTGGCCGGCTTCGATCTTGGAGAGATCCAGGACGTCGTTGATCAGGCCGAGAAGATGGCGTCCGTTCTTCTGGACGCGCTCCAGGATCTCCCGGATCCTGTCGGGCAGTTGGCCGTAGATGTTGTCGACGATGAGCTCGGTGTAGCCGAGGATGGCGTTGAGGGGGGTGCGGAGCTCGTGGCTCATGTTGGCTAGGAACTGCGATTTGTGGCGGCTGGCGGCTTCGAGTTGGCGGCCTTTCTCCTCGATCTCGCGGAAGAGGCGGGCGTTCTGAATGGCCAGCACGGACTGGGTGGCGAAGGTCTGGAGGAGATTCGTCACCGGAGTGGGGAACAGGCCCGGGGCGCGACGGAGAACCACCAGGCCGCCCATGATGCGCTGGTCGAGAAGAAAGGGAACCGCCAGGCGAGAGCGGTATCCGGCCTGCCGAAGGGCGGCTTGAAGGGAAGAGGCGCCGGATTCCTGGTCCTGGAAGATGTCGGGCATCTGAACGGGGACGTGAAGGGCGGCGGCGCGCCCGACGGCTCCTTCGCCGAGGCGAATCGGGACGGCCCGAAGCCGCTCGACGAGGCGGGGATCCAATTCGTCGGTGGCGCGGAGGTGGAAGGAGCGCGACGGCTCGTCGTATTCGTAGATGGCGCCGGCGTCGGCGCCGCAAAGGCGCACGGCGTGAGAGACGATGGTGGTGAGGACAGCGCCGAGATCGAGCGTGGAGCCGACGGCGCGGCCGACCTCGCCCAGCGCTTTCAACTCCTCGACGGACTGGGCAAGGTCGCGGGTGCGAACCTGCAGCTCCTGGAAAAGGCGGGAATTCTCGACGGCGATGGCGGCCTGGTGGGCAAAGGTGGCGAGGAGGTCGATCTGTTTGTCGGAAAAGGCCAGGGCCTCGCGGCGGGCGACCACCAGGGCGCCGGCGACGTCGGCCTCCTTGAGAATGGGCACGGCCAGCAGGACGCTCGCTCCCTGGAGCTCCCGAGCGGCCGTGGAAAAGGGGTCGCTGGCCTGGCCGGGTTGGGCGGCGGCCAGATCGGACAGGTGGATGGGCCGGCGATGGGAGATCAGGAAGGCAAAAGCGGAGGGCGGGTCGGGGCGCAGCGGCCCGCGGCGGAGGTAGTCGGCCAGGGCGGGCGCGGCGCCGTGGCAGCGAGCCGCTCGGAAGCCATCCGCCTCCCGAAGGAACAGGGCGGTGAACTGGGCCTCGCAGAGGCGGGCAGCGTTGGAGAGGATGGTTTCGAAGATCGGCTCCAGGTCGGCGGGGGAACTGCTGATGATCTGGAGGACGTCGGCGGTGGCGGTCTGCCGCTCCAGGGCGTCGGAGAGCTCGCGAGTGCGGTCGGTGACCTTCTGCTCGAGGTTGGAGTAGGAGTCCTGAAGGCGGCCGGCCATTTGGTTGAACTCCGTGGCCAGGGATTCGAGCTCGTCGCCGGTGCGGACGTCGATGCGGTGGTCCAGGGCGCCGGCCCCGATGCGGGCCGCTCCGGCCTGCAAGGAACGGATAGGCTCCACCATGCGGCGGGCCAAGACAAAGCTGGCGAAGATGGAAAGAAGCAGGCAGAGCAGGGCCACCAGCAGGGTGCGGAACAGAGAGGCGTAGAGGGGCGCCAGGACAATCCGCATGTCGGAACGGATGCCGATGGCGCCGATAGGTTCCTTCTCGAGGAAGATGCGGCGGAACAGGACCACATGGCGGTCCTCGAAGTAGTGCCCAGGCGCGCGAGGGGCGGGCAGAAGGCCGGAGGCGGCGGCTTCGTTTCGGAGGTAGTCGGCGAAGACGGCGCCGCGGTTGTCGTAGATGCGGGCGGCCAGGACGTGCGGCTCGGCGCGCAGGGCGGCCAGGGTCTGGCGGGCGGAGCCGGCGTCCTGGAAGACCAGGGGCGCGGCGCTGTTGGCGCCGACGACGTCGGCGACGGCCTCCAGCTCCCTGACGGTGGAGGCGCGGAAGCTCATCCATTGCTGGGTAACGAAGGCGGCGCAGGCCAGCAGAAGCGTGAAGGTGCTGGTGAGCAGGATCATCAGGGCCAGCTTCCGCTTGATGGGGATGTTTGCCCACAGGCGCATGGGAGTCCTCTATCCGCCCGGTGCGGCTCTGACGATCCTGGCCAGCCGCAGCAATTGGGAACTGATCCTCAGGCCCGACCGCTCGGCGTTGTCGACGCTGATTTCGAACCGGATCTTGCTCTGCTCGACGGTGAAGTTGATGATGCCGCCGAGCTGGGTAAAGTGCTCCGCTTCGCCGACCGTGAGGACGGCGGCCTTGCCGAGGTCGCGGAGGACTGGGGGAAGGCGCCGGCGCTCGGAGGCGCTGATGAAGAGAATGTGGCAGTGCTTGAGTTCCTGGAAGTTGTCGCTGCGGCGGATGACCAGAGGCCGGCCCTGGACGGTTTTGTTCCGGATGGTCTGCTCCAGGGTAGGACCAAAGGGGTCCTTGCCTAGGATCCCGAGGATCATGGGCTCGCCGGGGTCGCCGAGGGCGCCCGGAGGCCAGTCGACGAACTTGGCGAAGTTGTACAAGAAGGCGGCTTTCAGATGGTATTCGATGGGGACGGAGGGTGGCGTCTGGGAGGGACAGACCGCGGCCAGGCAGGCCAGCAGGGCCCCGACCGCGAGCCGGTCAAAAGCGCCAGGTGATTTTTCCGTACGCACTTCGGCCAACCTCGCTTGACTTTGGGTGGAGGCTTTCGGAGACGAATTCGGGGTGGCGGGCGTCCAGCAGGTTCTGGAGCCCCAGACTGAGATCCAGGCGCTCGACCGGATGCCAACCGACCCGGAGGTCGAGACGGGTGTAGCTGGGTATTGCCAACCCAGATACTGATCCGACATGATACACCGCGGTATCGAGCTGCAGGGTCCGGGTGAAGTCGAAGTAGGAGCGAAGATGCAGCTGGTGGCGAGGGCTCTGTCTTTCCTGGCTTTCGAGTTGGGAGCTGAAGAAGGAGGCCGTAGTGCTGTCGGGGGAGAGGCGAAACTGCATCCGGAGCCCGGCGTAGCCGCCGGCAAGCTTCCACCGCTCGACGGGGAGCCAGGCGGCGCTGATTTCACCGCCGTAGGTTTCGCCGCGGAGCTTGTTTTCCAGATAGGCAGGTACCGCCAGGTGGAGCGGCGGGGGACTTGGGACCAAGGAAGGAGCCCCGGGCTCGGCGCTGATCAGCTTGTTGTAAGCGTTGTAGAAAGAGGCCAAGTCGAGCGAGAGGCGCCGGGTGGCTTGCAGGCGGTAACCAAGCTCCTGGGCCCGCAGATGCTCGGACCGGAAGCGACCGTCCCCGGTGAGGGTGACCAGGATGGGGATGCCGACGGGTCCAGGCAGGGCGGCAAAACCGTATTGAATGCCATCTTCACCCCGGGAAGGGGTTCGGACGGCGCGGGAGATGGACCCCCAGGCGGTGTGCCGCGGCCGGAGACGCCAGAGGAGCTGAACGCTGGGTTGGACCTCCAGGCCGGTGTAATCGTTGTGCTCGAACTTCGAGCCGAAGGTGAGGAAGAGCCGGTCGGTCAGCAGAGGGATTTCATCCTGAAGAAAGGCGCTGAAGAGCTGATCCCCGCGGCTGGGGGTATGGATCCGAATGACGGCGCTCTCAGTTATCCGGTCGCTGGTAAAGCGGTATCCCAGGCCCCAGAGCAGATCATGCCGGGAGCCCAGCGTACGACGGTGTTGGAAGTCGAGGTCGACGGTGTGGCGGCGTTCTCCATAGACGGATTCGCTGCGGCGGTACCGGTCGTAGTAGAACTGAAGAGCTGTCTCAGAGCCGTTGTCGGAGAGTTGTCTCCAACGGGTTAGCAGATTACCGCCACTGGCGCGGACTTGGTCCTCCGCGTTTTCTGTGAAGGGAGGGCGCAGAGAATAGCGAGAGGCGATCTGGCCCTCGCGCTGACCATAAAGGTCACCCAGCATGGTGATGGAATGGCCCTCGGCAGGCTCCCAATCGGCGCGGAAGCCGCCGCGGGCGGCATGCCAGCCATCGGCGGCCGGCTGCCCGGTTTCGGTGAGCAGAGCATCGCGCTGGAAGTACTTGGAGTAGACGCGGTAATGGGCCCTGGAGCCGACCTTGCCGCCGTAGCGCAGGCCACCGAACCCCTCTTCTTCGCTGCCGCCGCCGGCGGACACGAGTCCGCCTTGGGTGTCTTTGGCGTGCTTACTGATGATGTTGATCACGCCGTTGACGGCGTTGGCCCCCCACAGAGTGCCTCCGGGTCCACGAATGACCTCGATGCGGTCGATGTCTTCCAGCATCATGTCCTGGACGTCCCAGAACACGCCGGAAAACGTGGGGGTGTAAACGCTGCGTCCGTCGACCAGAACGAGCATCTTGTTGCTGTAACGGGCGGCGAAACCGCGGGAACTGATGGCCCAGACGTTGGCATTGATGCGGGCGACCTGGAGGCCGGGGACCATGCGAAGGGCTTCGGCGATGCTGGTGGCGCCGGAACGTCGGATGTCCTCCTTGGTGAGGACATAGACGGCGGCGGGGGCGTCGGAGAGCTTCTGCTCTCGCTTGGCGACGGAGGTGATCTCGATGTTCATGAGCTCTTCGAGGGCCACCTCGGTGAGGTCAGCGGGGAGCTTTTGAGGAGGCTGGGAGGTTTGCGAGGGCGCCGGGAGGTTGAGGCAAGCCGCGCAGAGCAGGACCGTCACGGCGCGGCGGATGGGGCGGCGGAAAAAGTCAGGAGCCGCAAGGTCCAGCCGCGGGTGGCGGGCGCGATCGACCTGTCCCATGCCGCCGGCGCCGATCAGCGCGACGATCTCGTATGGTCCCAGTCGCGTTCCGGCAGGTATTGGGGTCATACTGCTGGCGCCCATTATACGCCCTGGGGGCGCAGCGGCCTAGCCGTGGCCTAGCCCCTGGCCTCAGCCTCGTTGTATTTCTTGGCGCGCAGGGAGGGGTGGCGGAGGTTCTCCACCAGCAGTTGGGCTTGCTTGTCAAAGGCCTTTTGGACAGCAAGGGGGGCTTCCGTATAGGCCTTCAGGGCGGTGGTGGTGAGTTGTCGTTTCAACGGCCCCTGGGCTTAGTGTTCTTAGCCCGGCGGGCCCTTTCCGCGCGGCCGTGAAGAAACTCGATCATCCTTTCGTGAGTCTCAAAGGGACCATGGAGGCGACCTTTCTTGATGTCCTCGGTGGATTCCGTCAGGCGGGCGTCGATGACCCGACGCTGCTCTGGAGTGTACTCGTCATCGGCGGTGGGGAACCGGGAGCGGTCGATGACCAGCTTGGGGGTGAGGACAATCCTGCCGCGCTGAAAGCTGGCTTCGACCAGGTCGCCCTCAACGATGCCAGCCTGGCTGCGCAGGCGGCTAGGAATGGTCACCTGACCATTGTGCTGGACTTTGACGAGGGCGCTCATAGAGTGTTGCTGATTACGTTCCGGAAGTCGGAAATCCAGACCCCCCTAAAGGAAGCATAGCCGAGTGCGCGACATGAAAGTGATGGGCCAGTCGCAACTGCCCGATTTTCTCGCGCCGGCCGACCGTAGGGCTACGTTCGGAGGCAAGCCGGCACAGTTATCATCCGGAGCGCAGCCGGTGTCATCCCGAGCGCAGCGAGGGATCTGCTTTCGCCCCGGCACACAACAGCAGATCCCTCGCTACGCTCGGGATGACAATTGCCGGGGACAGCCAACGCCACCACTTTTATGTCGCACACCCGGCTGTCAAGGGAAGCATTGCGGTGGAGCCGTACTGTGCTACAGTGTCTCTGAATGAGCCGAAGCCGCTGGGCCTTGGGGATCATGCTGTCTGGGGCGGCCCTGGCAGCCCCTGACGGAGCCGACCTTTACAAGAAGCACTGCGCCGCTTGTCACGAGACGCCGCAGACGCGGGCGCCGGCTCGGGACTCGCTGGCCAAGATGGAGCCGCAGGCAGTGGTGGCATCGCTGAGCTCCGGCGCCATGGCCCACCAGGGAGCGGCCCTGACGGCGGCCGACCGCAGGACCCTGGCGGAGTTTCTGAGCGGCAAGTCCCTGGCGGCGGCCGCCACCAGCAAAGTTGAGGAAGGCAGCGCCGGCCTCTGCCCGCCGGGTTCGCCTGCCTTCCGTCCTTTGTCCGGACCGAGCTGGAACGGCTGGAGCGTGGATCTTGTCAATACCCGGTTCCAGCCGGCTGCCATGGCCGGGCTGACCGCCGCTCAGGTTCCCAAGCTGAAGCTGAAGTGGGCCTTCGGGTTTCCGGGGACCACCGCGGCGCTGGCGCAGGCCACCGTGGCCGGCGGCCGCGTCTTCGTGGGCAGCCAACGCGGGACGGTCTACTCGCTCGACGCCCGGACCGGCTGTATCTATTGGTCCTACCAGGCCTCCACGGCGCTGGTGCGGACGGCCGTCAGCATTGGCCCGCGCTCGGGGGCGCCGGGACGCTACACCGCCTACTTCGGCGATCACCAGGCTCACCTCCACGCCGTCGACGCCGCCACCGGGGAGCCGCTGTGGAAGACCAAGGTCGACGACCACTGGGCCGCGCGGGTCACCGGCGCCCCCCTGCTGCACGAGGGGCGCGTTTATGTCCCGGTTTCCTCTCACGAGGAGGTCCGCGGCGGCGACCCCAAGTATGAATGCTGCACCTTCCGCGGCAGCGTGGTGGGGGTGGAGGCCGCCACCGGCAAACAGCTCTGGAAGACGTACACCATTGCCGATCCGGCCGGCCCCACGCGCAAGAACAAGATCGGCACCCAGATTCGCGGCCCGGCCGGCGCCGCCATCTGGTCTTCCCCGACCCTCGACGTGAAGCGCCGCGCCATCTATGTCGCGACCGGCAACGCCTACACCGAGCCGGAATCAGGCTTCTCCGACGCCATCCTGGCTCTCGACATGGGTACCGGCAAGCTGCTGTGGTCCCGGCAGATGACCGAGAAGGATTTCTTCACGATCAACTGCCGCGGCGGCGACAGCTGCCCCGATCCGCCGGGCCCGGACTTCGACTTCGGCAGTTCGCCCATCCTGCGCTCGCTCCCCGGCGGTCGCCGGGTGCTGGTGGTGGCCCAGAAATCAGGCATGGTTTACGGGATCGATCCCGACGAAACGGGGAAGGTCTTGTGGGGAACCCGGGTTGGCAAGGGCAGCGCCCTGGGCGGGGTGCAGTTCGGCCCGGCCGCCGACGAGGAGAAGGTCTACGTAGCGGTCTCGGACGTGCTGGGAACCAAGCCCGAGGAGGCCGGCGGACTCTGGGCGCTGCGGCTCGCCGACGGGCAGAAGGTATGGCATACTCCGGCGCCCAAGCTCAACTGCACCAGCGGACGCGGCTGCACCGGCGCCCAGCCGGCCGCCGTCACAGCCATTCCCGGGGTGGTGTTCTCGGGATCCATCGACGGTCACATCCGGGCCTATGCGGCCGCCGACGGCAAGATCATCTGGGATTTCGATACCAAGGAGTCGTTCGCCACCGTCAATGGCATCCAGGGGCAGGGCGGCTCGCTGGACGGTCCTGGCCCGACCGTCGTCAACGGGATGTTGTACGTCAACTCCGGCTACGGCATGTTCCGGGGCGCTCCCGGGAACCTGCTGCTGGCCTTTGAAGGACCGTAGAACGTGGATTGTGGAACGCCGCGCCGACATTCACCTCCAGATGTCCTGGCTGGTGGCGGTACGCGCCGCCGGACTGCTGGCGCTGGTGGGTCTGCTCAGCGGGCTGCCGCCGGCGCTGCGCTACGAGTAGCTCGCACCTAGCACCTCGCACCTCGCACCTACTACCGCGCGAAGCCGATCCGGCGCAGCGTCTGGCCGAGCTGCGGCTCCTCGAAAAAGCGGAGCTTCTCGCGCACCCGCCCGTCTTCGAGCGCCACCGCGAACGGCACATCTTTGAACGGAAACGACTCGCCCAGCTTGGCCGCCTCACGGGAGAGCGCGACCTGGCGCATGCCGGCGTCCTGGAAAAAGCCCGGGCCCTGGTCGAAATACTGGGTCGGCAATCCGATCTCGGTGGCCTGCCACTCCAGCCGCGACATGGCCTGGGCCGCCTTCAGGCAATGCGGGCAATACGGATTGAAGAAGTACAGAAAGACGCGTCCGCGGCGCAGGGACAGCTCGCGGTCTCCGGCCACGATCGATTCCGGCGCCTCGGCGTCGCGGTCCTGCCACCGCTCCATCCCCAGCAGCGTCGCCGCCACCAGGGCGACCCCCGCCAGAACCACTCCGGCGTGACGGGCGCCGCCCGATGGCCGCGCGAACCAGCCGGCCGCCGCGCGGCCACCACCATCATCGCGCCGTCTTGCAGGAACAACATCGGGCCAATGGCGCGTTTCAGCCACGGGAAGCAGCTGCAATCCACGCCGGTCAGCGCGCAGTAGTGGTAGCCGACGTAAGCCATGAAGGTGAGCAGCAAGCCGCCCGACAGCCAGGCGCCCCATCGCCGCCAGGCCGGAACCAGCAGCAGCACGGCTGCGAAGGTCTGAACAATGCCCAGGCCGAGCGCCGCCAGACTCACCGGCTGCGGCACAGCGCCAGCGTCATGCGCACCTGCGTGGCGGTCACGTCGCTCAGCTTCCAGCCGCCCGCCACCAGCCACAGCGCGGCCAGGGCGAGGGCCGCCGTCCACTCGAGCTCTCGCCGCCAGTTCAGCCGTCCCGGGTTCGCCATGCCGTTTCGTCCTACAATCAAAGTATCTGTTACTGCGGGCGGCGGCTGCCGGGATCCTGCTGCTGGGCCCCGTTGGGGGCGGCGCGGCGCGACAACGTCACCGCCAGCCGGTTTCCCCTGGACCCCGGCGAGTGGCGCTATTGCGAGATTCCGGTCAAGGAAAAAGGCGCGCGGCTGGACGTGCCGTTCGAGATCGTCGCGCCCGCGGAAGGCGCCGAACCGAGGGTGCCGACGATGAGGATGTTGCCGCCGTCTACAGTGACCCGCGTGCTTCCAATGCGCGGGACGGCAAGCTGTCCCGTGCCCAGCACCGTGACCAGGGTCCGGTTGTTGGTTCCGCGCACGGGGTTGGTCACACCCGGCTCGAACCGTGCCAGGTCCAGGAAGTTCCGGCCGTTCAGCGGCAGGTTCTCGATCTGGCCGGGTCACTACTCCAGCCACTTGGTGGCCATCGTAGCGAATCTGCGGCGAGGCGCCGTCCACCGTGATGGACTGCGTCACGTCTCCCACGGTTAAGACCAAGTCAACGGTTGTGGTGGAGCCGGCTTCCACCAGCGCGTCGCGCGTCAGGCGCTGGAAGCCGGGCGCCTCCGCCTCGACCTCGTAGGAGCCGGCTGCGAGCGACGGGGCGGTGTAGTCGCCGTGCTCGTTGGACAGAACCTCGCGGCTCAGGCCGGTGGACCGGTGAAGTATCGTGACCTTGGCCCCTGGAATCGATGCTCCCGCGGGATCCTTCACCGCCCCGGCAATGATGCCGGTCGGCGCCTGCGAAAAGCACCGAAGTGCCGCGAGGAATCAGAATCAGCCGGTTTCTCATTGGCAAGGTTCATCATAAAGCATAGGGCCGCGAGGGCGTCAGGAGATCAAGCTAATGACCATCGCAGAAGTGGCCGGTCGTACGGGCCTGACCACACAAGGGGATCCGGTATTACGAGCGTGAGGGACTCCTGCCCGCGACCAGCCGCGCGGCATCGGGGCATTCTGTCGGGTCTGCCGGCGAGGCTTCGTGGTAAGCTCATTCGCGAGCCAGGATGCGCACCAGCAAGATTCTCTTCCCTGCCCTGTGGCTGGCGGCCGCCGCCGGGGCGCAACTCGACCAGATCAACCGCTCCAACGTCGACCGTCTCAAGATCGCCTGGGTGTACCACACCGGCGACAAGCGGGACCGCCCGGCCCAAACCACCATCGAATGCACCCCGGTGATCCGCCACGGGATCATGTACATCACCTCGCCACAGCTCAAGGCCCTGGCGCTCGACGCCGCCACCGGCAAGCACCTCTGGACCTTCGACCCGCAGTACCCGCGAGGAGTCAACCGCGGCGTCACCTGGTGGGAAGAGGGCCAGGACCGGCGGATCCTCTACGTGGCGGGGCCGCGCCTCTATTGCCTCAACGCCCGCACCGGGCAGCTGATCCCCGGCTTCGGCAAGGAGGGATCCATAGATCTTACCCAGGGTCTGGATCGCGACATCACAGGCCTCACCTATACCGTCAGCTCGCCCGGGGCGGTCTACAAGAACCTGATCATCCTGGGATCCACGGTCGGGGAGGGGCCGCGACCTTCTGCTCCGGGGCACGTGCGGGCCTTTGACGTGCGCACCGGCCGCCAGGCCTGGATCTTCCACACCATCCCGCCTCCCGGTGAGTTCGGCCACGACACCTGGGAAGGCGACGCCTGGAAGACCGCCGGCGGCGCCAATGCCTGGGGCGGCATCACGGTGGATGAAAAGCGGGGCCTGGCGCTGTTCGCCACCGGCTCGCCGGCCTTCGACTTTTACGGCGGCCAGCGCCTGGGCCAGAACCTGTTCGGCAACTCGGTGGTGGCCCTCGAAGCCCCCACCGGCCGGCGCGTCTGGCACTTTCAGATCGTGCGCCACGATGTGTGGGACTACGACAATCCCTGCCCGCCGGTGCTGGTTCGCGCCCGAGGCGTCGATGCCGTGGCGCAGGTCACCAAGACCGGCTACGTATTCCTGTTTGAACGCCAGACCGGCCGGCCGCTGTTTGAGATCGAAGAGCGGCCGGCGCCGGCCTCCGACCTGCCGGGCGAGAAGCTGTGGCCGACTCAACCCATCCCGGTGCAGCCGCCGCCGTTCAGCCGGCAGGCGTTCACCGAAGCCGAGGTTACCGACCGCTCCCCCGAGGCCCGCGCCTATGTACTGGAGCGGTTGCGAGCGGCCCGGGCGGGCGCCATTTTCACCGCGCCCAGCCGCCAGGGAACCGTGGTCCTGCCGGGCTTCCACGGCGGGGCGCTGTGGGGAGGCGCCGCCTTCGACGCCTCCAGCGGGTGGCTTTATGTGCCCTCCAACAACGTCCCCTGGATCCTCACCATGGTAGACGCCCGCCCCGGGGCCGGTTACCCCTTCGAGACCACCGGGTACCACCGCTTCGAGGACCAGGAAGGGTACCCGGCCGTCAAACCGCCCTGGGGCCAGCTCCATGCCATCGACTTGAACAAGGGCGAAATCGCCTGGCAGGTCGCGGCCGGCGAATACCCCGAGCTGAAGGGCCGCGGCATACCAGCTACTGGTACAGAGCTGATCGGCGGCGCCATCGTCACCCCCGGCGGCCTGGTTTTCCTAGGGGCCAGCAAGGACGAGATGTTCCGGGCCTTCGACGCCCGGACCGGCAAGATCCTATGGGAGACCCGGCTGGAGGCCGGCGGCTACGCCACCCCGGCCACTTACGGTATCAACGGCAGGCAGTACGTCGTGATCGCAGCCGGAGGCGGCGGCAAGCAGCGCACCAAGGCCGGCGACGCTTTCGTGGCCTTTGCGCTGCGGTAACACAGGCATTCCGGCCTGTCAGTCAGTCTTGAGCCGGGAAAACGAATATGAAGATGCTCATCGCCGGGGAGTGGGTGGAAGGAGCCCGCCAGATCCCGGTCTCAAACCCTTACGACAACTCCGTCATCGACACCGTGCCGCGAGCCGCGGCCGAAGATGTGGACCGCGCCGTGGCCTTTGCGGCCGCCGGCGCCGCGACCATGCGGCGGCTTGCCGGGTATGACCGCTACCTCAAACTGCGCCGGGCCGCGGAGCTGCTCGAAAGCCGCGCCGAGGAATTCGCCCGCACCATCACGGTCGAGGAGGGGAAGATCCTGGCCGAGTCGCGCCTGGAGGTATCGCGCGCCGCCGCCACCCTGACCGACTCGGCCGAGGAGGCCAAACGTCTCTCGGGCGAGGTGGTGCCGCTCGACGGCGCTCCAGGCGCCGGCAACCGCCTCGGCTTCACCCTGCGCGTGCCCTGCGGCGTGGTGGTCGCCATCAGCCCCTTCAACTTTCCGCTGAACCTGGTGATGCACAAGGTCGGGCCGGCGCTGGCCGCGGGCAACAGCGTCATTGTGAAGCCGGCCACCGACACGCCGCTGTCGGCCCTCAAGCTCGCCGAGGTGTTGCTCGAAGCCGGGATTCCCCCGGAAGGAATTCAGGTCCTGACCGGCGCCGGGGGCGAGATCGGCGATCTGCTGTGTTCCGATCCCCGAGTGCGAATGATCACCTTCACGGGCAGCCGCGACGTCGGCGAGCACATCTGCCGCGTGGCCGGCCTCAAGAAAATCACCATGGAGCTGGGCAGCAACGCGCCAGTGATCGTGCTGCCCGACGCCGACCTCGAGAAGGCCGCCAAAGCCATCGCCTCCACCGGCTACGCCAACGCCGGCCAGGTGTGCATCAGCGCTCAGCGCATCCTGCCGCTGAAACCGGTCTACGGCGACCTGCTCGACGCCTTGAAGCCTCATGTGGAAGCCATTGCCACCGGCAATCCTCTGGAGTCGGCCACCCGCATGGGACCCATGATTCGCGAGCAGGACGCCCGGCGCGTCGAGGAATGGATCGCCGAGGCCGTGGGGGCCGGCGCCCGCCTGGTCACCGGCGGTGGGCGTCGCGGCGCGGTTCATGCCCCCACGGTGGTAGCCGATGTCCACCCCGACCAACGCATCTCGCGCGACGAGCTGTTCGGCCCGGCCGTGGCCGTCACCCCGGCGGCCTCCATCGATGAGGCAATTGCGCTGGCCAATGACTCCCGTTACGGCCTCTCAGCCGCCGTGTTCACCGCCAGCCTGGATTCGGCCATGCGCTTCGCCCGCGAGGTCGAGAGCGGCAACTTGCACGTCAACTGGGGACCGCAGTGGCGGGCCGACCTGATGCCCTACGGGGGTTTGAAAGAGAGCGGCTTCGGCAAGGAAGGTCCCCGCTACGCCGTCCAGGAGATGACCGAGCTGAAGATGGTGGTTTTACACCTCTAGTCCGCCACTTGTCGTATCCTGAGGGTTAGAGCTCTCATGAAACCCACCTGCTTTGTGCTCTTCCTGACTCTTGGGGTGTGGCCGGCGTGGTCCCGCTCTTCGGGCAGCGTCCCGCACCGGCTGGATCCGGTTGTCGAAGTGCAGCGCCACAAGCACCGGAAAGCCCGGCAGCTCGACCTGCGGGCCGCCCGGGGCGAGGTGCCTGCGGTTCTGCCGGACCAGGGCAACATCGCCATCCTGGACGACGCCGACGGCGTCTCGGCGCCGGCCGGCTTCGACCTCGACAACCGCACCATCGAGTTCCGGCCCGTGGGCTCCACTGCCTCTCAGTACACCTATAGCACCGGCAGCTCGCGCTATGACGCCCAGGCGGCGGCCGGGGGTCAGGCCGTGCCCCTGGAGGACGATGCCGCCCGGGAGGTCAGCCTGCCCTTCCCGTTTCCCTTCTTCGGCCGGCGGTACAGCAGCGTCCATGTTCACTCCGACGGCAACGTGACGTTCGGGCAGCCGGAGGCTTCGAGCGAGCCCCGCGATTTCGTGCGGATGGTGGTGGGTCCGGCCCGGATCGCCGCCCTGTTCACGGACCTGGATCCGAGCCAGCCCCAGGCTTCCATCACCCAGGTCTCGGAGCGCACTCGCTTCGTCGTCAACTGGAACAACGTGCCGCTCTACGCCGACAACCCCGGCCCCAACGTGCCACGCCAGACCTTTCAACTGGCGCTTTACGACGACGGACGCATCGAAGCCTCCTACCGGGGGGTCACCACCGGCGAGGCAGTGGTGGGGGTGGCGCCCGGCGGGGCCACCCGCATCGAGCAGGTTACCTTCGTGGATTACACCTCGCCCTCCTCGACCGCCTACTCCACCGCCATCGTCGAGGAATTCACCGAGGATCCCAGATTCGATTTCGTGCCCCTGGGCGAGAAGTTCTACCGCAACCACGAGGATCCCTACGATTTCCTGGTGGTCTTCGACACCATGCCGCGCGATTTTTCCTTCTGCGCCGCGGCGCTGCCGGTGCGCAACTGGGTCCGGGGGATCGGCCTGCGAGTGTTTCAGGGCCTGGCCGAGGAGTTTGACGCCAGCCGCGACTTCGGCTCCGCCGGCCGGCTCCAGAACATCATCTATATGGGGCCCATCAGCCGCTACCCGGCGGACCCCACCGAGGTCCGGCCGCTGGGGGGCGGCTGCGGCCGCAACTCGGTATTGACAATTCTCGGCCAGGAGGCCGGCCACCGCTTCCTGGCCTATCCGCGATTTCTGGATCCCGACACCGGCCGTCCCTCGGTGGAGCTGCTGGGCCGCGACGGCCAGCACTGGAGCTTCTACTTCAATAGCGACGGCTCCTTCGTGGAGGGCAACCAGATCGAGGACAAGGGCGCCGGCGTCACGCCGCGATTCGAGACCAAGCAGATCGTGGAGCGCTTCGGCGAGCTGGATCAGTATTTGATGGGACTGCGCGGGCCGGAGGAGGTCCGGACGACCTTCCTGGTTCGGCAGGCGTCGATCGATTTCCCGCGTAGCCAGAACCCGCAGGCCGGGGTGTTCTTCGACGGCACGCGCCGGGACATCACCGTGCCCATGATCGTCGGGGCTGAAGGAACCCGGCGTCCGGATCACACCGTGTCGCCGCGCCAGTTCCGCTTCGCTTTCGCGCTGCTGGCCGGCGCCGGCCAGACTCCCTCACCGGCCGACGTGGCGAAGCTGGAGCGCTACCGCACCGAGTGGGAGACGTTCTTTGGCCGGGCGGTCGGGGACCGGGCCCGGGCCGAGACCCGCCTGGTCAAGCAATTGCACCTCTCAGTCTGGCCTGCCTCAGGGCTGATACAGGGTCGCACCGTTGCTGCTTCGGTCATTCTGGGGGCCCCGGCCTCCGCCCCGGTCAACGTCAGCCTCAGCGCCTCGGGCAGCCAGGTTTCGGTTCCCGGCACGGTCACCATCCCGGCCGGACGGCGCTCGGCGGAATTCAACCTGACGGCCAACAGCTCGGGCACGGTGCAGCTGACCGCCCGTGTGGACGACTCCTACGAAACCTCGCGGGCGGCCTTGTTGGTGCGGGAGAACACCGCCGGGCTTCGCCTGGAGCAGTTGTGGCCGCTGGCCCTCAGCCTGGGGCTGTACCTGCCGGCCCCGGAGGCTCCGCCGACGGGCGGGCTGGGGGTTCCACTGGCGGAGCAGTTGATCTTCCGCCTGCGGGACGCCAACTTCCTTCCCTACCCCGGCCTGCGCCTGGCGGCCTCGGCCAGCGGCTCAGGCGGGGTGGCTCCCGCCAATCTCATCACCGACGCCAACGGGTGGGTTCGCGTCAACTGGCGGTTGGACACCACGCCGGGCCTCAACACCCTGACCCTGGCGGTGGATGGCCAGCCGGACGTCTCGGCGCGCACGCAGGCCAACGGGGCGCCGGCGCCGGCGCGGCGGCGGGACCCGCGCTTCCCGGTGGAAGTGCCGTAACGGCTTGTCAGGAAACAACCATTCCAACCGCTCCTTTCAGTCGCGGCTCGGAACCCGATTCTGAGCCGCGACCAAAGGGAGCAGACCTGACAAGGTGACACAGTTATTTCCTGACAAGCCGTAACGAGATTCTCTCGCCACCCCAAAACCGAAAACCCGGTTTCTCTCGCCAGGCTCGCCAAGTTTGCCAGGAACCCCAAAGAACCCCTGGCCCGCTCTTGGCGAGCTTGGCGAGAGACAGGTTTTTCTTGGTTTTGATTTTGGTTTTCTTGGCGTTCTTGGCGAGCTTGGCGAGAGACAGGTTTTTCTTGATTTTGGTTTTCTTTGCGTTCTTGGCGAGAGACAGGTTTTTCTTGGTTTTGGTTTTGGTTTTCTTTGCGTTCTTGGCGAGCTTGGCGAGAGACAGGTTTTTCTTGGTTTTGATTTTGGTTTTCTTGGCGTTCTTGGCGAGCTTGGCGAGAGACAGGTTTTTCTTGATTTTGGTTTTCTTTGCGTTCTTGGCGAGCCTTGGCGGGAGACAGGTTTTCGTAACAGTTCAGGTACCCTGGTCGATTTTGCTGGACAAACCTTGCAGAATCGTTTAAGGTATGGTGGAGGAGTGCAAGAGCCGCTCACCGGGCAAGCAACACCGAGAAAACGGCGAGTCGGCGCCGGCATGCGAATTCGCCGAGTCGGGAAGAACTGCAGCGCGAACTGGACCGGCTGCAGCGGGAAAATGATAGGCTTCGCAAACAGGTAGTCGAGCGCGACAAGCAGGTCGCCTACAAAGAACAGCAGATCGTCGAGAAGCAACAGCAGATCGCCGATTTGGAACGGCAACTGGCGGCCTATAAGAAGAACTCCACCAACTCCTCCAAGCCGCCTTCTTCCGACGGGCTGGCCGGGGAGCAGCGGCAACGAGGCCGCCGGGAGAAGAGCCGTCGAAAGCCGGGCGGCCAGCCGGGACACGGGGCCATCACCGACCCCTGATTCCCGTTGACCAAGTGAATGCGGTGGAGGTGCTGTTGCCCCAACAATGCCGGCACTGCGGCGGCAGCCTGCCGCAGGAAGTGCAGCGAGGGCAGACGGAGGCAGGGCCGCGCCGGCATCAGGTGACGGAAGTGCCAAAGGTGCAGGCACACATCACCGAATACCAGTGTCCGAACGTGCGGTGTAAGCGGTGGCAAGACCACCCAAGCGCCGTTGCCAGAGGAAGTGGCGGGGCGCAGGAGCAGTTGCCGCAGGAAGCGGTGCTGAATGTGGATGAGACGGGGTGGTTGAGCAACGGCGACTAGCGCTGGATCTGGGCACTGGTGGCGAGCCAGTTTGTGTTCTACACGGTGGCCGCCCACCGGAGCGCCGAAGTGCTGGTGTCGTTGCTGGGAGTGGTCTTCCGCGGGATTCTTTGCAGTGACCGGTTGCCGGTCTATTTGAAGTACCATGCCGGCAAGATGCAGTCGTGCTGGGCGCATTTGAAACGCACCCTGCAAGGCATCCTGGAGCATCCGCAGAGCCAGGAGGCCGAGCCCTTCGCCCGGGAGGCCCTGGCCCAGTATGCCCGCCTGTTTCGCTTATGGTGGAAGTTTCGCACGGGGCAGATCGACCGCCAGCAACTCATCGACCGATCCCTGAGGATCCGCAGCCGGCCGCTCGCTGGCAGTGTCCTACTGGGATAGCGACGACCGCGAAGTAGCGAATCTGGCCAATGCCTTCGGGGAGCACTTTCACCGATTGTTCTGCTTCTTGGATGAGCCTGGCGTGGAGCCCACCAACAACACCGCCGAGCGGGCGCTACGAACGGCCGTGCAGTGGCGCAAGATCAGTTTTGGCAACCGCAGCCGCCGAGGGGAGATTGCCATCGGCCGCCTGCTGACGGTAACGCAGACCTGCCGGATGCAGCGGCGGCATGTCCTGGCTTACCTCACCGAAGCCGTTTGCTGCTATCGACGTCGAACCCCTGCTCCTCTTCTCCTACCGCCGACACCCTAGCCCCCTAAACTGTTACCCAGGGGTTGAGGGGTTGACTCCGGGCTTGCAAATCCTCTGAATTTGTGCTCTTATCTTACCGGGAGGTGGGTAGAATGCGCTTCGCGTGTCTTGTACCTCTGTGTATGCTCCTGCTGGCGGGTCCGGCTTTCCCGCAGGGCGCTCAAACCGGCGGTATCAGCGGCGTGGTCCGGGATTCCACCGGCGCCCTGGTCCCCACGTCCGTCGTCGAGATCGTCAACGAGACCACCGGCCAGATCGAACGCAGCGCGCCCGCCGGGGCCGAAGGAAACTTCGTCGCCACGCTGCTGCAGCCCGGCTCCTACCGGCTGGACATCACCAGCCCGGGCTTTAAGAAGTACCAGGTCCGCGGCGTGCTGGTGCGCATCAACGAAACCACGCGCCACGACGCCGTGCTGGAGCTGGGCGCCGTCCAGGAAGTCGTGACCGTGGAGGCCTTCTCGACGCTGGTGAACCCCGAGAGCGCCACCACCGGCCAGCCCATCAACGCCGCGACGCTGGCGGCCCTGCCGCTGCCGGTGCCCAACTACATGTTCCTGCTGGCGCTCTCGCCGGGATCCATGGGAGAGCCGCCCGACGTGCGGGCCGCCAACCGCGGCATCGTCGACATCAACGTCAACGGCCAGCGCACCACCAACAACAGCGTCTCGATCGAGGGTATCAACGTCAACGACTTGAACCTGGCCCACTTCGACACCATTCCACTGCCCAACACCAACGCCATCCAGGAGTTCAAAGTGGCCACCTCGCTCTACGACTCCTCGATGGGTTCCAAGGGCGGCGGCGCCGTCACCCTGGTGCTGCGCACCGGCACCAAGGACTGGCACGGCAGCGCCTACTGGAATCACCGCAACGACGCCCTCAACGCCAACGAATGGTTCCGCAACTCGGCCGGCGTGCGCCGCGCCAAGCTGCTCCAGAACGTGCTGGGCTTCAACGGCAGCGGCCCGCTGCCCAAGGCCGGCGGCTTCTGGTTCGTCAACGTCAACGGCGTGAGGGCCCGCAACGGCCTGGATCCCAGCGGCGCCACCCTCAACCCCATCCTCCCGACCTTCCCCACCTCCGGCGACGGTGGAACCTCGGCGGCCTTGCTGGCCCCGGCCTTCGGCCTCACGCCCGCCCAGATCGACCCCATCGCCTTGAATATCCTCAACGCCAAGAGCGACATTTTTGGCGGCACTTACCTGATTCCGCCCCGGGCCAGGCCGGCTGCCCGACCCCGGCCTCCGGCGCCGCCAGCTTCCGGTGCACGTTTTCCAAGGTGGCCCCTCTTGCCGCTACCCAGTACACCGTCAGCTACGACCGGCCCTTCCGCGATGGCAAAGACAAGCTCTCGGGGCGCTGGTTCTACGACAACGGCGACGTGGCCAGGCCCTTTGGCACCGCCGGCAACCTGGCGTTTCCGAGCGCCGCCGTCCAGCGCAACCGTTTTGTGTCCATCAACCACACTCATCTGATCAGCGCCCGCCAGGTGAACGAGTTCCGGGCCGGCTACAGCCGCTACAACTCTTCGTTTGCTCCCACCGACCTGATCGGCCTGAAAGACGTCGGGGCGACGCGCCCCAACGAAGGAGCCGTCCCGGGCATCTACTTCTTCAGCATCACCGGCCTGTTCAGCCTCGGCACCGGCGTGAACGACGACCGCGGCACCATCTCCAACCAGTTCCAATGGTCCGACACCTGGTCGCTGATCGCCGGCAAACACAGCATCCGGGCCGGCTTGGAAGTCTTTCGCTATCAGCTCAACCGTTACAACCGCTTCGCTTCGCGTGGTTCGCTGACCTTCGGCGCCACCACCGGGCAGGACAACACTTTCACCCCCTTGCAGAACTTTCTGCAAGGCCGCATCACCGCCACCCAGTCGGCCGGCGGCGATCCCCAGCGCTACTTCCGGGCCACCGATTACGCCGCCTTTTTGCAGGACGACTGGCGTCTGCATCCGCGGCTGACTCTCAACCTGGGGGTGCGCTGGGAGGGCATGGCCTTTGCCCATGATCTATACTATCGGACCAGCATCTATGACCCGCGGCTGCTTCCTCAGGCCAACCCCTTCCTGTTTCCGGAGGCCGTCCAGGCGCCGGGTGTGACCGGCGCCGCCGGCATCGGCGGGTGCGGCCTGGGCAAGTGCTTCGACGGCAACAATTTCGGCCCCCGCGTCGGCTTCGCCTGGGACCTCCGCGGCAACCAGAAGACGGTGGTGCGCGGCGGTTACGGCGCTTACTTCCAGCGCCTCTCCAACCAGAACCTGCTGCAAGGCTCGCTGGCGGCTCCGTTCTTCGTCCAGCCGCTCGACAGCCGGCCGGTCCCGCCGGCCTTCCAGCTGCGCAACCCGCTGCCGCAGGCGCTGCCGTCCGGCGCGGTGGCGCCGGAGTTCATCCCGCAGCTGGCCCGCTTCGCCGGCCTGCGCCGCCTCAGCGGAACCGGGCCGCTTGATCCCAACGACCCCAACGTCGGCCCCATCTTTATCAACGCCAGCGGCCAGCAGTGTCTGAACTACGGCGGCGCCGCCACCAACTGCGTCATCAACCTGGCTTCCTACACGACGGCGCGTCCCGACGCCCACGCCCCCTACAACCAGCAGTGGAATCTCACCATCCAGCGCCAGCTCACCCAGGTCTGGGCCGTGGAGCTGGGTTACGTGGGGGCCCAATACGTCGGCGGCATCGGCATCTGGACCCCCTACCTGGCCCGCGAGGCCAGCCCCTCCAGCCCCATCACCGTCAGCGACAGCAGCGGCGCCCGTCACACCATCACCACCAACACCGTTAACAACGAGGAACTGCGCCACCAGGTGCTGGGCATCTCGCGCCGGCGCGGCGCCCGCTTCAGCGAGAACCTCGGATTCGCCACCTATCACTCCTTCCAGGCCACCGTCGCCCGCCGCCTCGGCCGCGGCCTGTACTTCCAGAGCGGCTACACCTTCTCGAAGAACCTCGACAACGTCAGCGGCTCGCAATCCACCGACGAGCTCAACGCCACCCAGGCTGGCCAGGGCGGCGCCAGCATCCTCAACTTCCAGAACAATCCCGCCCAGAACCGCGCCCTGAGCGATTTCGACCGCCGGCACCGTTTGGTCGTCAGTTATACCTATGACCTCCCGATCCCCAAGACGGGCACGGGCGCCGACCGGCTGCTGCAGGGCTGGAACATCAGCGGCATCGTCACCTACCAGCAGGGGCTGCCGTTCTCCATCTTTGACAGCTCCAGCGGCGGCGCCTTCGGCGCCACCGGCATCGGCACCGGCCTGCTGGCCTGCCGCCCGACCGCCCAGCAGATCAGCACCCTGCCCGGCTGCACCCCCAACCAGCCCAGCACCCTTCAGCAGGCCGAGCTGCCGGGCCGCATCCAGGATCGGTTGAATAACTTTTTCAACCCCAATTACTTCAGCACCGCCCCGAATATTGCCAACGCCGCCGGGGCCGGCGTGACCGGCTACGGCAACGTACCGCGCAACAGCTTCCGCGGCCCCTTCCAGCAGAACTGGGACTTCTCGATCGGCAAGCGGTTTGCCGTCAAGGAAAAGCACCAGGCGAGCTTCCGTGTGGACTTCTTCAACCTCTGGAACCACCCCATCTTCAACCAGCCGTCCGCGGTCAACATCGCCAGCCCGGCCACCTTCACCCAGATCACCCGGACCGTCATCCCGGCCCGGCTGATCCAGTTCGGGTTGCGGTTTGACTTCTAGAAGTTGTCCGTTGTCAGCAGGGCCACCGGCAGGCGCCGGATGGAACCGGGTGAGACTCGCCGGAGACCGCTGACGTAGAATCAACGACTTGCGGGCGAGTCTCAGATGAGTTGTCGGTTGTCAGCAGGGTTACGGGCAGGCGCCGGATGGAACCGGGTGAGACCTCCGGAAACACGGCAGTCTCAGTTCATTTGCGACGGCGACTTCATGACCGTGCCGGAGGACCAGATCCGGCAGCTGCATCCGCTGGCGACCTACGTGGGCGGAAAGAAGGTGTTCTCCGCGCCAAAACGCAGGCACTTTCTAGTCATGGACTCAGGTGATT
>Ga0247727_10005596_pt1 | contig 25335 bp, 29 predicted proteins | sample WisWelCaveWW1625_FD_202498 | JGI IMG/M metagenome (GOLD analysis project Ga0247727, IMG submission 202498) | Biofilm microbial communities from Wishing Well Cave, Virginia, United States - WW16-25 | ecosystem: Environmental > Aquatic > Deep subsurface > Groundwater > Cave microbial mat | place...
GAACCATACCCTTGTCCTGATGGGACTAGAGTTGCTACAGAGTTTAGGGATTGTCCTGAAGATATGCCATCCTGTTGCATTCCAAACCCGACGCCAACACCAACTGAAGCACAGTGTGAAGGAACTTGTGAGAATAACATGAATGCGTGCCAAGGAGAAATTCAAATTGGAACAACGTGTTCGCCCAAAGTTTGCTGCCTTGATGAACCATCATCTTCTAAGGTAACTATATGTCACAATCCAACACCGGCAAATGACGAAGTCGCTCCAGGTTTGTCACATACATTGGAAGTTTCGGTCAATGCGGTTCCAGCTCATTTGGACCATGGGGATACTCGCGGACCGTGTGAAACGCCTTCAGTAACTGAAACTCCAACCGAAACGCCGACAAATACGCCAACAAGTACAGAAACGGGTACTCCGACTTCAACTGCGACTTCAACTCCGACGAATACTGTGACTAACACTCCAACCAATACTCCGACTAACACTCCAACGAATACTCCTACGAATACTCCAACTAACACGCCGACTAATACTCCGACGAATACTCCTACCAACACTCCTACGAACACGCCGACTAATACTCCGACGAACACGCCGACTAATACTCCGACGAATACTCCTACCAACACTCCTACGAACACGCCGACTAATACTCCGACGAACACGCCTACCAACACTCCTACCAACACTCCTACCAACACTCCTACGAACACGCCGACTAATACTCCTACGAACACTCCTACCAACACTCCTACCAACACTCCTACGAACACGCCGACTAATACTCCTACCAACACTCCTACCAACACTCCTACGAACACGCCGACTAATACTCCGACGAACACGCCTACCAACACTCCTACGAACACGCCGACTAATACTCCTACGAACACGCCTACCAACACTCCTACCAACACTCCTACGAACACGCCGACTAACACTCCAACGAATACTCCGACGAATACTCCTACCAACACTCCTACGAACACGCCGACTAATACTCCGACGAACACGCCGACTAATACTCCTACGAACACGCCTACCAACACCGTGGCACCAACTGAAGTTCCAACCAGCACGCCGACATCTGGCGGATTCGGATTTTCCAGCACAGAAAGTTCTACCAGCAGCTCGCTGATAGGAAGTCTTGTCGATCTATTATTTGGGGCTTAAGCAGAATTAGCTACAGGACTACTTTTCTCATGCGGACGCCAGGATTCGAACCTGGGCATGCACTAAGCAACTGGCTTTTCCGAGTGCTTACGAGGGAATCAGCTGACCTCGTCAGCAACACCTGAAGCCAGCCCGTTTAACCGCTTCGGTACGTCCGCGAATAGTTATTATATGCTTTGTGCGGTGTTTTTAAATCTTCCCGTGAGAGTCAACCCTTCTCGAAAACGTATTATACAGTCATTAAGGTTAAATACGCCCGTTAACAAGAATTCTAACTCTGGTGAAACGATGAATAAAAAAGCGGAAAATCTTGCGTTCGGTGTCTCTTTCCTTGCAGTTCTTGCCAGCTTTATGCTTATATTTGCTCCAACATTGGTTGCTGCTCCACAATACTTCCCACCTTTTCCCCCAATAAATCCGCCTGTTGATATCTTAACACCAGATTGTCATGATGACTTTAAAGGAGACTGTAGGGATTCCTGTGCAGTAGGTGAAACACAGATAGGCGAAAGTGCAAGCAATCTTAGATGCATGGCCCCTACAAGTAAGTGCTGCAAGAAGAAGAACACTTGTGAAACTCTCGGACTAGCTTTCCCGTGCTTTGGTCACAATGATTGCAAAGCTGTTGGTTTACTTTGTGCTCAAATAGGAAATGACGCTACACACCGGTGCTGCGTGGAAGAACAAATTACTATTTGCATAGATCCAGGAACATCTGAACAAAGAACTCAGACAGTTCCTGCACATGAGCTTCATAATCCTAATTTAGATTACAATTTTGGAAACTGTTGCGGAGAACTGCAAGAGTGCAATATTGTGAATGGAGTTACACGAAAGCCAGGATGCCCGTCAGGATTCAGTTGTCAGGAGCATCACCCGCCATTGTTGTCGAAACCAACCACCTGTTGCAAGCCTTTGGTAACTCCTACGCCTACGTCGACTCCAACTACGGTTCCAACTAATACCCCTGTGGCGACTTCAACTCCAACGATGAGTCCAACCAGCACTGCTGTAACGACGTCGACTCCAACTACGGTTCCAACTAATACTCTTGCGCCGACTTCAACTCCAACTACTGTTCCAACCAGCACTTCTGTGCCGACAGGGACGCCAGCATCAACCCCGAGCGGCACGCCGATATGAACATGAACAAAAAAGCAGACTATTTTGCATTTGGAATCACTTTCTTAGCAGTTCTTGCCAGTTTCATACTCATATTCGCGCCAATACGTGTTGCTGCTCCGCCGGAAGACAAAGGACCGGCTCCACAAGCAGGCAAGGTAGAAGCGCATGCAATCCGATGTAGCGGTATGTGCATTGATAAAGATGGTAATCCGATTGTAGGAACAATTAGAGAATCCGTAGATCTGTACTCGGATCCTTCATTCAGATGTGGAGGATGCGATGACTTTGGAAATCCGGAAAAGAAGTGTGCGGCAATGCTTAGAGAATTCCTGCAATGCAACCCACCAGAAAGAATAATGGTGACTCGTGTAAAGTGCCATACGCTGTTTGTAGAAAAGGAGATATGCGATTTTCTGGCTATTACGCCAACGCCAACCAACACACCTTTGCCAGCAACACCGACGCCTACTAGTACTGCTGTGCCAACAGAAACTCCTGTTCCGACAGATACTGTTGAGCCGACATTGACAGAAGTGCCAACAGAGACTCCGATTCCAACAGATACGCCAGAACCAACGGCTACTGAAGTTCCAACTCCGACAGATATGCCTACAAGCACTCCAATGCCAACAGGCACGCTGTTTTGAAAAATGAACAAAAAAGCAGAATATTTCGCGTTTGGAATCACGTTCATAGCAGTACTTGCAAGCTTCATGGTAATGTTCGCGCCTGTACGCGTTGCAGCGCCACCTGCCTGGTTTGGTGATTTTGATGATATACACCCGATTGAAACTGATTGCAGCAATATAGATGGTGTATGTACGGTAGGATCATGCCAAACAGGTGATGTGGAAATAAGCGGGCCAAAAGGATTCAATAACCTTGGCTGTAATTCAGCGAAGTGTTGCAAAGATGTAGATACTTGCGACGGTTTCGGATTACCTGAGCTAGTACCATGTTTCTGGGCAGGAGACTGCAAAAAAGGATTTACTTGCAAAATACTTACTTTGGATCTAAAAACTCGGTGCTGTGCAGAATGGATGGTTAAGATATGTCACAAGCCCGGCACACCAGGTCAAAAGACAATGGAAGTGACTCAAAGCGCTCTCTCGAGTCATGTAGGTCCTGGTGGGCATGGAGACTTTGAAGGCGAGTGCTGTGTTAATTTGGGTCTTGTAGAATGTATTAAAGTCAATGGAATAACCAAAGAGCCAGGATGTGCTGAATTTACCGGCGCTCCTCCAGGTTCAGTATGCGCCCGCACGCATGGCTCAACAGGTGCGACGTGCTGCATACCTCCTTCGTTGCCGCCAACACCAACTCCTACTGAAGAACCGACAGAAACGGAAGTGCCAACAGAGACGCCAACACCTGAAGAAACAGAAACACCAGTTCCAACGGATACTGCTGAGCCAACGCCAACTGAGGAGCCAACAGAAACAGAAGTGCCAACAGAAGTACCCACTGAAGCACCAGTTCCTACTTCAACAGAAGTCCCGACAAGCACGCCAGTTCCAACCGGAACTATTTTCTGAGTCAGTTTTCTTTCACAACAGAAAAAATATTCTTGGGCTGAAGAAGCGTCACGGCTGCCTTATTGTCAAATAATTCGATACGCAAAATCTTCTGGGGATGTTCAATGTTCATCTTGCCGCGCAGCATTGGTGAGATAGCCTCGGTTATCTTTTCCGGCTGTAACGCGCTTCTGTGCTTCACAATTTCAATCGCATAATGGTCGGTCGATGTTATCATATCCTTGATTTCTTCTTTCACAACTGCTTTAATGCTGTCAATCGTCGCATCACACCAATAATCAACAGGCACCCATTTTATGGCAAAATTGAGTGCGTTTGGATCACCAACATACATCTCGCGCACTTCCTCAACAACGTCACGCGCGACAAGCTTTGTCTTAACGCCAATGATTCCGGGAACAAGCAGTTCCTGCTCTGCTTTCTGGTCGCCAAGCTTTGTCAGAATATTGTGAATTTCGCCCTTGCCGGACATGTAGCCGCCTTTCGGGTCATATGAGACTAGGAGATTTGGGTCCATGATTCAATAATTCTGCAAGGCTTATTTAAATTTGACTTTTTTATTGGAAATATTTAAATACGCTATTCAATCACATACACCAAAAGCGGTGAGCTGTGGACAAAAAAGCAGAAGTGGTAATTGTTCTTGTCATAGGCGCAATTATTGTGCTGCTTGCTTCTACATTTTTACTTCCTAAGACTGGGAAAACCGGCAGGTCGATTTTTGTACAGACTCCAAGCCCAACAGGAACAGTTGTTCAAAGGCCAACTGCCACGGCTACTGCGACTCCTGCAACTACAACAACGCCAACTCCTTCATGCGCGATGGCTGACAAGACATGCGATCCGCCGGATTGTTGTGATAGCGCATACAGATGTTTCCAAGATACTTTAGGGAAGGCCGCGTGCAAGATTTGCGGTGACAACTTTGACTTATGTGACGAGGATGATGATTGTTGCAGTGAACTGGACTGCTCTGAAGGCGTTTGCAGACCACCGTGCAAGGAAAGGGGAGACACCTGTCGTTCACGTCTTGACTGTTGCAAGGGTCTCACTTGTGATGATGGGCAATGCATTAGATGCAGAAGAGGAGGAGAGCGGTGCGACTCAATTCTGGATTGTTGTTCGCCATATGATTGTTTGAATGGCGGATGTAGAACGTGTTTTCAAGAAGGAGAAGCGTGTAAAGAAAATAGGCAATGCTGTAACAAACTGTGTATTTCTAAAACTTGTGCCTGTGTAAAGGATGGAGGTGCATGTACGAAAGATGTGAATTGCTGCGATAACAAATGTCGTGAGGCCAAGTGCCAGCCGTGCCATGATGTGGGAGAACCGTGTACTGTTGATGACGAATGTTGCATAACACCAGGTCCGGATGCTGAGTGCCGTGCCGGCAAATGTTCACTACCGCCGATTTAATGCGGCAACCTTTCTTTTCTCAATGAAGTTCTTTCTGCCAGCGAATGCACGCTAATTCCAACCAGCCGTATCTTTCTCTCGTCTGCAAGAAACGGCTCAAGCTGCTCTTCTGCAATTTGGCGCACAATTTTGACGTTGTCAGTGTAGTCTTTCAGTGTTTTGCTCTTTGTGTGCGTTTCAAAATCTTCATAACGCACCTTGAGAACAACATTCTTGAATAAAAAATCCTGCTCGCGCAATTCACGGTAAATTTCGCGAATCATATCGTCGATAACAGACATGATTAGCTTCCTGTTTTTGGTGTCCTTGTCAAACGTATACTGGCGCCCGATGCTCTTGATGGTCCATTCTTCTGAGACTTCCCGCTCATCGATTCCACGCGACATGGCATATAATTCCTCGCCAAAAACACCGAATTCTGCAAGGAGAAATTCTTTTTTCTGTTTTGCCAAGTCAGCAATGGTCTCAATGCCAAGCGAATTCAGGTGCGCTTCTGTTTTTGGACCAACACCATACAGCGCGCCGACTTTCTTCGGGTTCAGAAACTCGCGAACTTCTTCTGGTCTTACTACAGTAAGCCCATCCGGCTTCTTCTCGCCAGCTGCAATCTTGGCTATCAATTTGTTTGGACCAATGCCGACGCTGCATGTCAAGTTTTCTTTCTCTGCCACTGTTTTTTTCAATTCGGCTGCCAATTTTTTGGCTTCTTCATAATTTTTGCAACGCCCGCTGATGTCCAAATACGCCTCATCAACGCTCGTCTGCTCAAAAACATCAGCAAAAGAACGGAAAATGGACATCACTGCACGGGATGCCTCTCCGTATATCTCAAAATTAACCGGCAGAAAAATCGCTGTCGGACACTTGCGCCAGGCAATTGAGATTGGCATGCCGCTGCGAATGCCGAATTTTCTGGCGTCATAGTTGCAAGTTGATACAACACCTCTTCCTTTGCCTTCTTTAGGGTCAGCGCCGACAACAACTGGCTTGCCTTTCAAAGAAGGATTCTTGCGCTCTTCAACCTGCGCAAAGAAATAATCCATGTCTACATGCAGGATAATTCGCATAATCAGACTGGAGAAACCTGATTTTTAAAGATTGCGAGCACTTGTCCAGTGGATTACGCCTTTGGCTGAGCTGCAAGATAGTTGCGCACTTCCAACATGTACCTTTCAGTCAAGTTTACCGCATCGCCGACATATTTCTCAGGTCTTAAATCAAGAATTGCCTTTCGTGTTTCCCTATCAAGGTCTTTCCTGCTTTCAACAAATGAAACTATGGTAAGAGGAGTAATCTTCTGACCGCGCGTCAAGTCCTTGACTGCCTCGTACGCGTCAGGAACACCAGCTTTCCTGAGCAATTGCTGGATGGGCTCTGCCAAGACCTCCCAGTGGTTTTTGACTTCTTCAAGCATATGCTCTGGGTTGGCAAGGATTTTGTCCATGCCATCAAGGATGCTTCTATACGCGATGAGCGAATAGCCGAGCGGCATGCCGATATTGTCGTGCAGAGCTTTTGACGGAACGTTCATCATTTTCCGGGAGAAATACTTCAGCAAGGAGTTTGCGAGAATAATGTTGCCCTCTCCGTTTTCGAAATCAATAGGGTTTACCTTCTGCGCCAAAGTAGAGCTGCCTGTTTCACCTTTTTTTGGAATCTGCAGGAAGTACTCATCGCTAATGTACTGCCAAGTGTCCTGCGCAAAGCCCAACATGATGTCGTTTATGCGCTTCAGCGTTCTCAGCACGCCAACGCTGTTTTTTTGTTCGAGGTGCTCTCCAAGATTTTTTCTTTGCAAATATGCCCTGTATGCAAAATTGCCGAGCTCCTTGCCCAGCATGGTGGGAATGGCAACCTGTCCATGTGTTTTGCCCTCCATCACAATGCACCTGTACTCAAGGGCTTTTCCGCTCAGCTTGTCAAGCAGCGTGTCAATAACCGGCAGAACCACTTTCATGCCTGCCTGTATTTTGCTTGAAATCTCCTCATCTGACGTTTGGGTGTCGTCGGTAGGATTCATCAAATAATGAATGCCGGCAACGCTGAACGCAACTGCCGTTCCATAATTCCGCCGGATAGTGCTGCCAGAAAGATCCCGCTGCCTTCTCGAAACGGGCTGCTTGCCAGAGAACGCCTCGAACAAGGCTGTGGAAATGCCCAATAAGTCCCTTACATATTTGGTATCGTATCGCCCCCTTGCCTCCATTTCCCCCTGCACGAGCTCATTGATGCCAATAAGCGATTGCCATGCCTCATTTAGTCTATCGCACGGCTCAATCTGCGTTGTCATGGGCATGTGCTCAAGATTAAAGCGAGATACAAACCGTTTTGCCAATTCCTCCCATTCAATGTTTGGATATGTTGCCCTGTGCGCACTGTAGTTGCCAATCGCACCAGCCATTTTTCCGGTGAACGCCAATTTCTCAAGATTACTTTTCTCTGTCTGAAGACCGTGAGAAATTCCGACATTTCCAATTGCGGTGTCTAACACTGGAAACAATGCATCCACAGCTCCCTTAAACATGAGCGTGTAAGAACTCGTATCGATGTCCTCTGATGTCAAGGCGAAATGAATCATGGTTAATTTTTGTGGAGAAAAACCAAGCTTTTCCAGCTTGAAGCGCATATAGTATTCCACTGCCTTCACGTCATGGTTTGTCTTACTGCCATTGTTGATGCCTTCGACACCTTTGACCTCGATATCCTTGATAAGCTGCGCATCTGCTTCGGTTACAGTGCATAGAGATTCAATAGACGCAAAGTCATCTCCGTGCATTTCCACCAGCCCTTCACGCGCGAGCTCCTGTAAGTATGCTACTTCAACTTTTACCCTGTTGGTTATCAACGCATGCTCTGAAGAATGAGGAGAAAGTGCTTTTACAATTTCCCAGTGCTCCTGGTCCACTGAGCACAGCTGCTCGCGCCCAAGAATCCTGGCAAGGTCATCAACTTTTCTCCGGTAACGACCGTCCAAGGGACAGATAGCTGCAAGTTTCGAAGGCATGGCAAGCGCCTCACAAGAGCATTCTTTAATGATTTCGTTAGGATGACGTATATATTCAAGAATAATTTTTAAACTGGCTATTATTCTGCTTTCATATGAACCTGTTGCCCATTGTAAAGCAACTGGAAGGTTTGGATAACCAAAAGAGGATGCAATCACTCAAACAGCTACTCAGGAAACTCCGAATACCCTTCAGAGCAGAAAAATATGATAGTGGCGAAAATATTCTTATTGGAAAGGGAGATGTGCTGTTTGTCGCACACCATGATACTGTGCCAGGGAGCCCCGGAGCAAATGATGATGCTTCGGCGATAGCAGTATTGATTGGGCTTGCCAAGGCACGAAAGGCAGCTATTGTTATTTTCGGAGACGAGGAGATTAACTGTGTTGGCTCAGAAGCGTACATCAAGAGGCACAGACTTCCCAGAGCAGTTGTTGATTTAGAACTCATGGGCATTGGAGACATGATGGCAGTCTGGCCCGTGATTGAGGAAAGGCAATTGTTGCAGGCAATCAGGAAAGGACTGAAAAATGCGCGCATCAGCTTCGAAGAAGCAAAAAAAGTGCCAGCATTCTGGGCAGACTTCACGGCATTCAGGGAAGCTGGACTAAAGGATGCCTGGTGTTTGACGCTTGTCCCATCATCTCAAAAACAGCTCATCAGAAATTTCGCCACACGGCCCTATTTGTCAACAATAATGGCGCTGCTGGGAGGCATACCAAAATTCTTCAGGCACTATCACTCATCGCACGACAACAGCGAAGCATTATCAGAGAAGTCTTTGCAGCTGTCACTGAAGGCAGCAATCTCAATTTACGACGAATTACACCGGAAGACCTGAGTGAACGCGCTCACTGCCAGCAACCTGGTGAACATATTTCAGAATTCCAGCAAAAGATTTGGTTTTTTCGGTGAAAATGATCTTTCTGAAGCGCGTATTGACTTTAACGCCCTGTTGTTCAAGAATTCCACGCAATTTCTGGCATTTTGAATTGCTCTTTCTGTCTCCATCGAACAAAAGAATGCATTCCTTTTCGCTGTCAACAATGCGTTGCACGAAATCGGTATCGGGCTGCGTTGGGTAAACAACATTCTTGCAGCCGAGCGACTTGAGAACGTCGCGCTCTTTCTTGTTCTGGGCAACAACCATGCACTTCTTGCTCGCCTTCTGCACGTGCTGCATCCAGTGCACAAGCTTGTCAAGCTCACCGACTTTTGATGTTATGTTGCGCGGCATTGGCACCTCTTTGTAATCATGAACGCTCTCGAAGTTTATAAGCGTTTCTTTGCCCTTCCATAGTTGTCTTCCAGGCGTACGATGTCATTCTCAAGAATTTTTTTACCATATTGCACTTCAACAATAAAGAGATCCTGCCTTGTACAATTTTCGCATCGATGGATGGCTCCTTTTGGAATGAAAATGCTATCGCCTTGTTTTAGCACTATTTTCTTTTTGCCCAGTGTTGCCGTGCCTTTTCCCTGTGCAATAGTCCACAATTCGCTACGGTATGAATGCTTCTGCAGACTAAATGCCTGCTTTGGTGCTATATACAAGACTTTCAGCTGCCAACCCCTGCCTTTCTGCAAAATTTGGAAATAGCCCCATGGCCGCTTTACTTTATTCCACACAGATTTCACCTTTTTTTCTAGCGCTAATTATAAAAAATCATGTTCAGTTCAGCGAGCAATATTTCTCGATATGAACCTGTGTTTCAGGGAGATACTTTTTGGCAATACGCCCGATGACCTGCTGCTTTGCACCATGAAAAATGCATTGCGGCGTTGCGAGCTCTGATGGATGCGTCGCAATGTAGACGTTGCATTTGCTCCTCAGGCTGCGTTCCTTTACCTGTTCGAGCATCGAAATATCGTATTGGCTCTTGTCAAACTTTTCAGCCTGAGGCGAAAACGAAATCTGGCCTTCCTGAAGCCTGCCCTTGTGCACAATGACAATGTGCGCATGCGCTTCTGTGCTTTTCTCGTAGAGAGGGTTCAAGACAGTGAACTTTCCCAGCTTTCCCAGATATACGCCAATGTTTCTCTCAACATTGTTCATTCTTGCGGCAACGGCGCTCATGAGAGGCAGATATTTCTGCCTGATTTCAGGCGAACGTTCGCCAACTGCATTCTGAGCTTCCGGAGTTCCAGTAACCACAACCTGCGCGTTTTCAATAACAATCCCGCCAACGGTCTCAGTGGTTTCCCTGATTTGCGCATCCTCAACGCCGGGAATGCGCATTGCGAGCGCGATTGTTTCCTCTATGCATTTGTATTTAATGCCCTGCAATTCGCTTGCTGTTGCTATATACTTAATACGCAAGTCTCTAAGAACAGCTTCAATGCCTGCTAAGTCTTCACTCCCCATAGAGAGGTTGTTAGCTGAAATGAGCTAATTAAGCTTTCGAGTCAGTATGTTAATTTTTATATAGAAGTTATTGCGATTTGACGAGCAAAACCGAAAAGCTTATAAACCGTAGAATGAGTGGATGTTCAATTAGACAGAAAGGTAGCAGGGCCTAGCCCTGAGTTGAAACCAATTCTATATGATGCGGTTTCGTGGTCTATCTTTTTGTCTTATACGATAGAACCATCGGAAACCGGTTCGGAGATAAAATGAAATTTAGTGAATTAAACCTAAAACCAGAGCTTTTAGCATCATTGCAAAAGCTCAAATACGAACAACCAACAGAAGTACAAGAAAAAGCAATACCCATCCTGCTCACAGGCAAGGATTTAGTGGTGAGAAGCAAAACAGGCAGTGGTAAAACGTTCGCATTCTTACTGCCCATATTGCAAAACCTCTCACCAGAAAACAAATTGCAAGCGTTGATTCTTTCGCCAACCCGCGAATTAGCACAACAGACAGACCTGGAAGCGCACAAATTAGCGCCAAGTGTAAAGACTGTTTTGCTCTATGGCGGCGTCAGCATCACCCCACAAATAGACAGACTCGACAGGGGAGCACAGATAGCAGTCGCAACACCCGGAAGAATCCTCGACCACATGGAACGGGGTACCATAGACATGTCCCACATCAGGTTTGTGGTCCTCGACGAAGCAGACAGAATGCTCGACATGGGATTCATAGACGATGTTGAAAGAATCCTGCGCGCAACACCGCGAAGCAGGCAAACCACGCTGTTCTCAGCAACCATGCCAGACCAAGTCGTCAACATATCCCAGCGCTACATGCAAAATCCGGAAACGCTGATGCTCCAGCAGGATGAAATCACTGTCAAAAAAATAAGGCAGCGCGTTTTTGGCATCGACAGAAAGCTGAAGCTCGACCTCCTTACAAAAATCCTGAAAGATTCAAAGTCAGTTAAGGTGATGATTTTCTGCAACACCAAGGACTGGGCAGAGCGCCTCGGCGACATACTCTGGAAGAAACGCTTCAAGGCGACCAGCATCCACTCAGGACTAAGCCAGAACAAGAGAAACATGGTCATCCAGGACTTCAATTCAGGACGATATACTGTTCTCGTCGCAACAGATGTTGCCGCACGAGGACTGCACATTGAAGGCGTTTCACACGTCATCAACTACGACATTCCGCGCAATCCAAAGGACTACATACACCGGATTGGCAGAACGGGCAGGGCAGGAAAGGAAGGAGATGCCATCACATTTGTCACACAAATTGATGAACATCTTTTGCGCTCAGTCGAGTCTGAGATAAAGATGTTCCTCGAAGTGCAGTACATCACCGCAGAGGGCAAAATAATGACTCCACCACGCGACAGATCGCACTTGGAAGCGCCTCCACATATTGCACCTCCATCGCACATGCCGCATCCGAGGCATCCTGTCGAAGAAATCAAAGTGCACACGCACTCAGACTCATCAGGAGACGACTGGGGACTCGATTAGTTCCCAAATTTGTCACAACGTTTAAATACGTTAAAGCCCACCTAATTGGAAAACCGGCGAGGTGAGCGGAATGAAAACAATAGATGCAAAAGTTGAGGAAATTCTAGCGCCGTCCAGCGAAAAAGTGAGAGCAAGCACTCTGACAATAACTGGACAATTACGAGTCGAAATTCCGGGCAGAGCACCGTACGAAGGAGTTGACCGCGTTGAAATCAGCCACAGCCCGGCAATGGATGTTGACATTAAAGGAAGCATTACAAAAGACGGAAAAGATGTTCTTGTGACAGGAAGCGTTTCTGCGACAGGATATCGCTCAGACGCAGCACTCAAAGAGCTGTACAAGAGTGAAGAAGTCCGTCTTATCAAAGACCCGCACGTCGTCATCTACAAAGGAGCCCAAATCATAACCTTGAACCAAGTTCAGGACGTTCCTGTAGTGCGCGTTGTTAATGGTCGATTGAGCTACCAATAAGTGATGGAAACAGAAACACTCAAGCCACCTATAGATAAGCATCTTCAAGGAATTCAGGCAGCCTACCACAACGAAGACATACTTGTAGAAGCGTCAAAAAGAGCAGGACAAAACCTCTTTGTTGCCATATCGCTCGAATCCATCGTTCTAAAGCTGAAGAAACCACAATTCATGTTTGCACGATACTCGATGGATATCAGCGATGACTGCTATCTCATCGCACAGACAGAAGCGCTAAAAGCGCTGAAGAAGAGACGACAGCTGACGATAATTCAAGGGTTATCAGGCCTGCCCTTTTCGTACAATGGAGAATTATTGAACTGCTTTCCAGCACTTGTCGACCATATGATGCGCGGCGGCAGGCCAGGGACTTTTTCCTTTTTGCAGGACGCGTTTCCAGACAGCCAGGGAGACCTCGGAAAAGCTTACCGAGAAATCGAACAGTTCAAACACGTGTACAATACAAATGCAGCACCAGAAAACCTTGCAGTATTCAGAAAGCTCAATCCGTTCACGCCAGTAAACGGGTATTGGAACCAAAGCCGTTACTTCCGCAAGGAGGTTGACAAACTGCTTCCCAGCTTTCCATCACCAATAGCCTTCGATGCAGAAGAAGTAACATTTGTCTATTCAAGCGAAACCGGCGCCAAAACAACAGACGGCGCAACTGACAACATTGGAATAAATCACAACGGCATCATCACGCTTGAAAATGCGCGCTTTGTAGTGCATGGGGTAAAAAGCACTATTTCATACCAGAAAGCAAGTCCTCCCAATAAACTGAGAATACCTTGGCTCGAAATGGCATACTTTGATAATCATATTACTATCTCAGGACAAGCTTCATTACAACTCAGCGTGTATGGAACGGTGAAAGACGACTCACCTGGAGTTTTATTATAGAGAATATGCGTCTGTTTTCTCTGTGGGCGTGGCATAAGCTGGAAAATCAGGCGCGAGAATTTTCTTCAAAGTCGTACGCGCCCTGTAAAGCCTGCTCATGATAGTTCCCATCGGAAGGCCATGTTTTGCTGCCATATCAGAATATGTCTTTCCTTCCGCTATATCTCTTATCACGTCCTGAAAACAAGGTGGAAGAGTTTGAATGGCCTGCGCCAAGCGCGGAGAGATTTCGCCGCTATCAAATGAAGGCTTGTTTGACTTCTCGGCCTCAACAGCAATTCCGCTGAGCTTTTTTCCATGCTTGCTGACAACCTGCTCATGCCTGCACTGCGATATGTACTCGTTATGTATTGCTCTATACATCCATCCCTTCAATGCATCAGGGGTGAGATGCTCATTATGCGTCATTAATTTCAGATATGCGCTCTGAACAAGGTCTTCTGCTTTCGCTTCATTTCCTGTCAGCTTCCTCGCAGCAAGCAATAAGCTGTTGTATTCGTTCAAAAGACCCGTAATATGGTCTGGTCGAGAGGTGGAAATAGGTTCTTGTCCAACAACTGCACTAATATCTTCACTCATAGGAGCAGTTATGGTTTTCTGGTATATAAATCTTACTGTTTTCGTCACTTGACAATAGTAAATCTATCTGTGGCGTGCTAACGGAACCTTTAAAAAGCACCCCATTACACTCTTGTATATAGTGGGAGGGGATTTGAGTGAAGAACGAATTAACTATCGCAATTATGCTGGCTTTATGCGCAGCTCTCGCAGTAGCAGTGCGGGCAGTAGTTTAATTTCACTTATTATAAAATCGCCTTAGAAGAGGGTCTTTTTGATGAATTTCTATCTGTCTTTCAATTGTTTCGTTAATGCGCACCCCTCCTAACTTTGGGCATGGATTTTTTTCAAGAAACAACCTGCATGCACTGTAGTTCTTGGCATAACTGTTCATTGTGCTTCGGTTAAAATTTTTCCCATCGGTAAATCTTCCTTCATAAACAACAGTCGCTCCAGATGCTCTAAACTCTATCAAAGGACTAATCGCACCTGTGCGTGAAAAGAAAAAATACGTTCTTCCATTCAAAACCAAGTTATCTCCTAAATCAATACCAGCATAATAATCAAGAGCATGAACTGATTCATGGTAAAGTGTGCTCTTTACTCTAAGCACGTTGCCCTCTGATATTTCTTTATCTCTATCGAATTCGAACATAGAAGCCAGAGCGTACACGTGTGCCTTTTGACCAGTTCCAATTTTATACGCATCGTGGGGCACGGTTAGTGCGCGAACGTCGCCAACTCCTTGGGCTGACTCCTCATACAGTTTGGTGAGTTCTGCAAGCGTGAGACGCATAGGAACAACATTAACAGTGGCATTGTCCATATTATTATCTTTCATAATTATCTCAGAAGCGAGTATATTGACTCCATATTGCATAATGAGCTTTGCACAATCTTCCATGTTGGCACAGTAATCCCAAGTTGCAAACCTGTCCCAGCCATTTTCCTTTGCAAAATTGGAAATGAACTGCTGGCGTCTGACAGCATCAGGATTACGCATTACATCTGTAATTAGAATGCTTTCTGATGCCAGTGCTTGCGCAGATGGAGGAGGTACAATTTTACGATCTTCACATCCAAGAATAGATGCAAGCCCAACTATGCCTGCAAGTGCGTTCCTGCGACTGATTGTGTGTTCTGGCATTGTAAGAACTTAGCATGCACTATATATAAAGTTTGCTATTTTTACCACTGTTCAGTGGTTCATTCTCAGTTATTTGCACTCAATAGCAGCCAGTTTCTGTCCAATCTTGTCCAGATTCTCGTGCAGAATTTTCACTGCCTCTGCTGCCACATCGTACTCTGTGGCAAACGTGGCAAGCCATGCTTTTGTGTCACGAAGAACATTTGAGACCGGCTTTACAGAATCAGCTTTCACCTTGCCTGTAGGGTCGCATGTAATGCCTGCAATTTTAGAACCAATCTCGTCAACCTTCTGGTGCAATACTTTCACTGCCTCATCAGCCATATCATATTCTGTCTTGAACACTGCAAGCCAGTTCTTGAAATCACGAACACTATTTTCCGCATCACGGACTGTTTTGACATCGATTGCCATAATAAACACCTCATTTAGTTATACAATGTACTAAAAGTAAAGGGTATAAAAAGATTTAGGTGCTTTCTTCTCATGCTATCCATTTAAATAACACCACTTGATTCTGCCGGACATGCCAAAAAAGAGCGAACATTTCAGTGCAAAGCAATCAGGCGACCATTTCAGCCCAACAGAATCGTGGAAAAATCCTGATTTTCTAGCGAGCCCTGATGCACGATTATTGCGAATTGTGGCAGAATATCTGGAGCCAGCCGCACGGTTCCGGAAAAACGACGTGCACAACATAATAGTATTCTGGGGAAGCGCAAGGCAACTGCCGAAACTCAAGAAATACTACGCTGACGCGGAAAAGCTTGCAGGCATGGTAACAGACTGGTCAAAAAAGCTTGGCGAAGGAAAAAGGCAGTTCCTGGTCGCGACAGGCGGCGGAGAAGGCATTATGGGCGCGGCAAACAAAGGCGCCAGCGAAGCAGGCGGCAAAACGGTAGGATTAAACATCACTCTGCCATTTGAACAAAAGCCGAACAAATACATCACCAGAGAACTGTCAATACAATTCCATTATTTCTTCATGCGCAAATTCTGGATGGTTTACCTCGCAAAAGCATTCATCGCATTTCCAGGGGGAGTAGGAACAATTGACGAACTATCGGAAGTGCTTACTTTGGTGCAGACAGGAAAGCCAAAGAAAACAATGCCGATAATTCTTTACGGTTCAGAATACTGGAATGAAGTGCTAAATTTGAAAGCTATGGCAAAATGGGGAACAATAAGCGAGAAAGACCTTGAACTCTTCAAAATATGCGATACTCCTGAAGAAGCGTTTGAGTATCTTACAAAAAGACTGACAGAACTATACCTTTAGTTTACTTCTTGCGAAGCAAAGACTCCAGTTTTGAAATGCTTCTAGAGCTCAAGTTACTAAAATGGTCCCAAATAATTTTTTCAGCAGCCTTTTTTCCCTTCGACCTCAAGCAAGCCTTAACAACGCGCTCGGCATATTCAAATGGAAACTCGAACTTAACAACAAACTCAGCAGCCTTGACATAATTATGCTTTTCCAGATTGCTGTCAACCGCCATCTCTTTAGCCCGGTCTGCAAGGTCTTTCCTTCCGGCCTTGCTTGCCTCACTCAATGCATAATGCCACATGCCGTCTTTCAGATACCCTTCGGCAAGCTTGGCGCGCGTCTCTTTTTCCTGCTCCTGTCTTTCCCCGATGCGATTTTCAATAATAGATGCGTAATGAGTGAGCTTATACTTTTCAATCAATTCCCGCGCCTTGCCAACCTGCATGGCACGCGCATATAAGTCAACTGCTGTTTCATAAAGCCCAGCGCCCTCAGCGCTCAAGGCAGCACTTTCAAGTTCTGACGTGCTTTTGGTATTTCCCCACTTTTCCAGAGCAAACAACATTTTCTCCCGTAATTCCAAAGCTTTTGCAAGCCTGAAAAGCAAAGTCCATTGGGACTGTTTTTCAAGCAAAGGAAGCAATCTGGCATCCTTTGGCATGTAGCGCTGAATCCATGCCACAGCTGGCTCGCTCAATCCATCTGAAACTAACTTTTCAACTATCTTTGAAGAAGTGGCAGGCGAAACCTGGATGTTGGCATCCAAAACATACTTCAGCGCGCTCTGCACGCCACTTTCAAGTTTTTCAAGTACCGTCAAATTCTCATAATCGGACTTGAAGCCGAGCACCTTAGCATAACGCGCAGCCTGATGAAAATCCCCATTGGCACGCAAGCGCTCAAACTCTGCACGCGTTCTTTCAGAAAGCTCTGCAACCAACCCGTTCGCGTCAAATTTTGAAGAAAGCTTTCTTGCTTCCTCAAGCGCAAGCGCAGGACTCTTGAAATGAGCTATGAATTGCTGATAATACTTCGCAGCATCAGCCCTCAAATCAAAATCAAGGCACACATCGCCTGCCTGACGCACTTCTCCCTGGCTTATGTAATTATCAGCAAGCTCCAAAACCCGCGACCGCATGGTAGGAAAATCCCCATTATCACGGGCATACCTTGCTTCAGAAAGCACCTTTTTCAAATCAGCCCCCATACGCGAAGAAAAATCAAATGGTTATAAAAGCGTTATGAAATCTCAGGCATTTACGCAGCAACAGCAACCTTTCTGGCAGGCGCTGTTTTCTTCTTTACAACTGTTTCTTCAACAAGAATTGAGCAACTGCACGGCAGCTTGTAAGCAGCCTGCTTCATCGCCTTGCGCGCAAGTGGAATATTTTCCTTTGTGGTCTTAATCGTGAAAATCGGCTGACCCTTCTTTACCTGCGCAGCAATGCCAATGGGCTTTCCATAGTTGTGCGCCATACCAGTTGACAAACGGTCAGCACCAGCACCAGACGCCAACGGGTTCTCCCGCAAAATATGGTGAGGGTAAACTCTCATCTGGAAAAAGTAACCAGTCTTGCCCAACACTGTTTCCAGCACTCTGTTGGACGTCTGTCGCGCGCTTTCCAATGCAGCATCACGAATCTGCAAGTCACTCTTTGGAACCAAATGAACTTTAACCTGGAAAACATCCTGCGTGCCACCAGTGTATCTAGAAATCCTGTTGGCAGGCCTTGCACGCACATAACAGAGCTTCTTGTACTTGGAGTATCTTGTGTACGCTCTCTTATAGTCCCTGTAACACAAAAACTTACGAAGTCGGGCCATAGCAACAAACTTCCAATGGGAGATTTATAAAGCTTTCTGCTGTCTCGACAGTTCGATACTTGTACTATTCTTCTATCGCTGAACTAAGACGTTTATAATCGTTCTCTGCCGCAAATATCTCAAGAGGTCAAACCTGAGGAGGCAAGAACAATGCAACAAGTTTTAGACGCACCACAAGCCCAACGTCGCCGGATAAGATTCGAATCAGTTGACGAGGCAGTCAACAGATGCAATGACGGCAGGCAATATCAATTAGGCCAAATCAATACGGCTCTGCGCAGGCAGCAAATATACCGAGAACAAGGCGACAATGAGAACATGATCAAAATGTACAGAGCAGCCGCAGACGCGCTTGATGAAATCGGCAGATTCGCACATTCGCAAAAAACGAACGAATTGCTCGGCGAGCTGTGGGAGCGGGCTGGAAAACAACTAAGAGATACGCGAAATTATGCAGAGCATTACCATTGCGTCATAAGCGCCATGGCACGTTACAAGCAAGCCAACAAACATGAAAAGTTTTTGCAGGTCTTTAGAAACCTGTACGGACAATGAGCCGCTCAAGCCCTGCAACAGTTCTACGATTGTACTACTATGCTATTAAGGACTTAAGGCATATGTTATTCATTCAATACAATAACAGGAGGTGTCTGATATGGTAATGGTAAAAACAATATGGGTCATTTTTGTAATGGCACTGATTGGAGCATCAGCGTTGCTTGTCGGTGCAATAACGCAACAGCACGCCATCAGCGAGGCTGAAGCAAAAGCAATAGCACAGCGAGCAATTGAAGGAGAAATTTCTGAAGTAGAAATTGAGAGCGACCCAGCAGTATACGAAGTAGAAGTAGAGAAAGATGGAACAGAGCATGAAATTACAATTAGTGCACAAACAGGAAAAGTGCTCCATGTTGAAGAGGGTGATGAAGATGAGGGCGCAGACGTCCCAATCACCGGAAGCGCACTTGAACGAGCAAGCGCAGCCGCGTTAGCGTATATCGGCGAAGGCAGAGTAACGGACTCTGAAATTGGGGACGAAGAAGGATACTACGAAATTGAGATAAGGCTGAATAATGGCCGGGAAGCAGACGTCCATCTTGATGAAAACTTCAAAGTGCTCAGCGTGGAATATGACTAGGAACATTTATATTTCGCAAGGAAATGAAATTTCCTGTGCCCAGAAAACCTTTTGGTTTTCTTGGGTTTATTTTTATTCAACATAGTGTGGTGATAATCATGAGTAAACAAACCAAAATCATATGTTTAATAACGATGTTATTGCTATCTGCGATACCGGTATTTGCTGAAGAGGAAAACGATGACTGGCAGCTGTTCGGTCTGGAAGGAGAAAAACTATTCAACCTTGGAAGCGGAATACTGTCAACAATACTTTTCGCGCTAACCTTTATCGCATACAAGCGAACCAAGCAAAGCAGACTGCTCTTTGTGTCCATTGCCTTCCTTTTATTCGCAGTAAAAGGATATCTGGGAGCACATGAATTATTCTTTGAAGAGCTGGCATGGGTTGACCCAACAGCAGCTGTCCTCAACTTCGCAATACTGCTATGCTTCTTCTGGGGAATCATGAGAAAATAGGTGCATGATGTCGTACATGTCTGACAGCGACAAGAAAATACTTGAACTAGAGACGAGAAAGAAAATCTATCTCGCAGTCAAAAAATTCGCCGGCAGCCATTTCAGGGAAATCCAAAGAAAAAGCGGGCTGGCAGTCGGCTCGGTACAACACCACCTGCACTTTCTTGTAAAAAACGGGCTTGTGAAAGAAATAAAAAAAGACAACAATCTGGTTTACTTCCCACGGGAATTTACCCCAGAAAATACAGTTTTGCTTGGCCTATTACGACAAGAGCATGTCAGGAAAATAATCCTTTTCATTATGATGAACAAAGACTGCAACCACGAGCAAATCGTCAAGTACGTCAACCTTTCACCCTCCACAATCTCCTGGCATCTCAAAAAGTTACAGCAAGCTGGAGTCGTTAAAGCGGACAAGCATGGAAGAAAAACGTTTTACACGCTCTTGTGCGATAAGAATGAACTAATCAATCTGCTCATCACTTACCAAGAAAGCTTTGTTGACACGCTTGTCGACCGAGTGATTGAGATGTGGAGCCTTGAATAATTAGCTCTGCGTCATATACTGCCAAAAACTGCACCTGAACAGGAAGACTTAAATATAATATTGTCTGCCTCTGCTCCTGGAAAAGAGGGGACAACTTTGCGAAAGAAATCCACGTATACTTTTGAACCGCTTCCTTCTGTTGGCAAGCCAAAAAACGCTCCGCTTTTTGCCATCATTCTCGGGCTTGCCGTCATCGTCGCCACGGTTGGCGGGCTGATGATTTATTCCTACTCACAAGCACAGCGTGTAGGAAAATCAATAGAAGTGCCACTTCCAGAAGAAATACCAATCCCTGAGCCGGAAACTCCTGTTGAAATTCAACGACCGAGCTGTGAGCCGGAAGGAACATATCTATTGTGCATGTGCTCAGTGAGACGCATCGCGGACATTACATGCACTCTTGCTGGCAAGAAACAGGCATCATTCTACAATGCAGAGACGGCCGGAGGAATTAGCGAAGGACTCATTTCAGATGCCGATTCGCTCTCCTGTACCTGGCAGCGTGTAGAAACTTTCGAGGAGTTTGTTCCCAATCAGAACCTGTGCGGCGATGCAGTTGCGCAGAATGATGTTTGCAAATCCGCCGCAAAATCGAGACCTGCATGCCAAATTTCTGGCGCAGAACGATACACGATAGACAAAAAACTTGACGCCTGCCTTCACCAAGGAGTCCTACGCTGCACTGGACAAGTTTTCCAGTCTAAAAAGCATGACTTGTTTGTTGATGGGTCGTTAACAGGCAGCACTTAACATGAAAAAAGAAAAAGAAGCACGACTTGCCTTGATTCTTCTATTGATAGTTCTCGGCTCAACACTCGCGTCAGCACATGATGCACCATTTGAGCACCAGTTCTTTGACAACGCGTTTTCATGGATTGCAGGATTCTTCAGTTCTGGAAGTCCCAGCGGCGCGCAGATTTTTGAATTGCAGCAAACAATAATTCCCACTGAGACTCCAACTGAAACCCCCACAGAAACCCCGACTGACACAGAAATTCCCACTGAAACTCCAACAGAGACGCCAACTGAAACTCCTACTGACACTCCAACAGGTGAAGTGACAAGCACTCCGACATCAACTGCTACGTCTACTGCTACTTCAACAAGTACTCCAACATCAACTGCGACACTGTTTTGTCCAACAATAGCTCCGACTTCAACTGCTACTTCGACGAGTACTCCGACTTCTACTGCGACTGAGACTGGCACTTCGACTAGTACTCCGACTTCGACTGCGACGTCTACTGTGACTTCAACTGCTACTTCAACAAGTACTCCAACTTCGACGGGTACTTCGACGAGTACTCCAACATCAACTGCTACGTCTACTGTTACTTCGACCAGTACTCCGACGTCAACTGCGACATCTACTGCCACTCCAACAGATACACCGACAGGCGCGCCTGACGAAACTCCAGGTCAAGGAGGCGGAAATAATCCAGGTTCTGGCAGCGGAAGCGCACCACAAGGAAAGGCAACTCCAACTCCGCCCTGCAAAAAATTCACGATAGATGCCAAGTGTTTCTATCAGGTTTACCGAGAAACAGAAGGTCACTGTTACACTGTTTCAACTGTGGAAGGGAAAAAGAAGTTTGTGCAAAAGAGATTGCCAGGAGAACTGTTTTACCCCATCGCAGGAAGCAGCGAAGTTGTTGGTGTCAGCCATAATGAGAATGTAGCAACCTGCACTTACACAAAGAGTTGCGAATTCGAAATTAAGGTGCCAATAGACTTGTGCGAAATAGAAATCGAGGACGTCGCTGATTTTGTTGACAAAAAATGCAAGGAAAAAGGAAAAGCAGAATGCCAGATACCTGAGGAAAAACTGAAAGCAGTGGACAGGGAACTCGCTGACTGTCTTGCGTCTGCCAAGAACTTATGCATGAATTCAGGCGGAACCATTTTCGGTACTTGGGAAAAACCAAAAACGAGCGAATACGGCGGCGTTCTCGAACAAAAATAGCGAGGTACTAATTCGCACCACAAGCTTTTTAAACGCAGGCAACCTTTGTAATGAAAACTCAAAGAGGGATTGTGAGTGAAAAAAGCGTTGTTGATTATAGGGCTCATATTATTTCTGACAGGTGCCGGACTGCTCATACAATCATATAACAAAACGGGCATTACCGGCGCGCAGGTTCTGTCGCTGAATGGTGCTCCTGATTGTGAATGCAGCATAGACAGCGATTGTAATTCTGGCGAAGTATGTATGACAACGGAGTGTGTGGAAACCACTCCAACAGAAACTTCTACTGAAACTCCTACATCTACTCCATGTGATGGCGAGTGCCCGACTGTAACTCCGACTGAGACTCCAACAGATACACCCACGGAAACTCCAACGCCGACGGCAACTGGCTGTTTGCCATGTTTGACAGATGACGATTGCGACTTTGAGGAACAAGGAACATGCAACCAAGGATGCTGCGTGTTCCCAACAAACACTCCAACTGAAACTCCCACTGAGACACCGACTGAAACGCCAATAGTAACCCCAACTGATACGTCTCAACCATCTGGATGCCAGTTCCAAACCTGCTCAGAAGGATATCCTGATGACTGCTGTATTGAGCAGCCATTTTGCACTGGAGGCATGTGCGCGACTGATTAAAATGAAAGAGGACCAATCATGAAAGAAGAACACGGAGTTGTTTTAGTCATGACAATATTTTCCGTGATAGTTGTCGGACTCATGGTCAGATCTTTTGTAGATGTTCCAATATCAGGCGGTATGACCGCTTTGGTTGGAGCACCAAGAGGGATAACCGGCGCGCAAGTCAATGGCTTCTGTGGCGATAACGTAATTGACGCAGGTGAAGATTGTGATCCGCCCGGTTCCACCTGTACTTTTGATCCAGCAGGCAATCCTTCGACATTCTGTGACGAGGAATGCTTCTGTCCACCCACTCTCACGCCTACAGAAACACCTACACCTACTCGGTGTGATAATGATGTGTGCCCTACTGAAACTCCAACAGAAACGCTGAGAGAAAGGCCAACAGAAACGCCTACACCTACTCGTTGTGATAATGAGGTATGTCCTACTGAAACTCCAACAAACACGCCGACTGACACTCCTACATCTACTCCGTGTGATGGTGAGTGTCCGACTGTAACACCGACAGAGACATCAACTGAAACACCGACAGAAACGCCTACATCTACTCCGTGCGATAATGGTCAGTGTCCGACTGAAACTCCAACAGAGACTCCAACCTCTACACCAATAGGCAAAGGAATTTGCGTAACGCCGACACCAACCGAAACACCCACACAAGTCCCATGCGACACCGTAGCAGATTGCGCAGGAATACCGCACGGTCTGTGTGAAAAAGTAGAATGTGTGGCGGAAGTTTGCGTGATACAAAGCATACCGGGTTGTGGCACTGGCGGAAATTCTGGAGGCGGTGGTGCAGGTACGGGTTGTGATCGCTGCAATGATGCTGAATATGATTGTGGTAAGGCCATTGGCCCCTGCGGTGATAAATGCACTGCCATAGGCGGCAAATGCAGAGAAGTTGTTGAACGAACAGCGCCCGGCACAAACGTCATGCTCTGCAGGTGCGTACTAAGTATTGTAGGCGCAAGAGCTCCACAACCACAGGCACCGATAGGATATGGTGCTGGACCAGGAACCGGACAGTCGCAGCCGGCAGCTAAAGGCGGAATATCTGAAATAGTTCCTCAAGCAGCGGAAGCACGGGTTGCCGTTGAGGCTTCGCAGGGAATGGGGCAGGCAATCGGGGCGTACGACCAGCGAACAAATACGAAGGGTGCCATGATTGGAGGCACGCTAATGGTGTTTGGCTTGTTGCTTGCAATATCTGCCTTGCTCATCAGCACAAAGCCGCCAACACCTCCTGCTGCGCCTATAAAAAAGCACCACGGCAAATAATTCTTGACTTTTATATAGTGATTAAATTCCATCAATAGCGGCAGCCGCAAGCTTTTTAAACACCAGCGAGTTATTCAGATAAAACTTAAAGAGGGTTTTGGGTGGTAATAACTATAGTCTTCAGCGATTTGTTGAGTAGCTGAACGACTGCCCTCTCTGTAATAAAGGGGAAGACAGTGAAACAGGATAAGGACATCGCAGCAGTATTCTTCCTATTAGTAATACTTATTGTCGCGACGGCTGCACAGGCAGCCCCTGATTCCAGCAGCCCAGGATTTTTCAAAAGCATTTGGGCAACGCTTACAGGCTGGTTTTCTGGCTCAAACCAGATTACAGGGCAAGCAACAAGCGATGAACTTGACAACTGTATTGACGTTACCAACAATCTTCAACAGATCAGATCCTCGTTGTCTGCAGAAGACAAAAAGTGTCTCAGACGGTCTAAAAATGGCTGTCCTGACAGTTCTGACATAATCAAAAACATTGTGAGCTCACAAAAAAATTGTCTTGATGCGTGCTCGTGTGAAGACGAGAACACGTGCGGCAGCGTGTTTGACTTACGAAAAGACTGCTGCGCGCCCAATGACCAGCCATGCACAACTGATTCTGATTGTTGTCAAGGACTGGCATGCAAAGAAGTCGGTAAAAACATCAAGCGATGCAAGTCAAGTGAAACTCAATTAACCGGATTTACCGTAAGGTCGTCAAGCACTTCAAGCAAAAATATTCCTGAAGGCGGAGTAAATTACCCGCACGATGACGGACGAGATCCGAATAGCTGTTTTGACTGCGTTGACAGTTGCATAAAGAAAGTCTGTGATGATATCAACCACGATGGCACGTGTGACAACGGCTGCTTTAATATGCCTATTTCCAAGCGACAAAAATGTCTCAATGATGCTGACGCATGGTTTGACGGATTCTGCGCGCTCGTGTGCGAACAATCTGGAATCGATCCTGCAACCGTAGATGGGAATGTTTGGGTACAGTGTGGCGGCA